>Ga0302322_100004825_pt1 | contig 11770 bp, 6 predicted proteins | sample Fen_T0_2_FD_203757 | JGI IMG/M metagenome (GOLD analysis project Ga0302322, IMG submission 203757) | Peat permafrost microbial communities from Stordalen Mire near Abisko, Sweden - Fen_T0_2 | ecosystem: Environmental > Terrestrial > Soil > Wetlands > Permafrost | place: Sweden: Abisko... | reverse complement strand
CCCGGAGGCCGAGCGTCTCAAAATATCCCTCGCTGACGTTTTCGAACGAACCCTGGGGTCGATCACGCTCCGAGTGGTAGGAAATGCCTTCGATTTCGTACGGGCCGTTGCCGCCGACGATCATGCGGAAGCGCGACGTGACCGCCGCTGAGCCGATGCCCGGCGTGGAACGGAGTTGGCGCAGGACCCGGTCGTAGAATTTCCGGCGGTCGCCCTCGGTGGGGTAATCATCCGTTGAAAACAAGCCGACGCGGGCCGTGAGCACGGCATCCGTGTCATAGCCGTAGTTGATTCGCTGTTGGTTGATCACGGAGCGAATGACCAGGGTGGAAAGCACCAGCAGGGCGCAGGCGAGCCCGATCTGCAGGGTGACGAGGAGGCGGGTGACCGTCGTGGCGGTGCGGCTGGTATTGCCGCGTCCTGAGTCCTTGAGGGCATCGGCGGAACTGGCGCGTGAAGCGGTGAGCGCCGGTAGCGAGCCGGCCAGAACGGCCGAGCACGTCGCGACGCCCACGGTGAAGGCCAGCGCCCGCGGATCGATCTCGAACCTCACCCAGAAGGGAGGAGGAGGCTGCTGCACCGCGAGGGCATGGTTGAACAGGTCCACGGCATATAGCGAGAGCAGGACGCCGGCCGCGGCTCCGACGGCGGCCAGCAGAAGGTTTTCCGTTAGCATCTGGCGGACGATCCGCCAGCGCGTGGCTCCGAGGGCGCTGCGCACAGCGAGTTCCTTGTGGCGCAGGGTGGCCCGGGCGAATTGCATGTTCATCACATTCACGCACGCGATCAGCAGCACGCCGAGCACGGCGCCAAACATGATGTAGAGCATCATCCGCTGGTTCCGGCCGACGAACGCCTCGCTCAGCGGGCGAACCGCCGATTCGGTCAGGAGCTTGTTGGTGTCGGGATACATGCCGGCGAGGCGGACGGCGAGGGCGTTCCATTCCTGGCGGGCCTGGGCGAGGCCGACCTCGGGTTTTAGCCGGCCGAGGATGGCGATGTTCGGGGAGGCGGCGATACCGAGGCCGGCCGCCACCTGGAAATTGCGCGCCGGAGGAGCGAACGTGTTGAACAGCGGCAGCCAGATTTGCTCCTGCTGGGGAAAAGCGAAGCCCGGCGGCATCACGCCGATGACGGTGGCCGCGCGACCATTGAGGCGGACGCCCTGGCCGATGATCGCCGGATCTCCGTTGAACTCGCGTTGCCAGATCAAATGGCTGATCACCGCCACGCGCGGCGCCTCCGGGCGGTTGTCGTCGGCCGTGAAGTCGCGGCCCATCACAGGACGGACGCCGAGCACGGAGAAGAAATTTTCGGTCACGTAGGCGCCCTGCAATCGCTGAGGCATCTGCTTGATCGTGATGTTGACGGTCGAGAGGCCGAGGTACCCGGCGAGATCGGAGAAGGATTTCTGGACCGGGCGCAGTTCCAGGTAGTCGGCGGGCAGCAGGTTTATGGTGACCTCCGGCGGTTGCGCGGGGTCGCGCCATTGGAGATCGACCAGTTCTTCCGGGTGGGGAAAGGGCAGGCCACGCAGCAGTACGCCGTCGATCACACTGAACATGGTCGTGACCCCGCTGATGCCGATCGCGAGGACGAAAACGGCCAGAGCGAAGAAGGACTTTTCCTTGAAGAGAACCCGGCAGCCAAGGCGGAGGTCGTGGAGGAGCGAGTCGAGAAACATAAAAGACGGGACGGCGGAAGGATCAGGTCGCAAGGATCAATTGAGGCGCTTGGGTTCGGTATTTGTTTCTCTTCACTTGGTCGATGGAGCTGGTAACTTTGCGCCGCGATTTATTCGGCGCGCAGTGCCACCATCGGGTCAACCTTGGCGGCGCGGCGGGCAGGCAGCCAGCAGGAGCCCAGCGCGACGAGCATCAGGACGAGGGTCACGCCGCCAAACAGGAGCAGGTTGCTGTCGTCGCTAGGCGCCTGCTTCGTCAGGGCCGCGGCGACTTTGCCGAGTGCCGCCGCCCCGGCCAAGCCGATCCCCGTGCCGATCAAGGCGAGCTTGAGCCCGGTGCGGAGAACCATCCAGAGGACATCTCTGGATTGGGCGCCAAGGGCCATGCGCAGGCCAATTTCCTGGGTGCGTCGGGCGACGAGGTGGGAAACGACGCCATAAAGACCGAGCGCGGCCAAAAATAGTCCGAGCAGTGCAAAACAAACAAGGACGGTGCTGACCATGGCGATGCTGCCCGTGGCGAGCTTGGTCACTTCCTTCATCGTGCCGAACTGCTGGATGGCGAGATGGGGCTCCAGCGCGGCTATGGCCTCGCGCATGGGCTGGGCGAGGGCTTCGGGATTGCGCGATCGCACCGCGACCGTGACGTAGTTCCAGGTTTCCTGGGCCAGCGGGCAGTAGACCTGGAAGGGTGTGCTTTGCGGGATGACGCCAACGGCCATGCCGGTGTCGGGCACGACGCCCACGATCTCGAACGAAGCAGTGCTCCGCGGGTCGGGGCTTGCGAGATGGCGGCCGACGGGATCTTCTCCGGGAAACAGAGCGCGAGCCATTGAGGCATTGATGATCAGGACTTGGGGAGCGCCCAATTTGTCGGCCTCAGTGAAATTACGACCAGACTGGACCTTGATGCCGAGGGTCGGCAGATACGACGGCGTCACCCCATTAATGGAAGCCAGCGGCTCGTGGCCGGCGGCGGGCGGCGGTTGGCCCGTCACCACCAGAGTGCGGGTGTTGAGAAACTGGAAGACCGGCAGGGTCCAGGCGACCGCGGCGCTTTCCGCCCCTGGCAGGGCCGCCAGGCGTTCCTGCAAGCGGGTGTAGAAGGCGTAGGATTGTTCCGGCGTCGGGTATTGGGCGGCCGGGAGGTTGAGGACAGCCTGGATGACCTGGCGATGTTCCCAGCCGGGGTTGACGTCCAGCAGGTGGTCGAGCGTGCGCACGAACCCAGCTGCTGCGGCAAGGAGAATCACGGCGTTGGCGAGCTGCGTGACGATCAGGCCGTGTTGCAACCGATGTTGGGTCCGGTCACCGGTGTTGCCGCGTGTGCCGCTTTTAAGCGAGTCGTTGACCCGCACGCGGGTGAGCAGCCAGGCGGGAATGAGGCCGAAGGCGAGCCCGGTGACCAATGAGATGAAGATCGCGAAGCAAAGCACGCGCCAGTCGAGCTCGAGTACGAGCCGGAAAATACCGCTCTCCGAAAGCCGGCTCGAAAGCCAGTCGTTCGTCCATAAGGCGACCAGCACCCCGAAGAGGCCGCCGCCCATTGACAGCAGCATGCTCTCGGCGAGCAGCGGGCGCAGCAGGCGTCCCCGTGACGCGCCCAAGGCCGCACGGATCGCGAATTCATGGGCGCGGGCGACCGCGCGGGCCAGTTGCAGGTTCGCCAGGTTGGCGCAGGCGATCGCGAGCACGGCGCCAGCCAGACCGAGCATCATCCACGAGATCCCGAGGGTATTGGGATTGCGCGCCATCGATTCCAAGGTGACACCCTGGAGTCCGTCCTCGCTGCGATCCTTGGGGCGGAGACTGGCCAGCCGCTTTGATACGGTGGCAAGGCGCTGGTTGAACTGCGGCAGGGATAGACCCGCGTGGCGACGCGCGATGATGAAATATTTCATTTCACCATAGTTCACTTTCTCGACGGCGGTAAGTCCCATCGGGCGCAGAACGTCGGCCGGACCCCAAAGAAAGACGGACGCAAACGAGGGCGGCATAACGCCGACGACGGTGGTGGACTCGCCATCGATGTGAACATTGCGACCCACGACCGAGGGGTCGCCGCCGAACTGGGCCTGCCAGGTGTCGTAGCTCAGGATCACGACATGGTTTCCCGGTTGGTCCTCGTCCGCGGTGAAATACCGTCCGAGTTCCGGCTTGAGGCCCAGGGTGGGGAGGAAACTGGCGGAGACGCGCAGGGCGTTGAGATTCACCGACGGGCGTCCTTCGGGCATAAGCGTGTAGCCCCACTGCCGGAACATGGCGAGCTGGGCGAAGTCCGCCGTCTCGCGGTCCAGCTCGAGATAGTCGGATGCGGAATGACCGGCCACCTGCGATTGCGGGGTGGTGCGGTGGATGCGCACCAATTCGCTGGTCGCCGGATACGGGAGGGGCTTCAGGATCAGCAGATTCATCAGGCTGAACATCGAGGTGTTCAGGCCGATGCCGAGGGCGAGGGTTACGATGGCGACAAAGGTGAAGCCGGGTGACTTGACCAGCTGGCGAAAGGCGAACTTTAGGTCGGAGAGCATGGGAGCGAACGGTAGGCGGTATACTTTAGGCGATCAGCACGAGGGGGAGGTGGTCGGTTTGGAGCTTGGTCTTCAGACTTGCGACTTACCGCAGGTTTCTCATTCCGCGCGCAGAGCGATCATCGGATCGACGAGGGTCGCGCGGCGAGCGGGGATGAAGGTGGCGATGATCGAGACCAGGGATAGAACGAAGATGACCGCGCCGTAGGTCAGCGGGTCGAGGGCCGTGATGCCGACGAGGTAGTTTTGCACCTGGCTGCCGAAGATGATCGCGAGCACGGCGGAAATCATCAGGCCGAAACCCAAGCCCAGGCCGAGTTGCCAGAATCCCTGTTTCAACACCATGCCGAGGATGCGGCCTTGATCGGCGCCGAGCGCCATGCGGACTCCGAATTCTTGTGTACGCTGGTTTACCGAGAAAGACGTCACGCCGTAAAGGCCGACCGAGGCGAGCAGCATGGCCACAATGCCAAAGATACTGAACATCGTGGCGAGGATCGCGTTGCCGCCGGTGAAGACCTCGAAGCTGTCCTTGGGCGTGCCGACGAAATAGAGCGGCAGATTCGGGTCGGCCCGCTTCGATTCGGCGCGGAGTACTTCGAGCAGAGACTCACCGCGTTGGCCGCCGCGCGGGCGGAGGGCGATGGTGGCGAACTGCGGGGCGCTGGCCTCCTTGGCCACGGTGGGACTGAAGAGCGAGGCGAAGAACGGCACGTAAAAGCCCGCGCCATCGACGTTGGCATTGGGAAATGGGCCGATCATGCGGACGTCGGAGACGACGCCGACGATGGTGCGCCACGGGGTGAAGGAGGCGCCGTTGTTCAGGCTGACGCGAAAGCGGCGACCGAGGGCGCTCTCGTTGCCGAAATGTTTCCGCGCGAAAAAGGAATTCACAATGGCGACCGGCTGTTTCAGATCGGAGTCGTCGGAATTAAAATCCCGGCCCTCGAGCATCTTTTGGGCGGTGACGCCGAAGTAACCGTCACTGATTTGCTCAAAGCTGGTATTGGGACGGTCCTTCTCTTCACGGTAGACCTTTCCCTCGATCTCGATCGGGGTGTTGCCGGAGAAAACCATTCGAAACCGATTGGTGAGGGCGGCGGACTCGATGGCGGGATTCGTCCGCACCTGGGCGAGAAGGCGGTCGTAGAAAAGCTTGCGGGCCTCGTTGGTCGGGTAATCGCCCTCCATTAGGCCCATGCGGCCGCCGAGGATCGCGGTTGTGTCGTAGCCGTAGTCGATGGTCTGCTGGTTCCGGATGGAGCGCGCCATGAGCAGCGAGACGATGAGCAGGATGCAGGTGACGAGGAGCTGGCCCACCACGAGGCTGCGGGTGATGACATTCACGGCGCGGCCGGTGTTCCCGCGGCCGCTATCCTTGAGGGCTTCGCTGGCGCTGGCGCGGGAGGACATCCAGGCCGGCACTAGGCCGGAAACGAGCGCGGCCAAAAGAGTGGCCACCACGGTAAAGGCCAGCACGAGGCGATCGATGTCGAAGGTGATGTAGGCCGGGATCGGATTGGCGAGGTTCTTGACCGTGTTTGTAAGCAGATCGACGGCCCAGTACGAAAGGCCGACGCCGAGAATCGCGCCCAGGACGGCGACGAGCAGGCTCTCCGTCAGCATCTGGCGGATGAGGCGCACGCGCGTGGCGCCGAGCGACGAGCGAATCGCGAGTTCTTTGGCGCGCAGCGTGGCGCGGGCGAACTGCATGTTCATCACGTTCACGCAGGCGAGCAGGAGCACGCCGAGGCAGCAGCCCAGCATGAAGAGGAGTTGCGCGCTGAGGGCCGTGGGGGTGAAGGCCTTGATCAGGGGCTCAACCTGGGCGGTGTTGAAGACCTTGTTGGTGTCGGGAAAGGTCTCGGAAAACCGCTTCGCAAACGCGGAGAATTCGAGCTGGGCCTGGTCCACGGAGACGCCTGGTTTGAGCGAGGCCAGGAGTTGCACGCCGTTGCCGGCGGCGTTCTGGCTGTTGCGATCCGACGGAGGAAACTCATTAAATACTGGGATCCAGAGCTGTTCGTTTTGCGGAAAGGCGAAACCCGGAGCCATGACGCCGATCACGGTGGCCGGCTTGCCGTTGAGCCGAACGCTGCGGCCGAGAATGTCGCTGGACCCGGCGAAATTTTGCTTCCATAGCTCGTAGCCGATGATCGTGACCTTGGGGGCTCCCGGCTTGTTGTCCTCGGGCGTAAAGTCGCGGCCCATGATCGGGGCGACGCCAAGGGCTTTCATAAAGCCGTCGGTGATGTAAGCGCCCGTGAAGCGTTGGGCATCGCTGCCGATCGTCATGTTGACGGTCGACCCATTGATGTAGCCACCGAGGTGCTCAAGCGACTTTTGCTCGGCTTGGATGTCGAGGAAATCCTGCGAAAAAATCTGATTGTTGACGCCGAAGAAATTCCGCGAGGTCGGGTCGATCAGCTGCACGCTCACCAGCCGATTCGCATTCGGGTAGGAGAAGCCGCGCAGCATGACGCCGTTGACGACGCTGAACTGCGTGGTAACGGCGCAGATGCCAAGCGAGAGCACGAACACGGCGAGCGCGCAAAAAGACTTTTCCTTGATGAGCACGCGCAAACCAATGCGCAGGTCCTGAAGAAACGTTTCGAAAAACATGGGGGTGGGTGGGGGGCGTGGGTTCGACCCGGAAGTTTAGCGGTGCATGACCGGCGTCACCGGGATGATTTTATCGGGCGTCTCGGGTGATAGGAACTGCAGCATGAAACACAGGAGGCAGAAAAATCCCACGGCTAGGGTGAACATTCCCCGGCGTGCGAGGCGAACGCGGGGAATACCGTCGGAAGTGCAGTTCAAATCGATCAACCAGGTATATTCGGAGCCGACCATTTGGGTCGTCTGTCTGCAGGCCGAATGCCAAGCGCATCAGGTGTTGTTAGTAGCTTATGGATATACATTAAACGGTTTTTGAAAACTTCGCGCGATTGCTCGGCCTCCTGAAAACGAAATTTCTTCGTCCCGATTTTGGGATGAAAATTCTTGATCGATAGCCGGAAGTCGGCGGAGTTGTAACTCAACCACTCAGGTTACGTCTCCCACGGACTGATGAAAAAATTTCTCTCGTTTGCTTTCCTGGCGGCGGCTCTGGCCACCACTGAGTCCTCAGCGGCAGTTTCCGCCGAGCCGGCGGCCGCCCCGAGCGCACCCACCGTTTCGATTCCTCCGAGCACGCCCGTGCAGTCGATTTCGCCCAAGGCGGGCAAGCCCAAACATAAGCGCGCCCACCGGCACCACAAACGCAGCAGCGAGAAGAAACCGGAAGCGAAGTAAGGCGTATTCTATCCGAAGCGAAGAGCGAACGCACGAGGACGTTCTACGGCCGGCGACGCGTCGCCCCGTCCGTAACTGCAGGCAGCGGCTCGACTCGTCCTACTTCGACCAGGCGTCCTTGAGCGTGATGGTGCGATTGAAGACGAGGCGATCCTTCGAGGACGTCTTGTCGACCGTAAAATAGCCGAGCCGCTCGAACTGGAAGGTCTCACCCGGCTGGGAACCGGCGAGCGACGACTCCAGCTTGGCCGTAACCGTCTCGAGGGACTGGGGATTGACCACCTTGAGAAAATCCTCCTCCGCGGCCGGTTCCGCGACGTTGAACAGCCGGTCGTAAAGCCGTACTTCGGCCTCGATGCACTGGTTGGCGCTGACCCAGTGGATGGTGCCCTTGACCTTGCGGTCGACGTTGGGCCCGCCGGCGCGCGTGGTCAGGTCGGCGGTGCAGCGCAATTCCGCGATGAGGCCGGCGGCGTCCTTCACGATCTCGTCCAGTTTGACGATGCAGGCGTATTTCAACCGCACCTCGCCGCCGGGTTTCAGGCGGAAATATTTCGCGGGTGGCACCTCGGCAAAATCGTCGCTTTCGATGAACACCTCGCGGGTCAGGGCGACCTTGCGCGTGGTCGGGCTTGCGTCCTGCGGGTTGTTGGTGGCCTCGCATTCCAGCACCTCGCCGGCGGCGATGTTGGTCAGGACAATCTTGATCGGTTTCACGACGGCCAAACGCCGCGGTGTCGTCGGGTTGAGTTCGCTGCGAATCGCGTGTTCGAAGAGGGCGACGTCGGTCAGGCTGTCGAATTTGGTGACGCCGATGTCATTCGCAAATCGACGGATCGCGCTGGCCGGCACGCCGCGGCGGCGCAGGCCGGAGAGGGTGGGCATGCGGGGATCGTCCCAGCCGCTGACGACGTTTTCCGTGACCAGCGTCAGTAGTTTTCGCTTCGAAACGATGGTGTAGCCCAAGTTGAGTTTGGCGAATTCGTGCTGGTGGGGCAGGGCACGCGGCAAGCCAATGTTTTCCAGAATCCAGTCGTAGAACGGCCGGTGATCGACGAACTCAAGCGTGCAAATACTGTGGGTGATCCCTTCCAGGTAGTCGCTCAGGCAATGGGCGTAGTCGTAGAGCGGGTAAAGGCACCATTTGGTCCCGGTGTGATGATGCGCGGTGTGCCGGATGCGATACAGCAGAGGATCGCGGAGCCAGATATTTGGAGCCGCCATGTCGATCTTCGCGCGGAGCGAGCGGGCGCCGTTCGGAAACTCGCCGGCTTTCATGCGCGTGAACAAGTCCAGGTTCTCGGCCACCGTGCGTTGGCGGAAGGGGCTGTCCTTGCCAGGTTGATCCGGGGAACCGCGGAATTTGTCCGTTTCCTCGGGACTGAGGTCGCACACGTACGCTTTGCCTTTCTCGATCAGGACGCGGGCGTAGGTATAGAGCTCGTCGAAATAATCAGAGGCAAAAAAAGGTTCGCTCGTTTCCCCGGGCGGGACCGGCGCCAGGTAGTAGTCGGGATGTCCGTTGACTGATTGGGCCGCAGGCGTGGCTCCCTTCGGCTTGAAGCCGAGGTGTTGGTCGGCCCAGCCGGCGATGAGCCACTTCACATCGGCGATGATCGCGTCAACATACTCGATATCCTCTTTGGCCGGGTTCGTGTCATCCATCCGGAGGTTGCACTGGCCTTGATTCTCCCGCGCGATGCCGAAGTTCAGGCAAATGGATTTGGCATGGCCGATGTGCAGGTAGCCGTTGGGTTCCGGCGGAAACCGGGTGACAATCTTCGAATAGCGTCGGGCGGCCACGTCGGCGGCGACAATATCACGGATAAAGTCAGTGGGAGCGGGCGCTGGTATGGTCGGATCGACGGACATGAAGAGGTAATTTGGCCAATCGGGCGCGACGACGCAATGACGCAATTTGCTCCGGCGGCGGGCGGGACCGGCCGGAAATCAGTCGCAGTCAGCGGAAGCGTGTCGTTAACGCCGGTTTCATCCGGCAATGGTCCGATGCAAATTGGAGCGCGCTAAACCGGAGCGCTTGGCTTCGACGCCGAACCAAACCAGCGCACAGTGTCTGTGCGCTCCACCTCCGAAGGCGTATTTCCGGCTCAACTGGCCTTGATGAACGGAGTTTTCGTGCGGCCGCGAAATGCCGGGGGCGCGCCATCCGCGACCATTTCCTTGATGACGCCGGTGAGGTAGGGAATGAGCTGTTTCTTGCGGCTGACCACGCCGGGGAGGTCGAAGATTTCGTCCTGTTCGACGTGGGCGTAGGAGATACGCCGGATGAATTCCGGGTCGCCCTTGACCAGCATCAGCGAATTCTGGGTGTTGATGTCGGTGACGAGAAGGCAGGCGAACGCGAGTCGCTCGTCGTTGCGCAGGTCCCCCAGCGCCTTCGTCACGGCTTTAGCGTGCTGCCAGAAGTTATCGAAGCCGAGTTCTTCCACCTGGGCCACGGCGAAGCGCACCTCGTCCTCGTCGTAAACCTTGAAATCCGAGCGGACAATCTTGTCGGGCGGGTTGGCGAGGATGACCGATCCCGAGCTGAAGATCAGCTTGGCGAGCGCCTTGGCCTTGATGTCCGCGTGGGTTTCGAGCCAGGCCAGCACGCTCGCGTCCTTTTCAGTGGAGGTCGGGCTTTGCAGGAGCAGCGTGTCGGAAATCAGGCCCGACATCATCAGGCCGGCGACGTCCGGGCTCGGCACCAGGCCGTGGCGGCGGAACAGGTCGGCCACGATCGTGCAGGTCGATCCGACCGGTTCATTGATGAACAGGATCGGTTGGGGCGTGGCGATCGGTCCGAGCCGGTGGTGGTCGATAATCTCGGTGATCGTGACCTCATCCGCGCCCGGCACGGCCTGGGTCAGCTCGTTGTGGTCAACGAGGACGATGCGGGTGGGTACCGGCTTCAGCAGGTCGGTCTTGGTGAGGATACCCTGCAGGGTGCCGTCCTCGCTGGTGACCATCAGGGCGTGCGGCGAGCTGGGGCCAAATTTCTTGCGAATCTCGGCGATGCGCATGTCGGCATTGAGCGTGGTGAACTTTCGTTCGATGAGGCTCTCGATGGTCGAGGCGGTGCGAGCGAACCAGGCGGTGGTGGCGGTGTCGTGCGGGCTGACGATGATGCTGACCCCGCGTGCGCGCGCCAGGTCGACGATGGCCGGATCGACCGGCAGGCTGCCGCTGATGATCAGCGCGCGGATGCCGATTTCGATGGCGCGCTGCTGGATGTCGCGCCGATCACCGACGATGATCAGGGCGTTGCCGGCGGGAATATTTTCCTTTTCGGAAATGCTCCAGAAGGTGCCGATGTCCATGGCGCCGATGCGAACAAAGAGTTCCTCCAGTCGGTTTTCGTCCACCCAATGGAGGACCGAGGCCTTGAGCGAGCCCACGATGCGGGCAAGGCTGGTCCGAACCTGGCGGATGGCGCGCGGGTCCTCGAGACGCGGAATGAAGAAATGGCCAAGTTGCGCGAGGGTCAGGGTGCCGATTGCGCGGTTGCGCGGCGAGACCACCGGCAGGACGGTGATGGGGTGCTGATCGAAGAGGCGCAGGGCCTCGGCGCAGGTGGCGTCCTGGACCACCGAGAGCAATTCGGAGACCATCATGTCATGGGCGCGGGGTGACACATCGCTCAGATAAAACGGCAAGGGCGAGTGAAACCGCCCAAGAATGGCGTCGATGCGGGCGTTGGAATTTCCGCAGCGGGCCGCGACATAGCCCCGTTCGCCCCTGGCCTCCTTGAAAGCGGCGTAAGCGATGGCGGAGCAGATCGAGTCGGCGTCCGGGTTCTTGTGGCCGATGACGTAGGTTGGGTTGACAGCCGGCATGGTGGTGGGGGCGAGGTTAGGTGACGAAGACCGTCAAGGTGAAGAAATAAAAGAACCCGACCGGTTAAAGTCGGGTTCTTCCGGGCCAAGAAATCGGGAAACCCCTAGGGTGCGTTTTCGGCGGCCGTGCCGGCGAGCGAGCCGACGCCGGCTAGCGGCGTCGCGTATACGCGGGTATTGAGCGCCACATTGGCATTATAAGGGATTGCCTGGAGGACGGAGACGCCCTTGGTGCCGTTGTTAAGCGTGAGCTGGCTGGCCGTCTCGGTCAGGTTACCGTAGAATTGGACATTGCCTCCCAGGAAGGCGACATGTCCACCGGTATCCTTGTATACCCCGTTCGTGGCGCTCCAAGTCCCGGTGGCCAGGAGACCGCGCGAGAAGGCGACGGGGGTGCTGGGAGCGTCACTCATGCGCAACCCGCC
>Ga0302322_100004823_pt1 | contig 11771 bp, 7 predicted proteins | sample Fen_T0_2_FD_203757 | JGI IMG/M metagenome (GOLD analysis project Ga0302322, IMG submission 203757) | Peat permafrost microbial communities from Stordalen Mire near Abisko, Sweden - Fen_T0_2 | ecosystem: Environmental > Terrestrial > Soil > Wetlands > Permafrost | place: Sweden: Abisko... | reverse complement strand
CTGGATCGCGGGGCATGGTGGGGTGACGTGCCTCCTAGACGGGAAGTGGACCTTTTATGCCAACCCACCGGATTCGCCAGGATCTCTCGCGCAGGAAATATTCTTCGATCTGCGTGGAGATACCTGGGTGACGAGAGATGATGCGGAGTTGCAGCGCGTTCGTAACGGGAAAATCGAGAGCTATCGGCTGCCATCCGTGGTTGGACCGATTACTTTTGGCGGTGTTGAGTTAAACGGTGAGCTTTGGCTCAGCTTCGGCAATGGCGTGGCCCGTGTTTCGCTTGCGGAGATCGACCAAGTGGTGGGGGGGAGGAAGTCGCTGCCCGAAATCGCACTTTACGACGAGTCGGATGGCTTGCGTGGTCGCGCGCCCAGCCTTTCTGGAGCAAATGTAGCGCGGATGCAGGACGGTAGCCTATGGTTTGGGACAAGTAAGGGTGTGGCGGTGATCGATCCGAAACGTATTCGCCGGGACGAAATCGCTCCGGTCGTCATCATCGAACGGGTTATGATCGACAAGCGCGAACGTGGCTTCACGGATTTGAAAAATAATCCGCCTGGTCGGGGCGAACTGGAGTTTATTTTCACGGCTCCCTGTTTCTCGGACTCGAAGGGGGTGCAGTTTGTTTATCAGTTAGAAGGTTTCGATAACGGTTGGGTAGAAGCCAATGGTCGCCGTGTGGCAAACTATGGCGGCCTGCCGCCTGGTACCTATCGTTTTCTGGTCAGAGCACGCAATAGCGAGGGAATCTGGAGTAGAGAGCCTGCGGTTTGTGAGGTCAGGCTGACGCCACGTTTTTCCCAAACCCCGTGGTTCTGGCCGGTCGTTGTGGTCGGCTTCTTGCTGCTACTTGCGGCGTCATATCTGGGTTGGACGGCGCGACATCGCGCACGCGAGCGCCAGCTCAGTCAGCTTGTGGATGAGCGGACGCGGGATCTGAATGTGGCCAAGGACGCAGCTGAAGCCGCCAGCCGTGCGAAGAGCGATTTTGTCGCCAACATGAGCCACGAGATTCGTACGCCCATGAACGGCGTTATTGGCATGAGCGAACTCGCCCTCGATCTCGCTACGAATCCTGAGCAGCGCTCCTACCTCCAGACGGCGCTGGCGTCTAGCGAGGCGTTAATGACGGTGATTGGGGATGTGCTTGATTTTTCCAAAATCGAATCAGGGCGGATGACGCTGGATCTCGCCGAATTCGACCTGCATGGCTGTGTGGAGGGCGCGGTCGAGACGATGGCGGCGAAGTTGGGGCAGAAAAAGGTCGAGCTGGTCTGTGACATCGACCCCGCCGTGCCGGACTTGGTGATTGGTGATGCGTCCCGGTTGAGGCAGATACTATTGAATTTGTTGAGCAACGCCATCAAATTCACCGAACGAGGAGAAATCGTTCTTCGGGTTTCGGCCGCCGTCGCTGAAGCCGAAAAATGCGAGCTGTTCTTTTCGATTTCCGATACCGGGATAGGAATCCCGCCTGACCAGCATCAGGCCATTTTCGAATCATTCGCTCAGGTGGACAACTCGATCACTCGTCGTTACGGCGGCTCCGGATTGGGGCTCACAATCTGCCGTAATCTCGTCGAACTCATGGGAGGCCGCTTGTGGGTGGAGAGTGATTTCGGTCGTGGGAGTTGCTTTAATTTCATGATCCAGGTTGGCCATGTGGCAAAGGGACCGAACGTGACCAAAGCAATTTGCACGGAGATGGAAAACGTAGCGGTTCTGATCATCGACGACAACGATACCAATCGCCGCATCGTCGATGAGATGGCCCGACATTGGAAGATGCTTCCGACCGTGGTCGATAGCGGTCGTGCAGCCGTGACAACCGTGACGGCGCGGCATAACCGGGGCGAGGCGCCATTTGGACTGATCATCACGGATGTACAGATGCCGCAGATGGATGGTTTTGAGACCATCCGTGCGATCAAGGTATTGCCTGCCTATTGGACGGTTCCGGTGGTCGTGCTGTCATCGGGTGATCATCAGGATGATGCCCGCCGTTGCCGTGAGGTGGGGGTGCAGGTGTACATGCGGAAACCAGTCTTGTACGCCCGGCTGCAGGACCGGCTGCGGGCCTTTTTCAAGAAAATGCCCTCGCTGGCCGGGAGCAATGCAGGGCCGACCGATCTACCAGAGACAAAACAGTTGAGGGTCCTGTTGGCCGAAGACAATATCGTGAATCAACTGGTTGTGCAAAAGATGCTCGAACGAGTGGGGCACACGGTCGAATGCGTGACGAACGGTGCCTTGGCGCTCGCGCGGTATCAGGAAGAGCGATACGATTTGATTTTGATGGATGTACAGATGCCGGAGATGGACGGATGCGAGGCGACCCGACGTATCCGCCAGTTGGAGAAGGAAAAAGGCGGCCACATCAGTATCGTGGCATTGACCGCGCATGCTTTAAGCGGGCATCGCGAACAATGCCTAATGGCGGGCATGGATAAATATTTGAGCAAGCCCCTCCGCTCGCAAGAGCTGTACGCTGTCTTGCAAGAACTGTTTCCTGCCGTCATGGGCGTTCGAGTCTAGGCTGACGCTGACGGTGCCTTTGCCGCTCGGATGCGGGCTTTTCGCGCAGCCAGTTCCTTGAGAATAAGGGCTGCACCCGCCGCTCCGGTCGTGAGCAAACCGAGTGATCCGCCACCGCCACTACCTTTACTTGTTCCTGAACTCGACGAACTACTTCCCGACGACGAAGACGAAGAGGACGAAGAAGAAGACGAAGAGGACGAAGAAGAGGACGAAGAGGAAGATGAAGAAGAAGAGGACGAAGACGATGATGACGAAGACGAAGGAGGTATATAAGGTTGGCCAATGACGCCGAGTTGGTCGCGACCGGCAAAACGGCTACTATAAGCGGGCAGGACGTAGTCCATGTCGCCGTTGGTGACGCCAAACCAAGAAAGCAGATCGCGCGCATATTCATCGACAGCGACCCCAGGAATAAGCCGACCCTGGCCAGTGTCGATTTGGGCGATGTTTTGAAAATCGGGATAGTATCCCTGAGCACGATCACCGAACACGTAGCCACCGGCAACTGCTCCGCCGAGTGCCAGGTGATTGCCACCCCAGGCATGGTCGGAGCCGTTACCGTTTGAGGTAAGCGTGCGGCCGAAATCAGACGCGGTGAAGAGGGTGACGTTGTTTTGCAGACCGACGTCTGCGAGCGCCGACCAGAAAAAGCCTAGAGCCTGGCTGACGATCGGCAGCATGGCTTGTTGCTTCGTCAGCACATCATCATGGTGATCCCAGCCACCGATCTGGACGAAGAAGACCTGCCGCTTGGCCCCTAGTTTGCCGTTGGCGGCAGCGATACGGGCGATCATGGCAAGGTTACTGGCCAAGGAATTGTTTGTGGGAATCGGAGTGGTAAGGGCAACACCGGTGAGTGCGTTGGTGAACTCGTAGTAGGTTTCGACCGCATCGAGCGTCGAGCCGGCGTACGATTTTTCGAAGAGGTTGCGGTAATCGCCAACGAGCATGCTGTCCACCGCGGCGGAGCGCAGCGACGTGAGGTTGTTCACAGCAAGTGGATTGTACCCCGTCAGAGCGGTGGCACCGCTGGAGCCGACGCTGTAGGTGAAGGCTTGTTGGCCCGTAAGAAAAACATTCTGGCCGGAGAGCGAGATGTTCATCGAGACAAGGCTATCCTTGTTGAGCGAGTGGATGATGTCAGCGGCGCGACCGCCCCAGCCAATGGCGGTGCGTTTGTCAGGAATACAAGTCTGCCATTGCTTGACCTGATCAGCGTGCGAATAGAGCGAAACGGGACGATAGCGACCGGATTTATAGTCGGCCAGCGTCGTGGGTCTCACGAGCGAACCGACGTTCGAGACAAAGGAGAGATGGCCGGCGTTGAAGAGGTCTCGTACTTCTGTCATGGCTGGATGGATACCGAGGGTGCGTCCGCCCAGGTTGCCTGGCTTGATCTGCAAGAGGGTATCCTGCGCCAGTGCGAGATTGCCGCGGATTTTCCCGTAGGCCTGGTATTCACCGGCGGTGGTCGGCACCAGCATATTGAAGGAGTCGTTGCCACCGGCGAGAAAGAGGCAGACGAGGGCTTTGTAGTCGCTGCCCGCTGGGGCCGTTTGCGCGGCGAGGGAGTTGGCGAGTCGCAAGCTCAGCAGGGTGGAAAAGAGCGCGGTGGCGCCGACGCCTGCACAGCTGGCCTGGCCGATGAATTCGCGACGAGAAATACCAGTATTAGGTGGGTTCACAGATTCGGCTTTTATTTAAGGGTGGCGAAATCGGGTGAGAGCGCGGTCAGGTAGAGCGCAAGTCGGGCCTGGGTCTGGTTGAGCGTGCTGCCGGAAGGAACCATCGCGGTGGTGACTTTCTGCACGGCGCTGAGGATGGCGGTGCGGGTGTCGGCGCTCATGGTGCCATGAGTGAGATACAGATCGAGGTTGTTGATTAGATCAGGCGGATTGGTGGCGAGGTTTTCCTGCTCGGCGAGGTTGAGACGGAACTGGCCGGCGCCGGACTGGATGAGGGTATTGACCGCATTCGGCATGGTGACGGCAAAGACCGAGTTCAGAATCTGAAACTCCGGTCCGACCAGCCCGGCAGTCCCAATCGGGCCGGCCGGTGAATAGTCAGGCGAATAGAAATTAAAAACCGATGAAGCGCCGAGAGGAAACTGGCCCATGGTGTTTTCGGTAAAAGTGCCACCGAAGTCGTACGGGAGCGTACCGGCGACGACGGTGTAACGGAATGCCCGGAGCAACTGCGTAACGCGCAGGAACGGTTCCTGAAGTTTGCCGTGTGCTGGGTCTGTGATGAACGAGGTATCGCGAGCTTCGGAATCTAGCAGGATAGCTTTAACCACCGAGAGGAGGTCGCCGCGCACTCCTTGACCGTTGTTGGCAAAAATCGCTGCGACACGGCCGATATAGGCTGGTGTCGGGTTTGAGGAGACAAGACGTTGAATGAGCAGGCGAGAGATGAACGGCGCGGTGCTCGGATGCTCGACCAGATTAGTGATGGCGCCTTGGACGTCAACCAAACCGGTTTGGCCGGCGGGCAATATGGATTTCGTGGCGCCGGTGTAGCTCAACAGTTTTTTGCTACCGGTATCGTGTTGCTGTTCCCACATGCGCATGGGGATGGTGTAGTTGGCTACGGCGCTCGGAAAATCGGCGGCGCCGGTACCTGTGCCGGTGTTGTTGGTACTGTCGTCGGTGAAGCCGGTAAACACGCGCGCGAACTCAGTGATGTCGTCGTTGGTGTAGGCTTCGAGCGGACGACCATTGCTGTCAGTCTGGTAGGTGCCGTCTTGGTTAAGCAGGTAAAGCCCGACCGAAAATAACTGCATCACTTCGCGGGCGTAATTTTCATCGGGCCGTGTGCCGGTTGTGGTGTTGGCCTTCCGGTTTTTGTAATGGCTTAGGTAGCGTCCCATCATTGGGTGACGGGTGACGTCCATGAGTAAGGTGCTGAAGTTCCCGAGAGCGTCGCGCGCCAGCATGTCGTAATAACTACTCGAACCCTCCAGGCCGCCTGCGACGTTGGAATCCGCGTCGGAAATGACCATGATCTGACTCAAGGCGTAGGCGACGCGCTGGCGCAGCTGATCTGAGCCGGCCAGCATGGCTTGGTTGCGGGCGCGACGGTTGGAGCTGGTATCGAACGTCGTGATGAGAGCGGCGTCTTTGGCGGCTTGTTCGATCGCTACTGCGGAGGTTGCGGGCTTGGCCGCCTCCAACGTGATCCATGCACCGTAGTCGTAGCCGAGTGCCTTGAGTTCAGCGAGAGAATCGGGCGACGGGCCGAAGGTAGCCTGGGCAAGGAAGCGCGTGGCGCGTTGGTCCGCGGTCAACGTGGCATTGGGCGTGATCGCCGCGACCAATCCCGTTGTGAACAAAATCCAAATGGCGATCAGGACTCCAATAATCTTTGAAGTATTAGTCACGACCTACGGTTCGGCAGGAAAGGCGTCGGCCGCAAGGCCATTAGTGTAAATACTCAGTAACATTAGAACGACTCCCCGGTAGGATTTGCCAGCTGCTCGTAGGGCGGTTTTGCCGTATGAGAAAAGTCGTAAGCACCGGATCGTGTGGGCAGTGCGACTTGTTTTTTCGCCCGACAGGGCGTTCGCGTTGCTTGGAGTTGCACACGCCAGACCACCTCCTGGTGGCGGCGGCGAAGATTGGCGGCAGCGCAACGAGCAGTGCTCGCTCACCGCAACCGTCACTGAGCCTGCTTGGCGATCTTGTAGGCGCCGGGCTTTTCGCCAGGCGGCAGAGCGAGCAAATCGTAGTCGTGGCTGCCGGTGATCTTTACTTCGACAAATTCGCTGACTGGCAAATTGTGCGGCACGTAAACACGGCCGTCGATGTCGGGTGCGTCCGCTTCGCCGCGCGCGACGCCGGGTTCTTCAACCAACACTTTGAGGGTACGGCCGACGACGTGGCTGCTCACTTCCGCGGCGATATCTTTTTGCAGGGCCATCGTGCGATGCCAGCGGGCGTCCTTCACTTTTTGGGAGAGCTGGCCCGGCATTTTTGAGGCGCGCGTGCCTTCTTCTTGCGAGTACCGAAACACTCCGAGGCGTTCGAACTTTGTCTCGCTGATAAAGCCGCAGAGTTCGTCGACGTCGGCCTCGGTCTCACCAGGGAAACCGACAATAAAAGTAGTGCGTAGTGCGATGCCGGGAATGCCGCCGCGAATGCGTTTCACGAGATCGCGAATGTGCGCGGAGGAAGTTTCACGCTGCATCTCGGTCAGCATGTGATCGCTGATGTGCTGCAGCGGCATGTCGACGTAGCGGGCAACTTTGGGGCATTCGGCAATCGTCTTGATGAGTTCGTCGCTCCAGTGAGCTGGATGCGTGTAGAGCAGGCGTATCCAGAAATCCCCTTCAATCGCGTTGAGCTGGCGGAGCAGCGTCGTCAATGCTGTGCCGCGGGCGGAGTCGACCTTGGCGCGAGGTCCGGCTTTTTCGTCCCAGGTGTCCATGCCGAAGAAGGTCGTGTCTTGGGAAATGAGGTTGAGCTCTTTGACGCCTTCTTTGACGAGCTGACGGGCTTCGGCGACCACGCTCTCAACGGTGCGGCTGCGATGGCGTCCGCGGATTTGCGGGATGATGCAGAAGGTGCACGGATGGTTGCAGCCTTCGGCGATCTTGACGTAGGCAAAATGGCGCGGTGTCAGGCGGAAGCGTGGTGTGTCGTAGTCGGGTATATAGGTGGAGCGACCGGTTACGAAATTTTCCGGCAGGGCCTTGGCGCTGCGTTCCTTGGCGAACATCGCCTCGATGATGGGCGCGACTTTGGTGACTTGATCCAGGCCGATAAAAGCATCGACCTCTGGCATGGAGTTCGGCAAGTCCTTGGAAAAACGCTGTGACATGCAGCCGGCAACGATGAGTTTTTGCTCTTTGCGACGTTTGCGCAGCCCGCGGTTTTCATGCGCTTCGAGGATGGCAGAGATGGATTCCTCCTTAGCGGAGTTGAGGAAAGAACACGTGTTGACGATGACGACGTCCGCTTTCTCCGCGTCGGGGATGACTTGCATGCCGGCCTGATGCAGGTGGCCGACCATGATCTCGCTATCGACGAGATTTTTGGCGCAACCGAGGGAGATGAGACTGACTTTAATCATGGGCGGTCAACTTGTGGCAAAGCGGCTGGGCGTAAAGCTCGGGAGACGAAAAAACCGCGGCTGGGCGGCCGCGGTTGGGAAAGACGGTTGAAATGCCTTACTTCTTAGACGGCTTGGCGGCGAGCTTGGCGGCAGCCTTCCTGCGTTTAATGTAGGCGATGTGGCGCTTCTTCTTGATAATCTTGTTGGTTTGTTGGCCCATGGTTTTATTAGGTTGAGATTGTGTTAGGTTGCAACCTTGCGACGGAGGCAGGAGGGGAGTCAAGCATCGGGCGAAGTGCCGTTGGGGGAAAGCGCGGATGCTCTGGTGGTGCTCGTCCGAGCTGAATCGCCATCGAAGAGAGGCCGGACTACAGGACTCAATTCCTGCACAAACGTTCTCCTCACGCTCCGAGCCTGCCGTCCGATATTCTGATCATCAGCTTGCGGAGTCGGTGGTTTGCGGTGCAACCTGCGTGCTCCTTGCCCTCCCAAAGGCGCAGTGCTCAATCCCCAGTATTCCCTTAAAAACCATGAACCGGCGCAGCTTTATCGCGGCATCAACTTCCTTAGCGGCAGGCATGCTGCTGACCAAACGTATCCACGGCATGGAGACTAAAGACCAGAAACCCGTTCAGCCGAGCATCCCGTATTGGCGCGGGTTTAATCTCACCGAGCTGACTCCTGGCGAACGCGGACAATCGTTCCGCGAGTCGGACTTTGCCTGGATGGCGGAGTGGGGCTTCAACTTTGCCCGGCTGCCCTTGTCATACTGGGCTTGGTCGTCGCCCAAGAATTGGAGCACTATCGATGAGAGCGCGTTAAAGCCGATCGATCAGGCGATTGCTTGGGGAAAACAGTACGGGATTCACATCAATTTGTGCCTTCACCGCATCCCGGGTTATTGCGTGAATGGTCGCGAGCGTGAGCCTTTCCAGCTTTTCGCCAGCACTCCCGACTCGATGGCGCGTGCGCTGGACGCGGCTGTTCTTCACTGGGGCACTTTTGCAAAACGCTACAAAGACGTGTCGGCAGCGAACCTCAGCTTCGACTTGTTGAATGAACCACCGTTCATGCCCGATCAGTCACGTTATGTGGAAGTGATTCGCGCGCTGGTTGGGAAGATCCGTGAGAGCAATCCTGATCGACTCATCGTGATTGACGGTGCTGACATCGGCCAGACGCCCGTGCTCGGCGTGGTTGATCTGGGTCTTGTGCAAAGCACGCGCGGTTACCTCCCGAAGATGGTTAGCCACTACACGGCGACCTGGGTGCCTGAGAATGAATTTGAATCCTTTGAGAAACCGGTCTGGCCGATGGTCGATAAGCACGGCACGCGCTGGGACCGGGAGAAACTCCGCGCAGAACTCGTCGCAAAATGGCAGCCCCTCGTGAAACTGGGCGTGCCGGTTCACGTCGGCGAGTGGGGCTGCTTTATCAAGACTCCGCATGATGTGGCGCTTGCCTGGATGACCGATCTGCTCGCAATCTGGAAAGAAGCAGGCTGGGGCTGGTCCATGTGGAATCTCCGTGGTCAGTTCGGCATTATTGACAGCCACCGCGCGGATGTCGCGTACGAGAGTTTTCGCGGTCATAAACTCGACCGCAAGATGCTCGAACTGCTCCTTAGTTGCTAAATCTCCTATGAAATCAATTCTCTGGCGTGGTCTTATTGCTGGCTTCGTTTTGCCTCTTGTCGGAGTTTCCGCAGCCGTCGCGGAGACGGTTGCACCGACTTTACCAGTGGCGACGGAGTCGAAAACCACGTCGGCGGCTGGGGTTGACCCAGTTGTGCGGACGGAATTCGCCGCGCGAGCCGAACGTGAACTCCGCGGTAATATCCTGCCGTTCTGGCTGCGCTACGCTCCCGACCCGACAGGCGGTGGGTTTTACGGCACAGTCAAAGATGATCTCACGGTAGTGAAATCGGCGCCGCGTGGTTCGCTTCTGACCAGCCGCATACTTTGGGCGTTTTCTGCGGCGTACCGACGCTATCACGATCCGATGTATCTTGACATGGCTCGCCGGGCTTACGACGAATTGCTTAAGCGTTTTTGGGACGACCAAAATGGAGGGCTTTACTGGACCATCTCGGCCGACGGGAAACCACACGACGCGAGCAAGCAGATCTACGACCAGGTTTTTGGAATTTATGCCCTGAGCGAATACCACCGGGCGACCGCCGATCCGATGGCGCTGGAGCGGGCCATCGCACTTTATCGCGTCGTGGAAAAGTACGGACATGATCCCGTCAACGGCGGCTACTACGAAGTCTTCACGCGTGACTGGCGGCGGGATCGTCCCGGGAAAAGCCCGGTCAATACGATATCAACAAAGTCGCAAAACACGCACCTGCACGTCATGGAGGCTTATGCCAATCTACTCCGTGTGTGGCCTGATGCCGGTCTGAAAGCAAATCAGCGAGCATTGTTGGAGCTGATGCTGACGCGGATTTATGACGCGAAGACTCACCATCTACGTTTGTTCATGAATGACGACTGGACGCCGCACTCGGAGGCTTTCTCCTACGGTCACGACATCGAAGCGGCGTGGCTGATGACCGACGCCGCAAACGTGCTCGGTGACAGTGAAATCATTGCGCATGCCCGGCGTGTTGCGGTGGAGATTGCCGAAACGACGTTGAAAGAAGGCATCGATCGAGACGGCGGAGTCTGCAACGAAGGCGGACCTAGCGGTGTCACTGATCGCACCAAGGCTTGGTGGCCGCAGGCGGAGGCGGTGGTCGGCTTTCTAGAGGCGTATCAAATTTCTGGTGACAAACGCTTCTTCGATACGGCGCTGAGGAGCTGGAATTATATCGATCAACATTTTGTTGATCATGCGCGCGGCGAGTGGTTTGAGTCGGTTTCGCGTGATGGCGTGGCGCGGCGGCAGCCCAAGATCAGCCTTTGGAAATGCCCTTATCACAATAGCCGTTCTTGCCATGAAATCATTGATCGCATGGCGGCGCTATCGGCCGAACCGCAACACTGAGCCACTACTTTTCCTCTACGGGAAAAGCGTCTCGGTCGCTGTGATCTTTTCACCCTCGCGCTGCCAGTGGTAGAGCGGGATCGGCGGTTTTTTTTCGAACTGCTTGGTGAGCGCAGGATTGGTGCGCCTGAACAGTTTTAGCTCATTGAGGCCGGTACGGTCGCAACTCAGCAGATCGGTATGCGCTTTGTGGACACGCGGGCGACCGATAACACGACTGGCGTCGGTCGGTAGAGAAGTTGAGGACGGCCGGAGGCCTTTCTTTTCGAGTACGAGGACGCTGTACGGCAGTGAGCGCAGATCGACGCCGGCTTTCTGGCCGAACCTCACCCAATTGGGATCGGCATAAATCCCCGCGGGTGCCGGAGCGAAATAGTGGCACCAATGGCGTTCGTTCTTGGGCTCAAAAAGAGGGCAGCTGTTTGCGTGGGTGCAAGGCGCGATCAGGTCGAAACCGTCGCGAAGTTGATCGCGTAGCGCGGCGAGAGCCCGACTGACCTCGCGAGTGCCGGGCTCGACCCAGAGAACAGCATCCGCTCGCCGGGCGAGCGCGAGCAGTTCTTCGCGGGCGGCAGGTGAAAGCTCGTTGAGAACGTGGCTGAGCACGAGCGTGCCGACTGGTTTGTCGGGAGTGAAGCGTTCGACGATGAGGCTGGGGAATTTTTGGCGTGCTGTCTCAACCGAAAAATCGCAGGCGAGTGACGAGTGATCCCAAACCTGCAGGGTGGTGAAACGTTCGACGCCGAAAGCGCGCAGAACACGGCGACCCGCGATGCCGCTACCACAGCCCCAGTCGAGCACTGTTTGCGAGGGCGGTGCCCAACCTCGGACGCGGAGTTCGGCGAGCACGGCGTCCCATTTCCAGCCGATGCGCTCGCCGTAGGTGAGATCGTAATTGGCGAGATCGGTGGTTGCCTGCCAATAATCACCACGCGCGGCGGTGCCTTGGAGAAAACCCTCGCGCAGACGTTCCAGTGCGTTCCAGTCGAGTTTGGTCCAGTCCATGGTTTTAAGCGGAAATGATTGGTTCGGTTTAGAGCGACACGCCGAGATGGGTGGCGAGCGCCTGAGTGCGGATACCGTAGAAACGGGCGAACTCACGCAGCTTTTCCGCGGTGGCGGCATTGCCGCTTGGGCCGGATTTGATGGCGGCGATCATCAGGTTTTTCGCGGTGTGTTCAGTCGATAT
>Ga0302322_100004822_pt1 | contig 11772 bp, 15 predicted proteins | sample Fen_T0_2_FD_203757 | JGI IMG/M metagenome (GOLD analysis project Ga0302322, IMG submission 203757) | Peat permafrost microbial communities from Stordalen Mire near Abisko, Sweden - Fen_T0_2 | ecosystem: Environmental > Terrestrial > Soil > Wetlands > Permafrost | place: Sweden: Abisko... | reverse complement strand
CACTGCCGGATCTATCTGGTTGGGACCTTTTGGATGAACTTAGCAGCATCGAGTCCCTCTCTACAGATTTCCCCGTACTAGTGATGACGGCTACCCCTGTGAACCGCAACACTGTCCTGAACCAGTATCCCTCTGTTTTTGAGATTCTCGTAAAACCTTTTGACATAGACAAGCTGATTACAGCCATTCAGCATGCACTGTTGGAGAGTTGAAAAACTCCAAATCTGAATTGACCCTTTTGATTTTTAATCATTATTTTGTAAAGAAGGTTTCGCCAATCTTAACCTCCGCGCATGAAGAGAGATGTTATAGTACTGGTGGAAGATTCTCGTTTTTTTTGTTGACACTGGGGATGCGATTGTGCTACACTGCTATACATCCAAACAATAAGCTAAAAATTATATAGTGAATTTCAGGCTCTGTAAAACATCACTTTCGAAAGATGTAGAAACTCTTGAATTAAATGAACCGGAACACGCAAAATTAGAGGCGCATGGGTCAGTCACCGGCACCGCGTCTGATGTCATGCATGAGATGCAGTTTGCATCATAGCAAAAGGAAGCAGCCCATGGGAAACATTTTAATCGTTGAAGATGATGCGAACATCCGGAAGCTTGTGTCTGTTAACTTGGAAAAGCGTGGATACAAAATATCACAGGCTAGTGACGGAAACCGGGCGATGTTCTTGTTCCCCCAGCAACCCTTCGACCTGGTGCTGCTAGATCTGCTATTGCCGGGCATCTCTGGGGTGGATATATGCACCTGGATACGTTCTCGTTCCGATACCCCGATCATTGTTCTGAGCGGACTGAAAGATGAAGACCTAAAAGTAACAGCCTTGGATGCTGGAGCGGACGACTATATTACAAAACCGTTCGGTCATGAAGAGTTGCTTGCGCGCGTACGCGCGGTCCTCCGACGAGCAACGTCGATGCCTCATGAAACGGGCCAGAAAAAATTACAGATTAACGATCTAACCATAGATTTTGAGACCAGACGTGTGAGAATAGCAGAAGAAGATATTTCTTTAACAAAAACTTAATATGCGCTCCTGGTAGAATTAGCAAAACATCCGGATCTGGTGGTGGATCATAACGATCTTTTAGCGCGAGTGTGGGGACCCCAATATCGCGATGCCAACCATTATCTGCATATCTATCTCGGAAGAGTTCGTAAAAAATTAGGGGTTTATGGCGATCTCTTGGAAACAATTCCGGGCGTGGGTTATCGTTTGCAATTTGATAAAAAAACATGAATAGACTTCTTGCATAAGTGTGCCATAGAAACGAAACGATTCAATCCAATACCTAAAATTTACAACCTCTTTTCCAACTCGTAAAATTTAGAAAAATGATAGCCTCTGTTTGGGACAGTGATAGCCTCCTTTTGGTATTCTTACGTCATGAAATCCTACTACATATGGAGTCCATCAATGACATACAGCATCAATAATAAAATTCCTGAGAAAACCCCGATACAGTGCGCAGATTTCGCAAACGTTACTGAAGCAGACGTAACTGATATAAGAAAGCTTAGTTTTGCCGACTTGCATGCTTTATACGAATTTGAATATGAAAAATTCATAATGGATATAAGCGTTGAAATCGAGCAATGTACCCAAAAGCTATTGGAATTGGAATCAATAGCCTCTAGAAAGTTGTTATCTGACAGAAAGGATAAATAAAATGGCAAAGATAATATTTAAACGTTCTGGTGGACTCTTGGGGCAGACGATCAATACCACACTCGATCTGGATAGTCTGCCAGTCAGTGAGAGGCAACATCTGTTGCGTCTGATTCAGGAAGCGGATTTTTCTCACATTCCAGAAAACCTGATTGCCCGCTCGACTGCAGACGAATTCCTTTATAGCATTACTGTGCAAGTGGGTGCTACACGGCATCAGATCCGCGTCAGCGATACGAGTATGCCTGAAGCATTGCGAACCCTAATCAGTGAACTGGCGACACTTGCTGCAGTCAATTAATTGACAATGCCTATAGCAGAAAGGATAGCGTAAAAAATGGCAAAGATAAATTTTGAGCGTTCTGGCGGATTTCTCGAACCCCCTATGGATCTCACGCTTGACTTAGATTCTCTCGGGCCTCGTGAAGCACAACACTTTATGTACCTAATTGAGGATGCTGATTTCTTCCGCTTCCCAGAAGACCTCGTTACGGACTCGGCTGATGATGAATTCATTTACACCATCACCGTGGAGGCTGGCAGCTCACAGCATCAAGTACGTGTCAGTGAGATGTATTTGAGCGAGCCATTGCAGATGCTTGTTAATGAATTGTCGGCGCTTGTCCCGGTCTCTTAAATACTTAAGAACATACTGCGTGACTGGATCAAAAAGACCTGATGGGTACAGCACCCATCAGGTCTTTCCATCTTCTTTCTAATGAATGTTCTTTTATTCCACAATATTGATCGGAAGTTCGTTCTTACCGCTCAAGGCTGCGACGCTGACCTTCGCCGCGATCTTCTGCGCGATCTCGGTCAAGGCTTTAGCAACGGGGGAATCAGGATAACTGACTACGATCGGTTTGCCGGTATCGCCGCCGATGCGGACGTTTTGATCCATGGGTACCGTGCCAAGGAAAGTGGTCTGCGTGCCTTCTGCCAATTCTGCGCCGCCACCTGAACCAAAGATGTCCATGCGTGTGCCATCTGGTAATTCAAGATATGACATGTTCTCAACAATTCCCAGAATGGGAACTTCAAGCGTCTTGAACATATTGAGTCCACGGCTGGCGTCTTCGAGCGAAACCAACTGCGGAAGTGTGACGATCACTGCGCCGCTTAAGGGCAATGCCTGCGCGAGTGACAGAGACGCATCGCCTGTGCCAGGGGGCAGGTCAATGATCAGATAATCCAACTCGCCCCATTCCACATCGCCCAAAAATTGACGGATCGCAGAATTGAGCATCGGTCCGCGCCAGATGAGGGGTTGACCGGGCTTCACAAGCAAGCCCATTGAGATCATCTTGATACCATGCGCCGTTGCAGGGATAAGGCGTTGTCCATTCGGTGGCGGGAGTTTTTCCACACCGAGCATGGTGGGAGTATTGGGTCCGTAAATATCAGCATCTAAGAGTCCCACACGTGCGCCACTTAGTGCAAGTGCTACTGCAATGTTCACGGCGACTGTGGATTTACCAACGCCGCCTTTACCCGAGCCAACAGCGATCGCGTTGCGAATGGGCATGTTGACCAGTCCGCGCATACGACCATCATTCGGTACATCCGAGTCCATTTTGACGGTGACGAATTTAACTCCGTCAATTGCCATGACGGCTTCTTTTGCATCGCGTTCGATCCTGGCGCGAAACGGACATGCTGGTGTAGTGAGCATGACTGTAAATGTAACGCTGTTGCCTTCGATCTCAAGGTTGTGCACCATGTTGAGGGCCACAAGATCTTGATGTAAATCGGGTTCCTGTACTTTGCTAAGGGCGTTAAGCACTGCTTCTTTTGTGATTGTCATTAAGTTTTTACCTATTTAAAATATCATCTCATTGCGATGAGAGCTCTTGTTCTTTGCGACGAAGCAATCTCCAACATGATGATGGGATTGCTTCGTCGGGAAAAGCACCCTCCTCGCAATGACGAATTTAAAACTATGCCGCAGGTGTAGCGGGTGCTGCGGCTCCGGCAGCCTTGGCGGCTTTCGCGGCTTCCTTGGCTTTGCGATCAGCTTCTTCGCGAGCGAAGTTTTCGGGGCGAATGCTCTTGTAATACGATTCGGGTTTAAGCAACTTCTCCATGTTGTATACATTGCGTCCATAGGAAGCGATCTCGAAATCGTGATCCATCTTGATCGCATCGAACGGACAATATTCCGCGCAGAAACCACAGTTCATGCAGATATCGGCGTCAATATAGAACTCGGTCGGTTCTGGAACTGGGCGACCAGTTTGCGGGTCGTTAGAGCGCACGATCCAGATACATTGCGGCGGGCAGACCTTGGCGCAAATTCCGCACGAGGTGCAAAGGATTTCTTTCTTCCCATCCGCGCCCTCATTGAAAACCAGGAACGGAATATAGCGTGCTTCCTCGGGCAGGAGCAACTTCTCTTCCGGATATTGAACCGTGAAGATACCGCGCGTCTTCGAGCTTGAACGATGGGCGATGCCTTCAGGCGTGTTGTAGCGCTTCTTGCCCTGGAACAACCAAACGATATCATCCCAGTAAGTATTCCAATAGCGTATAAAGGTCACGCGTAAACCTTTGAGAATTCCTTTACCAAACATAGTCAGCTCCTCTTAGCGATCCAACTCGCCCATCACGATATCGAGCATACCGAGCAACGCGACAAAGTCCGCGATCTTGGTGCCGATGCACATCTGCTCAAGGCAGGTGATATTCACAAACGACGCGGGGCGCACATGATAGCGCCACGGATTTGGTTTGCCGTTCGAGACGAGATAGAACGCCAGCTCGCCTTTGGGTGACTCAATGCGACCATACGCCTCACCAGCCGGGACCCGAACCTGGTACGCCGGTTTCTGAGAGTTGATCGGTCCCTCGGGAATTTGTTTGATGGCTTGTTCCAGAATTCGCAGAGATTGTCGAATCTCATCAATGCGGATGAGGTAGTTATCCATCATATCGCCGTTCTGGCGGGTGCAGACATCGAAGTCAAAGCGATCATAGACAGAGTATGGATCAGCGCGGCGCAGATCATATGGCACACCTGCGGCACGTAATACTGGACCAGTGACTCCGAATTTGATCGCGGTCTCCGCATCCACAACGCGGACACCTTTTAAGCGCGAGACCAATACTTCGTTCTCACTTAAGAAGCGTTCCATTTCATCGGTCTTGGCTTGCAGGCGGTCAAAGACCAGATTCTTGATCTTCTGCATTGCGGTAGGTTGAATGTCACGCACCACACCGCCGAAGCGCAGATAGTTGCACATCATGCGCGCGCCGGAGACTTCTTCGAAGATATCGAGAATTAATTCGCGTTCTTCAAAGGCATAGAGCGCGGGAGTATACATGGCGCCGAGATCGTTCAACAACATGCCGACGAACACAAGGTGGTTCTGAACACGGCTGAGTTCTGCCATGATCACACGGATATATTCAGCGCGTTCGGCAACTTGAATCTTCATTAGTTTTTCAACCGCAATGGCATAGCCCAGATTATTGCTCATCGAGTTGAAATAATCGAGACGGTCGGTGAAGGGCATGTTTTGCAGATAGGTATTGCGTTCACCGATCTTATCGTGATTGCGATGTAAATAGCCTACAACAGGTTTCAAACCGGCAATGGTCTCACCGTCGAGCGTGATCGCAGCGCGGAAGACGCCGTGCGTAGACGGGTGCTGTGGTCCCATGTTGACGACGATGCGGTCGGTGCTCATACCGTCTTCACTTTTTACGGTGTAGCGCTCAAGGGAACTGTAGAGTAGTTTATCGGCTTCGTCGGGAATCCATTTTTCAGGGTCAAAGTCTTGCGGGAATTTCAAATTGTCTTTGAGTGGAGTCTTATCTTCCGCAGAGACATGTTTGCCATCGGGCCAGCGACTCTTGAAGGGCTTGAAATCTTCTTCGTAGAATGGTTCCTGCCAATCCTTGCGGAGGGGATGACCTTCATAACCTTCCCACATCAGAATGCGGCGCAGGTCGGGGTGACCGGTGAATTTAATACCGAGCAAATCCCAAGCTTCGCGTTCTTGCAGATCAGCACTTGGGTAAACCTCGATCAAGGATGGAACTTCAACTGGGTCAACGCGTGGGACTTGCACACGGAAGACCAAACCGGGTCCGCCGGTGGTTTTGTAGGCGTGGTAGACTACTTCCATTTTATTTTCGGGATGATAGTCCACGCCGGTGACGGCGGTTAGCAGGTCAAAGCCGAACTCATCGCGAATGGCAGTGGCGACTTCAACGAGCGCGTCTTTTTCAACGATGAAACCTGCGAAGTTGGGACGAGTCTCAGCGGTGACAATGCCCGGGAAACGAGCAACCAGATCAATGGTGAGAGTTGAAGCGGGGGCTGCCATTATGCACTCTCCTGCGTCGCCTTCGCGGCGTAAGTCGATTTGATTTCGGCATTGCGACGGGGATCGATCAAGTCCGGTCCAAGGATTGGAACTGGAACATAGTTGGCATCCCCTTTGTTCTTTTTGTTGTACCAGGAAACCTTTCGAATACTTTCTTTATCAATCTTCTCTTGCAGTTTGATCATGCCTGCGATCAAGGCTTGTGGGGTGGGAGGGCAGCCGGGGATGTACACATCAACGGGCAAAAATTTATCAATACCCGCAACAACGTTGTAGCCTTCTTTGAAAGGTCCGCCACCGGAAGCACACGCGCCCATGGCTACAACATATTTGGGCTCGGGCATTTGGTTATACAAACGCACGAGGGCTGGTACCATTTTCTTGGTGACCGTGCCGGAGACAAGCATGAGGTCAGCCTGACGCGGGGTGGGGCGCATGACCTCCATGCCGAAGCGCGCCATATCGTAGCGCGAGGCTTGCGCGGCGATCATTTCGATCGCGCAACATGCGAGACCAAACATAAGCGGCCACACCGACGAACGCCGGCCCCAGTTATAGAGGCGGTCGAGCGTGGTAATGGCTACGGCATTCTGAATATCATCAGGGATGTCGTATTGGGGCAAACTTAACTTTTCATTATCCATTGATATGCTCCTCGAACCAGTCTTGATAGATTGCGTAAAGGATATCGTCGTTTGCAAGCGACGGGTCATCCTCAAATTCCGAAAGTTGTAAAGTCCAGGCGTAGATCTGTTGCAGGGTTACTTCTTCAATGTTCACATCTTTGTATTGTCTGCGTAATTCCATGGCGATGGCGTAGGTGCCTTCCCAAGTGAGCGTCATTTATTTTCTAACTTCACTTCTCTAAAATAGAGGAAGAGCGGCAATGCAAACGAGAGTCCGACAAGTAGAGTCGCTAGAAAATAGACCCATGCATTCTTCATTTCCAGTTTCCTGGCTTCTGTAAACATGAAGAACCAGAAAACGATCACCGAAATCAAAAGGTCCTTCGCTATGCCACTTAATATCTTGCTGGCAGCGAATTGTTGGAAAAGTGTGTTTAAGTCGAATTCACGAACTTGAAGGAAGAAATAGTAAGGTGCAATAAAACCGATAATCGTTAAACCAAGAAAAATATTCTTGCGGCTCATTATTCTTCTCGATTATCAATTTGTGCGCGCTGGAGTTTGCCGGAATAATCCACATAAATAGATTTCCATTCAGTGAATACTTCGAGTGCGGCTTGCCCGGCTTCGCGATGTCCATTACCTGTGCCGCGCACGCCGCCAAACGGGAATTGAATTTCCGCACCGGTTGTGCCGTGGTTGATATATACCAAGCCCGTTGCGATATCGCGCATCGCCGTGAATGCGCGGTTGACATCTTGTGTGAAGATGGATGTGGATAAACCGTACTGTGAGCGATTATTGACATCGATGGCTTCTTCGAGCGAGGCAACTTCGACGATCGAAAGCACTGGACCAAAGATCTCTTCCGCTTCTAACATGGACCCAGGGGTGACTCCGTCAAACAGAGTTGGGGCGTAGAAGAAGCCTTTGCCACCTACATCCGCTATCGCGGCGCCAGTTAGAACACGCGCGCCTTCCTTTTGTCCAGCTTGTACCATGTTGTGGATTCTATCTAACGCGATCTTGTTGATCACGGGACCAACGTCCACTTTGAGATCGAGTCCGTCGCCGAGTTTCAATTTCTTAGTGCGTTCAACTAGTAATTCTTTGACTTTGCTGGCAATACCTTTTTGAACAATAAGTCTGCTTGCGGCAGTGCAACGTTGACCCGTTGTACCGAATGCCGCCCACAGAGTCGCGTCCGCAACGAGTTCGACGTTGGCATCATCCATGACGATGATAGCGTTCTTACCGCCCATTTCAAGCGATAACTTTTTGTTGAGTTTGCCCGCGGCTTCTGCGATGGAACGCCCCGTGGTGGTGGAGCCGGTGAATGAAAGTACTCGCACATCGGGATGACTCACCAATGCCTTTGCCACTTCCGCGCCGGGAGCCATGATGAGATTGAATACGCCGGCAGGAATCCCAGCCTCTTCAAATATTTTAACGAATGCAGCCGAAATGGCGGGAGTCTCTGGCGACGGTTTCCAGATGACTGTATTACCAGCAACGAGTGCCGGGAAAATTTTCCATGATGGAACAGCGATGGGAAAGTTCCACGGTGTAATGAGGCCAACCACACCAGATGGGTCACGGACAGCCATGCCAAATTTATTGGGCATTTCAACCGGTGCGGTATAACCAAGTAAGCGACGTCCTTCTCCCCCCATGAAGTACGCCATGTCTATGGCTTCTTGTACATCGCCACGCGCTTCCGCGATCACCTTGCCCATATCACGTGTGAGGAGTTGCGCGAGTTCTTCTTTTTTCTGTTTGAGAATGTCACCGACTTTGAAAAGCATTTCCCCGCGAATCGGAGCAGGAGTCAAACGCCAGGCTTTGAAGGCATCGCCTGCAGCTTTGACTGCGGCATCCACGTCTGCTATATCGGCTTGTGCAATATCTGCTACCAATTCTTCATTGGCGGGATTGATCGTCTGAAATGTACTTCTTCCTTTAACCCACTTGCCGTTGATGTAGTTTTGGAATTCCATAGTTTTAAAGGATTATAGCACTCGCTTAGTCAAAGTCAATTGAATTGTGTAAAGATATTTTTATATAAATAAGAAAGTGAGTATAATCACCTTATGCCTATGACAACAGTTCGTCAAAAAGTTTTAGCATATCTTATGAAAACTCGCACTGCATCTGCAAGGGAAATAGCGCGTGCGTTAAAGATGTCCGCAGCGACGGTGAGACATCATTTGCGGGTGTTGGTTTCAGATGGACGGTTGGAGATGACTTCGGTGCGGGGGCGTGAGGGACGAGGAAGACCTGAGAAAGTGTATTCGATTCCGCAGACAGTGTTGGGGGATAATCTGCCCATGTTGAGTGATGCCCTTTGGATGGAAGCAGGCGCATCGGTTAGGGTTGAGGCGTTGGCTAAGCGTCTCGCCGGTGATTCGAATATTAAGAGTCAACCTATTTCAAAACGATTATCCCTTATTATTGAAAAATTAAATCAAATGAATTATCACGCGCGTTGGGAAGCGGGACCACAAGGTCCGCGGATCATTTTTGGTCATTGTCCATATGCGACGATCATTGCCAGGCATCCAGAGTTATGCACCATGGATGTCAGCCTGCTCTCTGAATTAATGGCGCAGCCAGTGTTGCACGAAGCAAAACAAGAAACACAAAAGGTTGGCGGCTGTCCTTTTGTATTTCTTGTGCGTTAAAGTTTGTTACCGCGTGCAAGTTGAATCAATTAATGCTGGTGCGGGGGTAATTGCTGGCAGGGTGATCTGTTCATCAGAGGAAAGAACGATGGAAGACAGAATAACTTGAAAGTCGGGGGTATCGATGATGTTTTGCGGCGTTGGAGCTACACCCAATAATTTATCTGGAGCGAGTCGGTATAAAAATATTTTCGTGTCTGGATCGTTGCGATTGACCAGATTTGATAAGACTAGCACGGTTGCGGTGTGGATACCTGTTTGCTGTGAATTCGATAAGGACAACCCAATCGTGGTTGGATCTACCAATGCTATATACGCATCTGCATTTGATTTTGCCGGGTCAATTCCTTCGGTTATGAAAAAATCAATTTTCAAGGTGCCGTTGGGCCACTCCCAGAAACCTTTTGTCGAATGTGCATTGAAATAAGCTTCATCGTAATTCTTCACTGTTATGACACCGTCAATTCCTTCTGATGGAATCGGATTCACCTGCCACCAACAAGGCAATGCCACCCCAAACCCAAAACGCGGATCGCGTACTTCTTTCCACAGGTTGGATGTCGCGGCTTGCTCTGGCAGCGGTGTGTCAAGCGGAGCTTGAGAAAGCTCTACACCTGATTCAGGAGCAGGCAAGGGCGTCAGTATATGCATATCGTACGAACAGCCTGAGGTCAAGAAGATGATGATTATAAGGAATATTTTTTTCATTTTTCTCCTATGTCGGTTGTGTACATAAAACGCTATAGGTAAAAAAAAGTTCCAGTGAAATCATCAGGATGAAATACGTTGCTATCTACGTTTGGGCTTGATTCTACTCAGCTATCGAATCCCAGCCCCAGCCAATCCATGGCTTTAAGCCAGAGGTTTTCGTGACCATCGTGACGATCGGCTTGATCTAATGACCAACGAGAGAGGTTGATGCCAAGTGACCGTATGGGTTCGGGTGGAAAGGGCAGTGGCTTGGTGCGAACAAATTCGAGTTCAGTGCGTTCGGTTTTTTTGTTATCGAGTAGATCGAGCATGACTTGTGCACCGAATCGGGTAGCGCCGACACCGAGCCCGGTGTAGCCCATTGTGTAAGTGGTTTTGCCGTGATGGGCAGTGCCCCAAAATGGACTGAAGCGTGAGCAAGTATCTATGGCACCGCTCCAGGCGTGTGTGAAGCGGAGTCCTTCGAGTTGGGGAAAGGCTTGGAAGAAGTGCTCAGCCAATCGGGCAAATGAAGCGGGGTTATTTTCAAGCTGTGGTCCGAAGCCGTTGTTCCAGTAGTAGATGGCATCGAAGCCGCCCCAGAGAATGCGTCCATCTGCGGTGGTGCGGAAGTAGTGGAATTGGTGATTGCCATCGCTCAGCCCTTCGCGTCCGTGCCAGCCAATAGAGTCGCGTTGTGATGCAGTGAGCGGTTCGGTCATAAGAACGTAATCATAGACTGGCACAACGTAATACGAAATACGTTTTAGTAAAGGCGGGAACGCATTCGTGGCTAGGGCAACTTTATTGGCGCGGATTTGCCCGTGCGGAGTGTGGGCGATAACAACTTTATTCTCCTCGACCAGTTTTGTGACGGGTGTATTTTCATACATGTGTACATCGAGGTCGAGGCAGGCTTTGCGAAGTCCCCAGGCGAGTTGGGCAGGGTTGATGATGGCGGTGTCGGATCGTTTGATGCCGCCGAGAAATAGCGGGGATTTAACTTTACTTTGGAGTTGGTCGCGATCCAAGTATTCGAATGCCACATTGTATGGCTTTGCGAGTTCGATGAACTGTTTGAACTCATCGAGCAGGTATGGTTCGGTGGCAACATCGATCTCGCCAACGAGTTGAAAGTCACATTCGATGTTGAGACGCTTGAGGGTTGCTTCGATTTCGGCAAGGTTGTTGATGCCGAGTTCATGAAGTTTCGAAATTTCATTAGGCCAGCGCGCTAAGCCGTTGAGAAAGCCGTGCGTTAGAGACGCGTCCATGAATCCACCGTTGCGGCCGCTGGCACCGATGGCAACTTCGCCGGCTTCAATGAGAACGACTTCGCGGCTTGGGTTTGCCTCTTTTGCCAGGAGGGCGGTCCATAAACCTGCAAAACCTGCGCCGATAATGAGCAGGTCAGTGGATAAGTTGTTGTTTAATGGTGGTTGGGGATTGGGTTTGGCTGGGTCATCAAGCCAGAAAGGGGTATGCGAAATGTCTGCAATTGCTTTGATTGCTTTCGAACTGGGGTTGTGGGAATAGATCATGCTCTCATGGGTGTTTTATACCTCTTGGGTAGTTTGTGTTACGTCCAGAGTATACCGCGAAACAGTTTTGCTTACTACTTATCGTGCCTTGGCACGCATGGTTTTTCCAAGGTCATGAAAAAAGGGTGGTGAGTAGGGCAAAAGCTTCAGGGAGATGAGCAGCGAACCACCGTCTGGCTTGAGCTGCATTTTGGAAATTTGCCTGATGGATCAAAGCGATCA
>Ga0302322_100004821_pt1 | contig 11772 bp, 7 predicted proteins | sample Fen_T0_2_FD_203757 | JGI IMG/M metagenome (GOLD analysis project Ga0302322, IMG submission 203757) | Peat permafrost microbial communities from Stordalen Mire near Abisko, Sweden - Fen_T0_2 | ecosystem: Environmental > Terrestrial > Soil > Wetlands > Permafrost | place: Sweden: Abisko... | reverse complement strand
CGATATACAGGTTGCAGACCGCCGTGGGTGCCAGTGACTCACCAGCGTGGCAAGAGTTCTGTCCTGTGTCGTAGCTGAAGTCACCCGCGGCTAACACCGCGAACGGCGTGGCCAGCACGAGGTTGCCACCGCCCGTGTTGCCGATCGTCACCTGGCGCGTCGCGCTGGCCGTCGCCAGCACCTGGTTGCCGAAGCCGGGCGCGGCGGTGATCAGCGCGAGGACAGGCGCCGCACCGTCGTCGTTGAGGATGGTCCCGCTTGCCGTCGCCGTGCCCAGCGTCGCGCCACTCGGTGTCGACAGCGTCATGACGATCGTCTCGTTGGACTCCACCTGCGTGTCGCCGTTGACGTTGACTGTGATGTTCTGCGTCGTGACGCCGGGCGCGAACGTCAGCGTGCCGGTACCGGCGACGGTGTAATCGACGCCATTCGTCGCGGTGCCACCGTTTGCCGCGTAGTTCACCGTCACCGTGCCCGCGCTGGCCGGCGTCAACGTCACGGCAAAGGTCATCGGCGTGGTGCCGACGTTGCCCTCGGCGACCGCAACAGCATTGGCGATCGAGACGACGGGGAGCGCGCCTCCGCCCGTGCCGATGCCGGTGAGCGTCAGCGACGTTGCCGGCGCATTGTGGGCGACGTTAACGGTGAGCGAGCGGGTACCCGCCACCTGCGGAGTGAACGTGAAGTAGAGACTGCAGGTGTTGGCCTGCGGCACCGTCAGCCCGGCGGTGCACGGCTGCGCGCCACTCGCCAACGCAAAGTCGCTGCCGGGGGGAATCGTCACGACCGGCGAGCCTAAAACCAGCGGCCCGAAACCGTCATTCGCCACTACCACTTGGAGTTTCGCGCTGGTCGAGCCCACCGCGCGGCTGCCGAAGTCGAGCGGATTCGGGGACAGGTCGACCACCGGCTGTCCGACGCCGGTGACGGTGATGGGAAGGCTTTTGAAGTCCGTATTTCCAACGCCGTCGGTGAGATTGATGAATACCGTGTACGAACCGGGATTCGTTGGAATGCCGCTGATGATTCCCGTGGCGGGGTCGATCGTCAGGCCGAACGGAGACGGGTTGAACGAACTGTTGATCGACGGCCACGTCAGAGGGTCGGCCCCGGTACCTGTCAGTTGGAAAGAGTAGGGCGTGCCGGCGACTCCGTTCGGCAGCGCGACGGTCGTGATCGCTACCGGCACCGCCGCGTCATCGTTGACAATGATGATGGTTCCGGTGTTGGCGAAACTGGGGAGCGGATTAAGAAGCGTGGCGTTGACCGGATTGCTGATCACCAACTTGTAGCGCTCGTCCGCCTCGTATTTCGTATCGCCGTTGACCTTGATCACGATGTTCTTGGTCGTTTCGCCGGGCGCGAAGCTCAGCGTGCCACTGGCGGGGATGTAGTCGTTGTTGGCGGCAGTGGCCCCGCCCGGGGCTGTGCCGTCGACGGTCGTGTAGTCGACGGTGACGGTCTGCGCGCTTGGCGCGGAAAGATTCACCGGAACCAGCGCGTCCGTCGTGCCGCTGTTACCTTCCATAACGGATATGCCGAAATACGTCGCGGAAAAGTCCACAAAGACCTGTGGCGGCGACGCGGGAATCGCCGTCGACCAGAACCTTGCCGTGCCTGCGCCGCGCCCCGGGACTCCGCTATAGGGATAGCCGAACTGCGGTATATCGATCAGGGTGGCGCTGAATCCAGCGGCCGTGAAGGGCGCCTTGAGCACGACCAGCGGATCGGGTTCGAAGGAACTTCCGCCTGACAGTGCCGCAAGCTGACCGTCGGCGCTGATGTCGATGTCCTCGAAGCCGGAATGATTGACCCCCAACGCGGCGATCAGCAGCGTTTCCACCGTCGACGCGGCGCTGAAAGGACCAGTGACGGCATAAACTCTCGGCGATCCCGGCGGAGCCGAAAATTTTGCGAACTCGACGACGATCACCTTGCTGCCGTCGGGGGTGAAGGTCATGCCGTTGAGAATCGACCCGGGGATGGTCAGCACCTCGGGCACGCTGGCCACCGAGAAAGGTGCATGGAATATGCGCAGATCGGGGGTATAGCCCGTGGCCGTGCCGGTGGTCACGACAAGCGTCGCGTTGTCAGGCGATAGCGCGATCGCGCCGACCTGACCGCCCACCACGCCATTGCTGCCCGGAATGGTGAACGCCACGGACGTATAGGGCGGATCGACAACGACGATACCGGTCCTGACCGCGACATACGCGCGACCGGTCGTGCTGTCGAAGGCGATCGCGCGCGTTTGCGGCGTTGCGGTGCCGCTCGGCAGCGTCAGCATTGTCACAACGGCGGTACTGTCGAACGGCGCCGGAATGACCCACAGCGTGTCGAGCTTCGAGACCGCCAGCACGTGAGTCCTGGCGGGATTTGCGGCCAGCGTGCCGAGTCCGTCATACCAGGTCGACGGCGATGGCGACGGCTGCGGCAGGGGGTAGCTTTCGATGCGGGTCGCGTTGGCCGTGTCGAGGAGATTGACGCTCTGGGTCGATACCTGGCCCGACAGCGCCCTGTCGGCCGCGACCAGCGCGAGACCGTGCGCGTCCAACGGCGGGTAGTCGAGAGGCAACACATAGGATCGGGGCGGATTCGGAAGTCCTCCTCCGAAGTCGGGGAACACGACGACGGGCGCGGAATAGGGATTGCTGCCGACCGTATGCTCCGGCGCCAGCACCAACTCCTGCGCAGTCGACGCGCGGATCGGCAGGACCATCGTGATAGCTGCCAACAGGACGCCGGCGACGGTACTGAACGCCGCGTGCAATTGCGTGCGGAACTGCGAAGCCTCGATCCGATCCATTGCCCCTCCCGGTAGGTGTCGAGGCCAGTATGGGGGCCGGTACCTTTCCGATGCCTAACAGATTGCCAACAAGGCGCGACCTGTCACCGTCGATGGAGGCAAGTCATGTCGGCAACTCGGGCAATTTGCGCACCGGCGCGGCGCGCGCGAGCCAGCGGCGGGCGGTCCGGCCCGCGTCGGCGCGATTGTCGGCATGCAGCGCGCGCAGGATCACCGACACGTGACCTTTCACCGTGCGCACGCCGATACCGAGCTCGGCGGCAATTGCCTTGTTCGACCAGCGTTGCGCGACGAGACCGAGGACGTCGTACTGGCGTGCCGTGAGATAGAGTGGGCCGGACCCGCGCCGTGAACCGGGGGCGGTCCGTTCGCGGACGCTCTTGGCAGGGTGCGGAAGGCTCGGGCCATTTCCCCGCACATGCACGATGCCGGCCAGCGCCAGCCGCAGCGCCGCGCTCAAGTTAGCGGTCGGCGCCGCCTTCGGCACCAACGCGTTGACCCCGGCGGCAAGCCATCGCGCGTCGGCGGCGGTATCGTCGCAGGCGGTCAACGCGATCAGCAGCAGACTCGGCCGGTCGCGCCGGCATGTCGACAGCTCGTCGGGTGCGATCAGTGTGACGTCGAACAACACGGCGTCGAGCGGCGGCGCACGGTGCAGCGCTGCCCGTGTTGCCGAATCGTCGGCGGCCTCGACGAATTCGCATGCAGCGTCGATCTCCAGCACAACGCGCTTCAAGCCTTCGCGCGTGAGTGCCTGAGCGTCGGCGAGCAGGATGCGCATGCGGTCGGGTGATTGGCAGGCAGAAACGTGCTGCCAGTTTGCGGGCCGGTACCTTTCCGATACCTAACGGATTGCGAATTGCGGCAATTACGTGACGACCCTTGTCAGCTGCCGTAAATCGTCTTGAACAGGGCTTCGGTGTCCGCCGACGGCGCAATGCCGAGCTGGACCGACAGCATGTCTCGGCATCGGCGATAGACGCGCGCCGCCTCCGCCGGCTCGCCACGCGCCAGATACCCACGCATGAGCCGCCGATAGAGTTCCTCGGCAAGGCTGTCTTCCTCGAGCGCACGCTCGTACAGCGCGATTGCGCGCGGCCAGTCGTCGCGTTGCTCCCAGTACCGTCCGGCATCGGCCAGAGAGCGACGAAAGCGGTTCTGCCAGCGATCCCGCGCGGCGAGGGACCAACGTTGTGGAGCCTCGTTGCCGAGAAACGGTCCGCCGTAGCGCGCCAGCAGGCGCTGGCCGATGCTGACGATGACGGATGCATCCGCCTGCCCGTGAAGCATGCCTTGCAGCGCCTCGACGTCCCTGTCGAACGCCCACACATCGAGCCACACGCGTTCAGCGGCGATGCCGATCTTGCCTTCCTCGACGCGGATGGCGTCCGGTTCGCCCAAAAGCTTGCGCAAGCGGGAGATCACGACATCCAGCGCCGCAGCTGCGGCCGCCGGTTCAGCATCGGGCCACAGCATTTCCTGGAGCTTCTGCTTGGGAACCGCAAAGCCGCCCAGCGCAATCAGCGCCTTGAAGAGTTCCATCGGCTTTTTCTGGGCTTTGCCTTCGACGGCCAGAGGTCCGCCACGCTGCATCACGGTGAAGCCGCCCAGCGCACGCACGTGGATAGGCCATGGCCAGGACTCCGGCGCATTGGCCGGAGGCGGCAGTTTGTGCGCTTCGATAAGGCTGCGGACGAACTCGACTTCGATGCCGTGTTCGAGTGCGAGAACGCACAGCCTTGCGCAAAACGCCGGAAAGCCATCGAAAATGTTGTAGAACTGACGTTCGCGGGTCGTGGCCCAAGCACTTGCCAGAAGCGCGCGGCCGTCCGCCTGCCCGACGGTCATCGCCTGATAGGCTTCGACGAGGGCGATCATCTCGCGGACTTCATCAACGTAATGCCCCGGTACCATGTCGACGGCCTGGCGAAGGAGACGCAGAGCCGTGGCGAAGTCGTCGATGAGCAATCGCGCCTGCGCTTCGTTGACAACGAAGACGGCACGTATCGGCGGCGGGCATTCGAGTTCCGTTGCGTACTTGGTGGCGCGCGCGGCGTGGAATACTGCCTGGTCGCCATTCGCCTTCATGCTCGCGAGTTTTGTTTTCAGGAATTCGAGTCGCATCAGTTCGCTGAGCCGTGCCGGGTCCGCAATCGCCTCGGCGGCGGCGCAAGCCCGCTCGGCCTTCGCGATGTTGTTCTCCGGCAGGCTGCGATCGACGTCGATCACCGTCAGCCAAAACAGGATGTCGTGAAGGTTGTGGTCGTCGGCAAGCTTCCGTGCCTGCCGTTCCGCGACCTCCGCTTGCCGCGGTTCCTTGGCCATGCGCGCGCACCGCGACCAGAAAATCAGCCATTGGCCGAGTCGGTAGGGCGAGAGATCCGGGTGATCCAGATTCTGCCGCATCAGGCTGTAGACGCGCTGACCCAGCGCGCGGAGCTCGCGTGGCTCGCTGTAATACATCACGAGACGGCCCGCGGCGTACTTCACGTTGACGTCGAGCTCGAGCTCGAGCAGCGCCATGATCCGCTCGACACAGGTTTCGAGGAACGGATCCTCCGTACCGAAAAAGATCAGGCCGGCGAGCAATCCGGACAGCGCTACCAGCTCGTCGTCGGAATCGCTCCACGGGAAACCGGGGTCGCGGGCAATTGCAAGTCGCGCGATATGCTCGGGAAACCGGCGATAGTTCCCCATCACCTGCCCGGAGATCAGCAGCACCGCCGAGCAGAGTCCAGCGCCGCTGGCGTCTCCTTGCGCGACGAAGCTCTCGAGTGCGGTGTTCAGCGTCTGCAGGGACTTCAGTTCGCCGCGATGCGATTCGCCGAGCCCTTGACGATATCGCGCCAATGCGTCGGCGTGGACTGCGGCAGGCTCCTTGCGGCGGGCGGCGGGCATACACCGGAGTCTATCGCATGCGGCGTAAGCTTCGCGCCGAGCGACCGGTGGACAGGAACGCGGTCGGCAGTTGCGTTTGTCGCGAAACAGCAGGGGGCGTGCCGAGGCGTGCGCCAAAAGAGAGCGTGCACGCTTCGGATGAACGGGCAGCCGCGGGCTGACTAGAGTTTCAGTTTGCCGCCGTACCCCGTCAGTTCGAGATAGCCGCGGCCGATCTCGCGTCCATCGGCGAACGCGCGCACGGCGCCCTCCCAGTAGACCGTGCCGACGCTGGCGCGCGAATCGAGTTCCTGGTCGGAGAGCAGCGGCTCCACGGTGATGGCGATGCCGCCGGCGCGAATGGCGAAGGCGACCGGATACTCGATGCCGGTGCGCGGCGATCGCCAATGGCGGAGCGGCGTGAAGTCGACGTCCGCGGGCTTCAAGTCGCGCACCGCGCCGTTCTCATCCTGCCACGCGCCACCGGACCAGTAGGGGCCGCTGCCGGCATCGCGGATGCGGAACGCCATCAACGCCGACCCGTCGTCGAAATTGAGTCCGACCCAGTCCCAGCCGCGTGCCTCGGGCGCCAGATAGCTGCTGGACCATTCGTGATCGAGCCAGGCCGAGCCGCGCACGTCGAGCTTGTGGCCATCCAGCGTCAACGTGCCGGTGACCGGCAAGTGCGGCCGGCTGTAATAGTGGCTCGCCTGCTCAGCGCGCGGACCCTTGCGGCTCGTGCCGCGGTCTCCCTGCAGCAGGGGTGGCGCGTGCGCGGCGAACGCGAGATCGAGCGAAAAGTCGCGCGCGACGACCCGTGCCTGGTACGTCTGATCATCCAATCGCAGCGACCAGTCGCCGATGTTCACGCCGGTCGTCGCTTCCGCAGCTTCCGCCAGTCCGAATCCGGTGCGCGCGGCGCGCTGGTCGTGGCGCAGCCGGCCACGGCGCGGATCGGCGATGGCCGCGTGCGCGAACATGAGTTGCCGCGGCGCAAAGCGGCTGTTCCCGCTTTCAGCCACACCCGGACGGTTGCGAAAGAACGTGATCTGCACGCCCAGGTCGTTGCCGTCGCCGTCGCGCACCCATGCGGTGATGTACCACCACTCGGTGCGGAAGTCGGGATGGCTGCCGTGGTCGCGCGGAAACGCCAGCGCCGTGTCCGGTAACACGGCAGGATAGCGGACCTCCGCGCCGGCACGTGCGGCCACCAGCGCGAGCGGAGCCACCAGGAACGCGCGCCGCTTCACCAGTCGTCCTTCACGGCGCGGATCGCATCACCGCTCATCGCGCCTCGCGCGCTGACCAGCGTCGTGGCGGTGGCCAGCACAAGCAGCGCCGCCGCGAGCGCCACCAGCAGCAGCCACGGGACGTGCACTTCCATGCTCCAGTGAAACGATTGCCGGTTGACGACGAAGATAAGGACGAGGCTCATGACCCACCCCAGCAGCATGCCCGCGACGAGCCCGATACTGCTGACCAGCGCGCCTTCGGTGGCGAGCATCGCCGCGATCTGCCGCCGCGTCATTCCCACGTGCCGCAGCATGCCGAACTCGCGCCGCCGCGCGAACACCAGCGCACCGAACGACGACGACAATCCGACCAGCCCAAGTCCGACGGCGGCGGCTTCGAGTGCGTAGGTCACCGCGAACGTGCGATCGAACACGTGCAGCGACGCCGCACGGATTTCCGCCGGCACCGCGAAGGCCAGTTGTCCGCCGGCGCCGACGCGCGCCTCGAGTTCGCGGCGCACGTCGGCGCTGCGCGCGCCCGGTTCGAGGATGATCGCGGCATCGTTCGCCGACGTGTCGCCGGTCAGCGCCGCATACTGCGCGCGCGCCATGATGACCGAACCCTGCTGCCGCGCGTAGTCGCGCCAGACGCCGGCCACGGTGAACGGCACCGGATGCCCGGCGAGCGGCAACGTGATCTGCTTGCCGGGACTGAAGCCGTAGAGATCGACCATTGCTTCGCTCACCCACACCGGTGGTGGATCGCCGGCGGCGCGGGCCGGAAATTCCGCCACCAGCGGCAGCGCGCGCGCAGGATCGTCGGCCGGAAGATCGCGCGCCAGCAGCGCGACGCGCGGCTGTGCAGGATCGACCAGCACGCTCTGCACGCGCAGGAACTCGACGCGGTGTACGCCGGGCAGGTTCGCGAACTTGCGCTGGTCGTCGACGCTGAAGTACGCGCTGTCGCCGGCGGTCCCGGCGCGCACGTACATGTCGGCGGGAAGCACGCGGACCAGCCAGGCATCGAGTGAATCGCGGAACGACGCCACCATGATGGCCATCGAGACCATCAGCGAAACGCTGGCGACGATACCGGCCAGGCTCGCTGTCGCCTGTCCCGGCGCGCCGCGAAGCTGGTCGAGCGCCAGCGCCGCGGGAACGAAACGCGGTGCAGGAATGCGTGCGAGCAGAGCGTGCGCGAGCCGCGGCATCAGCAGCAGCGTTCCGAAAAGAAGCAGCGCGATGGCGAGGTAGCCGAACAGCGGAAGTCCGTAGACCGGTGGCAGCAGCGCGGCCAGAAGGCCCGCGGCCAGCAGCATGACGCCGGGCCACGCATGGCGAAGCGGTCGGAAGGCTGCCTGCTCGTCGCCGGCCTTGAGCGCAGCTGCGGGCGCGGCGCGGGCGGCTTCGAGCGCCGGAACGAGGCTGCCCAGCACCGCGACCGCGATGCCGAGCGTGCCGAATACGGCAAGCGCGAGTACGTCAATGGACACCGACGGCACCACGCCGTGAAAGAAGCCTGCGCCCAGGTCGCCACCGAACAGGCGCAACGCGGCGACTGCGAGCGCGAAGCCCGCCGCCAGTCCCAGCAGCGATCCCGCTGCGCCGACGCCTGCGCCTTCTACCAGCAGCAGCGCGACCAGGCGTCGTCGTGGAAGCCCCAATGTGCGCAACAACGCGAATTGTGCGCGCCGCCGGACGACGGACAGCGCCTGTGTGGAGAACACGAGCAGGCCGCCGGTGAACAGCGCGACCAGCGCGAGCACGTTGAGGTTGACGCGGTACGCACGCGACATGCGCGCGGTGGCATCGGCGCGCGCCTGGGGCGCCTCGACGGCGACGCCGGCCGGCATGCCGGGCGGGATGCGCGTCCGCAACGTCGCGGCATCGACGCCGGGGCGCACGCGAAGATCGATGCGGCTCAAGCGACCGCCGCGGTCGAACGCCTGTTGCGCCGCGGCGATGTCCATGACGCCGTACCGTTGCGACGAATGCGCCGCGACGAAGCCGGCCACCGTTAGCGTCACGTCGCGCAATCCCGTCTGCAGTGTCACCGCATCGCCGGGTCGCACGGACAGCCATGCCGCCGCGGCCGGACTCAGGAACAATTTGTCGGGACGCAGCACGTCGAGCGGATCGGCGGCGTCGGGCAGCAGCGCCGGCGTCACGGCGGCCGCGCGAAAGGCATCCACGCCGAAGATCGTCAATGCGTCGTCGCTGCCTTTGATGCGCGCGTCGACTTCGACGACGGGACTCGCCACCGCGACGTCCGCGTCCTGCGCCAACGCGACGAAGAGCGTTTCGTCAAATCCGTAGCGCGGGCCGCGCACTTCGAGGTCGGCGTCTCCCGACAACGTGGCCATGCTGCCGGAGAACTCGCTTATCGCGGCCTGGTTGATCAACTGGACGGCGAAGCCCAGCGCGACACCCACGGCGATGGCCAGCACCGAGAGCAGCAGGCGCCCGCGATTGCCCTGCATTGCACCGCCCAGCGTGGCGCCGAGCACGGACACTCGCCCCGAGCGCAGAATCATCGCGACGACGGCATCGGCGTCGCGCGCAGGCCGTCCGCCGTGAGCGTAAGCAAGCGGTCGGTAGCTGCCGCGGCGGCAGGCGAGTGGGTGACGAGGACACCGGTCGCGCCCTGTGCCTGCAACTGGCCCCGCAACAGCGTCATCACGCCGGCGGCGCTTTCCGCGTCCAGGTTGCCGGTCGGCTCGTCGGCCAGGACCAGCGCGGGGCGGTGAATCAGCGCGCGCGCGATGGCGATTCGCTGCAGTTCGCCCCCGGACAATTCGCGCGGCATGCTGACCCCGCGCTCGCCCATGCCCACACTGTCAAGCATCTCCGCGACGCGCGCATCGGCTTCACGCCCGCGCACGCCGATCAGCGCCAGCGGCAGCGCGACATTCTGGGCGGCGGTCAGATAGGGCAGCACGTGAAACGCCTGGAAAACAAAGCCCATCCGCTCGCGGCGCAGCCGGGTCAGCGCGTCGTCTTCGAGCGTCGCGAGATCGATGCCATCGATGACGACCTGGCCGCTGTCCGCCCGGTCGAGCCCGGCGATGAGGTTCAGCAGCGTCGACTTGCCGATGCCGGATTCGCCCATGACGCCGACGAACTCGCCGCGCGCGACCTCGAGATCGAGGCCCCGCAATACGGTCAGCCGGCGCGGGCCGGCGAAGGTCTTGCTGACGGAGCGTAGGGCGAGCACGGCGGCCAATGCGAATTGAAAACGGGAGTGTTGCGCCAAGGGTAGCGCATCACGCCGCAAATGCCCGCGCGCAGTGCGAAGACGCCGGTCAGGCCGGCTCGGTTTGCTCGGCGCGCGTCCAGACCCGGGCCAGCATGGCGCGCAGCGCGCGCAGGATCGGTTCGTCCTCGCGCTCGGCGAGATAAATGAACGACAGCGTGGTCAGCAGGCGCTTGTCGCCCCAGAGCACGACGTCGCCGGCCGCCGCCGTCGCGATGGCCAGGTCCTCGCGCATCAGCGACACGCCGAGGCCCGCGACGACCAGCGAGCTGATCACGGCTTCGTGGTCGGCCTCGACCCGCCGCGCGGGGGAGACGCCGTGCTCGCGGAACAGTTCGCCCGCCAGCGCGTTGTGCGTGCTGATCGGCGGCGTCATGACCCATGGCATTGCGACGATCTCGTCCCACCGCGCGTTCTCGACCCGATCCCGCCAGGCGACCGGCGCGACGACGCGATAGGCGACGTTGAGCAGCGGCAGCGAAGCGACCGTGGGGGTGGCGAGGCTGCCGTAGTAGAAGCTTGCGTCGAGCTCGCCGTCGCGCACCTTCTCGAAAGCCTCGCCGGTCACGACGTGGTGTAGCTCGATTTCGAGCAGTGGGAACGTTTCGACGGCCTGGGCGAGCAGGTCCCCGACCCGGATGAAATTGGGATCGGATACCGTCCCCACGATGACGCGGCCGGCCACCTCGCCCTTGAAGGCGCTGGCATGGCTGCGCAGCACCTGCGCGGCGGCGACTACCTTTTGGGCTTCCGGAAGCAGGCTGCGGCCGGCGGGCGTGAGCTCCATGCCGCTGGGCAGCCGTTCGAACAACGGGACGCCGAGTTCGTCCTCAAGCGCCTTGATCTGGGCGCTTAGCGCCGGTTGACTGATGTGAAGCCGGTCGGCCGCGCGGGTCAGGTGTCCCGACTCGGCGACCGCCGCGAAGCTCCTGAGCTGGTAGAGCTCCATAGGACTCCGTTCCTGGCTGCTAAAGCTTGATTATACGGGAAATGCTGCTATGCAACAAAACTGCTGCCTGGACATAATTCAAACCGATTGCATTGATTCGAAAGAACGATTGGACGAAAACAGCTCCGGCCCCTAAATTGTCGTTGTGCGATGCACCAATATTGCGCATCAAGCCCACAAGGCGAAAAGGAATATCCCATGAGATCCATCAACCCTGTCGTTCCCCACCCCAGTTTCATCAACTTGAGCATCCAGATGGCGCAATCGACGTTTTCCGACGTGATGCCATCCTTCAAGTATTCCAGCACCCCGGCCGTCGCGTCCAGACCCGCTGCGCCCAAGTCGACCGGGAAGTCCGTGTGGACGGCGATCAGCGACTGGTTCTACCGGCAACAGGTTGCGGAACGCGAAGCGTACCTGGCCAAGTCCACGGACGTGTTCGACCTGGAACGCCGGTTGCGCGACTTCGACCATCAACCGAACTTCTTCTGACCACCATCGTACGCGCTAGCGTGCCAGGGTAATCACCAGCCCTGCGGCGCCCGCCGCCAGGATGACGGGAATCACGCCCGCCTTGTAGCGAAAGAGCGCCAGTGCCGCGATGGCCGCGATGGCCAGCGCGATGGGATCGAGGCCGGCGAGCCGCTCGCCTGCG
>Ga0302322_100004820_pt1 | contig 11772 bp, 12 predicted proteins | sample Fen_T0_2_FD_203757 | JGI IMG/M metagenome (GOLD analysis project Ga0302322, IMG submission 203757) | Peat permafrost microbial communities from Stordalen Mire near Abisko, Sweden - Fen_T0_2 | ecosystem: Environmental > Terrestrial > Soil > Wetlands > Permafrost | place: Sweden: Abisko... | reverse complement strand
GATCATGAACGTGTCTATCTCGGCGGTCGTCGCCGATCTCGGGACGACGGTGAGCGCCATCCAGTCCGCGATCGCGCTCGAGGCCCTGGTGTCGGCCGCGTTCATCCTGATCGGCAGCAAGATCGGCGACCTGTACGGTCGCAAGCGGGCCTATGTCCTGGGCCTCATGGCCTATGCCATCGGCGCCCTGGCGATGGCGCTCGCCCAGAACGTGGTCGCCATCTTCATCTTCTGGGCGGTCATCGGTGGACTCGGCGCCTCGCTGCTGCTGCCGGCGATGCAGTCGTTGATCCACGGCAACTTCGAAGGCGCCGCCCAGAAGGCGACCTACGCCTTGGTGGGAGCAGCCGCGGCGATCGCGGCGGCCGTCGGGCCGCTGATCGGCGGATTCATCACGACCCTCCTGTCGTACCGCGTGGCCTTCGGGCTCGAGGTCGGCGTCATCGCGATCGTGCTGGTGGGCAGCCGACTCGTGCGCGACGTGCCGTACACGGGTCCACGCGAGATCGACCTCGTCGGTGCGGTCCTCTCGATCCTGGGCATGGGCGGCCTCGTCCTGGGCATCCTCGCGTGGCAGGAAGGCGGTGAGTCCGTCGCCCTGCTCCTGGCGATCGGTGCCATCTCGCTCGCCGCGTTCGCCCTGTGGCTGGTGCGCCGGAAGCGTGACGGCAAGCCGACCCTGATCGATCCCGACCTGTTCACGTCGACCCTGTTCCGGTTGGGGATCTCGGGGCAGATGCTCCAGAACATCGCGCTCGGTGGCGCCATGATCACGATCCCGATCTACCTGCAGATGGTCCTCGAGTACAACGCCCTCCAGGCGGGCCTGTCGATGGCGCCGCTCTCGCTCAGCATGTTCGGGAGCGCGATCCTGGCCGGCAAGCGAGCCGGGTCGCGACGGCCCAGCAGCATCATCCGCGCCGGCTACGGCCTGTTGCTGATCGGGATGGTCCTGCTGGTCCCCATCGTCCCGCGGGCCGACGCGGGCTGGACCCTGGCCGTCCCCCTGGTGATCGCGGGGATCGGGCTCGGGCTGCTGGTCTCCCAGCTCAACAACTACACGCTGGCCCCGATCGTCGAGGAGCGGGTCAGCGAGGCCGCCGGCGTGAACTCGGCCTCCGGTTCCTTCGGCCTGTCGTTCGGCCTGGCGTTCGCGGGCGCGATCATGCTCGCGACGCTCGCCTTCAGCTTCACGAAGCTCGCGGAGGAGAGCACCGTCCTCTCGCCGGCCGAACAACAGGCCGTGGCCGACGTGCTCGAGCACGACGCCCAGGTGATGAGCAACACGGACCTCACGGTCCTGCTGGCGGACCAGCCACCGGCCGTCCAGGCCGAGATCATCCGCATCAACACCGAGGCTCGACCGTTCGCCCTGCAGGTGGCGCTCCTGATCCCGATCCTCGCGAGCGTCCTCGGGCTGCTGACCTCGTTCCGGATGATGCGCCAACCGGATCCCGTCTCCTCCGGCGTCGAAGGGCTCGTCCTGGCCTGACGAGCGAGCGATGGCCGGGCGGCTCTCCCGTGTCAGTGGCCGTGGCGCGACAGGGCGCGCACGATCAGGGCACGGATGCGCTCGATCGGCGCGCGGCGCGGCGGCCTGAGCCCGTCGGGTCGGTGGAGGCGGCGTGCGTCCCCGAGGTCCCGCTCGCGCTCACGGCTCCGAGCGTCGTGGTGAAGGTCGTCGAACAGCCCGTTGAGCGGCCCGTACGTCGGATCGCCGATCGCAGGGTCGCCGGGCATCCGCTCCTGCCGGCTCATCGCTCGGTCCGCGGAGGCGCGGATAGGGCGAATGCCAGGCAACGGGCGCCCACACTGGTCATCCTGGAACTCTGGCCGATCCTCGCCATCGGTGCAACGAGAGGGAATGCCCCGTTGTGCCCGGCCTCGGCCCAGGACCCGTAGGCTCGCCGGTTGTAGGAGGGTTCTCCCGTCGTCTCGGTCCGGGCATCGCGGTGCTAGCGTCCATGCCATGACGTCGGTTCGCCTCACCCTGCTGGCGCTGGCGATCCTCGCCGCCTCGGCGGTCGCGGGCATCGCGGCGTACGCAGCCGGCGTCGTGGATCCCGGGTTCACGTATGGGTTCGGCCATGACGATGCCGGACAGCAGACGCTGATCATCGCCTCCGTGCGTCCCGGCGGCCTCGCCTGGCACGACGGCGTGGAGCCCGGCTGGATCGTTGTGAGCGTGCAACTGAACGCTCGGGCCGACGGGATCGGCGAGCAGCTCTGGACCCAGCCCGGGGCGGTGGAGGCCCAGCTGGCCGCAGCCGCGATGTCGCCGCAGGACCTGGTCTTCATGGCCAAGCCGGGCGAGCTGCCGTCGCCGCTCCCGCCGGACTACCTCGGGTCGCAGGTCTTCATGCCGTACTGGGCCGCCAGGAGGCTTTCGACGAGCGCGCTGGCACTCATCGCCGCAGGCCTCCTCTGCCTCGCGGGCCTCGTCTGGCTCGGCTATCGCAGGATCGCCCGCAAGCCGTCCCTCGGCGTCGAGGCGCCGCTCCTCGCCGCCGCGGCCTCGCCGCTGTTCCTGCTGCCCGCCTACCTGACGCTGATCCCGCCCCTCGTCATGCTGACAAGCGTCCTCGTGGCCGCTGCCGCCCTCGTCGCCGCCGCGGCCTTCGCCCGGCTCATCGCCACGCCGTGGGCGCGGCGCCGGGCAGTGCTGGGCTCGACGGTCCTCGCGCTGGCGGCCGCGCTCGTCGGCGCGCTGGCCGTCACCGCGGGCATGGAGCGCGGCGTCCTGTCGGTCCTGCGCTGGGCCCTCGCCTCGGCCGTGCCGCTCGTGCCTGCGCTCGTCCTCGCGGCGCAGCTCCGGCGCGACGCGGGCCGCCTGACCGGCTCGAGCCGGCTCGCAACGGTGCTCCGCGCCGGCGACATCGCCGTCCTCGCGACGCTGCCCGCCGTCGCGCTCGCCCCGCTTGCGGCACTCACGAGCACGCCGTTCCTCCAGCCGCTCGTCGTCTGGGTCGCCGTCGTGGGCATCACCCGGGTCGTCGCCGTCCTGCCCGTCGCCCGCGAGGCGGCCCGGGAGGCGCGCGACCGCGGTCTCGTGGTGGACGAGGGCGAGTCGGAGCGGGCGAGGATCGCCGCGGACATCCACGACGACGTGATCCAGGACCTCTCGATGCTGGTCCACCGGCTCGACCGCGACGGCGAGGTCGAGGCCGCCGCCACGCTGCGCGCCGCGATCGACCGGCTGCGGGCGATCTGCGCGGACCTCCGGCTGCCGGTCATCCACGACCTCGGGCTGGCGGCCGCGCTCGAGGCGCTCGCCGGCGAGGTTCGGGGCGCCTCGGGGATCGACATCGACCTCCAGTGCGACGCCGGCGGTCGGCCGCCGTACGACGTCGAGCTCGGGCTCTACCGCATCGCGCAGGAGGCCGTCGCCAACGCGACCAAGCACGGCCGCCCGCCGATCACGGTGCGCCTCCGCGCCGACACGGGCCGGGCCGTCCTCGAGATCGAGGACCGCGGGCCTGGCGTCGGCGAGGACGCCCTCGCGAGACCCGCCAGCCCCGGCCACCTCGGGTTCCTCACCATGGCGCAGCGAGCGGCCAAGCTAGGGGCCGACCTGGCGATCGCCGACCGGCCCGAGGGCGGGACTCGGGTCCGCGTCGTCTGGTCCGGCGGTGCCGCCAGCACAGCCACTGAGGGTCTTGGGGTCGCGGCGACGTGACCGCGGAGCGCGGCCCCATCCGCGTGGCGATCGTGGACGACCACCCCGTCGTCCGCGACGGCATGGCGGCGCTGCTGCGCGAGTACCCAGGGCTCGAGATCGCGGGTACGGCGGCGTCGCTCGACCTCGCCGAGCCGCTCCTCGACCCCGCGCTCGTGGACGTGCTGCTCCTGGACATCCGCCTCGGGCAGGACACGGGGTTCCAGCTCCTGGAGCGCCATCGCGACGCCGGCCGGCGGCCAGCCGTCGTGGTGCTCACCGCGTTCGCGCAGGGCGAGTACGCGGCCGCGGCGTACCGCCTCGGCGCCGCAGCGCTCGTGCTCAAGACTGCGCCCGTGCCGGAGCTCGTGGCGGCCATCCGGGCGGCGGCGCTCGGCGAGTCCGCGGGGGTCGCGCCCGGCCCCCGGGCGACCGATCCGACGCTCACGACCCGCGAGCAGGAGATCATCCGGCTCGTGGTCGAGGGGCGCTCGAACGACGAGATCGGCGCGGGGCTGGCGATCGCGACCAAGACCGTGGAGGGCCACCTCGGGCGCGTGTTCGAGCGCCTCGGCATCGAGTCGCGCGCAGCGCTGTCGGCGAGGGCGGTGGCGGAGGGCTGGCTCGACGTCCCGACCGTCGCCCGCCGTCGCGGGCCCGGGCCCACACCGGGGGACGACGTCGGCGGGCGACGCCCGGGATTGGTGAGGCCGCAGTTGCCGCCAAAGCAACTGGGCAAAGGGACGGCAAGGGTGCAGGCCGGACGGACGGACCGCCCGGCCCGGGACGCCGGTCAGGAGGGGCAGCCCGCGGGCGCCGGCCGGTCGATCCGCCGGGTCGCGCCCGAGGGGATGATCGAGACCACGTAGACCACGGTCTCCACCGAGCCCTCGTTGCGCACCATGTGCACATCGGAGCCGCCGTCCACGAAGCCTTGGCCCGCCTGGACGATCTCCAGCTCGCACCCGCGCTCGTCGGCCTTGTACACCCAGAGGGCGCCGGTCTTGACGACGACGAGGCTCGGCCCCGGGTGCGAGTGCCAGCCGAACGTCGCGCCGGGGGCGAGGCGGTTCTCGAGGACGTGGACGTCGGACGGGCCCTTCGTGTCGATCCGGACCTTGAAGTTCCGGCTCACGACCTTGGCCTCGATCTCGTCGAACGCTCCAATCGCGAGGGTGGTGCTGGTCACGCCCGACGGGGGCGTGGCCTGGGCGACGCCGGCGCCGGCGCTGGAGATCAGAGCGACGGCCGCGAGCCAGGTCAGGAAGAAGCGCTTGGAACGCATCGGGCTCTCCTTGGAGTCGAGTGGGGATGGGCAGCCCGAACCAGCGCCGGGCTGCGGGGGCAGGGTGGCCCGCGCGTCGGGCCACGGTCGTCAGCTGGCGGGTTCGAACTCGATCGAGTCGAGGACCTGCTGGAGCTCCGCGCGATCGGCCGCCGTGAGGTCGGCCGGCTGGCTCGTGAAGAACGTCACGGTCTTGCCGTCGACATCGATCGCATAGGCCCGCTCACGGTTGTTGCGCGAGGCGCCGTATCGCCGGTCCCCAGCCAGATCCTCGCATCCGAGGGTCACCGGCGCCGGGCAGCTTCCCCAGATCCAGAAACCGTCCTGCCCGTTCCCACACGTGGCGGGATCAGCCGTGACGGTGTACTCGACGAACTTCCCGTCGTGACCGGCCACGGTCGCGTCCGTGACCGGCCCCGCGTCGATGCCCGGCTGACCAGCGATGACGGCGAGGAGCCCGGCGGCCCCGGATCCCGCCGCCGGCAGGACGGGGGTGTGGTCCGTGCACGGGTCCTTGAACCCGTGGTCAAAGGGCCAACCGAACAGGACCGGCGCGGCGGGGCCCGTGCCTCCGTAGTCCTTTCCCACCATGAACGAGTGCCCTCTCCAGCCGGATGGCACGGTGAACGAGATCGTGGGATTGGTCAGGAAGCTCGGGAATGCGTATCGACCTGGCACGAGCGCCGCCGGTTCGCCTTCCGGGAGGAGCGCCGGCGTCGCCGCTGGCGCTGCAGTCGGCGTGGGGGCGACCGTCCGTGCGGGGGCGACCGTCGGGGTGGCGGCGCCCGTCGGGGTGGTGGTCGGCGGCGGGGTGACACCGACGCCGTTTGCCGACGCTCCGCAACCGATGCAGGTCAGCGCGAGCGCCACGATTGCGGTGGCAGCGACCAGCGTCTTGCCGAGTACGTTCACGTGGATGGACCTCCAGGGGGCGGGGGTGACTGGCGTTGGGCAGCCCGATCCAGGGACGGGCTGTGCGTGGGCAGGGACGGCCCGTGCGTGGGGGCCGGATCGTCAGTTGGGGCGTGGGCTAGGGCGCTCGCCGTTGCACGTAGCACCCGGCGCTCGGGACATCGCCGAGCCGGGCGATGTCGACCGGCGCTGACCCGTCGAGCGGGAACAGGACGACGGTGCCGTCGGCGGCCGCCCGAACGAACCGGTCATTGGGTGACCAGCACGGCGTGGACAACCAGACGTGGCGATCCGAAAGTGAATGAACGTTCTTGGCATCGGCGTCCGCCACCATGACGACGAACTCCTCGGGGTCGCTGCCGTCGACGTAGCGCAGGAAGGTGAACTGGAGACCCGTGGTCGACCAGGCCGGCAGGTAGTTCCCCGTGGGCCCCCCCTCGACGATGTGCGCGTTGGACCACTCGCCGGCGGCGTCCCGCCGCGCGATCGAGATGCTGGTGGGCGAGATCCCGTCGCCCGTGTGCGTGAGGAGGGACCGGGAGTCGGGGGACCAGCTGGGATTGGAGTTGGCGCCGATCTCGGTTCCGCCTTCGGCCGGGATGACCAGCGTGTCGGTGAGTCCGTCGGGCGTGATCGCCCAGAGGGATGTATTGAAGTCGGGATCGTTGAGCGGTTGGCCGGTGTAGGCGATCAACGAGCCATCGGGCGACCAGACGGGACCACCTCGGGCGTGCGTCTGGTCACCGACCGGGTGAAGCCCCGTGCCGTCGGCATTGGCAACGTAGAGAACGCCGGCGTTCGAGAAGGCGAGCTGCCGATCGTCCGGCGACCAGCTCACGTCCGGGAGCAGGTCGGGGACGCCGGAAACCGGCTCCGCCGTGATGCGGTGCTGGTTCGAGCCGTCGCGATCCGCAACCCACAGCGACGCCGGATCGTCGGTCGTGGGCGCGGACCAGTAGGAGAAGCGGTCGCCGCGGCGCGACCATTCGAGGCCCCACTGGACTCCGTCACCGGTGACCAGGGCGCGACGGCTCGTGCCGTCGGGCATCGTTGCCACGATGTCGTCTCCGGACACGAACGCCACGAGACCCGGCTCCGCGAGGCCGAACGGTGGAGCAAGCTTCCTCGATGCGGCGCCGGCCACGAGCACGAGACCCGCGACCAGCAGCGCGATGATGACCAGCGCGACCGCGAGCCCGCGCCACGGAAGTCGCGGCCCGAGTTCCGAAGCGCCCGTGCTATCGACGGTGGGAAGCCACCGCTGGAAGGCTGCCGACGCCCGGTGCTGGCGCATCCGCGCGGTGGCGACCAGGACGTCGTCGAGGTAGTCGGGACTGGCGTTCCCGGCGAGGTCGCCGAGGACGGCCGGGAGCACCAGGTCGGCGCGACGCTCGGTCGTCATGCCGGCTGCCCTCCCGTCGTCGCCGGTGCGAGCGATGGCTCGGGGCCGATCGCCAGGCGCATCTCGCCGAGGGCGCGATGGAGCCTGGACTTGACGGTCCCGATCGGGATGCCGAGCGTGAGGGCGACGTCGCTCAGCGGCATCCCGAGGTAGTAGTGCAGGACGACGATCGCCCGGCCGTGGTCGTCGAGACGCCGCAGGACCTGGTCGACCAGCTCCCGATCGGCGTGGGCGGCCGACCCGTCCGAGATCGCGAGATCGATGATCGGCGAGAGCTCGACCTCGATGACCCGTCTTCGGCGATTGCGTGCCAGATCGAAGCACGCGTTCACCGTGAGCCGGTGCAACCAGGCCTCGAACCGGTCGGGTTCTCGAAGCTTCGGGAGATCCCGCCAGGCCCGGATCAGCGTCTCCTGGACCGCGTCGCGTGCGAGCTCCGGGTCCCGGAGGATGAGGCGGGCGGCCTTGTCCAGCCGCACGACGGCCGCGCGGGCAAGCTGCGCGAAGGCGTCATGATCGCCTCCCCGGGCTCGCTCGACGAGCTGTCGCTGGTCCACCGCTGCCTCACCTTGCGGGCACGAACCACGATCGATCGTGCTCATAGGGTATGGCGCCCAGATCTTCGGATCGGTTCTTGGCCGAAAGGACGGAGGCGCTGCGGCGCAACGGCCTGGCACGAGTGGGGCGTGCTCCCGGTTCGTCGTGTCCGGGCCCCGGCTAGGCTATGGCTCGTGGCTGATCCCGACGCCCTGACGGCCCCCTCACTCTGGCGACACGCCGACTTCCTGAAGCTGTGGACGGGTCAGACCGTTTCCGAGCTCGGATCGGTCGTGACTCGCACCGCGGTCCCTCTCGTCGCGCTGCTCGTCCTCGGGGCGGGTCCCACCGAGATGGCGCTCCTCGTGGTCGCCGGCAGCCTGGCGATCCTCCTCGTCGGGTTCTTCGCGGGGGCCTGGGTCGACCGGCTGCGTCGCAGGCCGCTCCTGATCGGCACGGACGCGGTCAGGTCGCTGCTCCTGGCCTCGATCCCGATCGCGTACGCCACCGGCCACCTGCGGATCGAGCAGCTGTACCTCGTCACGTTCGTCGAGGGGTGCCTCGGCGCCCTGTTCGACGCTGCCTATCCGGCGTATGTCCCGTCGCTGATCGGCGTCGATCGCGTGGTGGACGGGAACAGCAAGCTCGCGACGAGCTCCTCGCTCGCGGAGATCGGGGGACCGGGGCTCGCGGGCGCCCTGGTGCAGCTGGTGAGCGCCCCCTTCGCGATCCTGATCGACGCGATGTCGTTCGCCGTGTCGGCGGTGTCCCTGCTCCTGATCCGGACGCCGGAGCCGCCACGGCCGGCGAGGACTTCGACGACGGCGATCCGGCAGGAGATCGTCGAGGGACTCCGGCTCGTCCGGCACCACCGGGTGCTGTTCCCCATCGCGATGCGATCCGTGGTCGCCCACATCGCCGGATCGTTCTTCGGAGTCCTCTACACGATCTACCTCATCGACGACCTGCACCTGACGCCGTTCCTGCTCGGCGTCGTGATCTCGGCAGGTGGTGTCGGATCGCTGGTCGGCTCGCTCTTCGCCTCGCGTGTCATCCGCGCACTGGGGCTCGGCCCGGCGTTGATCTGGACGGCGATAGGCGCATCCGTCGTCGGAGTCATGACGCCCCTCGCCCAGGGTCCGCTCCTGCTCGCGACGGCCATGGTGTTCATCCCGCAGCTGCTCGGCGACGGCCTGCAGACGATCGAGGGCGTTGCAGAGCTCTCGTTGATCCAGGGTCTCAGCCCGGACCAGATCCTGGGCCGGGTCAATGCGACCCTCGAGGTGCTCTCGCACGGGATCGCGTATCCGATCGGTGCGCTCGCCGCGGCCGCCGTCGCGGGCGTCATCGGCGTCCGTGGCGGGATCGCTCTCGGGTGGGCCGGGATGGCCGCCTCGATCCTGTTCCTAGTGCTATCGCCGCTGCCCGGGATCCGGACGATCTCGGACGGGAAGAGCGCCCGGGAATGACTTGGTGAAAGTGGAAGGTAGTCCTTTCGCCCGCCGCGCGATCGGGAGGGACTGTCCGCGTACGGAAACCAGCGCTCGAACAGTGAGACAGTCCTTTCGTGCCGCGGTGACCTGAGCACGGGCCAGGCCCTCAACACGTCGAACTCGGCCGCTGACGAAACGCACGAACCCGCGCCGAGTTGGCGGCCTCTCAACCGCGCCGCCACGTCATGAGCCTGCATCTCCCGTTCCGTCGGCGCCACTTCAGGGGACCGCTCGGCCCTGATGCAGATTGGCAAGGGACCGCTGCTCGGGGCCACGGAGCAGATCGACACCGAGGCGCGCCACTCGGTCCTTCGAGGTTGCGACGGCTCCTCAGCCAGTCGGCCGCCCGATGCCGTTGACGACCACCCGCACGGCAGAGCGGATGCGGTTCGGGTCAACGCCCGCACCATCTCGATCGCTCGCCATCCCCAGCCCGAACAGCGTCGCCAGGAGGATGACCGCGGCGTCGGAGGGGTCGACGTCGCGGGCCACGCGGCCGAGCCCCTGCTCGGCAGCCAGATAGGCCGCGATCGCCTGCGGCGGGCCGCCGGGCAGCTCGCCCGCCGAGCCAATTGCAGCCCGTCGCTGCCGCGCGAGGTCGGGGTCTGCCTGGATCGCGAGCTCGAGCGGCAGGACGCGGCGCTCGAGCTCGGCCAGGCGGACCACCGCCTCCTCCAGGTTCGCCTGGACCGTCGAGGTTCCGGCGCGCCCGGGGAGCTCCGCGACCTACGCGAGCATGGCTGCGCTCGGCGCAAGCGCGGCCGCGAAGAACAGCGCGGTCTTGTCGGCGAAGTGCCGGTAGATGGTGCCCTCGGCGACGCCGGCCCGCTCGGCGATGGCCCGGGTGGAGGCGCGGGCGTAGCCGACCTCGGCCACCACGGCGAGGGTCGCCTCGATCAGCTTCGCCTGGGTGCGGTCGCCCCGCGCGGTCATGGCCCCCTCAGTCGGTCACGTCGCGCCGCGTCAGCACCAGGCCGGCCAGCGCGAGCCCCACGATGACATACCCGGCGCCGAGGGCGAGCGCGGCCGAGAACGGGATGGAGGCGGTCCCCCCGCTCGCGATGGCGTTGAGCGTGCTCCCGAGCAGCCAGTCGGACGGCATGCCGTTCGCCATCTTGAGCATCGACTCGACGAGGAGCACGTAGCCCGCCCCGATGGCCACGGCGACCACCGCGGAGCGGCTGACGACCGCAATCGCGAGCCCGAGCACGCCCCATGCGATCTGCGAGAGGTACGTGTGCGCCCAGGCCTGCGCGACGATCGACGGCGCGTCCGTGCCCCAGGCCGCGGTCGAGATCCCGCTCGCCCCGACCATCGGCGCGCGATCGACGCCGACCTCGCAAGCCGGCCGGGGACGTGTTTCAGCGCGGAGGCGAACTGACCCGCCTCCTTTGCCAATTGGTGACCCTCAGCCCGCGCCGCCCGTCCCGAACTGGCGGTCGCCCGCGTCCCCGAGCCCGGGCATGATGTAGCCCTTCTCGTTGAGCTGGCGGTCCAGGGCGGCGGTGTAGATATCGACCTCCGGGTGGGCCTTCAGCACCGCGTCGACGCCCTCCGGCGCCGCGATCAGGTTCACGAGCTTGATCCGAACCGCGCCCCACTTCTTGAGGACCTCGATCGCGGCTGTCGCCGAGCCGCCCGTCGCGAGCATCGGGTCCAGGATGAGGCAGAGGTCCACGGTGCTGGTGTTCGGGAGCTTGTTGTAGTACTCGACGGGGCGGAGGGTCTTCTCGTCGCGGAACAGGCCAAGGTGCCAGACCTGCGCGGTGGGCATCAGCTCGAGGAACGCATCGACCATGCCGAGCCCCGCCCGCAGGATCGGGATGAAGCCGATGCGATCGGCCAGCTCCTCGCCGGTCATCGTCTCGATCGGGGTGCGCACCTCGAGCGGACGCGTGTGTGCGTCGGCGAGGGCCTCGTAGCCGATGAGCCAGGACAGCTCGCGGACGACCTCGCGGAACTTCTTGGGCTCGGTCCTCTCGTCGCGGAGGATGCCGAGCTTGTGGCGGACGGCTGGGTGCTGCGACACATGGAGGTTCGGCCAGTCAGCCACGGGGGTCCCTCGCGCTCTACGGGATCGGGCGGCGGGCCGCCCGGGCGGCACTCACCTGCCGGTCGAGGTCCAATCGTAGCGCGGCCGTCGCGTCGCGGTGCGTCGCCCGGCTCCCGGAGCGCTATGCTCGGCGGATGGCCACACGGACCCCCAGCCGAACCTCCCGCGCCGCCGTCGCGCGCCCCGCCAAGTGGACCGTCCCGCCCGTGCTCGTGCGCCAGGAGCGCAACGGCGTGATCGAGTCCGTGCACCGGGGCGACATCGTGGAGGTGGACCAGGCAGGCCGGGCGATGCACGCGCTGGGCGACCCGGAGCGGCTGGTCAACCTGCGGTCCGCGGTCAAGCCGTTCGGGATCGTGGCGTTGCTGCGCGCCGGCGGCCTCCGCGAGTTCGACCTGACGCCCGACGAGATCGCGGTGATGGTTTCGAGCCACT
>Ga0302322_100004819_pt1 | contig 11774 bp, 11 predicted proteins | sample Fen_T0_2_FD_203757 | JGI IMG/M metagenome (GOLD analysis project Ga0302322, IMG submission 203757) | Peat permafrost microbial communities from Stordalen Mire near Abisko, Sweden - Fen_T0_2 | ecosystem: Environmental > Terrestrial > Soil > Wetlands > Permafrost | place: Sweden: Abisko... | reverse complement strand
TCTTTACTGGTGGCATACTCCCTGCCTCCGAAGTAATTGAGATCCATAAAATTAAACCATTTGAATATCTTGTTGTAAATTCAAGCGCCTTTGACTTTGCTGAAAAGAAAATAGGCTACTTTAACAGTATAGGAAAATCACTAATGATAAAAAAGATTATTCTCACTGATTCCCCTGAAGATTTTGCAACCAAAAAGTCATATGAAAAACTCGTAATAAGTAGAAACCCGGCTAGTTTTATTAAGTCAATCGAAGCACTTGGCTAGTACTTAAAACTCCATTATTATTCCGATAGTTGGTAAAACAGTTCCCGATACATTTTTGATATACTTTAGACTATATTTTAAGGGATCAGAAGGGTCTGTTACTGGTATTTTATTTATATCCGATTTCCTGATTAGAATTGGCGGCTGATCGGCTTTGAAATCATAAACATTCTGAATATCAGCATATAGCATAAGGGACCAACCGGTATAGAAATACTGTTTGTCAATGCGTATATCAAGCTGGTGAAATGCTTTAAGACGAAGAGAATTGAACTTTGAATAATCAAGATAGCCTTGTCCCTGAATGTCCCATGCAGCTTTTAAGGATGATTTTTCAAAATCATAGGGCGTATAAGGAGCTCCACCCACAAACCTCCATTTTAGGCCTATATCCCAGTTGCGGGAAAACTTGCGGGTAGCCGTCAGGCTGAAAAGGCTCTTATTATCCCACGACGATGGCAGCCATCTTAAATCATGACCCTTGAACTCACTCCTGACGTATGTGTATGAAAAAACAAGATTGATTTTTTTAAACTCTTTAAGCCTGCCCAGAACTTCAACCCCATATGCCCGGCCGGTTGATGTTGAAACCAATTCTTCATCACCAAATATTCCATAATCAGCACTTTTGCTTGAGAGTGGTACTGAATCTCTTACTGAAAACGGATATTGAGAATACTTTTTATAAAATCCTTCAACAGTGAACTGAACATTTTCAGAAGTTAAAACCTCAAGCCCGGCAACCAGATGATCTGCAGCAATATATTTTAGATCATTTTGCCTGTTAATTAAAACGCCACCGGGGTTTGAGTATCCCAGGGCAGTATATGGAGGAAGCTGATAGTACCGGCCTATGCTGAAGTTCAGATTCATCTTGCCTGTTAGACGATAAGACGCTGAAAACCTTGGTGAAAGCTGGTCCAGGGGATTTGACATTGAAGAGGAAAATGTATTGATGTCAGTTCTTACACCTAACGAAAGACTGAGCTTTTCATTGAAATATGTTTTGCTTGCCTGTCCGAATATGTTGAATTCTCCAAGTTTAAGATTTGTATTATAACTAATATCATTTTCAATTCCTTCAAAAAAAGTCTTCCTGAATGTAGAATTCCTGTAATGTGCATATTCATAACCAGTTCCATAACTAAGCCGCAAACCATTATTCCCAAGAAATGTTCTTTCGTACCGGGCTTTAATCTCTCCTTCTCCTGAAAGGTAATCGAGCAATCTGTTTGAATCAGCTTTAACATTATTAAGGTATTTATACTGTAAGTTATTCAGATAGTTTCGGCTTAGCACCCAGGTATCGAATCCGTTCGGCCTGAAGTGTTTCAGGACCAGACCTAACACATAACTGTATTGCACCTGAACAGGAATAAAATCAAGAATATATCGTTGATATTCAGTATCATTTGCTTTAAGATTTAGTTTAAAATCGTCCTTGGCACCAAGTCCGATTATTGTAAGTTCATTTTTGGGATTTAACCTTACTTTGTATTTTAGCTGGAAATCGGTATATGTCGGAAGAAATGGTAATTTGAGGGCACTGAAAAGAAATTGCAGATATGATCTTCGTACAGATAGCAGCAGGCTGCTTTTCTTGCCTGTGGGGCCATCTAATGTCAGACCGAGATCAGAAGCACCCACTGTGGCTCTGTATTTCATCTTCTCCTTGTTCCCGTCAATAAAAGTGAAATTCAGGATAGAACTCAATGCATTCCCTTTTGAAGCAGGAAATGCACCTGAAAGAAAATCAACAGATTGGACAAAGTCTACATTTATTATCCCAACAGGACCGCCAGAAGCTCCCTGGGTTGAGAAATGGTTCAGGTATGGGATCTCAACATTATCAACATAAAATCTGTTCTCATTAGGCCCGCCTCCTCTTACAATTACATCATTCCTGAAGGCGGGCGTTGATGCGACTCCGGGGTAAGACTGAATGACTTTTGAAATATCACGATTGCCACCTGGATTTCTTTCGATTTCGTCAATTCCAATAATTCGGACAGATACAGGGCTTTCTATCTTTTTGGTAAATGGAGAAGCCTTGATAACTACTTCTCCTATATTGATTTCTGCTTCTTCTAATGGGATTTCAATATTAACCTGGTGACTGTTAGTGACCATCACTGCGCTCGAAATAAAAGCTATAAATCCCACTGAAGAGACCTGCAACTCGGCATAGCCCGGTTTAAGTCCGGTAAAAGAAAATTTTCCTTCAGAATCGGTTATTACTCCTGTGGTTGTTCCCCATATCTGTACTGTAGCAAAAGGGACATTCACGTTAGTCTTCGAATTATATACTCTTCCCTTGATTACTCCCGAATTTTGTTGTGCTGAAACTGTTGAATAAATTGATAATATGACACTTATCACAAGAAAGCATCTCTTCATGTTTAGGGACTTTATCAAACCAACAACAAGCCAATACTAATTGTTCAGCGGGAAAGAGATAGTTAACAACCTCTTCTGTTTTTTCATTTCGGGAAACAAAATGAGAATTTTTTAACAATATCCTGAATTCCAGTTAATTATTATTTTCTCATTTTGAGAAAATACTCTTCTTCAAGAGAAAGGTCTATTTCGGGGATTTTAACTTTTATATCTGAAATTTGCTTAAGGATTTGTTGAGCAAAATTGTTTCTCTTAATCTGAGAATCAGTATTAATCCTATGATTGAATGCCTTTGTTATCCTGGTTGCCTCTTTCCAGAGATTTATTGTATTCTTTTCAAAATAACATCCGGAAAACGCTTCAAATATATAATCTATTGCAGAAGCAGAAGGATGGAGCATATCCTCACTATAAAACCTGTAGTCGCGAAGGTCATCCATAACCAGTTCATAAGCAGGGAAATATTGAGGTTCCGTTTTATGTTTTAGCAATTCTTCAACTGCAATAAACAGTACCGATTTACTGACCTGGTTACCATGAGCTCCATCTTTCCAATGTCTGACCGGGCTGATTGTAAAAACAACATGCAATCGCGGAAAGAGCGAATGAAGCTTATCAAGCTGAGCGGTCCATAAAGTCACAATTTCTTCCGCTGTCAGAATTTTCGCCTCAAATTGTTCAGCTGGAATTTTATGACAGTTCGAAACAATAAGACCTGATTTTTTCAATTTATAGACTCTCGCTGTGCCAAGGGTAACAAATAAAAACCGTGCCTTTTTTAGAAAATCATATGCAACCTTCGATCTTTTGTTTATCTCCTCAAGGACATTCGAAGGATTGTCAGAAGAAAAATCGGTGTAGTGATAAAAGCTTAACCAGGTCCCATCATAAAAATGAAGGTCATCAATAAAAAATTCCTTTTCGCTTGTTATTGTATCCAGAGTATTGCAAACTGAAACCGGATTAAAAACTGCGCCTGCAGGATTAATCAGCACCGGCATATGACCTGTTTCCATCTGTGATCCAATTGAAGAGGCAAAACATGAGCCTATGAACATCACCCGATCATTGTATGTGATTTTAACCCCTGATGGTTCAATGTGAAATGTTGTTCTGAGTTCCATCTTTTGATTGCGGATTGAGGATTTCCGATTGCGGATTTTGGCCCAAATAGAATTCAATCCGAATTCAACAATCCGAAATCCGAAATTTTGACACTATCTCTTAATCCAGTTCATAATATACTTAAACACTTCTTCTTTAAAAATTTCATTATGCAATTCATGATAACCTCCATCCCACACTTTTAGTTCAACCATTTTGCTTTTTCCTGCAAATTCCTTGCTGCCCAGGGCTGATGTGATCAAATCTTCACTCCCATGCAGAAGCAGAGTAGGAATATTTAGTTCTGAAGCATGTATAAGTGAATATTTAGCCGCCCCCATAGCAGCATCAAATAAACTTACCGATATTTTGTCGTGAACTAATGGATCATTTTTGTACTTTTCAACAACCATCAAATCGTGCGAAATATGTTTTACATTAAGACCAGATGGCTGGATTAGCCCAGGAATAATATATTTCATTATAGACGCCATCACAATCTTACTCTTTGCAGGTTCAAAAGAAAGCCGAAGCCAGGGAGAGGTTACAATTGCTCCCTTAATTTTTGGCTTTCTTCTTAACAGATAATCAAGTACGATTCCTCCGCCAAGACTATGCCCATAGATATAAACCGGGCATCCGGGGAATGTCTGATTACAGGTTTTTATCAGTACATCAAGCATTTCGTCGGTAAGTGAGTAACTTCTTATATATCCTCTTCTTCCCCCTGAGCGGCCATGACCCGGAAGATCGACTCCAAGAAATCCAATGCCCTCATTTTTAAATGATTCTGCCCAGAAGTTATATCGCTGAATATGTTCTCCGAGACCATGAACCATTATTATAACTCCATTGGTATGCTCACCCGGACTGTGGACAATCCCCTTTAGTAACTGACCGTTGCTCAGCTTTATATTGAAATCCATAACCATTTTTTCTTAAAATTACGAAAGTTGATCAAATAAACTGCACAAGGCTTAAATTCAATTTTAATATATCCTTAACCGAACCTTAACCTAATCTTAATCCTGCCTATATACGGATATGTTAAATTTGCAATTGGTATGATATGAGATAAATAAAAGAGTTTATTACAGAAAATAAAAACTGACAAAATGATAGTAAATTCAAAAAATCAATTTATATCATATTTAGAACAAATTCAAATATCGTAATTTAAATAACTGATTTTCATACGTATACTAATGTTTTTAATTTATAAAGTAAATAGAATAATGAGATATTAAGATATTAAGATTTGGTTATCTTTATTTATTTGTATAGATTTGTTTCAACAATAAAAACCCCAAGAGTTATGACACAATATGAGTTTAACAATAGCCTTATAGAAATGAAGACAAATCTTCAAAGGTTTGCAATGAGCCTCACGTCTGATCGTGACAGCGCTCTGGATTTAGTGCAGGATACTTATCTTAAAGCTATTACTTATAAAGATAAATTCGTCGACTATACAAATCTTAAAGCCTGGGTTTTCACAATAATGAAAAACACATTCATCAATAACTACAGGCGGAATGTTAAGGAAAACACGATAATAGATGGGACACAGGATCTCTACTATATAAATCAGCCACATGACAAAGGGTTTATTTCACCAGAGTCAAAATATGCGGAAGATGAAATAGAAAATGCAATAAATTCATTAAGCGATGAATTCAGAGTTCCTTTCAGAATGCATATAGAAGGTTATAAATATAAAGAGATTGCCGATGATCTCGGACTAAAAATCGGAACAGTTAAAAGCAGAATTTTCTTCACACGTCAGAAATTAATGCTGATGTTAAAGGATTATAACAAATAAGTCTCGTTTTCGTGGGTTAAGATTATTAGGTTAATTAGGGTAAAAAAGGGCTGGGTTTTTCAGTCCTTTTTTATTATCCTGACTATTACCCCGGTAAGCACAAATGCAAGAAATAATCCTGAAACTACCCATGCCCATGAATTGGTCGTTTTTGACTCTGCCCACATTTCATAAGGTTCATTTAAGAAGTAATCTGACTTTACCGGCCAGAGCAGAGTATTGCTGCTGTCAATAAAACCATTTGTTCCTATAAGCTTCCCTGGCATTACAATTCTTAGAGAATAATCCTTAAAATTATTAATAATGATGTTCTCTGCTAACTTCATAGCGCTGTCAGCTTCCGATTTATACCGGAGTGCATTGGTCTCACCAATAAATTTTTTTAATATTACGCCGTTTGCCCAGAGACTGTCAAATTTTTTATCATTTTCCGCGATAATTTTCTCAAGTTCAGCTTCTCTTGCTTTCAATGATTCTCTCGAGATGTCTGTGCCGGCTTTCCCTTCGGTAAGTCTTGAAAATTCACCTGTCCATTCCGAGATAAAGTTTCTTATGGTCCATTTATCGGTTTTGTTTTTTACTGAATCACTCAGGGCCCTGTATTTAAGACTATCAGGCCCATTCTCTTTTTCCTGTTTCAGGCTTTCCGGAGAATAAAAAAATAACAGCTCCTCATTATTAAGATAATCTTTGACAGGGTAGCCAAAAGCCGATAACTTTTCAATCCTTTCTGAAAAACGATACTCACTGTTAAACCATTTGAATCTTTTTCTAAATCCAGCATTCCTGGAATACGACTTATTAGCGCCAGAATCGTTTTTATAGGCTATGTTTATCTCATCTACATTTTTAAATTGTTTCACTGCTCTTTTAATCCAGGTAGTATCACCTTTCTGGTTTATTTCAATCGAATCTTTTACGATCCACGTACTGTCAAGCGGTACCTGAAAATCAGATTTTTTAAAATTATTTTTACCGTTTTTTATTTCGATCTTTCTTGTGACGCTCCCATCGGGATGAACATAATTTGTCACTACTGTTTCGGGTTCATCGCATGATACAACGAACACAAGTATCAACGATAATATCACTTTAATTGATTTTCTTTTCACGGATTCAGAGATTAATTTTTGTACGATTATTTTCTATAAGCTTCTTTTCTATAAGCTTCTTCAGATCAGGATCTCCTTCTATAATGTTTTCAAGATCTTTATATTTTATCTGCATCTCTTTAAAGGATTCCTGAAGTTCTTTCATCTGACTTTCTGAGATAGTTATATTCATTGAAGGAAACCGATGTCCGGAATTCCTGAATTGTGTTAAAAATTTATCTATTTCATCAGAAGATGACGCTGCATTTCCGTTGTTAATTATTATTGTTTGTCTGCTGAGAACCTCAATACGTTTCAGGATTACCCCTTGCTGATAAACAAAAATCACTACCAACGCCATTGCTGCTGCAATAAGACTACGTCTTACCCATCCGATATAGACCCATCCGAATAAAAAGTCAATCACCTCAGAAAGATTAACACCGGATTGATTTATTTTTTTAATTCTTATTAACACTTCATTTTCAATGTCTCCGGTTGAATTTAGCAAGGGTGTGGATTTTCTTAGCAAGTTAAGAACCTTGTTATATTTCTCATTTCCCTTCTCCATGGCTATAAATATTTTTCGACCCTTTGTGAAATAGTTTTTCTGGCGTGGTATAGGTTTGCTTTAACAGCTGATTTACTTATACCGGTTATCCCTGAAATCTCATCATTTGACATCCCTTCAAGCTCGGACAGAACAAAAACTGCTTTTTGCCTGGGGCTTAGCTTTTCAGTAAGAATCCTTATAATCCTTGAAGTTTCATTATTCTCAAGAGCTGCAGAGGGTCCTTCTGAAATCCTGTTAGATATAAGTTTCCAGGACTGTTCATCAGTAACAAATTCCGGATTCCTTTTTCTCCTTCTCATTTCATCATAACATTTGTTAACTACTACTCTGTAAATCCAGGTTTTATAAACTTCAGCTGTTTTGATCTTTTTAAGCTTTTCCCATATTGTAACCATCGTTTCCTGGACGACATCCTTAGCCTGATCTTCGTCACCCAGCATTCTGAAAGCGACAGAATATGCAAATGGAGAGCTCAACTCAACAAGTTTTCTGAAATTGTTAAAATTTCCGCACTTGCATTCTTCTATAAGTTGTAGATCTATCAAAATACTTATGTGACTTGTATTATTAAGACGTCAATTTAACAGCAAGGTAAAAAAGAAATAATAAATTTGTTATAAATTGTTGATATCCATTTGGTCGGAAGTCGGAAGTCAGAAGCAATATTTTTCCGAAGACTTCGGACTTCAGTCTTCGGTCTTCCCACTTAAAATCCAACATTATGCAAAAGATAATTACACTCAATACGGATAAAAAGAATGGTTTGTACGATATTAAAACAAGTCGGAAGTCGGAAGTCAGAAGTCTGAAGCAAGATCTATCCAAAGACTTCGGTCTTCGGACTTCGGACTTCGGTCTTCCAACTTAAAATCCAACACTAACAACTTGTAGAAAAGTCAGGGTTTGGTCTTAATAACGGCAGATATATTTTGCATAAACGGCTCATACTTTCGTCGTTCGACCGGAGTATCTTTAAAAAGCCTGTCAAATTGCTCCCTTGTCAGATTCAGCCATTGATGTGCAGACATCTTCTGTAACTCGTCAGAAAGGTCAAATTCTGGAGTCTTATGTGATTTTGCATCCCTGTTCCATGGACAGACTTCCTGGCATTTGTCACAGCCATATATTCTCCTGCCAATTTTGGGAATTATATCTTCAGGAATTGGCCCACGGTCCTCAATAGTAAGATTTGCAATACATTTTCTTGCATCAATAGTTCTGTCATCATTTATTGCACCTGTCGGACACTGCTCGATGCATATCCTGCAATTACCGCAAAATTCCATTTTTTGAGGTTCATTATAGTCAAGCTCAATATTTATTACCAGTGCACCGATGAAAAAAAAAGACCCTATCTTCTTATTAATAACGATTGAATGTTTACCCTGCCAGCCAAGGCCTGCCTCACATGCCCAGGCTTTTTCAAGAAGAGGTGCAGAATCAGAAAACGGGCGTCCTTCAGTTTCTGGTCTTATGCTCTTGATAAAAGCCAGAAGTTTATATAGTTTCTTTTTAATAACATCTTGATAACCACTGCCATAAGCATACCGGGAAATAACCGGGACACCGGGTTCTGTCTGCATTTTATCACTATAATAGCTGAGCCCCGTAACAATCAGGGACTTTGCATCAGGAACCAGAAACTGAGGGTCAAGTCTTTTATATATATCTCTGGAGAGATAGCTCATCCCTGCATTCATGCCTGAAGAACACCAGTCTGACAGAATTTTCTCCCGTTCTTTAAGTGGCCTTGAAGGAGTGATACCGCAAAGATCAAAACCAAGCTCAGAAGCTTTTAGCTTTATCATTTCTGAAATTGTTTTGTCTTTATAATCGCTCATTTACCAATTATTTTAAAGAAATCCCAGTTCAAGCTTTGCCTCATCACTCAGCATACTCCTGTCCCAGGGAGGATTAAAAGTAAGTTTAAGATCACAATCCTTTACCCCTTTGGTTCCGCCCACCTTATATTTAATTTCTTCCAGCAGTTCATCTATCATTGGGCAGTTCGGCGCTGTCAGTGTCATAGTAATATGAGCAATATGCTCATCATCAACATTGATCTCATAAATTAACCCCAGATCATAAATATTCACCGGGATTTCCGGATCATATATAGTCTTCAACACCTCACCAATACTTGATTCAATTTCCAATTGTTCAGTCGGATCCATATTGCTAATTTATTAAATTCTTTTAGTCGTATTCCTTCTTCTCTTTGAATTTACATTTACTACATTCCCGCCCCCTTAACTTTGATTGATTTTTATTTTTACCTTCCCCCAAGGATGGGGGTCAAATAAGCCGGATTGTGTCCGGGAATGAATTCATTTAAACCAATTGATGTTACTTTTTACTCGCCTGAAAAGCCATTGCATAAAGCTTCATCTGACGTACCATAGAAAGCAGCCCATTTGAACGTGTAGGTGATAAATTCTGACGAAGTCCGATTTTATCAATAAAATAGAGATCAGTAGCAATTATCTCCTCGGGAGAGCGGTTCGAAAGTACTTTTATCAGAAGAGCCACAATTCCTCTTGTTATTATTGCATCACTGTCGGCAGTAAATGAAATAAGTTTGCCATCATATACAGGATGAAGCCATACTTTCGATTGACATCCTTCGATAAGGAAATCCTTTACTTTGTACTTCGGATCAATAACAGGCATGTCCTTACCGATGTCAATAAGCAGGTTGTATTTGTCCATCCAGTCGTCGGAAAACGAAAACTCCTCAATTATATTATTCTGTACTTCGCTTATTGTCATATACATTATTTAAACAAGCATGGTTTTAACTTTTTCAATTCCGTCAGCTAGTGCATCAATTTCATCTTTGGTATTATAGAAACATAGTGAAGCCCTGACAGTGCCATCAATTCCATAATGATCCATAACCGGTTGAGCGCAGTGAGTACCTGTTCTTACCGCAATGCCCATTTTGTCAAGGATCATGCCAGTATCATACTGGTGTATATCTTTAATATGAAACGAGAATGTCGGAATCTTATGTTCCGATCTGCCATAAATAGTTAAATCTTTAATTGCGGATAGCCTCTCGTTCGCATAAGAAAGAAGTTCGTTCTCAAGAGACGCTATATAATCCCTTCCGATGCTTAAGACATAGTCAATTGCACTTGCCAGTCCGACAGCAGCGGGATAATTCATTGTACCAGCCTCAAATTTAAAGGGAAGTTCGTTATAAGTTGTTTTCTCAAAAGTTACTTTATCAACCATATCTCCGCCACCCTGAAAAGGAGGTATTTCTGCAAGCCATTTCTCCTTGCCATATAACACTCCTATCCCGTTAGGTCCGTATATTTTATGTCCTGAGAATGCATAAAAATCACAATCCATCTCTTTCAGATCAACAATTCCATGCTGAATACCCTGGGCACCGTCTATAAGTACAGGAACATTTGCGGAGTGAGCTGCAGAGATTATTTCATTCAACGGCAGAATAGTTCCCAATGCATTTGATGCCTGGGCAACAGATACCAGTCTGGTTCTGGGTGAGAGTAGTTTATAATACTCATCGAGTACTATTTCACCTTTCTCATTTATCGGGATCACACGTAAAACGGCACCTTTTCTTTCACACATCATCTGCCATGGAACAATATTGGCATGGTGCTCAAGACGACTAAGAATAATCTCATCGCCGGCTTTAACATACCGCTCACCATAGGAAAAAGCAATTCCGTTTATTGAACCTGTTGTGCCGGATGTAAATATTACCTCTTCACGTTTTTCAGCGTTAATGAATGATCTCACATTTTCCCTGGCAGCTTCATACGCTTCCGATGACATATCGCTTAAGTAGTGTACTCCTCGATGAATGTTACCATTGTATTCCTTATAGACTTTATCTACTGCGTCAAGAACACATTGTGGTTTCTGGGTAGTAGCGCCGTTATCGAAATAAACGAGAGGCTTGCCATAAACTTTCCTGCTGAGAATTGGAAAATCGGCTCTTATATCAGTTACATTTTTCATGAATCTTTCGGTTATCCGCACTTAACCAAACAACTTGCGCACCTAGAAAGCTCTCCTTTCAAACGCTGCATAACAAGATTGTCCATTCGTTCACGAAGCGCCTCAACCTTAATATTCTGAATTACTTCATGAGCAAATCCGAACATGAGCATAAGTCTTGCTTCGCGTTTATCAATGCCCCTGGACTGAAGATAGAACAGTGCATCGCCGTTTAATTGCCCGATTGTAGCCCCATGACTGCATTTTACATCATCAGCAAATATCTCAAGCTGCGGCTTGGAATCCATTTTGGCATCGTCTGTAAGAAGGATATTGTTATTCTTCTGGTAAGCCAGCGTACCCTGAGCATCAGGGCGCACAAGGATACGCCCGTTAAAAGCACCTGTCGACATATCATCTAAAACTCCTTTAAACAACTGATTGCTTGTGCAATGGGGAACGGCATGGTCAACGTTTACAAAATTATCAACATGCTGCCATTTATCAGCAAGGAACAAACCATATGAATGGCTTTCCGCTCCTTC
>Ga0302322_100004817_pt1 | contig 11775 bp, 6 predicted proteins | sample Fen_T0_2_FD_203757 | JGI IMG/M metagenome (GOLD analysis project Ga0302322, IMG submission 203757) | Peat permafrost microbial communities from Stordalen Mire near Abisko, Sweden - Fen_T0_2 | ecosystem: Environmental > Terrestrial > Soil > Wetlands > Permafrost | place: Sweden: Abisko... | reverse complement strand
GGAGTCTGCAGAGCTCAGAGTCAACGGAGTACCGAAGCGTTGCTCCAGGAACTTGCCCCCCTGTGACTGACCGAACGCATCGCTCGGCAAGCGGTAAAAGTTGACGGCCTCTTCGATGTCGTCGGGCAGTCGGCTCTGGAACCTGAACGCATTGTGGAAGAACGGGCCCGTATCAGCGGCCTCGATTAGGGGCGGCGGACTGAAGGTTCCGTTGCCGAACCCCTCATTGAAACCGACCCCGCTGGTATCGAAGTTCGGGTGCTCGAGATCCTGCCCACCGAAGCCAGCGTCGTTCAGCAACCTGCCGTCCACCGTGCCGCGGGAAATGAAGTTGGCGTTGCTCGCTAGGCGAATGCCGTTGTCGAAATTGCGGTTGAGGCCAGTGTCTATGAAATTGGCGCCTGCGTTGGAGTGACACACGTTGCAGCGGCCGCGCTGCGGGTCCATGAACGCCAGGCGGCCCTCCTCGGCCTGAGCATCGAGAATGCTCACCTGATTGAGATTGAGCTCGTTGAGGCGGCCCAAGCTCAGCTGAAAAGTGCGGGTGAGGTCGGCCTCCTCCGCCGTCGGCGACCGGAAGTCGACGTTCGGACGGCGCCTCAAGTCCTTCGTGAAGTGCTGCTTGATGGCGCCTTCCAAGAAGGCCAAGAGCGAGCCGTCGCCAACGCCGTCCCCACCCCAGCCCGTGCGCTCGAGCGGTGGGCTCGCGGTGCCATCAGCCGGATCTCGCGTGATACTCGTCTTCAACGACAGCACGTGCGATACCGTACGCGAGACGAAGCGTTGGGTGGGGTCGGCGAAGCCGTCGACGTTCTCCAAGATCGCTGCGAAATTTTCCAAGTCCGAGGTCTCGAGCCCGCTCAGGTTCGGGTCGTTCTCGGCGATGAACAGCGGATCGTTGGGATTACGCAGCTTGAGCGCTGCAATGAACGAGGCGTCGAGTGTCGTGTTGTTTTCCTGAGGATGGCAACTGCCGCACGTGCGCCCATTGCCAGCAAAGGTCTCGCGGAAAAAGATGTCCGCGCCGGCACAGATTTCTGCACTCACTAGCCCAGTGACAACGCGCGGATCTCTTGCGCACGTATCGAGCCGCTGCTGGGCGGTCAAGCTGGTCGAGATGGCGAACGTCTTTTGCGCCCAGTTTACGGCCAGGCTGTACGTGCCAAGCGCTGAATACTTGACGGGGAAGTTCGCCCCCGACAGCACGAGCCGATCCCCGCCAGGCACGTTGACGGGCGTCGACGGATGCGAATCCGCATAACGCGTCTGCGACGTCCCATAGCCGTTCAACTGATTCGTCACCAAAAACGCACACTGATCCGGGCTGCTCACCTGCCAAGGCTGGGTCACCGTGTACGCGAGCGTGAAGACAGACGGATCCGCCGTTGCTCTCAAGCGATTCGCGTCACTTGGATTCCAGCCCGTCGCGTTGCAGGTAAAATACAGAAACTGGTCCGTGTTCAGCAGCTCACTACGAGCTTCTCCCAAAGACTCTGAGAGCTCATTTTGACTCGAGCAGCCCCCGACTACTGCGCTGAGGGCTGTGTACACCACCGCAAACAGAAGCTTTCGATATTGCATCACCGAATTAGAGTCTCTGACCGACCTGAACCTTCGCCCGAACACTCTCCCTTGGATGCGTTTTCTCTGCGCCCCCCGTGTTGCGCTCTCGTTCCGTGCCTCGCAGCGCAAGACCGGGCCTCCGGAGCTCGCGACGCAATTCGGCAAGACGTGGCCATCGGACCCTCCGCCGCGCGACGTGGGCGATCAGATCCTGATAGTCCAGATCGAAGCTTGGTTTCGATCGTACTCGCTATGCATCACGGCTTGGCCGTGCGGCCGCTGGTCGTCGTGGGGCTTCGGCGTCAGCTCGCAGTTCGGGCTGGGACCGAGGCCTTCGGCGTCGCCAATGGGGTCGGTCAATCACCCGTCCGAAACCCGGTACCTGAACGGAGGCCAAAAGTGTTTCGAACAGGTGGCCCGAACGGTGAGCATCGCAGCTGTGGAATCGTCAGACTTGCCGGAGATTCGAACCCTGATCGCGGCGGCAATTAGCGACCGCGTAGTCGATTCTGAACGAGACGCACAGACGCTGATAGCGCTCATCGACGCAGCCTTCGACTCACGAGGGACCCCGTGAGTGATGATCGCGGCGAAGTGTGTCGACACGTGTGTCGACACACGCGCCGTTCAACGCTGCGCTCGCTTACCTGTCGGCGGCGGCCGGTGGCGAGCCGATACCCGAAACCTCTGAATTTCTCCGACGAGCTGTACTTCCACTAGCCGCGACGTCGCGCCCGCAACGCCGACGAGAGTGTCACGGCGAGCAGGCAGGCTTCTTGCTTATTGTGCAATCGGGATGCGCGTTGGCTCTTTGCGCCGCGCGCACTTCAGCCGACTGAATCGACGTGCACCGATTGAGGTCGAAGATGCCCGGCTGCGACGGACCCACCGCCGTCCACGGTCCGAAGGTTCCATCGGCAAGCTGAGGCTGAGCGAAGGTGGTCGTGGACGAAAGTCCCTGATCGAGTGTGCAGAGAAGGTCACTTCTTCCGTCGCGGTTGACGTCGAAAAGAGTCACGCTGCGGCAGCCGCGCACGTCGAAGCCGGCTTGCCAGTTACTCTTCGAGACCCACGGTCCCGGAAGGCGGTTGGTCATGGTTTGGACCCAGGTACGGGTTTGCCCATTCCCGTAGTCGTAGAGGCAAATGGGATCGACGTCACCATCGCCATCGATATCCAACATCTGAAGGCTGGCGCATCGATTCAAGTCAAAACTCGCGGTTTCGCTGGCGGTAGCCCAACCGGTGGGGGAATGCACGCACGAGCAGGTTGTCGAGTTCAAGCTGTCCACAATGCGGAGCTCACCTGGGCCGCAGCCAGCGTGCAGATCCGCACCGCACACCGACGCCGATTGATCGAGAACGTTGCTCAGGCAGTTACCGACGATGTACGGCATCGTGTTTACCTGGAAATTCCAGGTCGGGTCGCCCGCGTAGCCGCAGGCGCCGATGGCCCCGGCCTGGTCGTTGGCGCCATGGGTGTAGCCGTGCGTGTGCATCGCCTCGTGCCAGACGGTGCCCGCAGCCTGCGACATCGGCCACGGGCTGGGTGTGCGGCACGCACCGGGCATCGCGCCAGGCGTACCGCACAGCGGCTGTGACAGCCAAGTGTAGACCGCGTTCAGCCAACCTGACCAGCTGAACACTTCGGGGTCGGAGTGGTCGTAGCTGCCGAGCGCCGCTGAGGCGTTGCCAATGCCGCCGGTGCAATTCATCGTGACGGCGTTCTGGCTATGAGTCTGAGCCATGATCGCACTCAGCTGCTCGCTGAGTGGCCGCCCGTAGAAGGGATCGCCGATGCACTGCCGGTAGGGCCCGATGGTGCCGCCATATAGCGGCACGATCGCGCCAGGCCCGGTAACTGCGGCCGACATGCAGGCCGCGAACGCGGTCGACGCGGTGGTGACGCGGCCGAAGAACATGGTGTCGTCGAGGAAGGACCGGTAGCCGGGCGTACAGTCGGCGGCGTAGTTGACGGCGCCGAGTAGGTCCTGCCCGGCGACGGTGACCGATTCGTCGGGCGTGGACGCGGGACCGGCGCCGCACGCGGGCGCGGCGGCGAGGGCAGAGAGCAGGGCGAACGATCATGCCCCGGATCTGGCCTGCACCTACGACTACGGAGGCGCCAAGGCGCGCACGTTCGTCCAGAGCGGACAGGCCGGCTCGGTGAGCGCCTGGACGGCGAATTCGCCTTTGGAACCTACGGGTACCTTCGATCTGAGGCGGTGCCAGAAGATCAACGTAGCCGACATCGATCGCGACGGGCAAAACGACCTCGTCTGCGTCTACAACTGTGGGGCATCGACTACTCGGACGTTCGTCCAGCGCGGGAGTGCAGCGGGCCTTTCGGCCTGGACCGCGGTGTCAGATAAGTTCGTCGGAACCTTTGGACCGGAGCGGTGCGCGGGCATCTTCGCGGCCGACGTCGATCGCGATGGCTTTCAAGACCTGGTTTGCCCCTACAACTACGGCGGATCGGTGATGAAAACTCTCCTCCAGAAGTTCAATCCGGCGACGCAGCAGTTCGGCAATTGGATCTCAGCGAGCCCGAGCGATAGCGCCTTCGATCTCGGACGTTTCAGGCACATGGTCGTGACGAAAGCCGATTCCGATTCCACCCCCGACCTGCTTTGCGTCTACGACTACGGCGGACAAACCCGCACCCTCATTCAGCATGGCGTGGGGGATGGTTCGTTCGGCCGATGGGACCCTTGGACCAAGTGGGACGTTGGATTCGATGTGAATCGTTGCCGGCTTCTCGCGAATACGCCGCCAACCGGCACGCCACTACCGAACGGAACGCCAAGCGACTACGTGTGCGCGTATGACGACGTCGGTTCCACGCGCACGTTCGTTCAGCTCGCGCGCTGAATTTCGCCGAACGGGACACGCCCCATGGCCGCCGGCCGTGGGGGCGCCGAAAGCCTCGAGCCAGATTGTAGTCGTGAAACGCGGCGGCGGATATCGACGGCTGGTTCAGCGTTGGAGACGGAATGCGAGCCAGCGCTGGTAACCCCACGCATGACGACCAGCGGAATGTGCGGTACGATCGCTCGGTGCAGGAAACTGCAGACAGCACCAGAACTTACGCAGAAAGTCAGCGCCAGCTCCACCCCGAGGGGCCGGTGCCCGGATTGCTCCTTGTGTTTTCCGACGGGCTGCCCCGTTGCCAAGCGGTCGCCGTGTCGAGTACGGGCCTGGTCATCGGTCGCGGCCACGAGGGCCTAGAGGATCCGCACCTCTCGCGCGAGCACGTCCGGGTGTCGGTGGCTGAACGAGGCCTGCTGGTCAAAGACCTAGGGAGTCGCAATGGCACCTTCATCAACGGCGGCCGAGTAACGGACGCCGCGCCGCTCGCGGCAAGCGACGTACTGCGCGTCGGTGAATCCTTGTTTCTGGCTCGCGCTGACGTTAGCCCCTATTTCGGAGCCCGCGTCGCGACGGCCGACGGACTCGTGATCGGGCCGCGGATGCGGCAGGTCTTCGCTGAGGTCAAAACCGCTGCCGACGCGCGCAATCGCTTGCTGATCCTGGGCGAAACCGGCTCCGGCAAAGAAATGGTGGCGCGCGCATTCCACGACTGTTTCTCGCCCAAGGGCCCGTTCGTGCCGCTCAATTGCGCCGCGCTCCCGGCAACGCTCGCGGAAGGTTTGCTGTTCGGCGTCGAGCGGGGCGCCTACTCGGGAGCAACCGCAAGTCGCGTGGGCTATCTCGCACAAGGCGACGGCGGCGTGGTGCTGTTGGACGAGATCGCCGAGCTCGACCCGCAAGTTCAGGCCAAGCTGCTGCGGGTCATCGAAACGGGCGAAGTTCAGCCGCTCGGCAGCGCTCGCACGCTCAAAATCGCCATCCGTATCTGCGCCGCCACCCATCAAGATTTGAGCGCGTTGGTGGAGGCCGGCAAGTTTCGCGCGGATCTCTACTATCGCCTAGCCGAGAGCACCGTACGCGTTCCGCCGCTCCGGGAGCGCCGTGAAGAAATTCCCTGGTTCATCAGCAATGAGCTGGCCAAGAGCGGTGCAGCGGTGACTCTGCACCGCCTGTTCGTCGAGTTATGCTTGGTGCGGCCCTGGGCAGGAAACGCGCGGGCGTTGGTCGCCGCGATTCGCACTGCGCTGACGCGCGTGGGGGTGGGGCACGGCAACGTGCTGCGCCCCGAACACCTGCCCTCGGACGCGAACCTGCTCGCTACCGAGCGGCCCCGCGCGGCAACGCACAACGCAGTCGAAACACTCAGTCGAGAAACAGTGCAGCAGTGTCTGCAGCGGCACGGCGGCAACCTCTCGCAAGCTGCCCTCGAATTGGGGCTGCATCGCACGCAACTCTATCGAACGCTGAAACGTCTCGGGATCCGTGCCGCGAATCTCGAGACCATTCGCGCGGACGACTCGGCCCTAGTCGCTCCAACGCGGGACCAAGTCAAGAGCCCTAAGGCGCAGTGAACGTCACCATTTTTTCGGGCTGGCAGACGCCGGCCTGAGCCAGCTTGATTAAAGCCTGATCGCGCATGGCTCGTCCAATCATGGAATGGGTGAGCTCCCCCTCTCTCACGCGCGTTGCGGCTGCGTGCAGCGCGAGCCCCTGTGATTCGAACTGCAGGGCCGCAGTTCGGTAAGAATGCGCAGCGGCGTCGGTCAGCCTGCGCGCGCGCGCCACGCCTGCGCGAAGCAGCGCCGCGAGCGAAGCCGCGTAAGGCAACTCTTCTCGATCGAGCCCGCGCGCGCAGCGCAGGGCCAGCCGAGCGCCGTCACGGGTCATCAGGGCAGCCCGACCGCGTTGATCGAGCAGCGTGACGCGGATGTACTGTAGCGCGAGCATGCCCGACCAGCGCAAGCGGGACCAAGCGTTGGCGAGGCGCTCGAGCACGAGGTGACCCGAGCCCTCGTACAAATCGACTTCGTTGTGGGCGGCCATCTCCAGGGCGTGTTGAAACTGAAAGCCAGGTTGCGACCAGCCGAGGCGTTCGAGTGATGCCCCGGCACGCGCCTCGACGCAGCGATCCGTGGCAAGGTAAAACAGATTGGTCTTGCCGGTGCGTAGCATGATCACGCTGAGCAAGTCGCCCACGCGCTCCGCAACCTCGATTTCCGCCGGCAAGCTCCGCGCAAGTTCCTGAAAATGGCCGAGATGCGCCTGACTCCAGAGCGAAAAGACGCGCGACATCGCCAGCTCCCACGACACCCCGACACCACCGCGTCGGAACAGCTCTTCGGACCTGCGAAAGTCCGCCAGGCTCTCGCGCCACTGGCAAGATAGGAACGTCGTGACGCCTGTCGCCCACTGAATGTAGCCCCGCGTGTACGGGTCGTCTTTCGAATCCAAGGCGACCTCCGCGCTGGTGAGGGCGGCGCGCATGCGTTTCGTCGCTTTGCTGCCACCCCACGCCAGCAACGTCGCCTCTACGGCCAAGGCAAGCGCTGCACGTTGGGGTTCGCCCGCGCCGAGCGCTAGGTGCAATTGGCGAGTCTGGTAGAGCGCGCCCTCGATCGGTTCGACCGCTGCCAACCCTTGTGCAACCGAGCGGCAAATATCGACCCGCCTGAGGTCTTCGGCAGTGGTCTCGCCCGGTCTCGGGTGGAAGCTGTAACCTCGCAAGCGCGCCCGGAGCCGGCCGAATAGTAGCCGCAACACGGCTTCCAACTTCGTGCGCGGGCTCCGGAGCCCTTCGCGATCGAGCACGCGCGCCAAAATTCCGCGCGCCTCGGTCAACCGACCAACGCGCAACAACTGTTCGGACGCGCGCCGTTCCAGCTCGGGCGCGCCGCCTTCGCGCGCGGCAATCTTCAAGTACAATTCAGCCGCTTCGCTGCCGCGGCCTGCGTTCGCAAGCGCATTTGCCAAGCTCGACATCACGCCGATCTCTCGGTCGGCCGTTACGCCCAAGTGCAAAGCCCAACGTAGAAGTCGGACCGCATGCTCGAATGCCAAGGCGGAGGCGGCTTGTTCGGCGGCCTTGAGTGCAGCGGCTACGGCGCGTTCGACTTCGCCCGCGCCAAACCAATTGCGAGCCAGGAACTCGAGATCGTAGGAGCCGGAAGCATGCGCCGCGTGGGCAAGCGCCGCGTGACGTGCGCGAAGCACGCTCGCGTCGAGCCCGCCCAAGAGCGCTCGGCCAATGCGGCTATGGTAGAGCTCGACGCGCTCGCCGCGCACGCAAAGCGTCGTACGCGTGAGCCGCGCAGCATTGAGCGAACCGAGATGAATCGCGAGCGGTGAGCCCCTTTCCTCGGCACAGGCGAGGCCAAGCAACTCGACGTCAATCGGTGAACCGCTGATCGCGACTAGCTCCAGAGTCCGTCGAACGTCGTCACTGAGCTCGCCGCAACGTTCACGCAACGCTTCGTCGAGGTCGCGGACCGAATTGCGGCGCGCGCTGCGACACAACTCCTCGATGAACAGGGGGTGACCACCCGCTTCACGCGCGATCGAGCGAGTGGTCCCCGGTTCGGCGCCGTCTGCGAGCAAGACCGCGGCGAGTTCTTCCGCACTCGCTTGGTCCAGCCCCGCCAAGCGAATCTCACGCACGTCGCCGGGCAGGCGGCCCAGCCATTCGGCTACGTTCAATGTCACGTCTGCCCCACGTCGCGACGCAACGAGGAGCAGCAAGGGCAGCGAGTCCGGGGCGCTCAGCAGCATCTCGAGCATGAATCGGCTATCTTCATCACCCCATTGCAGGTCGTCGATCGCCAAAAGCAAGGGAAGTTCGCGGGCGACGCCGCGCAAGAGCTCACGAAATGCCGCGCAGACCAGGGGCCGATGCTCGCGGGGGTCGAGAGACAGTCGAACGCTCTGCCGCTCCCGCGCAAATGCGGGTAGTGCGCGAAGCATGGGGAAAGCGCGCGTGAGCAGCTCAGCTCGCAATGGGACGAGTGACTCCACGACCGATGATGGCATCTGCGCCAGAGCACCGACCAGCTGATCGACAACGCCGTCGAATGCGTTGAAGCCAACGTACTCGGGCTGAAAGCATTGGCCGAGCAGCGAAAGCCCACCCGGCGAGGCGTGCTGCCCTGAAAAACGACGAACGAGCGCGCTCTTGCCCACGCCCGAGTCACCTACGATCGACACGACCACCAACCGGCGACGACTTTCTTGCAAGGCCCGGCTGAGCGCTTCGAGCTCCGCGTCGCGCCCGACGAACAGCGCGGTCCGCGGCTGGCTCTGCTCGCGAACGGCAATCTCTTCTGGGGCGACTGCGACGCTCGGCTGGTGCTGGTGGCGGTTTAGACGCTCGAGCACGGTTCGTCCCGTGGGGCGGAGCCGCGGATCGACCTGCAACAAATCCAAACACAGCGCCTCGAGATCGGCAGGTACTTGGCGATGGAATAAGGCTGGGCGTAGGAGTTGGCCGCTTTCTTTCGCCCGTTGCACGGTCGAGGCGCTACCGGCATATGGCAACACGCCGGTGAGCGTCTCGTAAAGCACGACCCCCAGCGCAAACTGATCGGCGGCAGGCGACAGGGTGCGTGCCGTGGCCTGTTCGGGGGCCATATAGTACGGGGTTCCCGCGCGCTCCAGCAGCTGCGTCTCGGCCTCAATCACCAGTCCGAAGTCGAGTAAGACGACTCGCCCGTCAACCCCTACTCGCACGTTGGACGGCTTCACGTCGCGGTGCACGAATCCAGCATCGTGCAGCGTAACGAGCGCCGAACAGAGCTGTATCAGCGCTGAGCGGAGCCTCGTCTCGTCCAACGTGCCAAGCGTGGTCATACCGAGCTCGGCCAGCGGCGCCGGTGCCTGCGAGTCCGCCTCGAGGTCGTGCTCCAGCGTACGGATGCGGCTCGCAGACTCCGCCTGCGCCGTGGCTGTCGAAACCCGCCCCGGCCGCACGTAATTGAGCAGATCCGGGCCGTCCACTAGCTCCATCGAGACGTACCATTGCCCGTCCTCTTCGAACAGTTCACGCAGACGCACTAGGTTCACGTGCTGCAAGCGACTGTCCTGCAGAGCGCGAAACTCGCGCTTGAAGCGCAGCAGAAAAGATGGGCTCGGGTGCTTCAATCGCTTCAGCGCGACGAGCAGGTCGTGCTGACGGTCGAACGCCCGGTGCACGACGCCCGTCGCCCCCTCGCCGATGAGCGAAAGCAGTTGGAAGCGATCCGCGACAGACTGCTCCACACCGGCGTGCCCAGCCGCCATCCGAATCAGCTCGAGATCTTCGCGCGACACGCGGTTCCGCGCATAGTGCCGCAGATCCCGATCCGCATCCAGCAGGTTCCTTCCGCCAGTGTTGGACGGGCTCGTGCCGCGAAAGACGCCGATTTTGGCGAAAAAGGGACAACATGCCATTCTGCTCATCGCGAACGTCGCCCCGGAGCCACGTCATGTCGTCGGTGGGTTCGAAGGCGGTCGGCGTAAGCCGGAAGAGCGCGTCAGCGCCCTCCGGCGCTCGACCGAGGACTGCGCAGTCTTCGAGCGAGCCGGGTGCGACCTTGACTCCTTTCGCCGCCGCAAGAGCGACGTTCTATGGGTGGCGACCGATGCTGACCAGCTCGTGTTTGGTATCGAGCACCGGTTTGACGATGGCATGTCCAATGTCGGCTGCTGGGTTGGCGTGCGCGGTCCTGATGCAGCGAGGGGTTCGAACGGGAGGTGGAGGCGCCGTGCGCAATCGCGATCCGAACGGCCACATCCTTATAGGGTTTGTGGATCTCACGAATGGCGCCATGCTGCCGCATCGGAGCAACGGATTCTCCATGCCAAGTGTGCTCATCAATCTCGACGTGGATGATCTCGAACGCGCCGTGGTCTTCTACACGCAGGCGCTGGAGCTGCGCGTCGGTCGGCGCTTCGATGGCTTCGTCGAGCTACTCGGGGCAGAAACCCCAATTTATCTGTTGGACAAGGCCGCGAATACGCCAGCTTTCAATGGGGCTCAGCAGCTTCGCGCCTACGCCCGACATTGGACGCCACTGCATCTAGATTTCGTCGTCACTGACCTCGATGCAGCCGTAGCGCGGGCGCTCGCAGCAGGCGCCATGCTCGAGGCAACGCCCAGTCAGCACCCTTTCGGCCGCCTAGCGCTCCTGCACGACCCCTTCGGCCACGGCTTTTGCCTGATGCAATTTCAGGGCAACGGCTATGCCGAGCTTTAGTTAGGCCGCCTCTCGAATCAAACGTTGAGGGTCCCGAGCGCGCAGCGCAAAGGCGCGAGCACCACCAGCCGCTCACGACGCTCAACGCAAGGAGCAGCCTTCGAATCCACCGGGGCGGGCTGATACAACTGGTGGATTGATTGGAGCTCGGCGGGGTCGTCGTTGCGCAGTGTTGCTGTGTGGCCCCTCGACGGCGACGGGGGGCGTGAGCTACGCGAGAGCTAGTCCTAGCACCGTACAAACCCGACGGACGTAGCGATCCGACGTGTGGATCCGCGCGCCAGCCGCCGCCGCGGCGACGAGAATTTGCACGTCGGCCCAGCCAACGCCTGCGCCCGCAAACGCACTGCGATGCCGATTGATGACTAGCGATTCGCATCGCGTCGAGCAAGGTCAAACAATCGGCGCACAAAGGATGCCGAGCGATTTCCGTCACGACACGGAAGCGGAAGCGCGACGCGTGGAATGGCGACCGCAGAGGGCTCGAGTTCGGGAGCGTCGTGCTCCGTCACCGCTTCACGTTTGGCAGCCGCCTCTCCACGCTGAGCCGCACAGGCCGTGACGATCGCGTCGATCGGCGTCGCGCCCTTGATAGCAGCGAGTGCTTCGCACGCGACCTTCGCCCGGAGCGCGCCGTGGATACTTCTCCGCTGACCACGACGCACCAAGCAGCCGGCAGCCAACGGCTCGAAAGCAGACGCGGCGCACGGTGAGCCGGTCTTCTGGGGTCGTGGCCCTGTACGACGGAAGGAAACGGTGAAGACGATGATGATGAAACTGGTGATGGTAGCTGGCGCGCTTTCGCTCATGGCTTGCGGCTCGGGGAAGCAGTGGGACGGCATGGGCGAGGGCCCGCCAGGCATGGACACCGGCGGGGCCGCGACGGCGGGCGGCCCGGGCGCAACCGGTGGCGGCAGTATCGCGCAAGGCGGCGAAGCGAGCTCGTGGGGCGGCAGTGGTTCCACGACCGGTGGCGCCTGCACGGGGGGTATCTCGTCCGGGGGCGTGGTGCAGGTGGGCGGCGGGTACCCCGTCGGCGGCGAAGGCGGCGTGACAGAGGGAGAAGCAGGGACCGCAAGTGGCGGCGCAGAGCAGGGCGGCGGCGCCTACGGCGGCGC
>Ga0302322_100004816_pt1 | contig 11779 bp, 12 predicted proteins | sample Fen_T0_2_FD_203757 | JGI IMG/M metagenome (GOLD analysis project Ga0302322, IMG submission 203757) | Peat permafrost microbial communities from Stordalen Mire near Abisko, Sweden - Fen_T0_2 | ecosystem: Environmental > Terrestrial > Soil > Wetlands > Permafrost | place: Sweden: Abisko... | reverse complement strand
CCGCGTGCCCTGAGCTCGCCGACGACCGTGTCGGCGGCCTCCTGGTTCAGGTCGAGCACCGCGACGGCGAGTCCCTCCTCGGCCAGCCGGGTGGCGATGGCCCGTCCGATCCCTGATCCTGCGCCGGTGACGATGGCTGCTCGTCGGGTGGTCATCGGATGGCCTCCTGGCCGGCGATGGTCGTTCGGTGCATGAGGCGCGGCGAGTCGGAGCTGTAGGGCCGAGCCCGGTGGAGCAACCCGGTGTTGTCCCAGATCACGAGGTCCCCTCGGCGCCAGTGGTGGCGCACGACGAACTGCGGCTGCGTGGCCCACTCGAGCAAGCGGTCGAGCAGGGCCCGACCCTCCTCGGGCGATCGGCCCACCACCTCACCCGCGGTCGCCCCGACGAGCAACGACTTCCGGCCGTTGTCGCGCGTCCAGACCAGCGGGTGCTCCCTGGACGGGACCCGGGCCCACACCGCGAGCTCGTCGGGCGTCGGATCCGGGTGCACCAGCCGCTGGGAGGCAGCGAAGCTGTGCACGACCCGGACGTCGTCGAGCCCGGCCCGCTCGGCATCGGAGAGGGCCTCGTAGGCGGCGTAGGTGTCGGCGAACTCCGTGTCGCCCTCGTCATCGTCGGAGACCTCCCTGGCGGTGAGCAGCGTGGCCTTGTTGGGCACCAGGTCGTTGGCCCCGTCGATGTGCCAGAAGAACGTGCCCTTGCGGTACGCCGCCATGGCGTCCTTCGAACGGTCCCGCGTGACCGGCGCGACCTCCGGATGACCGTCCACGGCGCCGTTCGGGACGGTGAGGACATCGCCGAGCATCCGGCTGAACGCCACCAGCTGGTCGTCATCGACGTTGGCCTCCCGGTAGATCACCACGCCCCGCCGCTCGACGGCCGCCAGGCAGTCGTCCGCGACCGCGGGATCGACGAGGTCGGAGCCGGCCAGTCCGACGATCTCGACACCGACGGTCGGTCCCAGCTCGGTGACAGTGATGGACATGTGTCCTCCGTTCGATCGGACGCGGGTCCCGGCTCGGCCTGGTGAGGGACGACCCCCGCCGTCCTCGGGTCCACCCTAGGTAAGATCCAATTCTCGCGTCAAGAGAACATCATTTCCAGCCGGCGTGGCGCGCCCGGATCAGAGCGGCTCGTACTCGATGGTGATCGACGGGCTGGTCGGGAGGGACTGGCAGGTCAGCACCCAGCCTTCGTCGACCTCCTCGGGGGTGAGCGCGTTGTTGGCCCGCATCGTCACCGAGCCGTCGCGGATCAGGGCCATGCAGGTCGCGCAACTGCCGGCCTCACAGGAGTAGGGCGCCTTGAGATTGGCCCGGCGAGCGGTCTCGAGCACGGTGTCGCCAGCCCGGTAGGGGATCTCGTTCTTCTTGCCGCGCAGGATCAGCACGATGGTCTCGGGTGGTCCGCCGTCGGCCACCTCCTCGGGCACCGCCGGCGCCGGTTGCCCGGCCGTCACGAAGCGCTCGATGAAGATGGCCTCGGCCTCGACACCGAGCGAGAGGAGCGCCTCCTCGACGAGGTCCATGAACGGTCCGGGGCCGCAGATGAAGAAGTCGGCGTCGAGGCGGCCGTCGACGAACTCGATGATGGCCGACGAGTCGAGGTAGCCGCCCTCGGAATCGAGGTGCAGGTGCAGCCCCAGTTGGTCCCCGTGACGGCGTGCCAGCTCGGCCAACGCCTCGGCGAAGATGACCGAGTCGCGGTCCCGGTTGGCATACAGGAGGCTCACGGGCCTCGACGACGTCGCGAGCACGCTCTTGGCGATCGACATCACCGGGGTGACACCGCTGCCACCGCAGAAGCCGATGACCGGGCGATCGCCGGGCGGCACGCAGAACGTGCCGGACGGCGCGGTGACCTCCAGCTCATCGCCCTCGGCCACGTGGTCGTTGAGCCAGTTGGAGACGACCCCGCCCGGGACGCGCTTCACCGTCACCGCGAGGTCGCGGTCGGTGTCCGGCGCGCTCGACATGGAGTAGCAGCGGGCGTGCTCGACCCCGTCGATGTGCACGCGGAACGTGCAGAACTGGCCGGGCTCGTACCGGAACGCCTCCTGCTGGTCGGCAGGGATGTCGAGCACGAACGAACGGGTGTCGTCGGTCTCCGGCACGATCGCCTTGACGCGCAGGTGGTGGTAACCATGCCGGCGGACGACGTCGTCGAGCTCAGTCACGACGACCAGCCGACGCAGGCACGGGGACGCACCAGAGCAGAGAGGAGCACGACACGGACACCCACCTGCGGCAGTGTAGCGGACACGATAATGTGACTCGCGTCTGACAGGAACGGTGTAGCACCAAAACGGAAACGTCCATACCGACACTCGTCGGCACCACCGTTGCCCGCACCACCTCTGAAGGAGCCGAGATGCCACGACCACGCACGCCGCAGCCTCCCATCCACCTCGTCAGCGCCCGCATGCTCGACGTCGTCGCCGGCGAGCTGGTCGAGCCAGGTGACCTGCTCGTGGACGGTGACCGGATCGTCGCCGTGGCGCCCACCTCGGTGCCGGCCGACGCCATCGAGATCGATCTCGGCGACGTCACCCTGCTCCCCGGGCTGATGGACATGGAGCTCAACCTGTTCATGGGTGGCCCCAACCACTCCAGCCCCCTGGTGCCGGTGCAGGAGGACCCCGCGCTGCGCACGCTGCGCGCCGTGGCCAACGGTCGTCGCACGCTGCGGGCCGGCTTCACGACGGTGCGCAACCTCGGCCTCTTCGTGCAGACGGGAGGACTCCTGTTGGACGTCGCCCTCATGAAGGCCATCGACATGGGCTGGGTCGATGGGCCCCGGATCGTGCCGGCCGGCCACGCCATCAGCCCCACGGGCGGTCATCTCGACCCCACCATGTTCCAGGCCTTCGCGCCGCACGTGCTGCCGCTCACCGTGGAGGAGGGCATCGCCAACGGCGTGTCCGAGGTCCGCAAGGCGGTCCGCTACCAGATCAAATACGGGGCCCGGGTCATCAAGGTCAGCGCGTCGGGCGGGGTCATGTCGCACACGGGGCCGGCCGGAGCACGGCAGTACTCCACCGAGGAGCTGGTGGCGATCGCCGACGAGGCCCACCGTGCCGGGCTCAAGGTCGCGGCCCACTGCCACGGCGACGAGGCCATCCGCGTGGCGGTCGAGTCGGGCTTCGACTGCATCGAGCACGGCTCGCTGATGAGCGACGAGACGATGGACCTCTTCATCGAGCGCGGCACGTTCCTCGTCGCCACCACCTACCTGGCCGACGGCATGGACACGTCCCATGCGGCTCCCGAGCTGCAGGCCAAGGCGGCCGAGGTGTTCCCGCGAGCCCGCGAGACCATCAGCAAGGCGATCGCGCGAGGCGCCCGCGTCGCGTGCGGCACCGACGCACCAGCCATCCCTCACGGCCGCAACGCCAAGGAGCTGGTGGCCCTGGTCAACCGCGGCATGACCCCCCTTCAGGCGATCCGTGCGGCCACCACCGTCGCCGCCGAGTTGATCGACGTCGACGATCGGGCCCGCCTCGAAGCAGGGCTGCTGGCAGACATCGTCGCGGTGCCCGGCAACCCGCTCGAGGACATCACCCTCACCGAGTCGGTCTGCTTCGTGATGAAGGGCGGCCAGATCTACCGACACGATGCCGTCACCCCCTAGCCCGACGGCCCGTCACGGTCAGTCGCCGGCGACGAACGGATAGATGCGGGTGAAGTCGGCGCCGGGCTCGGTGGCAGCGAAGCGCTCCCAGACCGACGCCGTCACCGTGCCGATCGCCGAGGGGCCGGCCCGCTCCCCCACCTCACGCAGGTAGAGGCGCACGTCCTTGGTCATCAGCGAGTTGGTGAACCCCGAGGCGTAGCGACCCGTCAGCACGTGGTTCGGAAACTTGTCGCGGGTGGCCGCGCTCTGACCGCTCGAGCCGTCGAGCACCTCGAGCATGGTGGCCATGTCGAGCCCGACCGAGAGCCCGAAGGCGATGGCCTCGCTCGTGGCCGCCAGCGCGGTGGCCGACAGGAAGTTGTTGGCCAGCTTCATCGCCTGCGCCATGCCCGGTCGATCGCCCACTCGACGCCGCCGATCGCTGAGCCCGGCGAGCACCGGCTCCACGTGCGCGCACGCCTCGTCGGTGCCGGCGTACATCACCGCGAGCGTGCGGGCCCGGGCGCCGGCCACGCCACCCGACACCGGCGAGTCGACGTAGGCCACACCACCGTCGGCCAGCAGTGCCGCGATGGACTCGGCCGCGTCGACCCCGACGGTCGAGGTGTCGACCACATGGGTCGTCGTGCGATCGACGACCTCGAGGATCTGTCGGGCAACCATCTCGGACGCGGAGCCGTCGGGCAGGCTGAGCACCACCACATCGGCCCGGCGAGCGACCTCGCCGACCTCGGCCACGAAGGTGGACCCGGCGGGCGCCCGATCGGGGCCGAGCGGGTCGTGGGCCACGACGTCGTGCCCGGCAACCACCAGGTTCGAGGCCAGGGCCCCGCCCATGTTGCCGAGGCCGACGATGCCGATGGCCGTCGGGGTCACGGCTGCGGGCCCCGCTCGTCGCGGAGGCGACGGATCTCCCGGCGGGCCGACACCGCAGCCGGAGCACCGCAGTAGGCGGCGATCTGGAACAGCAGCTCGTCGATCTCCTCGTCGCTGACCCCGGTGCGGGCACTGGCGCCCGCGTGCAGACGGAACTCCTCCATGCGTCCGAGGGCGGCGGTCATGGCCATCACGAGCAGGCTCCGATCGCGAGGGGACAGCGGCCCACCCCGGGCCCACACCCCCCAGGCCATCGAGGTCACGAAGTCCTGGAACTCCCCGGCGACCGGATCGGAGTCGGCCGTCGCCCGGTCGACGTAGTCGTCGCCCAGCACGGCTCGCCGCATCGCTCGGGCCGCTCGCAGCTCCCCTGTCTCGTCCATGCCTGGCTCGTCCATGGCCTCAGATCGAACCGGCGAGCGACGCGAGGTACTCGCGCGTGCGCCGGGCCGACGCCAGCTTCTCGTCGCGCGTCTCGCCGATGGGCACGACTCGCACCGACACATCGGTCGTCCCCGCGTCGGCAAACGATCGCAGGCGCTTCTCGATCGACGACTCGCTGCCCGCAGCCAGGATGTCCCCCACGGTGCGGGCATCGCCGTGGTCGAGGAGCTTCTGGTAGTTGGGCGACACCTCCGCCTCCGAGAGGACGCGGTTCGCCCGCTCCACCGCCACCTCGATCTCGTCGTCGCCGCACAGGCACACCGGCACCCCGGCCACGATCCGCGGGGGCCTCCGACCGGCACCTTCGGCCGCCGCGGTGATCGTCGGGGCGATGTGCGAGCCGATGGCCCGCTCGTCGGCGAGCCAGAGGATGGTGCCATCCGTGCGCTCGCCGGCGAGGCGCAACATCAACGGTCCCAGCGCCGCGATCATCACCGGGGTCGGCGCCACGTCGGTGATGTCGAGCGGGTTGTGGACCCGGAACATGTCGTTCTCGACGTCGACCATGCCCGGGCCGGCCAGGGCCTGGTCGAGCACGTCGAGGTAGGCCCGCATGGTCGCCGCCGGACGTTCGTACGGCAGGCCGAGCATCTCGTCGATCACCCAGTGGTGCGACACGCCGAGGCCCAACGTCAACCGACCCTGGCACACGCTCTGGGTCGACAGCACCTGCTGGGCGAGGGCGATCGGGTGTCGGGGTTGCACCGGGACGACGGCCGTCCCGATCTCGATCCGGGTGGTCTGCGCACCGATCAGCACCGCAGCGGTCAACGCGTCGAAGTCGTCGGGGATCTGGGGCACCCACACCGAGGCCAGTCCCGCCTCCTCGGCCCAGCGGACGTCGGCCAGCAGACGCTCGACCTTGGTGCCGTATCGGCCCCGCTCGGGACCGGCCATCACGCCGATGCGCACCGGGATCTTCCTCTCATCAGACGAGCGTGTGGTTCTGGCGGTACAGGGTCGGCTCCGGCGCAGGGTCGGCTCCGACCCACGAGGACTCAGGTGTTGCGGCCACCGTTGACGCCGATCACCTGACCGGTGATGTAGCTGGCCTCCTCGGACACCAGGAACGCGGTGGCGGCGGCGATGTCCGCGGGCAGGCCGGCCCGGCGCACGGGGGTCAGCGCGGCGTGGTGCTCGACGCCTTCGCCGAGCAGGCCCTTGGCCTCGTTGCGACGGGTCATCGGGGTGTCGATGAACCCGGGCGGGATCGTGTTGACGGTGACGCCCTTCGGGGCGAACTCGAGGGCGAGCGACTTGGTGAGGCCCACCACCCCCGACTTGGAGGCCACGTAGTGCGTCATCAGCGGCTGGCCGCCATGGGTGCTCGACGACGAGATGTTCACGATGCGACCCCACCCGGCCGAGAGCATGTCGGGCAGCATGGCCTGGCAGCAGTGGAACGTGCCGGTGAGGTTCACCGCGATGATGCCGTCCCAGGTCTCCTGGCTGATGGAGAGGAACGGCGCGAAGCCCTCGCGACCGGCGTTGTTGACGAGGATGGCGACGGGGCCGAAGCGCTCGTGCACCTCCTCGACGCCCCGGTCGATGGCCGTCCGATCGGCCACGTCGACCGCCACGCCGATGGCCGTCCCGCCATCGGCACCGATCTTGGCGGCCGCGTCGGCCGCGTCGTCGCCGCTGAGGTCGAAGATGACGACCCGGGCACCGTCACGCGCCAGGCGCTCGGCGATGCCGAGGCCGATGCCCGAGGCGCCTCCTGTGACGACCGCGACCTTGCCGTCGAGCGATGCCGTCCTCACGACGCGATCAGACCGCCGGCTCGAGGACGGCGTCCACCGCCGCCGCTCCGCTGTCGGGCACACGGGGCTGACGCCACACCTCGATGGGGAACGACACGTTGATCAGCGAGTAGAAGAGCAGCAGCAGCTGTCCGGCGTCCTCGGGGAGGTCGTTGAGCTCGAGCTCGTCGAGGTAGGCCATGCCGGCCGCGAAGCGGGGGAACGCCGCGTCGTAGAACGCCTGCATCTCGTCCATCGAGCTCGACAGGCGCTTGGCGTAGCGCTCGGCCTCGGAGGCGAGGCACCAGTCGGCGAAAGGCTCGAGGTCGGCGAACTCGCCAGGAAGGGTGGTCATCGTGGTCTCCTCCCTCATGACGCAGCCGAGATCTCGACGGGAGTCTCGGACTGCTCGAAGTCGGCGACGTACTGCCGGGCGGTCTTGTGGAGGTGACGGAGCAGGATCTCCTGGTCACCGAGGGGGAAGTCGGTCACGGCGCGCGACTCGATCATGGACTGGGTGGCCTCGAGCGTGTTGCCGTCCTGCAGGGCGTACTCCTTGAAGGTGACGGCGGCCAGCTCCTGGCGCAGGCGCTCGCTCGCGTTCTTCGGAGGGACGAAGTAGAGGTTGGCCTCGAAGATGTGGCTGTTGTAGGAGGTCGGCCAGTAGTGGTACGTGAGGTACCACCCGGGCGCCCACACCAGCAGCATGAAGTTGGGGAACAGGACGAACGAGTCGATCCCCCAGGCGGGGCTCCGCGACGGGTTCAGGCCTTCGGGCAGCGGGTCGAGCCCGTCGATGGCGGGACGGTCCCAGGGGCCGAAGAGCCCGCTGCGAAGCACGTTCTCGATCGGCTTGACGATGCTCGGGTCCTTCGGCGGCGCCATGCCGCCCCACGAGGACACCATGCTGTGCGGGCCGTCGATCTCATAGGCCAGGGCCTCGAAGCCGTAGCCCTGGAGCTTGCGCGACTCCTCGTCGGTGGCCTGCTTCGCGTGCAGGACAGGTGCGTGGTAGAACTCGGCGAAGGCGTCGATGAAGAGCTTCCAGTTGCTGCCGACGTTGGCCCGGTACTTGTAGACCTGCGTCATCTCACCGAACGGGTACCCCTCGATGCCGGCCCCGAGGCCGCCGAGGTAGTCCCGCACCGACGTGGTGTTCTCGGGGTCGAGGTTCACGAAGATGAACCCCTCCCACACCTCGGTCTGCACCGAGGCCAGCCCGTAGTCGGCCTTGTCGAAGTCGAAGAACTCGGACTCCTGCTGGACGAAGTTCAGCGCGCCGTCGAGGTCGTAGCGCCAGCCGTGGTACTTGCAGGTGAACTGGCGGCAGGTGCCGCTGGTCTCCTCACGGGGGAAGTCGTTCCACACGAGCTTGTTGCCGCGGTGACGGCAGATGTTGTGGAAGGCCCGCACCTCGCCGTCCTTGTCCTTCACGACGACCACCGACGTGCCCGCGCAGTCGAGCTCCTTGGTGAAGTAGCTGCCGGTGCGAGAGACCTGCTCGACCCGTCCGACGTTCAGCCAGGTCTTGTTGAAGATGGCCTTGCGCTCGAGCTCGTAGAACTCGGGCGAGATCGAGTCCTCGTAGTTCACCGGGGCAGTGCCGAGCTGCGGGTAGTGCTCGGTCCAGCTGCCCTCAGCCGGCTTCGCGAAATGTGCCATGTCAACTTCCTCCAGTCGTACCGATTGCCAGAAGATAGCATTAGTCTCTTAGAAAGAGAAGCACGTTTTACTTGAGGTCGTCGTCGATCGGAACGCCGCACGATCGGAACATCATGGCCAGCACGTCGTAGGCACCGACCGTGAAGATGAGATCCATCAGTTGCTCGACGTCGAGCTCCTCGGCCAGCACCTCCCACGTGGCGTCGGACACCAACGCGTCGCGGATCAGCTCGTCGACGGCGCTCACCATGGCCCGGTCGATCGGCGACCACCCGGGGGCGCCGGGCCCTTCGGTGACCATCTCGATCTCCTCGGGGGTGATGCCGGCATCAGCCGCCAGCACGACGTGCTGCTTCCACTCGTAGGTGGCCTCGCGCACCGCGGCCACCCGCAGCACCAGCAGCTCGCGCTGGCGTGGCGACAGGGTGGTGCCGAACAGGATGTGGCCGTTGAACGTGTGGAAGGCCCGGGCGAGGGTCGGGTGGTGCGCGAGGGTCCCGAGGACGTTGAGGCCCTTCGGTCGGCTCGGGTCCCTCGGCGGGAACGGATGGCGGGGGTTCTCCGGCCGGATCGCGGCCAGCGCACCCTTCATCTCGTCGGGCCACTCCCCCGGCGGCAGCGGTTCGATGCGGGGCGAGTCGGGGGCCGCCGCGGTCACTGGATCGACTCGTCCCCGGAGAGCGTGGTGCGGTGCATGTCGCGAGGCGAGCTCGGGTCGTACCGCAGTGCCCGGTGCAGCACCCCGCGGTTGTCCCAGATGACCAGGTCCCCGACCTCCCACTCGTGACGATAGACGCGGTCGACGGCGGTGGACCGCTCGAGCAGATCGTCGAGCAGGGCCCGCGACTCGTCGGGCTCCATGCCGACGACCTGCCCCGCGGTGGCACCGAGCACGAGGGACTTGCGACCCGACTGGTGCTTCCACACCAGTGGGTGCTCCTTGGAAGGGCGGGACCGCCACAGGGCCAGCTCCTCGGGGGAGGGATCGGTGTTCACCATGCGCTGCGACGCCTCGATCGAGTGCACGACCCGTATCGACTCGGCCCGCGCCTTCTCGTCGGCGCTGAGGCTCTCGTAGGCCTCGTACGAGCTGGCGAACTCGGTCTCACCACCCGACGCGGCGACGGCATGGGCGCTGAGGATGGTGGCCATGATCGGGATGTCGTCGGTGCATCCGTCGATGTGCCAGTCGAACGTGCCGCGGAGGTAGGCCGCGGCCGGGTTCTTGGCCGGGTCGAGCGTCACCCGGAAGATCTCCGGAGGGTCGTTGTTCGGGAAGAGCTCGACGTGGCCCAGCCGCTTGCTGAACGCCACCTGCGCGGTGTCGTCGACGTGCAGGCCCTTGAACACGAGGACGCCGTTGGCCTCGAGCGCCTCCAGACACCACGCGGGGAGGTCCTGGTCGTTCAGCAGCCGATCGCGGTCGACGCCGACGACCGCCGCGCCAACGGAGTCGCCGAGGCGCTCGGCGGTCACTGCACTCATGGGTCACTCCTGTGGATTCTCGGGTGGATTCTCGGGTGGGTGATCTGGTTCGTCATCTGATCGTGGGCCGCCCTCAGTCGTGCTGGTGGTGACCAGGCGTCCGTCCCGCAGCTGCTCGCGCAACCGGAACTTCTGGACCTTGCCCGACGGCGTGTGCGGGAGCTCGTCGACCTGATAGATCGCCTCCGGCCACTTCTGGCGGGCCAGCCCGGCGGCCCCGAGGTGATCGCGGAGGGCCTGCATCGTCGGCGGGTCCACGCCGTCGAGCATGCGGACGATCGCCGCGGCGCGCTCGCCGAGACGGTCGTCGGGCTCGGCCACCACGCACACCTCGGCGACCCCGTCGACCCCCATCAGCTGCTCCTCGACCTCGACCGCGCTGATGTTCTCCCCGCCCCGGATGATGACGTCGGAGATGCGATCGGTGATGGTCAGGTAGCCGTCCTCGTCGAGCACCCCCACGTCGCCCGTGTGGTACCAGCCGTCCTCGTCGAACACGGCCGCGGTGAGCTCCGGATCGATGTAGCCGAGGAAGCAGTCCGGGCCCCGGCTCAGGATCTGACCGTCCTCGTCGAGCACCAACTCGACGCCGAGGAGGGCCCGACCATCGGTGGTGAGCCGCTTGTCCTCCGGCTCGTCGATGTGACAGCCCGTGATCGACGGGTGCTCCGTGCTCCCGTACGAGCGAAAGGCCTTCATCCCCAGGTCGGTGACCCGCTGCATGACGGCGACGGGCACGGCCGAGCCGCCCAGGCCGGCGAACGGCATCAGGGCGAGATGCTCGGGCGTGAAGTCGGGGTGGTCGAGCAGGCTGGTGAGGAAGAAGGTCGCGCCACCGGCAACACTCAGGCCTTCATCGAGCATCATGCGGAGCACTTCACCCGGGTCCCACACGTCGATGAGGTTCACGGGCCGGTCGCGGAGCAGCGGGATCAGGAACGCGTTGAGCATCCCGATGAAGTGGCCGACCGGCGCCCCGGTGATCTGGGGAGGTCCGCCCGTGGGGAACAGGTCGTTGAGCTGGCGCGTCTCGAAGCCGATGGTCCGATGCGAGTGGATGACGCCCTTCGGATCGCGGGTCGTGCCCGAGGTGAACCCGATGATCGCCGGTGTGTCCGGGTCGACGGCGAGGGGGCCGGTGACCGGGTCGGCGTCGAGCATGGCGTCGAACGGTGTCGCCCGGACGGGCAGGTCGTCGGCCGGCGTGGTGCCGACGACCAGCCACCGCACATCGGAGCGTCCCGTCAGGAGCGACTGATAGGTGTCGAGGTAGTCGTTGTGGCCGAAGCGATCGGCGGTGACGACCACCGACGGCGACATCGTCCGGAGGATGTAGTCGACCTCCTTCGGGCCGTAGAAGTGCACGATCGGCACCACCACCGCACCCAGGTAGGCGGCCGCCCAGAACGTGATGCCGGCCTCCACCCAGTTGGGCAGTTGGAACACCACCACGTCACCGGGACCGACCCCGTCGGCGTGCAGTGCCCCGGCCAGGGCGCGCGCGGCGCGGTCGATGTCCGCGAAGGTGCCCTCCCACGGACGCACCGCAGACCGGACCCGGAACACGGCGTCACCCTGGCGGGCCAGGCCCTCGGCGACCATGTCCCCCAGCGTGGCGTCGTTCCACCACCCCTCGGAGCGATAGCGCTCCACGAGCTCGGGCGGCACCGATCGCAGGGGCCAGCGGTCCCCGATGGTGCCGTTCGCGTCCCCCACGTGACCCTCCCTCGTCCCTCGAAACCCTCGTCACTATCGCGCGCCGAGACGGGATTTGCCACTCTCATTGCCCGCTGAGGAGAACCTCGTTATTCTCGTTCGCTATGGCAATCCTCGCGACTCGGCAGTGCCCCTCACGACCGGAGGCGAGCGATGGCTGAGCTGCCGATCGCCGACATCATCGAGCTCGAGCAGCTCCTCGCCCGGTATGCCGTCGG
>Ga0302322_100004814_pt1 | contig 11779 bp, 10 predicted proteins | sample Fen_T0_2_FD_203757 | JGI IMG/M metagenome (GOLD analysis project Ga0302322, IMG submission 203757) | Peat permafrost microbial communities from Stordalen Mire near Abisko, Sweden - Fen_T0_2 | ecosystem: Environmental > Terrestrial > Soil > Wetlands > Permafrost | place: Sweden: Abisko... | reverse complement strand
CTGCGGCGAGCTCCATCCGGGCGGCGACGAGCGCTCGGGCGCGCAGCGTGGCGGCGCCGGGCGTGGCCGTGGGGCTCATCCGTGGGTCCCGTCCGGCCCATCGTCCACGCGGGCGGGCGTGCCGGAAGTGGTGCCGGTGCCCTCGGCGGCGATGGCGAACCCGTAACGGGCCTTGAGCTCGGCCTTCTTGTCCTCCGTGGCGCCAACGAAGGTGGCCGTCGACCGGGCCAGGACCGTCCCGTCGGCCGGGTCCAGGATCACGCCCTCGGCCTCGACGATGCGCCGGCGCACGTTCGTGACGCGGCCCTCACCGCGGATGCGCCGGCCGAGGGGCACCGGCCGCTTGAACTCGACGCTCATCCGCGCGGTCACGCCCCAGATGTCGTGGTCCACCACGGCCCAGGCCATCACCTCGTCGAGGATCGTGCACACGATGCCGCCGTGGGCGATCCCCTCCCAGCCCCCGAATCGCTCGGCGAGCTCCAGCTCCACCCAGCACCGGTCGTCGGCGGCGTGCAGCTCCAGCTGCAGCCCGTGGACGTTGAGCGTCCCGCAGGCAAAGCAGTTGTGGGGCGCCAGCTCGATCCGCCGGCCCCCGATCAGCACGTCCCGGACGGCGGGCTCAGATGTCAAGGTTCCGCACCTTGCGGGCCTCGGTCTTGATGAAGTCCTTGCGGGGCTCCACGCGCTCGCCCATCAGCATCGTGAAGATGCTGTCCGCGTCCGACGCGTCCTCGACCTCGACCCGCAGCAGCGTCCGCGTGTCCGGGTTCATGGTCGTGTCCCACAGCTGGTCGGCGTTCATTTCGCCCAGGCCCTTGAACCGCTGGGTGCTGACGTTCTTGGTGGTGAAGCTCTTGATGACGCTGTCCAGCTCCTTCTCGGACTTCGCATACTTCGTCACCTTGCCGGTGGACACCCGGTACAGGGGCGGCTGGGCGATGTACAGGAAGCCGTTGTCGATCACCTCCGGCATGTGCCGGTAGAAGAAGGTCAGCAGCAGGGTCCGGATGTGGGCGCCGTCCACGTCGGCGTCGGTCATGATGATGATCCGGTGGTACCGGAGCTTCGCGATGTCGAAGCTGTCGCCGATGCCGCCACCGAGCGCGATGATCAGCGGCTTGACGTTCTCGGAGCTCAGGATCTTGTCCAGCCGCGCCTTCTCGACGTTGAGCAGCTTGCCGCGGAGGGGCAGGATCGCCTGGAAGCGGCGGTCACGTCCCTGCTTGGCTGAGCCTCCCGCGGAGTCGCCCTCGACGAGGTAGACCTCGCTCTTGGCCGGGTCGCGCTCCTGGCAGTCCGCCAGCTTGCCGGGGAGCGACATCCCGTCGAGCGCGCCCTTGCGGATGACGAGGTCGCGGGCCTTGCGCGCCGCGTCACGCGCGCGCGCCGACATGAGGCACTTCTCGATGATTCGCCGGCCGTCCGCCGGGTTCTCCTCGAGGTGCTGGGCGATCGCGTCGGCGAGCGCGCCTTCGACCTGCCCCGCGACCTCGGCGTTGCCCAGCTTGGCCTTCGTCTGGCCCTCGAACTGGGGCTCGGTGAGCTTGACGCTCACGACGGCGGTCAGGCCCTCGCGGACGTCGTCGCCCGAGAGGTTCCCGTCGGCGTCCTTGAGCACGCCCGCCTTCTTGGCCCACTCGTTGAGGGATCGCGTCAGCGCCCGCCGGAAGCCCGTGATGTGGGTGCCACCGTCGACCGTGTTGATGTTGTTCGCGAAGGCGAGGACGTTCTCCGCGTAGGAATCGTTGTACTGGAGCGCGACCTCGATGGTCGTGGAGCCGTCCCTGCGCTCGCAGTAGATCGGCCGGGCGTGGAGCGTCTCCTTGTTTCGGTTGAGGTGCCGGACGAACGAGACGAGGCCGCCTTCGAAGTAGAACGACCGCTCGCGCTCGTTGCGCTCGTCGCGGAGCGTGATCCAGACGCCCTTGGTGAGGTACGCGGACTCGCGGAGGCGCTGCGAGATCGTGTCGAACGAGTACTCGGTCGAGTCGAACATCTCGGCGTCGGCCTGGAAGATGGTCCTGGTGCCCTTCCGGTTGCCCTGCGCCCCGATCCGCTCGACCTTGGTGATCGGCTTGCCTCGCTCGTACTCCTGGGACCACACGCCCCCGTCACGGGAGGTCTCGACGCGGAGCCAGGACGAGAGGGCGTTGACCACGGACACGCCGACGCCGTGGAGACCGCCGGAGACCTTGTAGCCGCCGCCGCCGAACTTGCCGCCGGCATGGAGCACGGTGTGGACAACCTCGAGCGCGTCCTTGCCGGTCGAGTGCCTGCCCACCGGGACGCCGCGGCCGTCGTCCTCGACGACCAGCTTCCCGTCGGCCTGGATGGTCACCAGAACCGTCGTCGCGTACCCGGCCATCGCCTCGTCGATCGAGTTGTCGACGACCTCCCAGACGAGGTGGTGGAGGCCGCGCACGTCGGTCGAGCCGATGTACATGCCGGGCCGCCGCCGGACGGCCTCCAGGCCCTCGAGGACCTGGATGCTCGACGCCCCGTAGTCGCTGCCGGGTGCCGCCTTCGGCTTGCGTCCGCCGGCGGCGCGGCCGTTGGTCTGGGCCGTCTTGTCGCCGGCGTCAGTCACGCGTTCCCTCCGATCAGGCGCTCGTACAGACGGCCGAGCTCCTCGTCGCTGTAGTACTCGATGACGATTCGGCCGCCCTTGCGCGACCGGCTGAGGCTGACCTTGGTTCCGAGCCGCTCGCGCAGCGCTTCCTCCACCCTCTCGAGGTCCGGGTCCAGCCTCGTGGGCGCCGGCGCGGACGTCCTGGGCTCACGCGGCTCGCGGAGCCGGCGGACCAGCTCCTCCGCCTGGCGCACCGACAGTCCCTGCGCGAGGACCGTGCGCAGCACGTGGCCCTGCCCCTCGACGGGGAGGCCGCCGAGCGCCCGCCCGTGGCCCTCCGTGAGGCGCCCGTCACCGATCGCGGCCTGGACGTCCGGGTGGAGGTCCAGGAGCCGCAGCGTGTTGGCGACGGTGGCGCGGGCCTTGCCCACGCGTTCGGCGACCCGCTCCTGCGTCAGCCCGAACTCGTCGATGAGCTGGCGGTAGGCGGTCGCCTCGTCGATGGGGTCGAGGTCCGAGCGCTGGACGTTCTCGACGAGCGCAACCTCGAGCTGGTCGCGGTCCGCGAGCTGGCGGACCAGGGCTGGGATCCGCTCCAGTCCGGCGAGTCGGGAGGCGCGCACGCGGCGTTCGCCGGCGATGAGCTGGTAGCCGTCCAACGTCTCGGTGACGAGGACCGGCTGCAGGACGCCGTGCTCGCGGATGCTCGCCGCAAGCTCCTCGAGGCCCGCGTCGTCCATGTGGCGGCGCGGCTGATAGGGATTGGGGACGACTCGGTTGAGCGGTACCTCGACGACCGCAGATGCGCCGACGGCGCGCTGCGGGATCAGCGAGGAGAGCCCCCTCCCGAGCGCGCCCGTCCCGCGGTCGGGCCTCGCCGTCATGCGACGGCTCCCGCATACGTGGCGGTTCCGGGCCCACGGCGGGCACGGAGCTCGCCCGCGAGGGCTTTGTAGGCCTCGGCGCCCTTGGAGTCCGGCCGGTAGAGGGCGATCGGCAGGCCGTGGCTCGGGGCCTCGGACAGGCGGACGCTGCGCGGGACGATCGTCCGGAAGACCGTGTCGCCGAGGTGGCGGCGGACCTCGTTCGCGACCTCGGACGAGAGGTTCGTCCTCGCGTCGAACATGGTGAGGACCACGCCGGAGATCGCGAGGTCGGGATTGAGGTGGTCGCGAATCAGGTTGATGGTGGCGATCAGCTGTGTCAGGCCTTCGAGCGCGTAGTACTCGCACTGGATCGGGATGAGGACGGCGTCCGTCCCCGTCAGGGCGTTGACGGTCAGGAGCCCCAGCGAGGGGGGGCAGTCCACCAGGATCCAGTCCCAGGCGTCCCGCTCGGCGTTGATCGCACGGCCCAGCCGGCGTTCGCGCCCGGCTTCGCCTGCGAGCTCGATCTCGGCGCCCGCCAGCGAGATGGACGAGGGCACCAGGCGGAGCCCGACCACCGGCGTCTCCACGTGCAGCTCGGACAGCGGGCGTTCGTCCACGAGAGCGTCGTAGACGGAACCCGCGATGGTGGCGCGGTCGATCCCGAAGCCGCTCGTCGCGTTGCCCTGGGGATCGAGGTCGATGACGAGGACGCGGTCACCGAGGAGAGCCAGATAGGTTGCGAGATTGACCACGGTGGTGGTCTTCCCGACGCCGCCCTTCTGATTGGTGCAGGCGATCGTCTGGCCCACTCAGCCTCCACCTTCAAGCAACATCATGAACCCGAATTCTAGCATCGAGGCCCCCTCGGCCGGGTTCCGGCACCGATCCGGGGGCGCGGCGTGGAGGATGCACGGCGCCACTCACCCACGACTCATCCGGCGCGGCTCCTGGGCGATTCACCCGCGACGGCGAGGGACCGGGATGCCGGTCGCGTCGGCCTGTTTCACGTGAAACAGGCCCGGCTCCTGCACCATCCGTGCACCCGCAGCAACCGCAGCCTGCCGATCTGGGCGATTGCCCGTTCCGGGGGGTCGTGGGATACTTCGGACCGCGCAAGCTGTCACCCCGTCGTCGCGGTCGTCATCCGCCGTTGAGCCCGACCGTCGGCTCGTCAGCCGAGGATCGATCGCCTACATGCAACTCGTCATCGCCGCGGCGTTGGCCGTGGTGGCCGCGCTCGCAGAGTTCACCATCGTCCCGTACTTGAAGATCGGCGACGCCGTTCTTCACCCGGTCCTGGTCTTCGGCGTGATCTGGGTCATCGCGGGTGGCCTCGAGGCCGGCCTGGTCTGGGCCTTCGTAGGCGGTCTCGCCCTCGACATCCTCGGCCAGCGACCGCTGGGCTCGTCGGCGTTCTCGTTGCTCATCGCCATCGGCATCGCCTCCCTCATCGGCGGAGCCCTGGGTCGGGTCAGGATCGTCGCCCCCGTTGTCGCCACCGCCATCGCAAGTCCGGTCTACGTCATGCTCCTTCTCGTCACCACCACCGCACTCACCGCCGCGTCCCTGTCCTCGGCCGCCCTCGGCACCGTCCTGCCGTCCACCGTCTACGACACGCTGCTCGCGGCCTTCGTGGGCCCGCTGACGGTGGCGATCGTGCTCCGGCGCCAGAACTCGGACCGGGTGGACTGGTGAGCGACAGCCACTTCACCCCCAATCGCGAGCGTGATCGACGGCCGATCCGTTTCCTGGTCTTCGGCCTGATCACGGTCCTGGTCTTCGGGCTGCTGACGACGCGCCTGGCCTATCTCCAGATCAACAGCGGGCCGCAGCTCGCCGCGAAGGCCGAGGCCCAGCGCACCGCACAGGTCGCGCTCCCGGCGCCGCGCGGCCTCATCTACGACCGCAAGGGCCGGCTCCTCGTCCAGAACGTGGCCACATGGGCCGTCAAGGTCACCCCCGCCGACCTCCCCTACAGCGATCGTGACGCCGTCGCCCACCGGCTGGCGAGCATGCTGGGCATGGACGCGAGCGAGATCCTGACGACTCTCGACAGCGCACCCGGGTCCCGCTTCGACCCCGTCCGCATCGCGCAGGACGTCCCCCAGGAGACTGCCCGGCTCGTCGCCGAGTCCTCGGACGCGCTGCCGGGCGTCGAGGTCGTCGTGGAGACGCGCCGCGAGTACCCCGACGGCCCGCTCCTCGCCCACATCCTGGGCTACACCGGGCCCATCGACGAAGGCACCTACACCAGGCTCCGGAGCCAGGGCTACCTCGCGGACGACCTGATCGGCAAGACCGGGGTCGAGTCCACGTTCGAGTCGGAGCTGCGGGGCACCTACGGGCTGGAGCTAGTCGCCAAGGACGCGACGGGCAAGAGCGGCGACGTCCTGTCGAACGTCCAGGACGCGGTCCCCGGGGCCTCGCTGACGCTGACCATCGATCGCACGATCCAGCGCGAGGCGACCCAGGCCCTCAAGTGGGGCATGAAGGCGGCCGGCCTCAAGCGCGGCGTGTTCATCGTCATGAACCCGCAGACCGGCGAGGTGCTTGCCCTGGTGAGCCTGCCGAGCTACGACAACAACCTGTTCGCCCGGGGCATCTCCAACAAGGCGTTCGCGAAGCTGCTCAACGACAAGAACAAGCCGCTCACGAACCACGCGGTCCAGGCCCACTACCCGCCAGGCTCGACCTACAAGCTCGTCGCGGGAACCGGCGGGCTCCAGGACAAGAAGATCACGCCATCGACCCTGATCCGGACGCGGCCCTACCTGAAGCTCGCCGGCGCGAAGTTCTGGGACTGGAATCGCCGCGGCTTCGGGATGTGCAACATCAATTGCGGCTTCGGCAACTCCTCGGACACGTTCTTCTACCAGGTCGCCGGGATGCTCGGTGCCGACCGCCTCGCGTACTGGGGCCACATGTTCGGCTTCGGCCAGCGCACCGGCATCGACCTGCCCGGCGAGGCCGCGGGCATCGTCCCGTCCAACCAGTGGAAGGTCGACACCTTCGGCCAGCCGATGTTCGGCGGCGAGGTGTACCAGTCCGGCATCGGCCAGGGCTACGACGTCGTCACCCCGATCCAGCTGATCGACGCGTACGCGGCCCTCGCGAACGGCGGCAAGCTCTTCCGGCCGCAGCTGGTGCGCGAGGTCGTCGGGCCGGACGGGAAGGTCATCAAGCAGTTCAAGCCCGACCTGATCCGCAAGCTGCCGGTGTCCCAGTCGACGCTGCGCACGATGCGCCTCGCGGCGCGGGCCACGGTCACCCTGCGGCACACGTACAACCTCGTGGACATGCCGGTGAAGGTGGCAGGCAAGTCCGGTACCGCCGAGTTCGGGACCCGCGACGCCAAGGGCCGGCTCCCGTTCCACAGCTGGTTCGTCGGGTTTGTGCCGAAGAACCCGTACAAGGCCGACTTCACGAAGACGGACTCGCCGCTCGTGTTCCTCGCCTTCGCCTACGACTCGCGAACCATCGGCAACGCCGGCACCGAGATCGCGAAGGCGTTCATCCAGCTGCACTTCCACATCAAGAAGGACTACCTCAACCGCGACCTCCTCAAGCGCGGCAACCACTACCAGAGCAACTAGGACGACCGTCGAATGCGCGTGATGCGGGCCGAACCCGGGCGCTTCGCCGACATGACCACGCGGTCGGTCGGCCGGGTCGGCCGCGCCTACGACCTCCAGCTCACGGTGTACGCCGCGCTGCTGGCGGCGTTCGGCATCGTCATGGCCTACACCAACAGCGTCGAGGCCGGGACCGCGGCCCTCGCCAACGGCAGCATCCTGCAGCGTGCGCTGATGTGGACGGGCATCGCGATGGTCGTCTTCATCGCCATGACGGCCTTCGACTACCGGTGGTTCAAGACGCTGGCCTGGCCCATCTATTTCGTGAACGTCGGATTGCTGGTCCTGACCCTCGCGATCGGGGACGGCGTTGGCGGGTCCGCCCGCTGGGTCAGCATCGGACCCATCCAGTTCCAGTTCTCGGAGCTGGCGAAGATCCTGATGATCATCGTCCTCGCCACGTACCTCGGGAACCGGGAGGGGCGGCTGGACTCCCTCGGCTCCATCCTCGGCGCCTGCCTGCTCATGATCCCGCCGTGGGGGCTGGTCATGATGCAGCCCGACCTCGGCACGTCGCTCGTCCTGCTCTCGATCCTCGCGGGGATGCTGTTCATGTCCGGGGCCAGCCTCCGCTGGCTGCTCGCCATGGCCCTCGGGGTGTGCCTGGCGATCCCCGTCGCGTGGCAGTTCGTCCTCCGCGACTACCAGAAGGACCGGATCCTCTCGTTCCTCAACCCGGCCGTCGACACGCAGGGCGCGGGCTGGCAGGTCCACCAGGCACAGATGACCGTGGGCTCCGGCGGGCCCCTGGGCGTCGGCCTCACGAACGGCGCCGCGACCCGCGGTGGGTTCCTGCCGGTCCAGGAGAGCGACTTCGTGTTCGCGGTCCTGGCCCAGGAGCTGGGGTTCCTCGGGGCGCTCGTCGTGTTCATCCTGTTCATGGCCCTGCTGTGGCGGATCCTCTCGTGCGCGTGGCGCTCTCGTGACCCGTTCGGGACGCTGTTCGGGGCCGGCCTCGCGTCGATGATCCTGATCCAGGTCTTCGTCAACATCGGCATGGTCATCGGGATCCTGCCCGTCACCGGCATCCCGCTTCCGTTCATCACCCACGGTGGCGCGTCGCTGATCAGCCTGGCCATCGGGCTGGGCGTCATCCAGAGCATCAACCTGCGGCAACACCGCGCCGTGTGGTAGACGCCCCCGACCGGCCGCGCGCGGCCCGCCGCCTGCCCCGCTTGACCCCGGTCGCCATGGCGGCCCTCGGACTCCTCCTCGCGGTCCCCACCGCGCTCGGCGTGGCGACGCCCGGCGGCCCCACGCTCGTCGCCGGTCCCGCTTCGGGTGGCAGCGAGGGGATCACGCAGATCCTCGCCGGCCTGTTCGTCCTGCTGCTCGCCGCCAAGCTGGGCGAGGAGATCCTCCGCCGGCTCGGGCAGCCCGGCGTCGTGGGCGAGCTCCTCGGCGGGTTCATCGTCGGACCCTACGGCCTGGGGCTCGTGCACCCCGGGGATACCGCCCTGGTCTTCGCCGAGATGGGCGTCGTGATCCTGCTGTTCTCCGTGGGCCTCGAGGTGCGCACCGACGACCTGCTCAAGGTGGGCAAGCCGGCGATCCTCACGGCCATCCTGGGAATGCTCCTCCCGATCGCCGCGGGTTTCGCGCTCGCGTCTGCCATGGGCGAGACCACCATGGCCTCAGTCTTCGTGGGCCTCGCCCTCGCCGCCACCAGCATCGGGATCACCAGCCGGGTTCTGCGCGACATGGGGCTGATGGATCGCACGTTCGCCAGGATCGTGATCGGGGCTGCGCTCGTCGACGACATCCTGGCGCTCGTGCTGATCGGCCTGGCGGCGGGCGCGGCGCAGGGCGACCTCTCGGCAGGCACCCTGCTGGTCGGCCTGGCCGGCATCGGGTTCGTGCTGTTGGGGTTCGTCATCGCCCGCCGGGCGCGCGGCGTGCCGTCGGCGACCTTCACCTGGCCGCTGTTCGCGGACACGCCGCTCGTCCCCGCCTTCCTGATCATGCTCGCGACGGCGCTGCTCGCAGCCTGGTTGGGCATGGCGGCGATCATCGGCGCCTTCGTTGCCGGCCTTGTCGTGGCGGAGACCGAGGCGGTCCACGAGCTGGAGCACGACATCAAGCCGCTGGCGTCGATCTTCGTGCCGTACTTCTTCGCCGTGACGGGCGCGCAGCTCGACCTGTCCGCGCTGCTTGACCCGCCGGTCGCCGCGCTCGCGATCACGCTCGCCGTGATCGGCGTCGTCACGAAGGCGCTCGGCGGCCTCGCCGGGGCGTGGCCGATCGGCCGCTGGGGGGCCACGACCGTGGGCTTCGGCATGGTGCCCCGAGGCGAGGTGGGAATCGTGGTCGCGAACCTCGCGCTCGCGACGGGTGTGGTCGACGCCGACCTGTTCGCCGCGATGCTGGTTGCGGTGGTCCTGACGACGGTGGCGGCACCGTACCTGCTGGCGTGGTCCGTGCCGAGGGCGGAGGCCGAGACGGCCGCCGCGGCGCATCCCGGCCCGGGTCCTGGCTCGGACGCGACACCCGCCTGACGCTGGCCCCAGGCGGGCCTCCAGACCGGCCCGGAGCGGAGCCCGGCTCAGCGGCGGCGGAACAGGCCCTTGCCGCGGCCCACGGCGCTGGCTGCCGCGGTGCGTCGGCCGTGCTGGCGCAGGAGCACGTCGATCTCGGCCTGATAGGTGCGCCCGATCGGCATGCGGTCGAGCCACTCGAGGTACTCGAGATCCGTTCGCGCGATCTCGCCGAGCGTCCACCCCTGGTACCGCCCGAACGAGATGATGCTCCCCGACGGGTTGCCCGGCGGCGGGCCCGCAGCGCCGCTGCCCATCGTGCGGCTGTCGTACCGCGAGCCCTCGGTGGAGCGGCCGCTCGTCCAGTTGCCCGAGGATTGGTCGCCGCGCCCCCCAAACGAGCCCGACGACGGGTCCTGCATGCCGGTGAACGGCCAGGTCGGCGGCGGACCCGACGGAGGTTCGGGCTGCTGGCCCGTGGGCCCGCGGCCTCGCGCGGCGGCATGCGCCTTGCCGTCCGCGGCCACGACGCGCGCTCCGGTCCCGGCGGTGCGCGCGCGGGCGCGGTCCACCGCGGCGCGGCGGACGGGGTCCCGGAGCAGCTCCCACGCCTGGTTGATCTGGACCATCCGGGCGACGGCGTTCGGCTCGACGGAGACATCCGGGTGGTACTTGCGCGCGAGGCGCTTGTAGGCGGACTCGATGAGCTCGTGGTCGGCGTCAGGGTCGACCTGGAGGACCTTGTACGGGTCCGGGATGCTCACGAAGCCCTCACGCCCGATGCCGTTGCCGCGCCGAACCGGCACCGGCGCTGCGGTGCCCCCTTGAGATCACGATCTCGTTCACGCGCGACGGCTGGCTCCATCGGCGGCAGACTAGCACCTGTGAACGCGACTTCCGATGGCTCCAAGGTGCTATACGACGCCTCGCCGGTCCCTCCGCGCGAGGCGGTCCAGCGATGGCGCCTCGTGCTCGCGCGCGACGCGATTCCGCCGGCAGCGGTCGGACGCGAGCAACAGTCCGCGTGGGAGACCGCGTTCGCGGAGTGCGCCCTCCCCGTGGCGGGCCTGGACGCCCCGAAGCCGCGGCCGCGATACGCGCAGGCGGCACCCCTCGGTGCTGGAATCCCGGGTGAGGCGGAGCTCCTCGACCTGTGGCTCACGGAGCGGCTGCCCGCGTGGCGGGTACGAGAGGTCCTCGAGGCGAGCATGCCCGCGCGCTGGCGGCTGGTGGACCTGTACGACGTGTGGCTGGGCGAGGCCGCGCTGCCGGGTCGGGTCGCCGCGTCCGTGTACCGGGCGACCTTCGCGCCGGGCTCCGTGTCGGTCGACGCGCTGCGCGAGGCCGCGGCGGCGCTCCTGGGCCGGACGTCGCTGCCACGCGAGCGCCGCAAGGGCGAGGCCGTGGTCGCGTATGACCTGCGCCCGTTCATCGACGGCGTGGTCGTGGCCGGCGGGAGTGCCGACGGCGGTCCGATCGTGACGATGACGCTGCGCCATGATCCGGAGAAGGGCGTGGGCCGGCCGGACGAGCTGCTCGCGGCGCTCGGGGAGCGTGCCGCGCTGGTGCTCGTGCCGTCGTCGCTTGTTCGCGAGCGGCTGGTTCTCGGCGACCCGCCCCCCCCACCGCCGCCCGCCCCGCGCCGACGGCCCGCCGCGCGCCCGCCCGGGAGTGTCGGACGACAGCGACTCTGACCGCCAAGGCGACAGCGATTCTGTCACCGCGGCTTTGGCCTGACGGCAGGGTACCTGCGCCAGGGGTGGTCCTGACCGGCCCGCGAGGACGTGGCAGCCGAGGGCGCGGGATCGATGATCGGCTCGCGTGGCTCGGGCGGGGTGGTGAGCTCGGGCACCCGGCTGACCTTGCGCGCCCGCAGCACCGGCGCCGTCGGCGGGGCGGCGACGAGCGGGTACAGGTCGCCCTCGTCGCGCGCCCAGAGGCTGCCGTCGAGCCGCTCCTGGACGACGACCCGGCGTCCGGCCCAGCCAGCCCCGCCGCGGCGTCGCGGCAGCGAGAGGCTGCCGCCGTCCCAGCCGACCGTCGCGTCACGCCCAGCCCGGCGCGGGTACTCGAAGCACAGCACGGCCTCGGGTGGCAGGTCCGACGGCCAGGGCCGCCAGGCGGGCGCTGGGTCGGCCGGCTCGAGCGCGAACCGGCGGTTGTGCCGGGGCAGATACCAGTCGAGCAGCTCGTTGGCGCCCTCGAGCGTGGTGACGTCTGCCCGCCGCAACT
>Ga0302322_100004811_pt1 | contig 11782 bp, 11 predicted proteins | sample Fen_T0_2_FD_203757 | JGI IMG/M metagenome (GOLD analysis project Ga0302322, IMG submission 203757) | Peat permafrost microbial communities from Stordalen Mire near Abisko, Sweden - Fen_T0_2 | ecosystem: Environmental > Terrestrial > Soil > Wetlands > Permafrost | place: Sweden: Abisko... | reverse complement strand
CAGCGGCTATGTCATCCCGTCGCATTACGACTCAATGATCGGCAAGCTCATCTGCTTTGGCACCACGCGGAAGGTGGCCCTTGAGCGCATCTATCGCGCCTTGAGCGAGTACATCATCCGCGGCGTCAAGACCACCATCCCCCTGCACAAGGCGATCATGGCCGACCCTGTCTTCATCGAGGGCAAGGCCACCACGGCCTACATGGAGGACTTCATGAGCCGGACGCCACCCGACCTGTTTTCCTAGCCGCCTCCCGCGGCAGTTTCCCGCCTTGCACTGGGCCGGCCCGACCCGCCGGCCTTTTTCGTGTCCGCTCCTAAGCCGGCCGGGTCAAAACCACGTCACTCCATTCGCCCATAGTGCGCGAGTCGATCGCCCAGTTGGGCGCCACCGCGGCAAAAGCGTTTCGCACCTGCGCGCACTCCACGGCCAGGATTCCGCTCAGGACCAGCGTCCCCCCGGGCGCCACTGCGGCCACCAGCTCCCGCGCGAAACGACTGAGCACATCGGCCAGGATGTTGGCCACGACGACCTCGGCCGTCCGGCCTTCCAACCCGCTGACCAGGTCACCCGCGAAGAACTGCGCCCGGCCCGCGAGCCCGTTGAGCTGCGCGTTCTCCTCGCTGATTCGCACGGCTTCGGGGTCGTTGTCGAAGCCCACGACCTCGCCAAACCCAAGTTTCGCGGCCGACAGGGCCAGGATCCCCGATCCGCATCCGGCATCAATGACCCGTCGCCGAGCCCGGCCTTCTCCGGCCGACATCCGCTTGGGATCGAGCGCAGCCAGGCGCTCCACGCATAACCGCGTCGTTTCGTGATTCCCGGTGCCAAAGGCCATGCCCGGATCGAGCCAGAGCACTTCGTCGCCCGCCGGCAGGGAGAAATTCCCGCGCTCCCACACCGGAACCCAGTGCAGCCGGCCAAAGTGCCAGGCCTTGAAGTGCGCCTTGTAACTGTCGCGCCAGTCGCCGTCGGCCAGCACCCGCAGGTCCGGTCCAGCCAGCGGCAGGTCCGGCAGCAACGGACTCAGCTCACCCCAGCGGCTTCGCGCCTCGGTCTCGCTGGAAAAAATCCCGACGATCCAGGCCCGGCTCGCGATGGCGTCTTCCAAGAGGCTCCAGCCCTCGAGGCCCAGCTCGAGCAGCACTTCATCCGTCTCATCAGCGCGGCGCGCGGGAATTTCGATCCGGATTTCACACAGGTCCATGGCTGAAAATTTCCCCGCGCCGGACCCGCCGCAACCTCAATCCCATCATGCCGTACCGCGCTGCTCGCGGTACTCGCGCGGGCTCAGGCCCGCCGCGGCCCGGATGGTCTTGTTGAAGAAATGCAGGTCCGGCAGGCCCACCTCGCCTGCGATCGTCTTCACGGTGAGCGTGGTGTGGGCGAGCAGGTGCAGTGCGCGCTCGACCCGGCGCTGGCGGATGTAGCCCTCGACCGTCACGCCAAACTGCGCGCGAAACAGCCGCGTGAGGTGGTTGTGCGAAATTTCCGCGCGCCGCGCGATCGCCGGGATCACGAGCGGCTGGGACAGCATGAGCTCGATGTCGCGCACGGCCTGGCTGAGCGCGGGATGCAGGCGCTTGTGGGGCGCCCGTTCGGCCACCGGCTGGCCGGCCAGCTGCCAGAGCACGTCCCACAGCCGCACGGAGGCGCGGCACGGCTGGGAGGGCAGCCACCCGGCCGCCTCTTCCACGGCGCGGGTGAGCGACCCAAACGCGTCGCCCATGTCCTGCATCGCCGGCATCGTCACCAGATCGCCGCCCTCGGGCAGCCGGAAGTGCGCGAAAACATGGCGCGACTCACCGCGAAACCGGTAGATGATCCGGGCGTTCGGCGGCGTGATCCCCGCCCACCGCGGGGCGATCACCAGCTCGCGGCCGTCGATGGCGACCGTGCCGTCGTAGCTGTAGAGGTGGAGGCTCCAGAGTTCGGGCAGTTGAAATTCCTCGACGGCGCGCGTGCGGCCGTGCACGGCGCGGCCGGCCTGCACCAGCCGCGGCGGATTCTTCAGCGGCATCTGCCAGACGGCGGCGTCCATGCGGAGAAAATCAGCGCTCGCTCAACCGCGCGATGACCGCGGGCAGCAGCGCATACTCGGCCGCGTGGATCCTGGCCGTCAGCGACTCGAGCGTGTCACCCGGCTCCACGCGCACCGCCGCCTGGTCGAGGATCGGGCCGCCGTCCACCTCGGGCGTGACGGCGTGGACCGTGCAACCGGTGACTTTCACGCCCCGGCGGAACGCCTGGCCGATGGCATCGAGGCCCGGGAAACTCGGCAGCAGGCTCGGGTGCAGGTTGATGATTTTCCCGGCGAAGGCGTTCAGGAAGCCCGGCTTCAAGACGCGCAGGAAGCCGGCGAGCACGACCAAGTCGGGCGTGCAGCTGCGGACAGCCGTGATGAACCGCGCCTCGCCTTCGCCCTCGAGCTTGGTCTTGAACGGCGCCGGATCCACGAAGGCCGCCGGCACGCCAAAACGCGGGCCGAGCGCAAGGATACCCGCATCCTCCCGGTCGGAAAGGATCTGCAGCACGCGGGCCCGGCCAAGCCGGCCGGCCTGCTGGGCCGCCAGAATCGCCTCGGCATTGGAGCCGCGGCCGGAGCCGAGAATGACGACACGCATCAGGCTCAAAGTTCGCCCGCGGCTTTCATTTGGGCGATGCGGTCCGTCGTGCTGAAGCCGGGCAGGAAGGGCACAAACGAGATCTTGGCGCCCACCTCGTCCAACGCGCGCCGCTCCTCCGGGTTGAGTTTGTCCGGCGTGTAATCGCCCGCCTTGCAGTAGACATCGGGCCGCAAAGCGCGGATCTCCGCCGTGAGGCGCGGCGTGCGAAAGACCACGACCTGGTCCACGAAGGCGAGCGCACCGAGGGCCCGGGCGCGCTCGGTTTCACTCTGGATGGGACGCGTCGGGCCCTTGATCGCCCGCACGCTGGCGTCACTGTTGATGGCCACGAACAGCGCGTCGCCCTGCGCGCGCGCCGCCGAGAGCGAATGCAGATGCCCCGGGTGCAAGAGGTCGAAGACCCCGTTGGTCAGCACCACGCGCTTGCCGGCGGCGCGCAACGCTTCCCTCACCGCGATGGCGGCGGGCAGGGTCAGGAGCTTGGGGTTTTCCAGTTTCACCAAAACGCCGAGGGTCGCAGGCCGTTCCGCCGTTGTAAATTAACTTTCCCTTCACTTGATTGGCCGCGGTTTCCCACCCCATGAAATCCCGCCTTGGCCTGGTCGTCCTCTCGCTCGTCTTTTCACTGCTCATCGGCCTCACCCTCCGCCGCGGCTCCGGCGCGGCCGCCGCCGGCCCGCACCGGCCGGTGATCGGCTTCTCGATGGACACGCTCAAGGAGGAGCGCTGGCAGCGCGACCGCGACATGTTCTCCGCCCGCGCGAAGGAACTCGGCGTCGACTTGCTCGTGCAATCCGCCAATAGCGACGATGTCCGCCAGCTCAAGGATGTGGAGGCCCTGATCAGCAATCGGGTGGATGCGCTTGTGATCATTCCGCACGATGGCGCCGCCATGGCGAAAGCCGTGCGGATGGCCCACGAAGCCGGGATTCCCGTGCTCGCCTACGACCGGCTCATCACCGGCTGCGACCTCGATCTCTACGTCGCGTTCGACAACATCCGGGTCGGCGAGTTGCAGGCCCAATATCTGGTCGACACGTTTCATGGCCGCAAATTCCGCCTCGTCCGCATCTACGGGGCCAAAACCGACCACAACGCCCTGATGTTCAAGGAGGGTCAGGACAAGGTCCTCGCCCCCTTCATTGCCAACGGCTCGATCGAGGTCGTGCACGAGGACTGGGCGGATGATTGGCGCCCGGAGAACGCGAAGAAGATCACCAATGCCGCGATCACCAAGGCGGGAAAAAACATTGACGCGGTCCTGGTCTCCAACGACGGCACCGCCGGCGGTGCCATCCAGGCGCTGCTGGAGGAGGGCCTCGCCGGCCAGATTGTCGTCACCGGCCAGGATGCCGACCTCTCCGCCTGCCAGCGGATTGCCCGCGGCACCCAGGCCATGACGATTTACAAGCCGCTGAGGAACCTGACGCAGACCGCCGCCACCCTGGCCGCCCGGCTCGCCCGGCACCAGCCCATCATCGCCCGTGACGAGATTGATAACGGCCAGGTGAAAGTCCCCGCCGTCCTGCTCTCGGTCGTCACGGTCACGAAGGACAACCTGGAATCCACCGTCATCGCCGACGGCCTGCACTCGCACGACGCCGTGTTTCCCAAATAATGCCGGCCCTGCTCGAAGCCCGTTCCATCACGAAGCGCTTTCCCGGCGTCACCGCCCTGCGCGAGGTCAGCTTTGACCTGCGCGCCGGGGAGATCCACGCCCTGTGCGGCGAGAATGGCGCCGGCAAATCCACCCTGATCAAGCTGCTCTCCGGCCTCCATCCGCACGGCACCTACGAGGGTGAACTCCGGCTGGATGACCGGGTCGCCGAGTTCCGCTCCATCACCGATGCCCAGCGAGCCGGCATCGCGGTCATTTACCAGGAGCTCGCGCTGGTCCCGGAGCTCTCGATTGCGGAAAACCTTTTTCTCGGCTGCGAGCCCCGGCGCGGCGCGCTCATCGACTGGGACCAGATCTGGCGGGAGGCGCGCACGTTGCTCGCCCGGGTCGGCCTCGACGTCGCGCCCGACACGCCGGTCAGCGAACTCGGGGTGGGCAGCCAGCAACTCGTCGAGATCGCGAAGGCGCTCAGCAAGCATGCCCGGGTCCTCATTCTCGACGAACCCACGGCGGCGCTGGCCGAGCGGGAGGTGGAGACCTTGCTGGATATGCTCCGCGAACTCCGGAGCCGCGGGATCGCCTGCATCTACGTTTCCCACAAGCTCGACGAGGTGTTTGCCGTCGCCGACCGCATCACCGTGCTGCGCGACGGCGCCACCATCACCACGCTGGCCACTGCGGCCACCACCAAGACCGCGGTCATTCGCGCGATGGTGGGCCGGGAAATCACCGAGCTCTTTCCCCGCCACGCCGCCCACCCGGGCGAGGTGCTGCTCACGGTCGAGGATCTCAGCGCCGCCGCCACGCGGGGCGGGCCGGCTCAACTGCGCAACATTTCGTTCGAGGTCCGTGCGGGCGAAGTGCTGGGTCTCGGCGGGCTGATGGGCGCCGGCCGCACCGAGCTGCTCATGCATCTCTTCGGCGCCTGGGGAGTCCGCCGGGGCGGCCGCGTCACGCTCGGCGGCCGGCCGCTGCAGGCCGCCTCGCCGGTCGCGGCCCTGGCTGCCGGACTCGTGCTCGTGAGCGAGGATCGCAAGCGCTACGGCCTCGTCCTCGGTGAGAGCATCGGGTTCAATCTTTCACTCTCGTCCCTCACCCGCCTGCGCCGCGGCGCGTTGATCGATGAGGAGCGCGAGGCGCACGCCAACCAGGGCCTCTTCCAGTCCCTCGCGGTGAAGGCCCCGTCGCTGGAAACCGCCGTCGGCACGCTCTCCGGGGGCAACCAGCAAAAGGTCGTGCTGGGCAAGGCGCTGATGACCCAGCCGCGCGTGGTGTTCCTCGACGAGCCGACGCGCGGCATCGACGTGGGCGCGAAGGTCGAGGTTTATGCGCTCGTCAATGCCCTGACCGCGGCGGGCAAGGCCGTCGTGCTGGTCTCCAGCGAGCTGCCCGAGCTCATGGGCATGAGTGACCGCATCCTCATGCTGCATGACGGCCGCATCGGCGGCGCCTTCACCAAGGCGGAAGCCACGCCGGAGCGCCTGCTCGCGGCGGCGATGGGCCGCACCCAGTCCGCCGCCTGACATGAAGGCCAAGCTCACCCTCCGGGACTTTTCCCTGCTGCTCAGCCTGCTGGCCATCGGCGGATTCTTCGCGCTGGCGGCCCCGCAGTTCCTGTCCGCGCGCAATCTCTCCATGCTCGCGGTGGAGCTCGCCATCACCGCCACGCTCGCCCTCGGCATGTTGCTCGTCATCCTGCCCGGGCACATCGACCTCTCGGTGGGGAGCGGCGTCGGGCTCATGGGCGGCATCGCGAGCGTGCTGATCATCAACCACGGCTGGCCCGCCGGCGCGGCCCTCGCGGCCAGCGGCGTGGTCGCGCTCGTGCTCTGGCTGGCGATGGGGGCGCTGATCGTGCGCCAGCGCATCCCGGCCTTCATCATCACGCTCGGCGGGTTGCTGATCTTCAAGGGCGCGTTCTGGCTCGTGATCGGCAGCCATACCATCCCGGTCGTCGCCGGCGGCCAGAGCAACCTCTACTCGCTGCTCACGACCTTCTACCTCCCGCCCGCCGCGAGCGGGGTGCTGGTGGCGGTGGTGTTTGTCGGCATCGTCGCGCTCAACCTGCGCGCGCGGCGGCGGCGCGCGGCGCTGGGCTTCGCGGTGGACGAGGCTGAGGTGGCGTTCCTGAAGCTCTTCCTCTGCGCGCAGGGGCTGCTGCTCTTCGTGCTCACCGTGAATCAGTTTCGCGGCATCCCGCTGCCCGTCGTGATCCTTGGTGGCGTGGCGCTGGTCATCCAGGTCATCACGCGCCACACGCCGTTCGGGCGCCATCTTTACGCCATCGGCGGCAACGAGGAGGCCGCGTTCGTTTCCGGCGTGCCGGTGCCGCGCACCGTCATCGCGGCCTTCACCCTGCTCGGCGGCATCGTGGCCGTGACGGGGTTCATGCAGACGGCCTACGCCGGCGCCTCGACCACGACCGTCGGCGACTCCATGGAGCTCGACGCGATCGCCGCCTGCGTCATCGGCGGCACCAGCCTGCGCGGCGGGCGGGGCACGGTGCTCGGCGTGCTCTTCGGCGCGCTCATCATGGCGAGCCTGCTCAACGGCATGACGCTCCTCGCGGTCGCCCCCGAGTTGAAATTCATCGTCCGCGGCGTGGTGCTCACGCTCGCCGTGTGGATGGACGTGAAGCTGGCGAAGCGCTGAGGCTCAGAAGAACTTTTTGGCCTTCTCGAAGAAGGTCTTCGACGTGGGCTCGCTGGCGTCGCCGCTGATGCGGGCAAACTCCTCCAGCAGCTGCCGCTGCTCGGCGGTGAGCGCCTGCGGCACCTCGACATGCACGCGCACGAGCTGGTCGCCCTGCCGCCCGCCGCGCAACGAGGGCATGCCCTTTTCCCGCAGCCGGAAGGTGGTGCCGCTCTGCGTGCCGTGCGGAATCTTGAGCGAGGCCTTGCCGAACAGCGTGGGCACCTCGATGGTGCCGCCGAGCGTGGCGAGGGTGAACTTGATCGGGATCTCGCAGAAGAGGTTGTCGTCCTGCCGCTCAAACAGCTCGTGCTCCTTCACGGAGAGCACGATGTAGAGGTCGCCCGGCTGGCCGCCGGCCAGGCCCGCCTCGCCGTTGCCGGAGGAACGCAGCCGCGAGCCGTTGTCCACCCCGGCGGGAATGCGGACGTTCAGCTTGCTGGTCCGGGTCACGCGACCCTCGCCGTGGCAGGTCGCGCAGGGCTTCTCGATCTTGGAGCCCGAGCCGCCGCAGACCGGGCAGGACTGGGTGAAGGTGATGATGCCGCCCGAGCGGCGGACCTGGCCGGCCCCCCGGCACGTCGGGCAGGTGACCCGCTTCGACCCGGGTTCCGCGCCCGAGCCGTCGCAGTGCTCGCAGGCCACGTGCTTGCGGAAGGAAATCTCCTTCTCCGCGCCCCGGGCGGCCTCCTCGAGGGTGATTTCCAGGTCGTACCGCAGGTCGGAGCCGTCGCGGCCGGACTCGCGGCCGCCGCCGAACATCTCCTCAAAGATTCCCCCGCCCCCGCCGCCCTGCTGGCCGAAAACCTCGCGGAAAATATCGAACGGGTCGTGAAACCCGCCGCCGGACATGCCGCCGCGCCCGCGCATCCCGCCTGCGCCCGGGCCCTCGAACGCGGCATGGCCGTAGCGGTCGTAGGCGGCGCGCTTTTCGGGATCCTTCAGCACCTCGTAGGCGTGGGAGATCTTCTTGAACATCTCCTCGGCGGCCTTGTCGCCCGGATTCTTGTCCGGGTGGTACTGCACCGCCTTCTTGCGGTAGGCCTTCTTGAGTTCGTCCTCGCTGACGTTGCGTGCGACCCCGAGGAGGTCGTAATAGTCTTCCTTGGCCATGGGGTGCGTCAGGCCTTCTTGGGTTTTTCTCCCGCGCCGCTCGACACGATGACCGCGGCGGCCCGCAGCAGCCGGCCGCTGAGGACGTAGCCGGTGCGGACGACCGTCACCACGCTGCCCTCGGGCACCGTCGGGCTCGGCTGGGCGGAGAGGGCCTCGTGAAAATTGGCGTCAAACGGCTGCCCGAGCGGATGAATTTCCTTCAGGCCGTGGCTGGTCAGCACGGACTTGAGCTGGGTGAGCACCAGCTCGACACCCCCGGCCAGCGCCGTGAGATCCGCACCGGGCCGCTTGGCGGCGGACAGGCCGAGCGCAAGGTTGTCCAGCACCGGGAGCAGGTCCTCCAGCACGCGCGCGGTGGCAAACTGGCGCAGCTCGTCCTTCTCGCGCACGGTCCGCCGGCGGAAATTCTCGAGGTCGGCCACCGCCCGGAGGTAGCGATCGTAGTTCTGCGCCGCCTCCTGCCTGGCCGTGGCCAGCGCGTCGGGCGCGGGGACGTCCTTCGCCGCGCCGGAGGCGGCGGGATCGGGGTTGATCGTGTCGGTTGAATCGGAACTGGGCATAAGCGACACGAAGCTAACTACGGCTTTTTGCTTTCTTCAAGCGCATCGAAGTATTCTTTGGCTTTTTGGCCGGCCTTGCGCCCCACCTCTTTGAGCCAGCCGGCGCCCGACTTGGAGGCGCCCATCACCGAGTCGTTGAGCGCACGGCCGAGGTCGCCGGGCACCAGGCCATGGAGCGCCGCACCCACCGGGGCGAGGCTCAGCAAGGCGGCCGGGGCAAACAGCTGCTTCAGTTCCGTGACGTCGGTGTAATTCTGGTTCAGCCCGAGGTGATATTCGCGCGACGTCGGCAGCCGGGTCGTGTGGTCGGCGATGACCAGCCGGTCGATGCGCACCTTCAGCCGGCGGATGAGAAACCGGAGTGGCGGGCGCGAGGACGGCGGCCGGGGCTGGCCGTCCGCGGCCAGCGTGAGGTTGTGCTGGAACGCCTCGGCGTTCGTCTGGCCGTTCTCCCGTTTCACCAGGGTGACGCTCGCGACATCGAGCACGACGGTGGATATCACCGGCCGCTCCGACCACAACGACAGCATGTCCACGTCGGCGTAAAACTCCCGCACTTCCACAAAGTCGCGGAGGGGAAACGTGGGCGGGTTGGCAAGCACCAGGCCGCGCACCTCGACCGTGCCGGTGAAGGGATTGACGGCGAGGCTGCGCACGGTGGTGTCGAACCCGGTCCGCTGCCTCAGCTGGGTCGTGAGCACGAGCGGCAGGAACAGCATCCACGCCAGGGCCGCGGCGGACAAAACCACCGCCAGCAGGACGAGCAGCTGGAGCAGAATGCCGCCGTGGCGGCCGGAAGTTGGGCAGCGGGCGGAGCGCACGGGTGATCAGACGAAATCTTCGGTCACCAGGAGGATGGCCGTGGTCTCCGCGGCAAAGGTGAAGGCGCCGGCGAAGGGCAGCAGGACATTCTCGCCGCGCGCCAGCGCGTTGCCGAACGGCGCGCGCGAGCCGGTGCTGCCATCGGCATCGCAGCGCACGGAGCCGCTCACCACGCTCAGCAGGCGCGGCTGTTCGCCGGCGCGCACCGAAAACCGCTCTCCCGCCCCGAGCACCACCCGGCGGATGCAGAATTCCGCGCAATCGGCGATGACCCCCGACGTCGGCGCCGCCCGCACCGGCGCCGGCTCGAAGTCGTCCCACAGGATCGAGCGGAGCGACTCGGCGATGTGCAGCTGGCGCGGCTGGCCATCGAGGCCGACCCGGCCCCAGTCGTACACGCGGTAGGTGGTGTCCGAGTTCTGCTGGATCTCGAGGATGAGGTTGCCGGCGTCGATGGCATGGACCTGGCCGCTTTGGACGAGGATCGAGTCGCCGGCGGCGACGCGGAAATGGTGGATGCACTGCTCCAGCGTGCCCTCGGCGATGGCCCGTTCGAATTGCTCGCGGGTCACCCCCCGGCGCAGGCCGACGAGCAGGTGCGCGTCGAGGGCGGTCTGGGCAATGTACCAGTTTTCCGTCTTGGGTTCACCCTTGAGCTCACCGGCCACCGCGGCCGGCGGGTGCACTTGCAGGCTGAGCCGTTCGCGGCAGTCGAGCCATTTGACCAGCAAGGGAAACGGCCGCGCCGCCGGCCATTTCGGGCCCATCACATCCGCCGCGTGCTTGGCCAGCACGGCATGCAAAGTCTGCCCGGCCAGGTGCCCGGCCCGGACCACCGACTGCGCCTCCGGCCGGTCCACGATTTCCCAGCTTTCGCCGATGGGCCGGTTCTCCGGCAGCGTGCGGCCAAAGGCGGCCTCGAGGGCCCGGCCGCCCCAGACCCGCTCCTGGTAGAGCGGCTCGAAACGCAGAAGGTCTCGCATGGAATGGGAGTTAATGTGTGTGCGAAATCGCCGCTGAGGGAGTTTACATTTGACGGTCTAGGCGGTTAGCGTGGAATCCGCCCTGTTTCGGTCGGTTTACACAAATGCCCAAGTCGGAGACTTCAAACCCAAACGACGGTCCGTCGTTTCAGGCCCCGCGCTACCGCACTAACTGGTTTGAGGCAGTCACCTGCTTCATTTTAGGCAGTTACCTCACCGTGGCCTTGGTGGCCTATGAGCCGGCCCAGAGCACTTTCCGTTCGACCGCGCCCACGCTGAAGAACCCCGTCGGCTGGGTTGGCGCCGACGCCGTCTGGGTCCTGCTCTACACCCTCGGGGCCAGCACCTGGCTGCTGCCGATCTTCCTTTTTTGGATGCTCTATGTGGCCATGACCAACACCCGGCATCTGGTCGTCACGCGCCTCATCTCCATGCTGATCGCGGCCGTGGCCCTGGCCAGCATCGCCGCCATGTTCAAGGACGCCCGGTGGGGCAGCGATTATTTTCCCAAGGGGCCGGGCGGCATGGCGGGGGTGACCCTGTATCACTCCCTGCTGGAGGATGCGCTCGGGCCCTTCGGCTCCGGCCTGCTGCTGGGCACGGTCTATGTGTTCGCCCTGATGTTTATTTTCACCAAGGACATCAGCCTGGAGCTCGAACGCTACATTGTCATGTTCCAGGCGTGGCTTACTTCCCGCCGCAAGGAGAAGGCCATGCTCGCCGACCTGAGGCACAAACGGCCGGAGGAACCGGCCGCCCTGAGAAGCCCCGTCGCGGGCGTCGCCGTGTCTCCCTCTCCCATCGGGCCCGTTGGGAAGAAAGTCTTTGTCCCGAAAACGCTGGGGGAACCGATCGTCGCGCCCACCGCCGGGCGGACCGCCGGCCCGGAGGTCGCCAAGGCCGTCGTCGCCCCACCCCCGCCCCCACCCGCACTCGAACCCGAACCCGAACCGGCCGTCACTCGGGGCACCACCAGCCCCCTGGAACCGCTCCCGGAGCCCAGGGTTGGCCGGGTGCCCGCAAAGAAACTCGAGCTCAACATCGTCAAACCGGAGGAACCCAGGAAGTCCCGGACGGCGGTCCTCCCGGCGCGCAACGATGACAAGGACTACGAATTTCCGCCCCTCTCGCTCCTCAAGGAGCAGATCAAGCCCACCGCCGCCAGCAGTGAGGAGGAACACCGCCACAACGCCGAGAACCTCCTCCGGATCCTCGGCGAATTCGGCGTCGAGGTGACGCTCGGCGAGATCCATGTCGGCCCCGTCATCACCCGTTACGAGGTCGTGCCCGCCGCCGGCGTGCGCGTCGAAAAGATCGCCAGTCTCGACAAGAACATCGCCCTCGGGATGCGCGCGCAGTCCGTG
>Ga0302322_100004809_pt1 | contig 11787 bp, 11 predicted proteins | sample Fen_T0_2_FD_203757 | JGI IMG/M metagenome (GOLD analysis project Ga0302322, IMG submission 203757) | Peat permafrost microbial communities from Stordalen Mire near Abisko, Sweden - Fen_T0_2 | ecosystem: Environmental > Terrestrial > Soil > Wetlands > Permafrost | place: Sweden: Abisko... | reverse complement strand
GGGATGCGGACACCGTGCGCGGTAGTGGCGCTCGCGCTTGCGCTATTGGGCACGCGGAGCGCGCAAGCTGAGAATTCGGCGAGCGCGTTTCGTGCGGAATCCGTTGGCGATTCGATTTGCCCGGAGACAATGGACTTTTCCAAACAGTTGCTACGTCGAACCAAGGGGCTACGCCAAGCCCTTCCGCAAGAGGCCGCCGTAACTTTTCGGATAGGCGTGAACAGCGAGAGTGGCGCTGTTGTCGGCAGGTTGATGGTGGTTGAAAGCGACGGCAACGAAACCGAGCGAGTGGTTTCCGGCGTGGGGTGCGACGAAGTCGTCTCAGCATTGGCGTTGATTGCTGCCGTGTTGGTTGCACCGAGCGGATCGGGCACCCGGTTGCCCGTTCGGCCAGCGGCCGCGCCTGCGGTGGCATCCGAACCCGTGAAGCGGGACGCAAAGGCAAGGTGGCGGTTTGCGGGAGGCGTCGCGCAAACGCTCGATGGCGGCGTCGCACCTCAGGTTTCCCCCGGCGTGGCCCTCGAGCTTGCGGCCGAGCTCAACCGCTCGTCCACGTTGAGCCCGCTGTTCGCCGTGTCCGTGACACGGAGCCTTCCGATTCGTGCAACCACCGCAGCCGGCGTTGGTCGGTTTGAATGGCAGGCCATCCGCTTTTCAAGTTGCGCGTTCCGTTGGCAAACAGCTGCCCCGATCGTGACGCGGCTGTGCGCGTTCTTCGACGTTGGTGAGATTCGAGCTGCGGGCGAAAACACAGAGCGTTCAGACTCCGTGACCGCTCCTTGGCTCGCAGCTGGCGGCACGTTGCGGGTTGAACTGCACCCCCTTCCATCGCTCGGCGTGACCTTGGAGCCAGGAGTGCTGATGCCCATTCGGCGTGGGCGCTTCTATTTTGAGCCGCAGACTCCAGAAAACGTCGCCTTCGATGTGCCGGCGGTGGCCCTGAGCGCGCGGCTGGGGATCGTCATCTGGCTGCCGTGATCGTTCGGGATGAACCTCGACAATACTCTCTGTGAACCTCCGGCACGAAGATGGCAGCGAGCACTCCGTATTCCGCCCCGCTTCAGCTGGAAAAGCTCGAAGACGTGGACTCACTGGCCCCAGTGCGCGCAACCCCACTTGCCAAGCAGGCGGAGGCGAACGCGGCCCGTTTGACCCGCATGCTGCAACTGCACTTCCAGCCTATTTGGCGTGCCCTGCGTCGTCTCGGCGTTGGGGTCGACCTTGCAGACGATGCCGCGCAGGAAGTCTTCATGGTCGCAGCTCGCAAGCTTCAAAGCATTGAACCAAGCGGCGAACGCCGCTTCCTTTACGGCGTCGCTCTGCGAGTGGCAGCCAATCATCGGCGCGCCCGCGCGGCAAATCGGGGCGAGCACGATGATCTAGCGTTGCTCGAGGCGCCTTCCCTCGCGCCGCTGGCCGACGAGATCCTCGAAGAAAAGCGCCTGCGTGCAGTACTAGACCAAATCCTGGAAAGCTTGCCCTTGAAGCTTCGCACGGTGCTCGTCCTGGTCGAGCTGGATGCGCTTACTGCACCAGAGGTCGCGCAGGTTCTTGGAATTCCAGTCGGAACCGTCGCGTCGCGTTTGCGTCGAGCCAGAAGCGCCTTTCAGCAGGCCGCAGCGCTCGCGAAGCAGCGGCTGGTGGACGACGCGACGAGGACACGATGAAGACTCTTCGCCCGTCGTCGTTGCAGCAATTTGAGCAAGCGCTCTGGCGCGCAGGAAGGCGTGAGCCTGCGCCTCGTAGCGCCATGGTCAGGACCGCACAGGCCCTCGGGCTTTCGAGCACGTTCACCGTCGCCGCGAGCACGGCGGCCGTAGCCGAGCCGGGCGCAGCGGCCTGGGCTTCGACGCCGCCGAAGGCCGTTTGGGTTCTCATCGCAAAGCCACTTTTTTTCGGTCTCGTCGGCGGACTATTGACGAGCTTTGGTGCAGTGGCCGCGTGGCAGCAAATCCGATCTGAGTCGGCGGTTCCTCTTGCTAACCCCACGCCGGTTGCGTCCGGAATAGGCTTGCCGCTAGTGCCCGGATCTCTGGCCGCTGAAAAGCCGTTCGCACTCGGCGCTACGGCGTCCCTTCCGACCCCCGTCGCTGCAGAACGACAGCTCCCTTCGGCCGAGTCTCGCGGAAGTGTAGCGGTGCCACTCGCAGCAGACACTCCACCCCGTGAAAGCCTCTCTCTCGCTGCAGGTCAGTGGCCGCCTGCGGGTGAGCCGCGCAACAACGCCGTTCGGACCGAAACCACCCGGGGTTCGTCGCTGACAAACGCCCCAGATGCGGTGTCCATCGCCGAGCAGGTTGCAGCGATCGACCATATCCGCGAGGTGTTGGCTGCAGGCACCGCCAAGCAAGCATTGACGGAACTCGCCAACTACCATGCACGCTGGCCGAGCGGAGCGTTTTTGACTGATGCGGCGCTGCTGCAGATCGAGGCCGAACTTGCTCTTAATGATCGTGAGGCTGCGAAACGGAGGGCGAGGGCGTTCATTGGAGCGCAACCGAACAATCGTTACGTGCAGCGTGTGCGGGGGCTATTCAAACCAGGGGAACTCGAATGAAAGCGCAAACCGCATCGCTCAACCTTTGTCGCGGCACTGCCTACGTGGGCTTAGGCGTGTTTGCGCTCACCGTCAGCGCTTGCGACACCGAGCAATATCGGCTGGGCGGCAGATACGACTTGCCGACCGAGTTAGGGGGCGCGAGCTCAACCGCTCAACCTCCGGACATCGCACCCGTTGGAGGCCATGGCAACCTTCCCGATGGCACGGACACGTCCGAACCGCAGGTGAGTACTGGAGGCGGCCTCGGTGGCTTCGGTAGCGCATCGAGCGCCGGTGGCGGTTCAACGTTCGGTGGCGGAGCAGGGGCTGACGAGCAAATGAATGTCGGCGGCGATTCTGGCATCGGCGAAGGCGGCGCCACCACCATCCTCAAGCTTCCGAGCCCGCTGTGCGACGACGGAAACCCGTGCACGGCGGATTCCTTCATCGAAGGAGCCTGCCAGCACCCAGCGCTCGACGACGGAACGCCGTGCGACGACGATGACCTTTGCACTCTCGGTGATCGCTGCCAAGGGGGCGCATGCCAACCCGGTGCGCGCCAATCGGGAGTAGGCAAGCTGCTTGGAGCACTCGAGACCTACGGCACCGGGAACGCGGTGAGCCTTGCCGGTGACGGCTTCGTGTTCGTGGACGGTCAACGGCTCACGTTTACCGGTGCTGCGTCCGACGGCCTTCAAACAGGCGTTCGCGCCGACATCCCCGGCCTGCCCGCTTTGCCGCTCGGCACGGACCTTGGCAATGCCCTTTTGGCATTCGTCGAGCAAACCGGATCTACTACTTTTGGCGCAGGCACTCCACCTAGCGTCAAGCTCGTGTATTTCGGCGACGGAATCAGTGCCAGCGGATCGATATCGCTAACCCCCTACAAGGACCAAGCACTCTACCCATATGTCAGTGGGATGGACGGCGTCGGCAAAAACCTGTTCGTCTGCAGCAACGTGGACCTGGTGGCCCCCCTGACTGGCTTTGTCCACTGGATCGACGTCTCCCAGCCGGACGCGCCCGTCATGCGGGTACAACACACACTTGCAGGTGGTTGCGGTTCGGTCGCCGTCAGCGACGACGGTTCGCGCCTGTACGTGAACACTCCGACCGGCGTGCGCTGGGCGGAACTTGCACAGTGGGATGGCGGGAACACCCTCCCGTTCAAGGAGGCGCCGCTCGTGGCCGAGAATTCAGGCCTGGATGTGCGCGGCAATCGCCTGCTGACAAGAACCTCTTCCAGGCTCCGGCTCTTCGACGAAACACTGCACACGGAGCTCGCGTCGATCTCACGGGATCGCATCGACGCGGCGGCCCTGACCGACTCCGCGATCTACGTCGAAGGCAATCGAATCGTCGGGACGAGCAGTGAGCTGTTTGCGGCTCTGTACGACTTCAACGGCCTGCTCATCGAGGAGCGCACGCTCGCAAAGTTGCCGTACATCTCGAGCTACCCCTATTCCAAGAAGGCCGTCGCGAGTGCCAACTACGTCGTGCACAGCACCACGCACCAGGTGTTTCGCGTCACGCAAGCCGGCTTCCAAACTGTGAACGCTCCGTACATCGGATCACTGAATCAGATCTATCCGGGCGAGAAGATCCGCGCGCGCGGTCGCTACTCTGCACACCGCATCGATGTCAGCGACCCATTGAAGCCCGTGATCGAGGCCGGCGGCTCACATCAAGACCCGCTGCTTGGCATCAAGCTCGATGAAAGCCTGTCGCCGGTCGCGCTGGTCGGCGAAGAATCGCCCGTAAGCTCCAGCTTCGTCAGCGTGTCCGGTGTCGACGTGCCGGTCTCCTCCGGGCAGGCGCCTACAACGGTTGTCGAGCGCGTCACCACCGACACCCTCGGGCGTTATGTACCGGCTGGTGTCTTGAATCTTCCTCCCGGTGAGGCGGGCCTCCTGGTGTCGGGAGACTACCTGTATCGAAGTGCTTTCGACGCCGGCACGACTCCAAAGCTGGTCTTTCAACGCTGGCTACTGAAGGATCTGCGTGACGGAGTTGCGACGCCATCACTGGACCTCGAACTCGACGAGTCGGACGGCATGTTGTTCTACCTCGGCTTCGACGTCGATCCAAAAGCACGGGTCGCGGCGGTGATGAGCGGCATCCTGGAATCGGGCAGCAGCGAGATCACGACCAAGCTCCGCTGGATCAACCTCGCCGATCAACCGCCGAGCATTAGCGAAGTCCCGCTCACCGAGGATTCCTTCACCGCCTTACGTGTGAGCGGCAACGCCCTGGCGTACTCCAGCAACGGCTCCGTCGTCTTTCGCGATCGCGGCAGCGACATGCAGACACGCATCGCGGCGACGGCGGGCTCAGTCCTAGCATTCGACGGAACGACGGCCTACTACAGCAAGCTCGGAGGTCTGGGAGCCATCCGGCGCTACAGCGCGCTGGAGGCCGGCGTCGTACTCGACGTTCCCTTGAACGATACGCCAACGTCGCTGGTCGCGAACGATCACGCGCTGGTGTCCGGCTCACGGACCCACTTGTTCACGCTGGCCCCGGCTTGCTTGCGGGCGGAGTAAGCCTGCCGAGGAAACGCACACTGGAAGCCCATGACTTTCCGGTGCTCTTCAGTGAGGGACCGCACCGCATCGTGAGCTCAGGGGCACCTGACGCGACCATCGCCGCGTGGACCATGATTTTCCGCAACGACCTGCCTGGCCTGTCCGACCAGGAATGATGAAGAGCTCGGCAATCGCTGACTCGAAGCACTGCTCAAAGGTCAGACGGCAGTGCTCGAAGAACGAAGAAATGACTACGGCGCTATCGCTTCACCCCTCCACGTCGAGGAAGGGATCACATGCACAGTGACCGACCGTCGGGATCTCGAATGGTCGGAGCCCCCGTCGCTGCTGTGATGCTCGCGGTACCGGCAAGCTACGCGAAGCCAAGCGTCCTTCGCGTGGTTCATGACACGCTGGTCGCGGGCTCGCTTTCCGTCTGGGTTAGCGCCGACTTGAATGATCCTTCGCCGGCACCCAACGTGGTGGCGGTTCTCGACGGGTGGGCCCATCTCGACCTTGAACAAGCCATCGCATCGCTACAATCGCGATTGCCCGGCGTGCCAACTTTGGCGATCGTGACAGACCGCCAGAGTACGGTGGCCGCGCTGCTTCGGGCGGGTTTCGACGACTGCCTCAAGTGGCCGGCCGACTCGAACGAGCTCGAAGCGCGCGTCCGAGCGCAGAGCCCCGCAAGATCCGCGACCGAGCCATGTGCCGTTGTCGTAGACGCCGTGGGCCTCACGATCCGCTGCAACCACGTACAAATGGAGCTGACACCAGGCCAGTTCAGAGTGCTGAGTCAGCTCGTCAAGGTCCCCGGTTGTTGGCTGAGTAGCGCGCAACTCAAGCAGACATCAGGCAGCTCGCGAAAGGGCGGCACCACGGTCGCGGCGCACGTGCACGCGATTCGCGACAAGCTCCACACCGAAGCGTGGCGACTGCGCAGCCACCGCACACTCGGCTACTCGTTTGACGTCTCGCCCAGCACACCCGCGCACGACGTCACGCCCCTCCGCAAAAAACGGTGACAAGTTCGCGTCGAAAATCGAATGCAAATGCAGAGAGGATCTGTGCGAGAAGGGTCGCGCAGTGGAAAGGCCTCACGCCGACCCTTTCGATTGCTGCGTAAGCAAGACGCACCCACTCCGAATTTCGGTCGCACACTCCAGCATTCGAACGGCACCAACCTGGCGAAATCCGCCGAAATCATCGAATCTGACGAAGTCCATTGTTTGGCGCGTCCTCCACTTCAGGGGCATGCAAATTGCTGGGACTAGCGCCAGCGGGAGTTGCGATTTTTTTGCGAGAAGCTTCGCGGGCGAAGCGAGTGCAACGAGTCTGATCACTCTGGGGAGACACGAAGATGTTGAAGATCGCATCTGCAAAATGGCCGTCTATTTTCGTGGTTGTATCGCTGATGGCTGCATCCGGAAAAGCGCGAGCCACGCCCGCGCTTGAACGCGGTCAAGGCGTGCTGCTCGCGCCCGCGACGGCGGCCACGGGGTTCCAAGTTCTAACGGGCGGGGCTAGCTTCGGCACGGCGGTGTCGGTGCACACGGCAAGCACGAACGACATCTACGGAAACTCTCTTGGCGATATCGACTATGTGGCGGTCGGCGAGCCGAGCTACAATGCGAACACCGGCAGGGCATGGCTGTACTATCGTACTTCAGGCAGCAACGACCCATTTACGCGAGTTCAGCTGATTCCCAAAGAATTTCAGCGCAGCGGCGACCGCTTTGGGTCCGCCATCACCGTGCGGGATGGAGTAGTGGTCGTTGGTGCTCCCGGCATGGGCGGCGTCTACATCTTTAGTCGCAATAAGAATGACCAGCTGGGCCAGTTCACCCAGCCGTATCGAGATATTTTGAGCACGAACAACTACGGGCGGTCCGTTACCTATTCGGGTTTTCAGGGCGGTACCGTCGCGGCGTGCGGTGACGACCGCTGTCGCTTCTACGCAATGACCGCCACGGGTCAGTTGAATGGGAACGTCTGGGCCAAGCACCCAAATTCACAGGACTCAGGCTCCTGGAACGACGTGACCGGCTTTAAACGCGCCCTGATCGTCCCCGGCTGGCTAGACTTCGTCGCCGGCGCTACCGATCCCAAAGAGGCCGGTGGCAACGTGGTAATCTTTGGCAACGGGTCAGGGCCGAACGGCAACGGTTACGGGGGGGCCGGCACCGTCTACCCGCCCGGTGCGGGATCGTGGGGCAACTTTACGGCGGACGCACTGCGCATGTTCATCGGCGGTCCGACCACGGGAGTGACGACTCAATTTCTGCACAACCCCTTCCTGTACACGACGAGCTTCGGAACCGTCTTCAATCCGACCGGCTCGCTTCAATTCGGAAAGCAAGTTGCGTATAGTGGGAGCGTGCTCATGGTCACCGACTCCCTGGGTTCAGGCTCCTCGTCCATAGTTTATCGCTATCAACTGAACGATCAGGGCACCAGCAACACCACAGACGACACCTGGACGCTCAGTGGTGACTTCGGCACGAACGACGCCAGTTACGGGTCATCTATGGGGCTGTACGGCACCACTGCCGTCATCGGCGATCCGAACGCCAGTTCCGTCTACGTGTGGGACGCAAACAATCCTGTCTCGCAATTCACGTACCCTCCGAATCCTGGCCCGAACGACATCGAGGTTCACGTTACCCAGTCCGATCCCAACGACCTGACAACGGTTACGCCGGACCCGACCTGTGCGGCATTCCCCGGCTACATCGTTTCTGGGTTTCCGCATGCGTGCGTAAACGTCAAAACCACCGCTCAGCTTTTCGGAACGCAGAAGGTCTGCTTTCCAGGCGGATTGTCTACGCTTTTCCGTTGCCACCCGCAGGACACGCTTTGCGTTGCACCTCAAAGCCCCGGTGCCACCGTTGACGGTAAGACCTCCTGTTGCGAGTTGCTTCCGAGTGACACCACGAGCGTCCCGGGAAAGCTGTGCGCGCTAACGCCTGGCTTTAGCTCATTTGCAGCTGGAACCGGAACTGACAGAGACGCGGACTTCATCCCAGACCTAGTTGACAACTGTCCCCAAGTTGCCAACTCGCTGCAGGTGGACTTTGACGGGGATCTAGTTGGAGACGCCTGCGACAATTGCCCGAACGTCCCCAATCAAAACCAAGCCGACACCAACCACAATGGCATCGGTGACGCCTGCGAAGCGGTACAGCCCGTTCCAGCGAGTTCGCCGCGCTTTCTGTTACTCCTTGGGATTGCGTGTGGCGTCCTGGGCGCAATGACCCTTGGCCGCGCAGCGATTCGGCGAGCCGCAACGTGACACCGTGCTGGCGTACAGGGCTGCAACTGGTGACCGGAGGCATCCTAGCGCTCCTCGGCGCGTGTTCGGGGCGCGCGGCTACCGAACCGCCTCTAGCAGGGACCGGCGGTGCCCTCGCGGCGGCAGGATCACGACCCATGGACGGTGGCCCCGCAGGCGATGGTGAAGCGGGTCGATCTGCGCGCGGCGGTGCACCTGCAATCGGCGGTGCACCTGCAATCGGCGGTGCACCTGCAATCGGCGGCGCATCTGCAATCGGCGGTGCACCTGCAATCGGCGGTGCACCTGCAATCGGCGGTGCACCTGCAATCGGCGGTGCCGCGGGAAGTGCGGCGTCGTCGGGGTCCGCCGGCGGCTCTTCGGGAGCGCCAGCAATCACTGTTAGGGAGGGCAGTCTCGTCCTCGTCAGCTACACACCCGCGAGCGACGCCACAAGCTTAACCATCACCATCGACCCGAGCTGCTCGGTTTTTCCGCCGCCCGTATTCGAGGCGACAGCGCCGATTTGCGCCAATATCTCGGTGGTCGGGGAAACGCTGGGCCTCAGCAGTGTTTGTTTCGCGCACCGCGCAACTGCCAATTTCATATTTGCTTGTCAAGAGCGTCCGTCCTGCAATTTCGGCGACGCGGAATATAGCCAAAGCGGCGATCACTATTGCTGTACTGGGCTCATGGCACCGTTTGTTAACGACCATGGACCGGACTGGGACTGCTTGTCTCGCAAGGAATTCGGCCAATTCGGCTATGGCGACATGCCCGACTCCGACAAGGACTTCATCCCGGATTTTGTCGATAACTGCCCGACTGTGCAGAACTCTTTGCAGGTTGACTCCGACAGCGACGGCATTGGAGACGCTTGCGACAATTGCCCGTCGACGCCCAATCCAGACCAGGTAGATACGGACCATGACGGCCTCGGTGACGCCTGCGATCCGGTCGCAAGTGGAGCGGGTGGAACCTCGGGCGCCAGCGGGGTATCTGGAGCCGGCGCAGGCATTGGCGGAGCTTCTGGAGCCGGGGGATGACAACGCGCCTTCCTGTACACGACGAGCTTCCGACCGGCTCGCTCAGTTCGAAAGCAGGTTGCGTTGATCTCGTCGGAGAAGTACGCGACAATTGCCCGAGCGTTCCGAATCAAAACCAAGCCGACACCAACCACAACGGCATCGGCGATGCCTGCGAAGCCGGGCAAGCGGTTCCGGCGAGCTCGCCGCGCTTGCTGTTACTGCTTGGGATTGCGTGTGGGGTCTGGGGCGCAATGACCCTCAGCCGCGCCGCGCTGCGGCGAGCGGCAACGTGACATTTCACTCGCATACGGGGCTGCGCGTAGCGGCTGGCGGCGTCCTAGCGCTTCTCGCCGCGTCGCTGTGAGCGCCAAGCTGTACGGCGGCTTCACTTGTCCAGGCTCCGTAACACCTTGGAGTTATGAGCCCGGAACTCAGGCGAAGGTTGCGCCCTCGACCAAAGGCGTTGCGCTGAGTATTTCTTCGGGCGATTCGGCGGTCATGATCGAGGACTTCGAATTCGACGCCAAAGATGGCGTGGACCCTAGCGAGTCGAGCATCGCGGCCTTCGTCAGCACTTCCACCGCCGTCGTGCTCACGCGCGTGAAGTTGGTCGCAGGTAAGGGTGCGGATGGGCCAAACGGCACACTCGCTCAGCTGACGCTTCCGAACCCGTTGACGCTGAAGGGAAATGCCGCGAACGGGGACTCGGGGGGTTCATCCAACACGGGGATGTGCTCGGTCGGCGAAAAGCCAAAAGGCGGTGCGGGCGGGAACGGCGGGGCCGCTGCCGTCACAACTGGTGGCGGTGGTGCGCCGGACTTGGGCATGGGTAAGGGTGGTGTTGCTGGCAGTTGCTCTCCCAACGGCACCGGCCAAGATGGCGCGTCGGCCGCCCCACAGCCTCCGGCCTCCGGCGCCACGAAACTCGGCACCATCAGCCCGACGGGTTGGAGTGGCGTCCCAGGCTCGGATGGCGCGACGGGAACGCCGGGCCAAGGCGGGGGCGGCGGGGCCGGGGCTCTTTCGGGCGGTGGTGGAGGGGGTGGCGGGTCAGGCGGCTGCGGCGGAGCGGGTGCAACCGGCGGCAAAGCCGGCGGCTCGTCCATCGCACTGCTCGTCCTCGACTCCTCGCTCACGCTCACCGCGAGCGAACTCGTGTCATCGAACGCCGGCAAGGGTGGAAGCGGCATTGTTGGTCAAGAAGGCCAGCCCGGCGGCAGCGGCGGTGTGCAGGTTCCGGATGGGTGCCCAGGTGGCAAGGGCGGCAAGGGTGGCCAAGGCGGTGCGGGAGGCGGCGCCGCGGGCGGCATCTCGGTAGGCATCGCGTATCAGGGCGCAATGCCGGTTGCCGACAGCGACACGACTATGGCGACCGGCGTTGCGGGCACCAAGGGCATCGGCGGAGTGCCTGGCACGAATGACGGAATCGACGGAGTGAAGCAAGACGTGCTTCAGGTTCCGTGAAGCGTATCGGCACTCTGCACATGGCCGTCTACGGCACAGGGACCGAGGTGCGGATCGACGACGAGCTGGTCGGAACTTCGCCATTGCCGGCGAATGCTTAAGTGGATGCGGGCACCCACGTCATTCAAGTGCGGCTCGCCGAACGCACGCCAGCGCGCCAAGAGGTTACAGCGGTTGCGGGGGGCGAGATGAATGTCGAGCTGAAGATTTCCGGGAATTGTGCTCAAGGTGCTGGCCTTGGAGGAGCAACCTGCGGCGTCAATGGCACTTCCGAACCCGACGCGCTCGGCGGCATTGTAGCCGGCGCCCTCACGAGCACCGGCTACACATCACCCTCAGGGTTGACGGCGCTCGACGGCACTCCTCTTGCGCCGGAGAGAAATGACTATGTGAGCGGGTGAAGGTCCAAGCGGTCGAACGGGCTTGGGGTTTTCGAGCATGTAGCCGGCCAGCTCCAAGTCGTGCACCATTCGGTCTCGTAGTTGACCCATTGGAAACCTCCTTGTTGGCGGTGCTGCGAAGACCGCTGACAAGGAGGTTGCCGCTTCAGAGGAACCTCGGCCTCAAGCGCGCGAAATGCCCAGGAACTACGCCTTCAGGCCCGAACCGCCGCTGCCAGACAAGACCCCCGCCGCGGAGCGGCTTCGTTCAACGTTACGAAGGGTCATGCCGAGCGTCCCTGGCTACGTGGTGCTGACGGGGGAAAAACCTTCGTCAAACCGTCGAGGTTCGGAGCGCCACCGAGGCGCGTCAAACGCAAATCACCATTCGCTTCGCGCTGTTCGAGCTCGTCCGCGAGCTCCTTGAGACTTGGCTCGCTGAGCGCCGCTCGTCTAATTTCGGCTCCGTATCGGCCGGCCTCGGCGTTCTCTAGCAGCGTGTTCCGATGAATTCTTCTCTCTTCACCGCTCTCGTGGCATGCGAGTCTCTTTTGGAGAGCAACACGAGCTAAGTCTT
>Ga0302322_100004808_pt1 | contig 11790 bp, 14 predicted proteins | sample Fen_T0_2_FD_203757 | JGI IMG/M metagenome (GOLD analysis project Ga0302322, IMG submission 203757) | Peat permafrost microbial communities from Stordalen Mire near Abisko, Sweden - Fen_T0_2 | ecosystem: Environmental > Terrestrial > Soil > Wetlands > Permafrost | place: Sweden: Abisko... | reverse complement strand
CGGCGTCGAGCGCCTCTGGGAGCGTGCGGCCATCGCGGGCGGCCTCGCACACGGCATCGGCGATGAGCGCCGTTGCCTCGGGGACATTCAGGTGCAGTCCGCGATCGCGGCGCCGCTGTGCGAGGGTCGCCTGCACGTGCAGGAGGAGCCGGTCGGCCTCCCCCGGGGTCAAGGCCACGTCAGCCTCCGATCAACAGCCGCCATGACGGTCCTTCGCCGCGCCTCTACAGCAGGATGGCGATGACGTCGCCCTCCCGGACGACATCCCCGGGTTGGACGCTGATCTCCGCGACCGTCCCCGGCTGCTCGACGACCACCGGGATCTCCATCTTCATCGACTCAAGGATCACAAGGGTGTCGCCCACGACGACCTCCTCGCCGACCGCGGCCACGACGGAATGGACGGACGCCACCATCTCGGCACGAACGGTCTGCTGCACGAGCCGACCCTACTGTTCGCGCGAGTAGTACGTGATCGATACCTGCCGGATCCGAGCCACGATCTGCACCCGCAGGCTCTCGGGTGCGACGTCGCAGCCGCATGAGCGGTGGACGAGGGCCTTCACGGCCTGCTCGAGCCCGTACTGCTGCAGGCATGGACCGCACTCGTCGAGGTGCTGGGCGATCCGACCGCGCATCTCGTCGTCGACCTCACCGTCCAGGAACTCGTAGACGAGATCGAGGACATCGGAGCACGGGGTTGCATGCGGATTGCCACAGCTCACGACTCGTCACCGCCGTCCGCGCCCACGGCCGCGGTTATGAGCCCGCGCTCGATCGCATAGTCCTCCAGCAGTTCGCGCAGCAGCTTGCGACCGCGGTGGAGTCGCGACATGACGGTGCCGACCGGCGTGTCCATGATCTCGGCGATCTCCTTGTACGAGAACCCCTCGACGTCGGCGTAGTACACCGCCATGCGGAAATCCTCCGGCACCTTGGCCAGCGCCTCCACGACGTCGACATCGGCGAGACGGTCAAGCGCCTCGGCCTCCGCAGACCGCAGGCCCCGCGAGGTGTGGCTCTCGACCTCGTGCAGCTCCCAGTCGGACAGCCCATCGGTCCCGGACTGGTACGGCTGCCGCTGCTTCTTGCGATAGGCGTTGATGTACGTGTTCGTCAGGATCCGGAACAGCCACGCCTTCAGGTTGGTGCCCTCGGTGAACGAGGAGAAGGCGGCGAACGCCTTGAGGTAGGTCTCCTGGACGAGGTCCTCGGCGTCAGCGGGATTGCGGGTCATGCGCATGGCCGCCCCGTAGAGCTGGTCGAGGTACTGCATGGCATCGCGCTCGAACCGGGCCGAGACCTCGGCCGGACCCTCGGGTCCACTGGCCGGGGCGACCTCGTCGCCGATCGGGTCCACCACGTCATCCATCGAAATCGAGCCTAGCCGTGGTCCCCCACCGGAGAAGTCGAGGGTCGGCAGCCCGGTCTCGGGCGCGGCGATGAGCAGCACACCGGCCCCAACACCGAGGGCTCCCGGGTCATTCCCCCATTCGGGAGGACGTCGGCCGCCAGCACTCGCACGTCACCACAGGGCACCCGGCGGGAGGTCCTCCGGGGGCAGCGGCTCGACGAGCTCGGGGCCGTTGTTCTTGACGCTGTTGACAAGGGTGGAGACCGGGTAGGACGCCAAGGCGCCGTTCATCGCCGGAACGAGCAGCCCCGAAGCCGACTCCGCGCCGACCGTCGGATCGAGCCAGGCCTCCCAGTCCGCCCGGTCGATCGTCATGGGCATGCGATCGTGGATGCGCCCGACATCGTCGGATGCCTCAGTCGTGATGACGGTGCAGGTCAGGCGCCAGGCATGGGGATCGTCGTCCTCGCGCGAGGGATCGCGCCACCACTCGTACAGCCCGGCCATGGGAAGCGACTGCCCGTCTGCGCGATGGATGAAGAAGGGCTGCTTCAGCGGCTTGCCGCCCTTGCCCACCGGTGCTTCCGGATCCGTCGGCAGGTACCACTCGAAGTAGCCGTCGGCCGGGACGAGACATCTGCGCTTCGCGAACGCGCGTCGGTAGGCGGGCTTCTCAGCAACGGTCTCTGCGCGGGCGTTGATCATTCGCGAGCCGATGGAGGGATCCTTGGCCCACGACGGAACCAGCCCCCAGCGCGCGATGACCAGGGCCCGCTGACTCGCCTCCTCGACGGTTCGGTCGAGTACTGCGTAGACCTTCTTGGTCGGGGCGACGTTGTAGTCAGGCCGCAACGTCTCGTCCGGGGCGGAGACCACCTCGAACTCCTCTGCGAGGGCATCAGGGTCCTTCGCGGCCGCATACCTTCCGCACATGCCTCAAGCCTGCCATGACGGGTAGTCACCCAGCTGCACGCGGATGTGATCGAATCGGCCGATGAGCGAGACGGCCTCGAGGGTCCCGTCGCGCCGCATGTCGACGATGCGGTCGGTCAGCGCACGCATCTGCTGACGGAACTGCGCGTCGAGCCGATCCGCGGCGTCGCGGTCCGTTCCGGCAACAGGACTTCCCGGCCGTCCGAGCACCACCGCCATCAGCTCGAGCTCGGTCGCGATGAGCTCGCGCAGGTCGTCGGCCGACAGCAGCGGATCGGAGGCCGCCTGGTCGTACATGCGGTTCGTCGCGCCGACTATCCCCCGGACCTGGATGCCGATCCCGGTCAGGCGACGAAGGCGCAGAGCCAGATCCTCGAAGCCTGCGTCGAGTCCGCGCGCACGCAGGTTCCAGCGCGTGCTCTCGACCAGGCGCACGAGATTCCCACGCGCCTTGTCCGCCACGTCGCGAAGCCGTCGACTGTCGGCCACATAGTCGTGCAGCTGATGATCTCCAAGCGGTGTGGCGTGCGTCCCGGACTCACGGCCCACCGCAGCGAGGGTCTGCGCCACCGCATCGCGGTACTCCGCCAGCGAGCCCAGGAACACCTCTGGCCGCGGGCGCGGCGGGTAGATGAAGACCGCCCCGATTCCGATGATGCCGCCGATCACGACATCGACCACGCGCCACAGGTCCGCCGACAAGGACCCGGGGCCAAGGGCGAGGACGAAGATGACCGCCACCGGGATCTGCATCTGTCCACCGATGGACCACGGCAGTGCACGCGCGACGAGCAGCGAGACGAACACGCCGATCGCGAATGACCACCAGGTGAGACCGACCAGGTTGACCCACAGTGAGGCCACCAGGACTCCGATGCCTGTGCCGAGGATCCGCTGTATCGACACGCCGAGAGTGGTCCAGGGGCTGGCCTGCACCACGAGCAGGGTGGTGATCGGCGCGAAGATGCCCAACGTGCTCTTCGAGATCGCCGTTGCCAGGACGAATGACACCGTGACGGCGATCGCGACGCGCACGACGTGTCGTACCGAGCCCAGCCCGAGCGGCCGCTGCTGGAGGACGTCGGAGAGTTCCAGGCCCGGCAGCAGATCGTCGATGTCCTGCGACCTGTCCACCGTCTCAGGCTAGTGGCGCAACGCGCCCACGCCGCGGGATAGCCTTGCGGCGATGGCAACAGACCGAGACGACTCGCTCGACCTCTGGCCGGCACCCACGGCAGCAGGTCCGATCACTGCGGTCGTGCGCGTGCCGGGATCGAAATCGGCCAGCAACCGGGCATTGATCCTCGCAGCACTCGCCGATGGCCCCAGCACGACCAAGGGCCTTCTCGATGCCCGTGACACGCAGCTCATGATGGGCGCCCTCAAGTCCCTCGGGATCGAGATCAAGAAGCTGCGGCACGATGCTGACGGGAACATCGACGTGCGCGTGTCACCGCACTTCATGCGCGGCCCGGTGAGCATCGACGTGGGCCTCGCCGGCACCGTCATGCGGTTCCTGCCGCCGCTGGCGACCTTGGCGCACGGCGACATCTCCTTCGACGGCGACGAGCACGCCCGCAAGCGGCCGATGGCGACCATCATCGAGTCGCTCAAGGAACTCGGCGCCAAGGTGCACGATCGAGGCACGGGCCGCCTGCCGTTCATGATCAGTGCCTCGGGTGAGCTCCAGGGTGGCGAGGTCACGGTCGACGCGTCCAAGTCGAGCCAGTTCATCTCCGGCCTGCTGCTGAGCTCGGCCCGCTTCAACACGGGCATCACCATCCATCATGTCGGCGATCCGATCCCGAGCATGCCGCACATCGACATGACCGTCGCCATGCTGGCCGAGCACGGCGTCATCGTCCGGCGTGAGCGCGATCACGTGTGGCATGTCGATCCGCACGACATCGCAGCAGTCGACCGGACCATCGAGCCCGACCTGTCCAACGCCGGTGCCTTCCTCGCTGCCGCGCTCGTATGCGGCGGCTCGGTGACGATCCCCCACTGGCCGCAGCACAGCACCCAGGCGGGCCATCTGCTGTCGGGGCTGCTCACGGGCATGGGTGCAAGAGTCGAATGGAGCGAGCAGGGACTGACGGTCACCGGCGATGGGGTGGTCCGCGGCATCGACGTCGACCTGCACGACGCGGGCGAGCTGGTCCCGACGATCGCGGCTCTTGCCGCCCTTGCCGACTCCCCCAGCAGGCTCCGCGGAATCGAGCACGTGCGCGGCCACGAGACCGATCGCCTCACCGCACTGCGCACAGAGATCAACTCCCTCGGCGGCGATGTCACCGAGACAGGCGACGGCCTGGCCATCAGCCCGTCACCACTGCATGGCGGGCGGTTCGACACCTACGGCGACCACCGCATGGCCACGGCCGCGGCGATCATCGGACTGCGCGTGCCCGGCGTGCTGGTCGAGGACGTCGGCACGACGGCCAAGACCCTTCCCGACTTCCCCTCGCGGTGGTCCGGCATGCTGGCCGGGCTCGGCGCGTAGGCCGCCCACGCGTGTCACGCAAGCCGCACCTCCTCGACGAGGACGATGTCCGCGTACGACCGCAGCGCGGCAAGTCCCGACCACGGTCGAAGGACCGCCCGGAGCATGTCGACGCGCTCCCGGGCACGGTCGTCACCGTCGACCGCGGACGGTTCACGGTGGAGCTCGATGACGGCACCCTGATGTACGCGGTCAAGGCGCGCGAGCTCGGCCGCAAGGGGATCGTCGTGGGCGATCGCGTCGACGTCATCGGCGACACCTCGGGCGACACCGACACGCAGGGCCGCATCGTCCGACGGCTCGAGCGCCATTCGACGCTGCGACGCACGGCCGACGACACCGACCCGGTCGAGCGGGTCATCGTCGCGAACGCCACGCAGCTCGCGGTCGTCACGTCGACCGTCGATCCGGCCCCGCGGACCGGGCTCATCGATCGCGCCCTCGTGGCCGCCTACGACGCCGGCATCGAGCCGATGCTCGTGATCACCAAGATCGACCTGCTGGCCCCCGACGCGCTGCTCGCGCTGTACGGACCGCTGGACGTTCCGATCCACCTGATCGCCGGCAAGCAGGTCCCGTCCGACCTGGTCAAGGCCCTGACCGACGAGTCGACCGTGCTGGTCGGGCACTCCGGCGTCGGCAAGTCGACGCTGGTCAACAACCTGGTGCCCTCGGCCGACCGCTCCACCGGACACGTGAACGTTGTCACCGGAAAGGGCCGGCACACCTCCACGAGCGTGATGGCGCTGCTGCTGCCGGGCGGTGGCTGGATCGTCGACACCCCGGGAATCCGGTCCTTCGGACTGGCCCACGTCGACCCGGCGCGCGTCATCTCCGCGTTCCCGGACCTCGAGGAGCTGACGGCCGACTGTCCGCGCGGGTGCTCACATGACGAGCCGGAGTGCGCCCTCAATGCCCTGGACACCACGGCCGTCGACGCGCGGGTGGAGTCCTTCCGGCGCCTGATCAGGAGCCGCACCGCGGAGGACGATCACCCGGGCTAGGCGCCCGGGACGATCTGCGTCCATACCGCGCGCGAGCCGGTGTCACCCACACGCACGACCCAGAACGTGGCCATCAATGCGCCCACGATCAGGGCCGCGCCGAGCAGTTTCACCCACAGCGGCCTCGGCCGATTCATGGGGATGCCCCGATCGACGAGCCAGAAGGCGAGCACGAGCAGGAACAGCACCCCGGCGAACAGGGGCATCCATCGACCGAGCGCGATGTGGTTGGGCGGGCCGCCGCCCACCCGGATGGCCAACTGCTCGCCGGATTCCTTGGCGACGAGCGCGCCACCTGCTGCCATCGCAGCCACGACGACGACCAGCGGCGCGAACCGCCGTGAGAACGTCCGCCACAGCACCATGAGGATTGCTCCCAGTGCGGTGAGGGGCACGAGCACGACCACGGCATGAACGACGAGTGCGTGGACCGGGAGCCCCGTGAAGGTGTCGAACAGCGAGCTCATGACACCACTGTAGGGATGCAAGACCCGTCCGCACAGATCCCTCAGATGAGGGGCGATAGGTTTCCGACGTGAATGCCTCTCCTGCCGGCACGGCCGCCGACGAGCGATCCGCGGACCTGGCCCTGGCCCTGGCCATGGCCGACATCGCCGACGAGATCGCCCTGCGCCACTTCCGGGCGACCGATCTCGTCATCGAGACGAAGCCCGACCTGACCCCCGTCACCGAGGCCGATCGCGGAGTCGAGCGCGCGCTGCGAGACGTGCTCTCCGCGCAGCGACCCGGAGACTCCGTCCTCGGCGAGGAGTACGGCACGGCCGGCGACGCCCACCGTCGTTGGGTGCTGGACCCCATCGACGGAACGAAGAACTACGTCCGCGGCGTCCCCGTGTGGGCCTGCCTCATCGCGCTCATGGAGGGCCAGGAGGTGACGGTCGGCGTGGTGTCTGCGCCGGCACTGTCCCGTCGCTGGTGGGCGGCGCGCGGGAACGGCGCGTTCGTGACCGATCCCACGTCGCCCGAGCCGCGTGCACTGCGCGTCAGCGGCGTGAGCCGCCTCGGCGACGCATCGTTCTCGTTCTCCGACGCACATGGCTGGAGCGAGCGCGGAGCCGGTGGGGCACTGGACTCCCTGCTGCACCACACGTGGCGGCAGCGCGCCTACGGCGATTTCTGGTCGCACATGATGGTCGCCGAAGGCCTTGTCGACGTTTCTGCCGAGCCGTATCTCGAGACCTATGACATGGCCGCGCTGGTGCCCATCATCACCGAGGCGGGAGGTCGCATCACCGGCTTCGACGGTGGCGACGCGCTCGTCAGCGGATCGGCGTTGGCCACCAACGGTTTCCTGCATGATCAGGTACTCGCGCTCGCGAAGGGCTGATGAACACCGCGTAAGGGCTGTGCCAAATGCCGGAGCGCGGCTAGTGACTTTCGCTTCGTCAACCGGCACGATGGGGCCCGGAGGTGTCACATGCAACTGTCCACCATCATCGCCGCCAAGGGCGGCGAGGTCATGACGATCCAGCCCGACGCGCCCATCGCGGACCTGATTGCCACCCTTGCCGCGCACAACGTCGGGGCGCTCGTCGTCTCGACCGATGGCCGCACGATCAACGGGATCGTGTCCGAGCGCGACGTGGTGCACGCCATGGCCAGGGGACGTGACGCCTTCGATGAGCCGGTCTCGTCGATCATGACGGCCAAGGTGTTCTGCGCGCCACCGGATGCGCACATCGAGGATCTCATGCAGTTGATGACGGACAAGCGCGTGCGCCACATCCCCGTGACGGACCCGAGCGATCAACTGCTCGGAATAGTTAGCATCGGCGATGTCGTCAAGAGCAGGCTCGGCGAGCTGGAGGGCGAGCGCCAAGCCCTCCTCGAGTACATCACCAAGGGCTAGCGCCGCGCGACCCGCAGGGGCATCCCGTTGCGCGGTCGGATCGTGACCAGGGGGTCGCTCGCGGGCAGCCCTGTGCCTTCAGGGAACGCGACGCAATAGCGCCCCGCCATCATCGCCAGCACCAACGTCGCCTCGACGTACGCGAAGTCGCGACCGATGCACTGGCGTAGGCCAGCTCCGAACGGAATGAAGTTGACCCTGTCGGCCGTGCCGTCGAGGAAGCGCGACGGCCTGAACAGGTCCGGCTCATCCCAAGCCATCGGATGGCGATGCAGAAGCCACGGGCTCAGGATGATCAGCGAACCCGCCGGCACCTCGCGCCCGCCGAGCTCGTCTGCGTCGAGTGCCTTGCGCGTGATGAGCCAAGCAGGCGGGTACAGGCGCAGGGTCTCGTCGAGCACGGCCCGAGCGATCGGCAGCCGGGAGTAGTCGGCGAACCGTGCCGGTCGACCGCCGAGGACCTCGTCCGACTCGTCCTGGAGCGCGCGCTGCGCCTCCGGGTGCGCGGCCAGCAGGCCCCAAGCCCAGGTCAGGGCGCTCGCCGCGGTCTCATGGCCCGCGACGATGAAGGTCACGGCCTGGTCGCGGATCTCCCGGGGGCTCAGGCGATCCCCCGATGCATCGGTCGCGGACATCAGCAGGTCGAGCATGTCCGGATCGACCTGTGGGCGGCCCCGTCGGGCGGCCACGATCGTCCGGACCGCGTCATCCAGCTGGCCCACCGATGCGGAGAGCCGGCGATTCGCGGGCGTAGGCAGCCAAGCGGGAGGCGTGACGGGCACCCGCGCCCTCGCGACGACGACCTCAAGGGCGTCGAGCGTCGATCTCGTCAGCCGTTCGGCGTCAGCGGACAGGTCCATGCCGAAGAGCGCATGCCCGACCACCTCGAGCGCTACATGCATCATCGCGGCGTCCATGTCGACCACGGCCGCCTCGGGCAGGACGTCCCAGTCGCCGAACACGCGCTCCAGCGCGCGCGAGACGTGGCCGACGATCCCCTCGAGGGTCTCGTGATGGAAGGCCGGCTGCACCATCGGGCGCTGGCGACGCCACGCCGCAGTGTCGGCCACGAGCAGGCCCTCGCCGGTCACCAGCGACAGGGCCCGGTACTGGATGGTCGACTTGCCGTAGTTGCGTCCGTTGGCCACCAGGACGCGACGGACACCCTCGGGATCGTTCACCAGATAGCTCGGGGGCCGGGGAATCGGGAACTGCACCACGTCGCCGTACTGGTGCCACGCCTCGTCCAGGTAGCCGAGGGGATTCCGCCGGATGGCGGTCATGGACCGGAGCATGTCGGGCCCCAGTGGTCCGGGCGCCGTGGCCGGCGTCCCCATGAAGGTCCGCCCCTCGAATGAGCTCATTCGATCGGCGACAGGTGCCGATGGACATGGCGCTGGGCGTGCGCGATCGCGTCGGGCAGTGCGGTGAACAGGTGGTGCTCGCCGTCCAGCGCCTCCAACGTGCCGAGCGCGCCCAGCACATGACCGAGGCGCGGCCCCACGCCGCACAGGAGAACGGTGACGTTGCGTGACCTGAGCCCGGTGATGATCTCGTCGAGGGCATGTCCACCGCTGGCGTCGACGACCCGGACTCCACCCAGCCGCAGGATCACCACGCGCACGTCGGCGATCGACATGAACTCGTCGAGGAACTGCTGCGCGGCCCCGAAGAACAGTGCACCGTCGATGCGATACACGGCGATGTGCTCGTGCAGGAGGGTGAGCTCCTCCTCGTCGGAGATCTGGTCCATCGCCTCGTCGACGACCTCGTCACGCTCCTCGGCGAGGGTGCTCGACTTGGCGACGGCCCGCAGGGCCAGCACGGCGGCGACCGCAATCCCGATCTCGACAGCCAGGATCAGGTCGAAGACGACCGTCGCTGCCGCCGTCAGGATCATGACGAGCGCATCGGAGCGCGTCGACCGGAGGATCGACATCGCGGCATGGCCGTCGACCATGCGGATGGCGGTGACCATGAGGACGCCAGCAAGCGCCGCGAGCGGGATCCGTGCCACCAGGGCCCCTGCGAAGGCGACGACCACGAGGATCACGATCGAGTGCACGATGGCCGATACGCGGGTCCGCCCACCGGCCCTGACGTTGACGGCGGTCCGCGCGATCGCCCCCGTCGCAGGCATGCCCCCGAAGATGCCACTGGCCACGTTGGCAAGTCCCTGGCCGACGAGTTCGCGGTCAGGCTCGAGTTTCGCGCTGCTGCTCATGCCATCGGCCACGCGCGCGGACAGCAGGCTCTCGATCGCCGCCAGAGCAGCGACCGCCAGTGCCGCGGAGAACAGTGCACTGGTCGTGGCGGTGTCGATCACCGGGATGCGCGGAACCGGGATGCCTGCAGGGATGGGGCCGATGACCATCACTGCCCACGAGGTCACCGAGACCAAGACCGTTGCGAGGACAACGGCGATGATCGACGCCGGGATGGCGCGACGGATCCTCGGCAGCCCCACCATCAGGAGGATGACGACGGCGACGATGCCCAGCGAGTACCCGGCGGAGGGCCACGTCGCCTCCTGCACGGCACGGATGGCGACGAGTGCGGTGTTCTCGCCGGGCGGCTTGGGGACGTTCACGGCCAGCGGCACCTGCTGCAGGAAGATGATCGTCGCGATGCCGACCGTGAAGCCCTCGACGACCGGCCACGGGATGAACGTGACGGCTCGGCCGAGGCCGAACAGGCCCATCGCGAGCACCATTCCGCCGGCCATGATGGCCACGGGGATCACCGACGCCGCACCGAAGCGCGACACGATCGGGACCAGCACGACGGCCATCGCCCCGGTGGGCCCCGAGACCTGGAGATTCGATCCGCCGAACACCGCGGCCACGATGCCCGCCACGATCGCCGTGACCAGGCCCGCCGATGCGCCTACCCCCGACGTCACGCCGAAGGCAAGGGCGAGCGGCAGCGCCACGACGCCGACCGTGATACCGGCGATGACGTCGGCTCGCCACGACTGCCGAAGGCCTGCATAGTCCGATCGCCGCGGCAGGACGCGATCGCGCAGCGTGTGGAGGACCTCGGACGTCGTCACGATGGGGGCGCGACCGCGGTCTCGCTCACGAGCACGTTCTCCGTCACGAAGACGCGAACCCGGCCGGACACGTGCGCAAGGGAATCCGCGGCCGTCGCCTTGCCGATGTCGGTCGCGTACGCGGCCTCGAAGTCCGGCTGTGTGTCGAACCACAGTTCGGAGACACCGTCGAAGCCGGCCTCGTCATGCCCGGCATCGACGACATTGAAGACCACCCTGCGGACGCCGGGCAGGGTTCGCGCCAGCGGCGCATGGTCCTTGAGCCACCAGTCCGCGAACTCCTCATGGGACATGTCCTCGCGGCGGGTCAGCATGATCATCGCCTTGAACATCGGCACTCTCCCATGATGGTGGACGAATCGGCCTATGACGGCTTCTGCACGCGGGCGTTGGGGCGTCCCCCGACGCTGAGGGCCAGGGCGATCACGATCTCGTCGGCTCGCGGTGCGTCCACGATCGCGAAGTCGACGGCGTCCATGTCGTCGAAGACCCATCGGTCGTCCTTGTTGCCGATCGGGATCGTGATGGCGGCTCCCGGACCGGCCACCTTCTTCGTCCCGGGGATGATGTCGGCCCCGCCCCCGATGGCGGCGCGCACCGGCGCACCGAAGCGCGGATGCAGGATCGCGGCGGAGTGCTCACGATCGCCGTCGACTCCGACGATCGCTCCCTTGCCGTATCCGCGGACATCGGCCGGGTCGAGACCGACTGCGGTCAACGCCGCCAGTGCTCGCTCGACCAGCAGGCCCGCAGCGGCGGCTCCCATCAGTTCGAGCGGCTCGAGATCGTCGACGCGACCGCGACCGGCAAGCGGATTGCGGACGACCACGCCCGCCACCACGACCGTCGTGGGCGGATCGACCGATGCACCCGCCTCGTCGAGCGTCTGCGTCACCGTTGTCACGATCGAGCGAACGTTGTCCATGACTCTCCTGTGATCAGCCGAGGCTCGCTGCCGCGGCCTGAACGGGTTGGTACACGGTGGTGCGCTGCCGCAGGCTGCGGCCCAGCGGTTCGACGATCGCCCGGAAGTCGTCGACGCCGATGCCCTGGCCGTGGGCAGCCCCCGCTGCG
>Ga0302322_100004807_pt1 | contig 11790 bp, 14 predicted proteins | sample Fen_T0_2_FD_203757 | JGI IMG/M metagenome (GOLD analysis project Ga0302322, IMG submission 203757) | Peat permafrost microbial communities from Stordalen Mire near Abisko, Sweden - Fen_T0_2 | ecosystem: Environmental > Terrestrial > Soil > Wetlands > Permafrost | place: Sweden: Abisko... | reverse complement strand
GCATGGTAGACCTGGTCATGATCCGAACTTTCGAGCAGGACATCGTCGAGCGCTTCGCGGCCCATTCGCGGGTGCCGGTGATCAACGGTCTGACCGACGAATATCATCCCTGCCAGATTCTGGCTGATGTCTTCACCTATATCGAGCAGCGCGGCGCCATTCGCGGCAAAACCGTCGCGTGGGTAGGAGACTCCAACAACGTATGCAACACCTGGCTGCAGGCGGCAAAGATCTTCGACTTCAATTTCCATGTGTCGACGCCGCCCGGCTATGAGCTGGAAGATGCTCGAGGAGAGGGCTTCCGGAGCATGCACCTGGAATGCTTCAAAGACCCGCACGCTGCAGTCGCGCAGGCCGACCTCGTCACTACGGACGTCTGGACCAGTATGGGATTCGAGGATGAAGCCGAGGAGCGCAAGCGCAAGTTCGCCGAATACCGGGTCGATGCCGATATGATGCGTCTCGCCAAACCGGACGCGCTGTTCATGCATTGCCTGCCAGCCCATCGTGGAGAAGAGGTCGAGGCCGCGGTCATTGACGGCCCCCAGAGCATAGTGTGGGAAGAGGCTGAAAACCGGTTGCATACGCAGAAGGCCCTGATGGAGTTTCTGTTGCTCGGCAAGGTCGAATCGTGACGCCGGTGACCGCGCAGGTTTCGGCGCAGGCTAACTTGACCGGACTCGGATCCGGACAAGTTAAGCGAAGCGGCCGAAGCCAAAACCGGCTGCATACGCAGAAAGCCCTGATGGAGTTTCTACTGCTTGGGAAGGTAGATTCATGAAGGCGGTAATCGCGCAGGTTTCGGCGCAGGCTAACTTGGCCGGACGCAAGTCCGGACTAGTTAAGCGTAGCGGCCGCAGCCAAAACCGCCTGCATACACAGAAAGCCCTGATGGAATTCCTGTTACTCGGGAAGGTCGATTCCTGACCTTCGGCAACTTCCCGCCGTCGGGGCGGTCCCAATCGGAGGAGGTGCGGCTATGAATTCAAGACTGCGTTTTGCAGTGTCGTTGCTTGGTTGCCTGTTGGGCTCGGCAGTATCTGCCGGTGCCGACGATAAGGCATCCCCGGAGGCTGGCTGGATCAAGGACACGAAAGGCTGCAAGATCGCCAACCCCAACCCCAAGCCTGGCGAGACTGTGGCATGGTCGGGACCATGCCCAAACGGGATCGCCGACGGCACCGGCGTACTGCTTTTCTCGATGGGTAGCAAAGAAAGCTCCCGTTATGAGGGGGATCTCAAGCAGGGTGTGATTTCGGGCCGAGGCAAATTGAGCACGCCCGATGGCGCGACTTACGATGGCGACTGGGTGGATGGCAAACCGGATGGATACGGTAAATACAACGCGCCCGACGGAAGCAGCTTCGTAGGCGGCTGGACCGCCGGCAAGCAGGATGGCCCCGGAACCTATCGCGACAGCGCCGGCGAGGTACTGAGCGGAGACTGGAAAAACGGCAAGTTCATCGATCCTAAGCAGCACTAGCTGTATCCGCTACGCAAGCACCAGCAACTCCGACCGCTCAGCTTCAACGCGCCGAGCATGAAGCCTGCCACCACATCAACCTCTAGGAGGATTGGTTAAATGAAATCGGTTTCGCATTATCTCTTTGCAGCTTTGTTGTTCGCTGCTGCAGCTTTGACGCTTGGCGCCAGATTGGCGTCAGCGGACGAAACAGAATGGATTGCGGACAAGCGCGGCTGTAAGGTTGCGAATCCCTTTCCCAGAGCAGGTGAGTCGATCACCTGGTCCGGCCCGTGCAAGAATGGCTTCGCCGACGGCCAAGGCATACTGCAATGGTTCCTCAACGGCAAGGAAGACGACCGCTACGAGGGTCAACTTAAATTGGGCTGGGCCGATGGTAAGGGAGTCCTGAGCAAGTCCGACGGTGGGAAGTACGACGGCGAGTGGAAGGACAGCATCCAGGAAGGCAGCGGACGCTACGATGGGCCCGACGGTAGCTGGTACGAGGGCGGATGGAAGAACGGTAAGCCGAACGGCCAAGGCCAGTTCCATCGCCCCGACGGCAAGGTCTTCATCGGTGAATGGAACGACGGCGTGTACGAGGGTGACGCCGAGCCCGAGGAAGATGATGGCGATCCCAACAAGACATGATTCCCATAACTAAATAAGCGTGACGAAGGCAATGAGCGCAATCAAGAAGGTGGTGCTTGCCTATTCGGGCGGGCTGGATACCTCGGTCATACTGAAGTGGCTGCAAGACGTCTATCGATGCGAGGTGGTCACGTTTACTGCCGACATCGGGCAGGGAGAGGAATTGGAGCCGGCCCGGGCCAAGGCGCAGAAGTTCGGTGTGAAGGAAATCTTCATCGACGACTTGCGTGAGGAATTCGTGCGGGACTTCGTATTTCCGATGTTCCGCGCCAATACGATCTACGAGGGCGAATATCTGCTCGGAACCAGCATTGCACGGCCTCTGATCGCCAAACGTCAGATCGAGATCGCACGGCAGACGAAGGCCGATGCGGTGTCGCACGGCGCCACAGGTAAAGGCAATGATCAGGTCCGCTTCGAGCTCGGTTACTACGCGCTGCAGCCCAACATCCACGTCATAGCACCATGGCGAGAGTGGGATCTGACTTCGCGGGAACGGCTGCTCGCCTATGCGCAGACCCACGGCATACCCATCGAGATGAAGCACAAGGAAGGTGGCAGCCCCTACAGCATGGACGCCAACTTGCTGCATATCTCTTTCGAGGGTCGGGCACTGGAGGATCCGGCACAAGAGCCGGAAGAAGACATGTGGCGCTGGACAGTGTCACCCGAGCGCGCACCCGATCAGTCTGAATACCTCGAACTCGAGTACCAAAAGGGGGACATCGTCGGCGTAAATGGCAAACGCCTCACGGCGGCACAAGTACTGACTGAACTTAATCGACTGGGCGGCAAGCACGGCATCGGGCGCCTTGATCTAGTGGAGAACCGCTACGTCGGCATGAAATCGCGCGGATGCTACGAAACCCCCGGCGGCACCATCATGCTCAAAGCGCATCGAGCCATCGAGTCCATCACGCTGGATCGAGAAGTGGCGCATCTGAAAGACGAGTTGATGCCGCGCTACGCCTCGCTCATCTACAACGGATACTGGTGGAGCCCGGAGCGGCGCATGCTGCAGCAGATGATCGACGCATCTCAGGTCAACGTGAACGGCTGGGTTCGGCTCAAGCTCTACAAGGGCAATGTGATCGTCGCAGGTCGCGACTCCAAGTCCGATTCGCTGTTCGACACCAGCATCGCGACATTTGAAGACGATCGTGGCGCCTACAATCAGAAAGACGCGGAAGGCTTCATCCGGCTCAATGCTCTACGCATGCGTATTGCGGCCAAACAGGGACGCAAATGACCACCATTGCCGTGGTGAAGAAGGATGGTATAGCGGCCATCGCCGCGGACACGCTCACGAAATGGGGTTCGGCCAAGGAAAGCGCCGCATACATCACCAACCACGAGAAGATCTTGCGCGTCGGGGACAGTTACCTCGCGATCACCGGCTCGGCTACGTTCAAGATGGTGCTCAAGGACTATTTCGAGAGCGCGACCGACGTCCGGCTATCCACGACGCCGGAAATATTTCGCACCTGGAACCGGTTGCACTCCGCTCTCAAGGAACGCTACTTTCTGATGCCTGAGGAGGACAAGGAGGATGCGCTCGAATCCTCACGCATGGACGTTCTAATCGCAAATCCGCGTGGCATTTTCGGCGTGTCGGGGCACCGCACAGTACAGGAATTCTCCCGCTTCTACGCTTATGGAAGCGGCAGCGACTATGCGCTTGGCGCTCTTTACTCTGCATACGACCTTAAGGGCCGTAGTGCCGAGGAACTGGCGCGGCATGCCATCGAGACGGCGACCGAGTTCGACGACGGCACCGGTTTGCCCATTACATCCTTCACGCTGCGTTTGAACGGCTCGTGAGTGAAAGCGCATGCCGAGCTTCGATATTGTTTCCGATGTCAACCGTGTGGAGCTTCGTAACGCGGTCGATCAGGCGAACAAGGAAATCGGCAATCGCTTCGACTTCAAAGGATCAGACGCCCGCGTCGAGCAGGCGGACACGCAACTCACCCTCTATGCCGACGACGAGTTCAAGCTCGGCCAAGGTTACGACGTCTTGACCACAAAACTCGCCAAGCGCAGCGTCGACGTGCGCGCCCTGAAGCGGGAGAAGATCGAGAAGATCAGTGGCGACAAGATCAAGCAGATCATTACCGTGCGCACTGGCGTGGACCAGGAGCTAGGCAAGAAACTGGTCAAGTTGCTCAAGGACAGTAAACTCAAAGTTCAGCCGAGCATTCAAGGCGACGCCGTGCGCGTGTCGAGCGCGAAGAAGGACGTGCTGCAAGAAGCCATTCAGCTCGTGCGTAAATCGATTACTGATTTCCCGCTGCAGTATCAGAACTTCCGAGACTAGCAGCGAAGTCCTCAGACGAGCCCGCGAATCCAACGAGAGTAGATCCCATCCGCCGTGGAATGAAGGGCTGCGACGCGCGCCTCCAAGTCCTGCAGGATTTCGGCCACCGGTTGTACGGCAGGACTGTGACTGCGCTGGATTTCTCGCTGGCCCGTCTCGCACCAGCTCCTCACCAATTCCTCGGTCATCTCGATGTGGCACTGCAGTCCGAGGTGAGGTCCCAGGGCAAAGCCTTGGTTCTCACACCACGGGCTGGCCAGGACGCGCTGCGCTCCGACGGGGATGGTGAACGTTTCGCCATGCCACTGGAAAGCCTTCAGACGCTCCTGCCCCGGCCCAAACCACTCCGTGGCAGCCGCACCCGCAACGACTTGGATTTCACCCCAACCGATCTCCTTGATCGGTGCACGGGATACTGTTCCACCCAGGGCCTTTGACATGAGCTGTCCTCCCAGACAATGCCCCAGCACAGGCACATCTTTTGCGACGGCTGACCTGATCAGACCTAGCAACGGCGGTATCCAGGGGAGATCATCGTTGCAGCTCATCGGGCCACCCATCATCACCAGGCCGCTGAACCCTTCTGGCCGTTCGGGCACCTGCTCGCCCTCATCCAATTTGACTAAGCACCATGGGATAGCCTGCCGGTCTAGGTAGGTGGCAAGGTAGCCTGGACCTTCGGTGGAACTGTGGCGAAAGATAGCGACTGGATTCATTGGTGAAACGATATGATTTCTGCTACCAGGCTGGAGTTTAGGTCAGTTCTCCGGGCGCTGCTACTTACGCTGCTGCTGGCGAGTTCATGGACGCTCGCACAGGACGACGAGATTACAGTTGTAGGCCTGTCCGAAGGTCGCGCCGTAGTGCTTATCGGCAACAATGCAAAACCGAAGGTCGTACGAGAGGGTGAGACCTTGTCCAACGGCGCGCGTCTGATCAAGGCCACGCCGGAATCCGCCATCGTGGAAATCAACGGTAAGCGACAAACCCTCATCCTTGGCACCAACAACCTCGGGGGTCGTGCCAGCGGCAACAGCGGAGCTAGTCGGGTAACTCTTATCGCAGACTCCCGCGGTCACTTTGTCACAACAGGCAGCATCAACGGCGCCACCGTCCAGTTTCTGGTGGATACGGGCGCGACCATGGTCTCGATGGGCGTGGGCGATGCCCGACGCATCGGGCTCAACTATCTCGCCGGGGAACGGGGCATTTCCCGGACCGCCAACGGCACGGCGCGGGTTTATCGAGTCAAACTCGACAGCGTAAAGGTGGGAGACATTTCCCTGACCAATGTCGATGCTTTGGTGCATGAGGCAGACTTGCCCTGGGTACTGCTGGGCATGAGCTTCCTGAACCGCCTGGAGATGATGCGTCAGGGCGATGATCTGACCCTGGTCAAACGGTATTGACCAGCGGCTCTATTGCTTACCCTTGTCGCGCTCGATGCAGGCGTAAGCGGAGTGGTTGTGAATCGATTCGAAATTCTCTGCCTCCACGACGTACGCTTCGATACGCTCGTCAGCATTGAGCACGGCAGCGATGTCGCGCACCATGTCCTCGACGAATTTCGGATTGTCATAGGCTCGCTCGGTAACGTACTTCTCGTCCGGGCGCTTCAGCAAACTGTATAGCTCGCTGGATGCCTGCTCTTCGCAGATGCGGGCGATATCCTCTATCCACACGAAACCCCTCGTGCGGGCAGTCAGCGTCACATGCGAGCGCTGGTTGTGCGCTCCATAGTCAGAGATACCTTTTGAGCAGGGGCACAGGCTGGTAACGGGCACCAGCACCTTCATGGTCAAGCGATAGGCGCCGTCCTCGATCTCGCCGACTAGAGTCACATCGTAGTCCAGCAGGCTCTGGACACCCGATACGGGCGCCGACTTATTGATGAAATACGGAAAGCTCATTTCGATTCGGCCGGACTTCGCCTCGAGCCGCTCGACCATCTCACGCAGAATGAATTCGAAGGACTCCACCGAAATCTCGCGTTCGTGAGTGTTGAGAATCTCGACGAAGCGAGACATGTGCGTACCCTTGAAGTCATGCGGCAGGTGCACGTACATATTGAACAGGGCCACCGTGTGCTGCACCCCGCCGCTCTTGTCGCCAATCTTGACGGGGTGGCGGATGGCCTTGATGCCGACACGATTGATCGCCAGCCGCCGCGTGTCAGCCGAGCTCTGTACATCCGGCATTGCAAAGCCGCGCGGATCGTTCATTTACCAGGTCCTTAGGATTGGGCAACTGACTTAATTATAGTTGCTGCCTTTATCCGAGTAAACTAGTCGGGTAAACGGCGCCGAATGGAGGCAAGGATACCGTCGCTGTCTAGTTCGACATCCTTCAGTTCAATCGCAGGATCCCCGTGCTCCACAAAGCGATCGGGCAAGCCGAGGTGAAGCATGGACACCACCAAGCCCTGGCCGGCCAGTTCAGCGGCAACCGCGCTTCCGGCCCCTCCAGCCACCGCGTTCTCCTCTATGGTGACCAGTAGGTCATGACCTAGCGCCAGTTCCCGCACCAGATCGGCGTCCAGCGGCTTGACGAAGCGCATGTTCGCGACGGTAGCGTCGATGTGCTCGGCCGCCTCCAGAGCCGGCCTGAGCATGCTACCGAAGGCAAGTAACGCCACACGTCGCCCGCGACGGCGAATCTCCCCCCTACCAAGAGGAAAGGCTTCCATCTGCGTCTGCGTGGGAACGCCGGGACCAGACCCGCGCGGATAGCGCACAGCGGCAGGCTGGTTGAGCTGGAATGCCGTGTACAGCATCTGTCGGCACTCGTTCTCGTCGCTTGGCGTCATGACCACCAAGTTGGGGATGCACGTGAGGTACGACAGATCAAAAGCTCCGTGATGCGTTGGCCCATCTGCGCCCACCAGACCTCCGCGGTCGATAGCAAACACGACCGGCAGATTCTGAATTGCCACATCATGGATCAGCTGGTCATATGCCCGCTGCAGAAAGGTCGAGTAAATTGCGACCACCGGCTTCAAGCCGTCGCAGGCCAAACCCGCCGCAAACGTCAGTGCGTGCTGCTCCGCGATGCCAACGTCGAAATAGCGGTCCGGGTACTCCTGCGAGAAGCGCACCAGACCCGATCCCTCCCGCATCGCTGGAGTGATGGCGATCAGCCGGTCGTCCAACGCCGCCATGTCGCATAGCCAGTCGCCGAAAATCTGTGTGTAGGTCGGTTTGGACGGGGGTTTGGGCTGAATACCGACCGCGGGGTCGAACTTGGTCACCCCGTGGTAGAGAATCGGATCATCCTCAGCGAATTTATAACCCTTACCCTTGCGCGTGACCACATGCAGGAATTGCGGTCCACCCAGTACTCGCAGGTTGGCAAGTGTGGGCACCAGCACATCGAGGTCGTGACCGTCGATCGGCCCGATATAGTTGAAGCCGAACTCTTCGAATAGCGTCCCCGGGGTGACCATCCCCTTCATGTGTTCCTCTGCGCGGCGTGCAAAATCGAGCACTGGTGGCAGAACGGAGAGGACTTTCTCTCCAGCTTTGCGCGCAGCGGCATAGAATCGCCCGGACATGAGCCGCGCCAAGTAGTTGCTCAGCGCGCCAACGTTCTCCGAGATAGACATGTCATTGTCGTTTAGGACAACGAGTAGATTGGCGTCCATCGCGCCAGCATTGTTGAGGGCCTCGAAGGCCATACCAGCGGTCATTGCGCCGTCGCCGATAATTGCGACAACTCTGCGCTGGGCGCTGGTTCGCCGCGCGGCTACTGCCATACCGAGCGCCGCACTGATGGAGGTGCTGGAGTGTGCCGTCCCGAACGTATCGTAGGGACTCTCCACTCGGCGCGGAAAACCCGCAATGCCACCGAAGCTGCGCAAGCCTGGCATCGCCGTGCGTCGACCGGTCAGGATTTTATGAGCGTAGGTCTGATGTCCGACATCCCAGACCAGCCGGTCATCGGGCGTGTGGAACACATAGTGCAAAGCGATGGTCAACTCTACGGTTCCCAGGTTGGACGACAGGTGTCCACCGGTTCGCGACACCGACTCGATCAGGAATTGACGCATCTCAGCAGCAAGCCGCGGCAACTGCCTGCGATCCAGCTTGCGCAAGTCCGCAGGGTCGTTAATGGCCTCGAGTAGCTCGAACATAGTGATTGGCTTTGCCACCTTCAGTGAATGCGCAGTACGATGAAATCGATCAACTCGCGCAGTCGTTGCGCGCGGTCACCGAAGACGTCCAAGGCCTGCAACGCCTGGCCGCGCAGTTCCTCTGCGAAGGCGCGCGCGCGCGACGCGCCCAGCAGGCTCACGTATGTCGGCTTATTGCGTTGTGCATCCTTGCCCGCCGTCTTACCCAATGTTGCAGTGTCGGATTCGGCGTCCAGCACATCATCGATCACTTGGAAGGCAAGCCCCGCGAACTTGGAGAAACGGTCCAGTCGTTCTATTTCGGCGGTGCTTAGCCCATTGCCGGAGCGCGCGCCGAGCAACGTGGCTGCTCGGATAAGTTCGCCGGTCTTGTGAATGTGCATGATCTCCAGCTCGGGCAGGCTGAGTTCTCGGCCCGTGCTTTCCAAGTCGATAGCCTGACCACCCGCCATTCCGCGCGAGCCTGCGGCACTCGCGAGAATGCGGACCATATCGAGCTGGGCCGATGCGTCCGACGCAAGCGGTTGCTCCGCCAGCACGTGAAAGGCCAATGTCTGGAGTGCATCTCCCACTAACAGCGCGGTGGCCTCATCGAATGCAATGTGACACGTCGGCCTGCCCCTGCGCAGGACATCGTCGTCCATGCAGGGCAGATCATCGTGAACCAAAGAGTAGACGTGGATCAGTTCGACCGCCGCGGCAACGCTGTCAATCCGCTCCGGAGCTGCGTTTGCGAGCTCGCCAGCCGCAAAAGCCAGCAATGGCCGCACCCGCTTGCCGCCTCCAAGTACGGCATAGCGCATGGCTTCGTGCAACCGTGTCGGTGACAAAGCCGTCGGAGGAAGCAACGCCTCGAGTACACGTTCGACGCGCTCCTGCCGCATGCGCATCCAGCCAGCGAAATCACTCATCACTTTCGCCGATGGGAAACTCCTGCAGAAGGCCGGCTTCCAGAATCTGGACTTGCTGCTGCGCGTCCTGCAGGGCCGCCTGACAGAACTGTAGAAGCTGCGCACCACGTTTGTAAGCGGCCAGTGATTGTTCGAGCGGTAGCTCACCCGATTCCATCCTAGCAACGATGGCTTCGAGTTCTGCCAAGGCAGCCTCGAAGCTGGTTGCTACGGGATCTGCAGGGGTGTCGCCTGCAGAAGCTGATTTACCCGGTTGATGCGCCATCGAGTCCAAAACAAGCTAGAAGCAATCCGTGGAACTGCAACGCCACGCCTGCGTGTGCTCGCAGAAAACCTGCAGGCGTGGAACAAAAAGCGCTAAAAATAGCCCAATATCAAAGCACTGGTCAATCGAAACTCGCGTTTCTACAGTGCGATTGGTGTAGAATTTTGCGCGCTGCGCCCCCAGGTAATATGGAGCCCTCACAGGGCTCAAGTAAAATCGGACCCTGACAGGGGCACAACAGAGCCGTGCCGGAACGCACCCGGACGGTATGGCGGGATCGCCCGCGAGAGCCTTGAACCGACGGAGCATCATGTCTGACCTGGCCAACGTTTCCGCGCTGACCACTACCCCCACACAGCTCCCGCTGAGCTGGTATTTCGACCCCCATATCGCTGAACTCGAGAAACGCACGCTCTTCGACGAAGGCCCCGGCTACATAGGACATGAACTCCTGGTGCCCAACACGGGCGACTACTTTACCCTGGACTGGCTCGGTGGGGGAAAGGCATTGGTCCACGGCGAAGACGGCGTGCACCTGCTCGGCAACGTGTGCCGTCACCGTCAATCCCTGCTGCTTCAAGGCCGGGGCAGTACCCGTAACATCGTGTGCCCGATCCATCGATGGACTTACGATCTAAAGGGTAAGTTGCTCGGCGCACCAGAGTTTCCCGACAATCCATGCCTGGATCTGCCTCGCGCTACGCTGCAAAACTGGAACGGCCTGCTGTTCGCAGGCAAACGTGACGTCTGCGCTGACCTCGCCGATTTTAGTCTGCTGCAAGACTACGACTTTACCGGGCATGTTCTCGAACGCGTGGAGGTGGCCGAGTACGACTTTAACTGGAAAGCCTTCATGGAGGTGTACCTGGAGCTTTACCATGTGGCGCCGTTCCACGCCGGTCTTGGGAAGTTCGTCGACCCGTCTGTCTATCGCTGGGATTTTGGCCACCGCTGGAGCGTCCAGGAGATGGGAATCTACCAGCAGCTCAAGAAGCCCGGTTCGGTCGCGTACGGCAACTACATCGAGGCTCTGCTGCGCTATACCGACGGCGAGATGCCCAAGTATGGAACGGTGTGGTCCTGTTATTACCCGAACGTGATGCTGGAGTGGTACCCGTTCTGCCAAGTCATCAGTACCATTCATCCGCGGGGCGCAGAGAAATGCATCAACGTCGTCGAGTTCTATTACCCCGAAGAGGTCGCCGGATTCGAACGCGAACTAGTCGAGCTGCACCGTCAGGCGTACATGGAAAGCGCAGCGGAGGACGGACAGATATGCGGCCTGATGCATAAAGGGCGTCGCGCCTTGTACGAAGCGGGGCTGGAACAGCATGGGCCTTACCACTCGCCATCCGAGGACGGGATGATCCATTTCCATGAGTACCTTCGGCGGCATATCGAACCACATCTGTAGTGCGGGCATTGCAAAGTGCAGCTGGTCGAGGAACATCCCGTCTCCCCCTGGCAACATCGCGAGAAGTCATGATATCGATTCAACACGAGGACAAACTCACAGTCGTCGGGGTGTTCGCGGAGTTCGAACTGGCGGACTATCGACGCTTTGAAGAAGACGTCGTTAGTCAACTCGAACAGCAGGGCAAGCTGAGCCTCTTGATCGATCTGCGCGACATGCTCGGCTACACCGTGGACGTGGCTCTCGAAGATATCAAGTTCACTCGCAAGCACGCGCGCGACGTGGGGCGCATTGCAATCTTGACCGTACGAGAGTCGGTCAAGTGGATGGCCTTGGTGTCGCAACTATTCATTGATGCCCAAATCAGAATCTTCGAAGAGGAAACCGCAGCGCGCGAGTGGCTTGCGGCCGAGTAATATCCCATAGCGAACGACTCAAACCATGATGTATCGAACGGTAATCCCGGTCAGCACACTCCGGCAGCATCTGGAAGATCCGACGTTCGTGATTTTCGACTGCCGTCATGATCTGATGAAACCGCAGGCGGGCGCCCAAGCATATGCCGCGACTCACATACCTGGCGCACGCTTCGCTCATTCGGACTCGGACCTCGCCGGCGCCAAGAACGGCAAGAACGGCCG
>Ga0302322_100004805_pt1 | contig 11791 bp, 13 predicted proteins | sample Fen_T0_2_FD_203757 | JGI IMG/M metagenome (GOLD analysis project Ga0302322, IMG submission 203757) | Peat permafrost microbial communities from Stordalen Mire near Abisko, Sweden - Fen_T0_2 | ecosystem: Environmental > Terrestrial > Soil > Wetlands > Permafrost | place: Sweden: Abisko... | reverse complement strand
CTGCTAATGCCGGACGCAATTGTCCGAGTACGCTTGGATCAGCTGATGCTAATTATAATATGATTCGGGATAAACAGAAGGTAGATGCTTATGAAAAAGGGGGAATCCCTGCCGACAGAATAGTAGGCATAAGTCCATTGTTATTAATCCCTGCTGCCTTCCTTCTAATAAACGGACCACCAGATCGCCCTGCTCCAATAAAACGGCAGCTTACAGATGGGGAACTGGATCAGATTAATAAGAAATACCTGGAGACACTGAGGCAGAAAAAGTAAGAGGGGGATACTGGGAGATAGGGAGAATGGGAGAAGTTCAATCTCTCCCTGCAGCCCGTCGCCCGTAGCCTGCCGCCTTTTCTTATCCTTTGTAGAATATCGCTTTAATAATATGGCTTGCCATCTTTGGGTTTTCTTTCAGACGACGGGTTGAATAGCCAAACCATTGTTTTCCGAATGGAACATAAACTCTCATCGTATGACCTTCATTTGTAATACTCTCGCGAAGTTTTGGTGTAACACCGTAAAGCATCTGAAATTCATACATATTCTTAGGAACCTTATATTTTTCTATTAGTTTATAGGCTCCTTCTACCAGTGGTTTATCATGTGTTGCAATGCCAACATATATTTTATTTTTCAACATGAATTCAAGATCTTCAAGGTAATGTTGATTTATTTCCTCATACTTTTTGTATGCAATTTGTTCAGGTTCAATGTATATTCCCTTGCACAACCTGTAATTTACCGGATAGAGCTGACTGTTAAGATCTACCATTCCTTCAATATCTTTTAAGGTCCGTTTTAAATATGCCTGTAAAACCAGTCCAACATTTCCAGGGAATTCAGTTTTCAGTCTCCTGAAAAGCTCAATTTCAAGATCAGTGCATGGAGAGTCTTCCATATCAATTCTGATGAATCCATTGTAGGAAGCAGCTTTTTCAACAATTTCACGAATATGTTTGTAACAGATTTCTTTGTCGATAAGCAAACCAAAACTTGTAGGTTTAACTGAGAAGTTTCCATCAATACCGTTTTTATATGAAATATCGATAAGATTAAGATACTCTGTTTTATTTTCTTCGGCTTCGTCAAGAGTCTTGATAAATTCTCCCAGAACATCAAGAGTTACCTTTATTTTCTTGCTGTTAAGGTCCTTTGATGTTTGCATTGCGTCTTCAATTGATTCACCTGATATATATGATTTTGAAAATATCCAGATAATTTTTTTTGGAAAATATGGCAGTATCGCTGCAATTAATTTGTTGAACATGGTATGAAATTATATCTGAGTAAATAAAAATTTCTTTTTAAAGTGCTAATTAAGCTGTTCTCAATTAATTTTTTAATGACCTTTGTCATTCAGAATACATGAATAAAGCAGGATTTATTTATTATGGAATATATTTTTCAGTTAATGCAACCATTTTTTTCAATGCAATGTCTTAAAAGTGTCCCCGGTTTATGATGAGCGACCAACAAATAATAGATGGGTGCGCTAATCATGAAAGGAAGGCGCAACAAATACTATATGATAAGTATTCGCACTTCCTGCTTGGTGTTTGCATGAGGTATGCAACGGATAAGCCTGAGGCGGAAGATATTTTGCAGGATAGTTTTTTGAAGATATTTTCAAATATTAAAGATTTTTCAGGTACAGGTTCTTTTATAGGTTGGTTAAGAAAAGTTGCGGTCAATACTGCTATAACTCATTATCATAAAAATCTTAAATATAGATATCATGTTGATATTGAGGATTATGTGTCGGTTGAGGCTGGGGTAACAAGCTTTGAGGAAGACTATTTTACTTCCGATGAGCTATATCAGGTTCTTAATGAGTTACCAACAGGTTACAGAATGGTGTTTAACCTCTACGCTGTTGAAGGGTATAAGCATAAAGAGATTGCTGAAATACTGGGTGTTGATACAAATACTTCAAAGTCACAGTACAGCAGGGCGAAAGCAGTAATCAGAGAAAAACTTGAAAAGCTTGGAAAGTTGAGAAGTAGTTATTAAGATGGTATTTAAAATATTTATTTATTGATTAATAAAGGTGAAAACGAAGAATGACGATATGAGTATCAGAGAGTTATTCAGGCACAAGCTTGGAAATGCTGAGATCGCTCCTGATCCTTTACTGGGTTCAAAGCTGATGAGAAAACAAGCCCGGAAGGAATTTATTCGTTTTAATCCTGTAAGGTTTAATGCATATTATCTGGGAGGTATTTTAGTCGCGACAATTTCAGCTGGAATAATTCTCTCACCTCAATCCAAAAAACAAGATCATCCATCATCATTGAATCAATCTATTTCCGTAAGTAATGTTGTCAGCTCTGAGAGCAAGCAGATTTCTGCAGTACAACCTGAATCTCAAGAACAAAATTCAACAAATCAGAATACTTCTGAATCGACTCAAAAAAAGCCTGCCTTAGAAATAAAGGGACCATCGGTTAGCAATTCTCCCCAGAGAACTACGGAAGAAGTAAAGAAAAATATTGTCTATACCAGCATCACTGATAGTATTTCAAAAAGCAGTTTCCAGGGTGGACAATCAGCTGAAATGAACAAACTTAAAGGTGGTTTTAAATCAGTTGACGCTTCGTTTGAAATATCTGCCACAAAAGGCTGTGCTCCTTTACATCTTAATTTTTATAATAAATCTGGCTCTCTGGATTCATGCAGATGGGTATTTGGTGATGAAGGATATTCAATTGAAAAAAATCCGGATTGGATCTTTGATGTTGAAGGGGAATATAAAGTTGTTCTGACTGTTTTTGGTCCGGATGGATCCCAGGCCACGTCATCAGCCGTTATTACTGTATTTCCAAAACCACTTGCCAGGTTTGAAATTGCGCCTGAAAAGCCAGTACTTCCAAAGGACGAGATAAGATTTTTTAATTATTCCACAAATGCAGTTCATTTTAACTGGGATTTTGGTGATGGAAACAGCTCAGATCTCTTTGAACCAAGACATAGATTTGATAAATTTGGAAATTATAATGTAAGACTTAAAGTATCTTCCGATCTCGGCTGTACTGATTCTATGATAGTTATGAATGCTTTTTTCGGATCTGAGTATTTTATCGATTTCCCTAATGCTTTTTTTGCAAGCAACCAGGGTCCAACCGGAGGATTTTATTCTGCCAAGAGTGATGAATCATCACAGGTATTTCATCCTGTTTTTTCCGGCATAACCGAATATCAGTTAAGAATATTCAGCAAATTAGGGATTGTAGTATTTGAAACAAGTGATGTTAATGTTGGCTGGGATGGCTATTTCAAAGGCCAGCTTTGCGATCCGGGTGTTTATATATGGAAGGTGCGCGGAAGTTTCAGAAGCGGGGAACCCTTTATTAAAATGGGTAATGTTACCCTCCTCAGAAACTGACTTTAATTGGGCTAAATCTTAATAAAAACTTATTTTTTCATTCATCAAATAATTTAACCTGTTCGTCTACGTATTCAAGCTGTTTATTAAAATATTGACTTTGGGTAAGCATTGCAGCGATTAATTTCGAAAAATTGTAATGTATTTTGACTGTAAATCACTATTTTCGTCGGTGTAAACATAAAGGGATCGATCATAGTGAAGCGGATTATATTTTTACTTGTATCGTCATTTATACTTGTTTCGGATATTTTTGGTCAGGATCCTACATTCTCCCAATTTTATGCTAATCCGCTTTATCTGTCCCCCTCATTTGCAGGAGCAACCGAACAGTACAGAGTGGCTATGAGCGTAAGAGACCAGTGGCCGGCGCTTCCCGGCACATTTATGACTTACAGCGCGTCATTTGATAAAGCTCTCCCAGCTTTTAATTCAGGTATTGGAATTCTTGCAACTTATGATGTAGCCGGGTCGGGAAATCTTAGTACTACCAATCTTGGACTGCTATACTCATACGACTTCAATATAAATAAGCGATGGCACATACGTCCAGGTTTAAATTTCAAATTCTATTATTTGGGGCTTGATATTGCAAAACTTATTTTTAACAGTCAGCTGACTGGCTCCGGAGTTACCCAACCGATAACACCCCCGCCATTTAATAAAGTTGCTGATGTGGATTTTGCTACATCAGCTTTGTTATTTGATGACAGGACATGGGCCGGATTTACTTTTGATCACCTTTTCTCACCTAAAACTTCATTCTATGGCAATAGCGGTAATGCAGTGGTCCCAATAAAGTTTAATTTGTACGGAGGAACTCAGATTATTAAAACTACCAGACTTAGACAGAAAATGCAGGAAGTACTTTCTATGGCTGTAAACTTTCAGAAACAGGGGAAATTCTATCAGACTGACCTTGGACTGTATTATTATAAAGATCCTTTGATATTTGGATTGTGGTACCGTGGTATCCCTCTGGTTACATCGCAGGCAGGAGATGCTATAATTGGACTGATCGGGATCAAAACAAATCAGTTGCAGATTGGTTATAGTTATGATCACTATCTCAAATCTTATTAGTTCAACCGGAGGAGCTCATGAGATTACCCTGACTTATAAATTCAATAATCTGTCCTTCGGGGAACAACGGAAGCGGATAAGAGCTATTCCATGTCCGGAATTCTAATGTACGAAACAAAGAAGGAATGGGAGAGTGGGAGAAGAGGAGAAGGGGAGAATATAGTATATAACTTCATCATCTCCCCCTCCCCCAGTCTCCCAGTCTCCCTTTCTTTGCAGGAAAATCGTAGAACCAATTATCTTTAAAAATGAGTTTAAAATTATACTTCCCTGTAACTGTCATTTACTAATTTGTTTATATTTGCGCCTTACTAATGTTTAACAAATATTTGATTTACAATGAAGAAATTATCAATAATTCTGTTTGGTGTTCTGTTCCTGGCGGTAATAGGCCTTTATTTCCTTCATTTTTCAGGGAATAAAAGTATTAATAACAACAATTCCGGTTCAGCTTCATCTGTTCCTGCCGGAGCGATTGCCTATGTTAACATCGATTCCGTGATATTTAAATTTGAAATGTTTTCTGACAGGAGAGAAGAATTGATGGCTAAACAGAAAAGTGCGGAAGCTGAACTTAACTCCAAGGGGAATCAATATCAGAAAGACGGGAAAGATTATCAGGATAAAGTTAATAAAGGTTTGGTAACAAGGGCGGTTGCAGCACAAATGGAACAGGCACTTGGACAGCAGCAGCAGGAATTAATCTCTCTTCGCGATAAGCTCCAGTCAAATCTCATGGAGGAAGAACAGGTTATGAACCGTCAGATACTTGAATACATCACAAAATTCCTTTTGGATCACAAGTCGGAATATAATTATCAGTATATCTTTGGAAAGAGCTTTGGCTCTGTTGTTTTATATAGTGATTCAGGATTGGATATTTCTCAAAAGGTCCTTGATGCTCTGAATAAAAAGTACAAGGAAGAAAAGAAATAGAAGCACATGGGTTTCGCCTCAACCTGGCTTGAAGAGCGGGCCTTATTTCCCGAATTAATTTCTGAGGCGCCTGATAAACAAACAGGTATAATAGTTGTTGTGCCTGCTTATAATGAACCAGGGATATGTAAACTACTCGATTCGCTGAAACTATGCAGTGAACCTGTATGCAAGGTTGAGATTATTATTGTTGTAAATGCTCCGGAAAATGCAGAAAAGGAGAGTATAGAAAATAATAAACTTACTTTAAAATATATTGAAAGCTGGAAGAAAGAGAATATTAAGTGTTTCTTCCGGCTTTTTGCTTTTGTCGTAGAACCATCAGTTAGCGGCTGGGGTGTCGGACTTGCCAGAAAAACAGGAATGGATGAAGCTGTTCGCCGATTTAATCAATTAAATAAACCTGATGGGATTATCCTAAACCTGGATGCCGACTGCATTGTAGAAAGCAATTATTTTGTATCAATATGCAGCGAATTATTATACAAAAAAGATCGCACCGCCTGCTCAATTTATTTTGAACACCCTTTGTCTGGGAATGATTTTGAGGATAAAATCTATAAGTATATTTCTTTATACGAATTACATCTGCGTTATTACTTCCAGGGACTTGCTTTTTCTGGATTTCCTTATGTTTTTCATACAGTAGGTTCGGCTGTTGCGGTCAAAGCACTTTCCTATGTTAAAGCGGGTGGAATGAACAGACGTCAGGCTGGCGAGGATTTTTATTTTATCCAGAAACTTGTTCCGGCTGGAGGTTATTTTAATCTTAATTCAACAGTAGTTTACCCCTCTCCCAGAGCTTCTTCGAGAGTCCCTTTTGGTACAGGAGCTTCAATCGGAAAGCTTACCGGGGAAAATAGTACAACATTGCTGACATATAATTTTATGGCATTCAGGGAACTCAGATTCTTTTTTGGTTTGTCAGAGAAGTTTTATCAAAGCAACTCCGATGAATTGTCTGAATATTATAAATCATTTCCTCCGGGTATAAAATCAATTCTGTTTAAAAATGAATGGGTAGAAAAAATGACTGAGATCAGGAATAATACTAACAATTTACTTTCTTATAAGAAGAGATTTTTCGGATGGTTTAATATGTTCAAAATAGTAAAATATCTCAATCATGCTTCTCAGGATATTTATGAGAAAAAGCCTGTGCCTGAATCTGCTTCAGATCTTCTTGATGCTATTGGTGTTCCATCGAATTCAAAAGACCCTGTTGACCTGCTTCTGTATTTCAGAGCTATGGAAAAAAATATTTAGTTGTTTTTTCTTGTAATCTTCCTGTCTTCCTGTGGTGTAAGAATAATGTAGAGATCTTCGTCGGGTTTCTTCATACGGTACTGCTCTCTTGCGAATTTCTCGAGGTTATGATTATCAGTCTTCAATTCATGAAGTTTTTGCCTGTCAGATTCTATTCGTTTAATATAATACTCCCTGTCGATCTTTAAATTATGCAAAGCTATCATATCCTTGTATCTGGAAATAAGGTTGTTAGAATCGAAAAGTAAAATCCAGATGAGAAAGATAATAATGGTCAATACGTATTTGTTCCGGAATACTCCGGGAATTTTTTCTATAAAATGAAACCTGATGATCATAGTACAAACCTACATTTTTTTTTTTAACCTCCGCTCATAAGGTAGACCATCTGCACATTGTCTCCTGAGTGAATAATTGTTGTATCGTACTTCTCCTTTGAAATCAGGACGTCATTTATTTTAATAATTCTCATCCTGAATGAAAATTTTTTCAGGGTAAGCATTTCGCTCACTGAGATTGTTGCAGCGCTAAATTCCTCCTCACGATTATTAAGCAGTATTTTCATCAGCAAATTTACTTTCCTGGTCCTGGCTTTACTTTTGTAAGTTCAATGTACCACATAAGGGGGGAGTAGCCCGGAACCAGCGTAAAAAGCCCTTCTTTTCCATACGCAAGGCTTGAAGGTGTCAGCAATTTTGCAAATCCTCCTTCTTTCATATATCTCAGTCCTTCATCAACTCCTGCAACAATTAATCCGGATCCTATAATATATACCATAGGAGCTTTTGCTGTGCTGGTCGAATCGAACGCTACTCCGTTTAAAAATCTGCCTGTGTAATTAAAATATACAGTATCGCTAACAACAGGTGTCCGTCCTGTTCCCTCTTTTACCTGATAAAAATACAGCCCGCTTGGTTTCAAAACATAAGCAGTGTCTTTCTTTATGTAGTCGGCGATTGCAGCCTGTTCTGTTTTTTGCCATGGTCCATCTTTAAGACAGCTGGTGGTAATAATAATCAAAATTAAAACCACCGGATACAACAATTTGATCATCTTCATTCTATTTTTTTTTAACTCCGAAAGATACTGAGGATTTAACGACTTGGAAACGTTTAGTCAGAAGAAATTATTGCTCAGCTACACTGAATGCCTTTTAACAAATCAGGAAAGTCTTTGATTTGTGGCAATAATTCAACGAATCAGAATATCAGTATCCGATATGCATCCAGTGGCATATTGATTAATATCATATTATAGTTCATCATTATACTATACCTTTGAATTGATTAAAATCTCATAAAGTTTCTACCTAAATACCGGTAAAATGGACATTAAGTCGATCAAAGAACAGCATAAACTCCTGAAAAAATGGGACTATAACTGGACTCCGTTAGATAAAGGTTATACTGACAAGACTCTTTATATTAATGTGGGTACCACAGAGATAAAAGATAAAGTTGTTCCCCTCGCAATGAAAGAGAAATTCATAGGAGGAAAAGGCTATGGCCTCAGACTTCTCTGGGATGCAACGAAACCCGATACAAAATGGGATGATAAGGAAAATGAGATAATCATATCTTCGGGCCCGATTGGAGGAATAACTCAATATTCAGGTTCAGGGAAGTCGCTTGTTGTGACGATATCCCCGCAAACGGACTCAGTGATGGACAGTAATGTGGGTGGATTTTTCGGACCCTTTCTCAAGTTTTCAGGATTCGATGCCATTGAAATCCAGGGAAAAGCTGACAAAGATGTAATTGTTTTTATTGACGGAATAAATCATACAGTCGAAATATTTGAAGCTCCGGCAGAAGAGACGAACAGTCATCTTTTGGCTGAACAGCTCACCGAAATTTTTGCTGATAATGATAATGAAAAGAAATCTATCGGAGTCGTCTCAACAGGTTTGGCTGCTGAAAATTCATTGATTGGCATGCTGAACTTCAGTTTTTATGATCCGAAACGTAAAAAGGTTCGTTTGAAACAGGCTGGCAGGGGAGGTATCGGTACAGTATTCCGTAATAAGAAAATTAAAGCTCTTGTATGTAAGATTCCGGGGGTTAAAGGGAACCTGAATAATGTTGTCGACCTTGATGCCATTATGGAGAGAGGCAAAAGATTCAACAGGGAGATGAAGGAACTTGACGATAAACAATGTCAGATGAGGCAGACCGGAACAGCTCACCTCATGGAGATAATGAATGATCATGATCTGCTCCCGGTTATGAACTATAAATTTGGAAGTCATCCCGATGCATATAAAATCGACTCATCTGTATGGAAGAGTCATTTTACCCAAAACCATCCCGATGGATGCTGGATCGGCTGTAATATGTCGTGTTCAAAAGGAATTGATAATTATGTTGTTAAAACAGGCCCGTATAAAGGTCAGGTAGTGATTGTTGATGGCCCTGAGTATGAAAATGCGGCAGGACTTGGTTCAAACTGCGGAATCTTTGATCCGGGATATATTATTGAAACAAATTTCTATTGTGATACTTACGGAATTTGTACAATAACATGGAGTACGCTTACTGCTTTTATAATGGAGTGCTACCAGAATGGCATTCTCAACATGGAAAGAACGGGAGGACTCGACCTTAATTTTGGCAACTCCGAAGCAGCTCTTGAGATGCTTCATCAGCTTGCCCGTGGAGAAGGATTTGGCAAGATAGCCGGAACAGGCGTTCGTAAGATGAAAGAACTCTTCATTAAAAATGGATGGGGAGAATCAGGATTCCTTAATGATATAGGTATGGAAAACAAGGGACTCGAGTATTCCCAGTATATGCCTAAGGAATCGCTTGCCCAGCAGGGTGGATTTGCCCTCACAAATAAAGGTCCTCAGCATGACGAGGCATGGCTTATCTTTATGGATATGGTAAATAATCACATCCCGACATTTGAGAATAAAGCTGAAGCTCTTCATTATTTTCCGATGTTCCGTACCTGGTTTGGTCTGGTAGGTCTGTGCAAACTTCCATGGAACGATGTTGAACCTGAAACTAATCCACAAAGTGACGAACCTGCTAAAGTGCCTGAACATGTTGATAATTACGTAACTATATATAAAGCAGTTACTGGTCGTCCTTTTGATAAGAAACGACTCGTGGAAGATTCTGAACGAGTATATAATTTTCAAAGGGTTTTTAATCTGAGAAGAGGATATGGAACACGCATGTATGATAAACAGCCATACCGTGCGGCCGGACCGGTTACTGTTGAAGAATACGAATCACGTTCGGAGCGCTATGATAAACAGCTTAAAGAAAAGATAGGATTTGATCCTGCTGGTAAGACAACCCCGGAGAAAATGAAGGTATTAAGAAAGTATCGCGAAGATCAGTATGAATCTCTTTGCGATGCTGTTTATTTGCGTCGTGGCTGGAATAACAACGGTGTTCCTAAAATAGAGTTTCTGAAAAAGATAGGTATGGATCTGCCAGAGGTTATTGATGTAGTGAAGAATTTTCAATAGTTTCTTAAACATTTTAACCTTCTCCTTGTTATTTTTTAAGTTCCCAAATTAGTAAGTAAAAATCCTTAATGGGTCAATATATCTCGTTTCTAAGAGGCGTAAACATGACTGGTCATAACTCATTAAAAATGGCCGATCTTTCTTCCTTATATATCAATCTTGGCTATTCCGATGCCTTGACATATATTCAAAGCGGAAACGTAATTTTCAGCAGTCAGGAGAAATCTTCAGAACCTGAGATTGCCTTAAAAATCGAGAAAGAAATCCTTAAAGAATTCAGCTATGTCGTCCCTGTAATGATCAGAACAGCAAAAGAGTTGCAAAGTTTGTTTTCAGTGAATCCCTACCTCGCTGAAAAGAATTTTGAACCATCAAAAATGGCGGTCATTTTTCTCCATGAAAAAGTAACTGATGAGCAGATTCAAAAAGTAAAAGGAATCGACTATCCACCCGATAAATTTAAAATTTTGGGCAGAGAAATCTTTATCTTTTGTCCAAATGGTTTCGGAAGAACCAAATTGTACACCAATTTTTTCGAAAAGAAAATGGGTGTAATAGGTACAGCCAGGAACTGGAAAACTATTACCACCATTCTGGATCTGGCTGAAAAACGGGTATAAGAACGTCATCATTATTTGTATAGAGACGCATTGTGATATGTATGGTGGAGACGCGTGCTGATACATCTGGTGGAGCCTCATGGTGATACATCGAGTGGAGACGCCCGAATTGGGCGTCTTTATAATTACGATGTGTCCCTACTTTTATAAAATGGCCATTTTTAGGTATGGTTTTAATTAATATGCAAGTGCAGCTATGTTTTTATCATCGTTTTTACAAAACCGATATGCAAAACATTTACATTTGCCTTGAAGCTGATGTGCATGACACCGTAAAAGCATTTTTTAAACGCATTAATAAATTATCTGACAGAAAATGAGACTGATTTTATTCATTTCCATTTTTACAGGATTGTTTCTTTCCGCTTGCGGAAATTCACATCCGACAAAACAAAAACAAATAATAGTTTTTCATGCAGGAAGCCTGTCGGTACCTTTAGCTCAGCTAAAAGCTGAGTATGAGAAGAAGAATCCGGGAATAGAGATCTTACTTGAAGCAGCAGGAAGTTTGGTCTGTGCAAGAAAGGTTACCGAGCTCAAAAAACCATGCGATATTGTTGCTTCTGCTGATTATTTTGTGATTAATGAGCTATTGATTCCCAACTATACTAACTGGAGTATAAGATTTGCAACAAATGAGATAGTCATTGCATACAACGAAAAATCAAAACATGGATCCGAAATAAATGCCGATAACTGGATTGACATTCTTCAGAGGGATGACGTAATCTATTCACGTTCCGACCCCAATTCCGATCCCTGCGGATACAGAACGGTCTTCACTTTTATGCTGGCTGAAAAGTATTACAAAAGAGAAGGACTGACCTGGAAGATGATAGCTAAAAACAAAGATTATATCAGACCAAAGGAAGTAGACCTGGTTGCCCTTATTGAAACAAATGCCATTGATTATATGTTTCAATATAAATCAGTTGCGATTCAGCATAGTCTGAAATACATTGAATTACCAGATGATATAAACTTGTCAGATCCTGCGAAAACAGATAACTACAAAACTGTGACT
>Ga0302322_100004804_pt1 | contig 11791 bp, 10 predicted proteins | sample Fen_T0_2_FD_203757 | JGI IMG/M metagenome (GOLD analysis project Ga0302322, IMG submission 203757) | Peat permafrost microbial communities from Stordalen Mire near Abisko, Sweden - Fen_T0_2 | ecosystem: Environmental > Terrestrial > Soil > Wetlands > Permafrost | place: Sweden: Abisko... | reverse complement strand
ACCTCGGTGTTGGTCGCGCCCTCAATGGTCATGCAGGCGGTGGTGCCATCCAGCCGCACTGACGAGATCATGGTGGTGGTGCACCAGTGGCCGTGCGGGGCATGGCAGACCAGCCGCTCTCCGCGTGGCGAGCGGCCCCGCAGCCGAGTCATGTTGGTCTTGGCCGCCGACTCGTCGATAAAGATCAGGCGCGCCGGGTCGAGCCCGCTTTGTGCGCGCTTCCAAGTCTTGCGCGCTTTGGCGATGTCGGGACGGTTTTGCTCGGCTGCATGGAGCGTCTTTTTTTATATGTCAGCCCCAGCCTGCCCAAGACCCAATGGACCGCCGCTATCGTGCAATCCAACCCAAGGCGTTGCTTGATCTCGCTCAGTGTCAGGTCCGGCTGCTTCGCCACCAATGCCTTCATCTGCTCGCCCGACTCTGGCAAAAGCCGCGCCTTGCGTCCTGAAAACCGGTGCCGCGCCTCGATCTGCCCGGTCCGGCTTCTTTGGTTCAAGAGCTTCTTGACCATTCCCAGCGAAACCCGGAAACGCTTCGCCACCTCCTCCTGCGTCCACTTGCCTTCGTCATAGGTTTCCACGATCCGCCGTCGTAAATCCAACGAGATTGTCTTCATCCGTACACCTTACTCCATCCCTCCAATTATAGCTATAGTTTTATTTGAAATGCTCTAGCTCGTTTCTTTAGGTTTTTTATCCGGTTTTACGCTTTGGCAGGCATAACGCTGCATTTCACGCTTTTCGCACTCGGCGCAGATGCCATGCGTGATGGTTTCGTTGCGTTCCTCGAAGTAGGCCTCGAGCGCTTTCCAATAACCCTCGTCATTACGGATCTTTTTGCACCATGCGCAGACAGGGATCAGTTTGCTCAGGCGTGCTACCTCTGCCTCACGTTTGGCGGCAATTTCCTGTTCGGCTTCTATGCGCTCAGTGACATCGATACAGCTGCCGATATAGCCTGAAAATTCACCCTGTGCTGAATAATAGGGGACGCCCCGATCAAAAATCCAACGGTACGCGCCGTCGTATCGTTTGAGTCTGTAATACATTTCGAACGACTGCCGAGCATCGAAAGAACCGACGTACGTAGCCAAACATTTGTCGAAGTCCTCAGCGTGCACACCTTCAGCCCAACCATTGCCAAACTCTTGCTCAAGCGCGCGGCCACGAAAACTAAGCCAGCGTTCATTGAAGTAGTCGCAAAGTTTATCGGTCCGAGCGCGCCAGATCATGATAGGCGCTTGTTCGGTGATGGCTTGGTATTCTGGAAGGGAGAGCATGTTGCTTAGCTGGGCTGAGCATAGGATGTTCCATTTGCGTTTAGCAATGGGAGCCAAAGCGGCTGGGGTATTTCCCTGCTCGTGGGCAACGACGGCTCACAAAAGACTAAGTTGAGCGTCGTCCGCCGGTTTGACGGAAATTTTTTTCTTTGGTTGCGCCTTTGGCGCAGGAAGCTCAACCGCAGTGTCGTCAGTCTCAAGTTTGGCGAGAATGGTTTTTGCACGGTCAATCACGCTGAGCGGCAACCCAGCCAAGCGTGCGACCTGGATCCCATAGCTTCGGTCAGCAGCGCCGGGCACGACGCGACGCACAAAGACGATATCGTCGTTCCACTCTTTTACTGCGACTGAGAAATTACGCAGGCGCAACAGGTGTTTCTCAAGCTGAGTGAGCTCCTGGTAATGCGTGGCGAACAGCGTACGCGGACCACGCGTCTCACCACGGTGCAGGTGCTCGATCACCGCCCACGCGATGCTCAGACCGTCGTAGGTCGAAGTGCCACGGCCGATCTCATCGAGGATAATGAGGCTGCGTTCGGTCGCATTATTGAGGATGTTGGCGGTTTCGTTCATCTCGACCATGAACGTAGAGTTGCCGCGCGCCAGATCGTCGCTTGCTCCAACACGTGAAAAAATACGATCAACCAAACCCACGCGGCAGGTTTTAGCCGGTGTCCAGCAACCGATCTGCGCCATCAACGTGATCAAAGCCACCTGTCGGATGTAGGTGGATTTGCCGGCCATGTTCGGGCCGGTAATAAGTGCGATCTGCACGTCGTCGATTGCGAGTGCTGTGTCGTTCGGCACAAATGCTTGGCTACCGGTAGCGGCTAGTACGGCCGTTTTTAACATCTGCTCCACGACAGGGTGACGGCCTTCGGAAATCTCGAGGACATCCCCCTCGTCGAGCGTCGGGCGGCAATAATCCCACTCGCGAGCGAGAAGTGCCCAGCCACCGAGCACATCGATCTCAGCGAGAGCGTCTGCTGTTTGTGCGAGGGCGATCGATTCATCCAGCACCGCAGTCACGAGCTGGCCGAAAAGTTCGAGTTCGCGCGCGAGGGAGTTTTCTTCGGCGTGGAAGATCTCCTTTTCCTTTTTCTTTAAATCTTCCGTCACATAACGCTCACCACCAACAGTCGTTTGGCGGCGAATGTAATCAGAGGGCACGAGATGGAGGTTGGCCTTGGTGACTTCGATGTAATAGCCAAAATTGTTGGTGAAACGAACTTTTAGGCTCTTTATATTAGTTCGTTCCTGCTCCTGACGTTCGAGGGCAGAAAGCCATGTTTTATTATCGCTGGTGAGCGAACGTAGCCGGTCGAGTTCGGAATCGTATCCAGCGTGGATGTAGTTTCCATCCTGCAGGTCCGCGGGAAGTTCGTCGGCCAGCGCCCGGTTGAGCAGATCCCGCAACGCGGGTAGGTCGGTGATGCGATTAGCGAGAGCCGTTGTGGCAACACTGCCAATTGCATTCAGTTGGGCAAGAATTGCGGGAAGCTGAGCGAGAGTATCACGCACACCACCGAGCTCGCGTGGATTGCGGAGACGATTTTGCAGGCGACCGAGAATGCGCGGGATGTCGCGGACCTGCTGCAATTGTTCGCGCAAAGCGTTGAGTTCCGTAACGTGGCTTATGAAATCGCCAACCGAGGTTTGGCGTCGCGTGATTTCTTCCAAATCGAGAGTCGGAGCGGCGAGCCAGCGTTCAAGCAATCGTGCACCTGCGGCCGTTACGGTGCGATTGATTGCGCCAATCAACGATCCCTCGCGTAGGCCGCGGGTGGACTCAAAAATCTCAAGATTGCGGAGTGTTGCTGGATCGAGCAGGAGCGTTTTAGCGCTGCCGTATTCTTGCAGTCCGCGTAAGTTTTCTGGTTTTGCGCAAAGGTTTTCGCTGGCGTAATAAACGAGCGCGCCCGCCGGTCCGAGTCCCGCGTGCGTGTGAGCGAGCCCGAAGCCTTGCAGATTCAACACACCGAGCGTCGCCATGACCGCGCGGGCTCCGCCGTCGGTTTCAAAATGATAAGCGGGCAGTTCTGTAACTAGCCGATTGGAACAAAAATGCTGCAATGCGTGCAGAGCAGTCTGATCGTGCGGAGCCTGCCGCCAGGACTCGACTGCACCTTCAATCGTGATGATTTCGGGCGGGTCGAGCGACGTCAGAACGGGCAACAAATTTTCCACACGCAGATCACTCGCGATTTTGAATTCGCCGGTTGTCAGGTCGAGCCACGCGGCGTGAAGGCCGGCTTTATCGCAGGCGAGCGCGCAGAGATAGTGGTTGCGCGCGGCGTCGAGCTGATTCGCCGCGATTGTCGTCCCAGGACTTAGGATGCGTGTGAGCTGGCGCTTCACCAGTTTGCCTGGTTTCGCGGCCTCTTGCTGATCGCAGATGGCGACCTTTTTACCTGCCGCAAGCAGCTTGTTGACGTAGTTGTCGGCGGCATGATGGGGAAGGCCGGCCATCGGATGCTCCTGACGCTTCGTGAGGGTAAGTCCGAGGAGGCGAGCGGCGATCTCGGCGTCCTCAAAGAACATTTCGTAGAAATCGCCCAGCCGGAAAAGCAGGAGAGTGCCCGGCGGCAGCCCGCGCTTCACCTCGAAATACTGCTGCATCATCGGGGTTAATTTGGCGTTCTCCTCAGGCATAAAAACGCGAGGAAAACATGAACGACGCGAAAGACACGAAAAAACTCAAGTCACCGCTTAACTAAGATCCATCTTATGCCGTTCCTGGTCTTCCAAATTGGCTAACGGTGCGTTTTCCTGACCTTTCGACCATGACACTCTTTCATCGCGACCTCGGCGGCTCAGGAAATCAGCCCTTGATAGTTTTACACGGATTGCTCGGTTCCTCGCGCAATTGGCAATCCACCGGCGCAGATTTAGCGACGCGTTATCACGTGTACGCGCTCGATCTTCGGAATCACGGGCGTTCGCCACATTCCGCAGAGATGACCTACGCGGCGCAGGCCGCTGACGTGCTCGCTTGGATGGATCAGCAAGGGATCACGCGGTCGTCAATAATGGGCCATAGCATGGGCGGCAAAGTCGCGATGCTGCTCGCGTGCCGACATCCCGAACGCGTTGAGAAGCTCTTCGTCGTCGATGTCGCACCGAAGGACTACGGCCTTATGGGACATCAAAACGATTTCGCTGCGCTCAATGAGCTCGACCTGCGCATGCTTCAATCGCGAGGCGAAGCTGAAATGCGATTTGAAGCGCGTGTGCCAAGTTTCGGCATGCGTAAGTTTTTGGCGACTAATCTTGAGAGGGTTGAGGAGACGAACTCCTGGCGTTGGATCGTCAATCTGCCGGTGCTCACTTCAACTCTGCCTGAGCTCGCAAAAAATTCGCTGCTCGCGGATGACCGGTTTGCTGGGACAACGCTATTTATCGTGGGTGGACGTTCGCACTACGTGGAGCCGACTGACTACGCGCAGATCACGACGTATTTTCCGCAAGCACGTATAGAGATAGTCGCTGGTTCTGGCCACAATCCGCACATGGACTCCCGAGTTGAGTTTGTGCGACTGGTCGAACGCTGTTGAGGCGATCAGGTCTCGGGCACAACGGGAATAATATTGCCCGTGACTTGCTCTCGGCTGCGGCGAGCGTATTTCATCCAGCGGCGGCCGACCCAACGCCGATGCATGATTAGGCCGCGCAGCCATTCTTCGATCATCATCGCGATCCAGATGCCCGGAAGGCCCCAGTGGATTTTCAGGCAGAGAAACCAAGCTAGTGGTACGCCGAAGAACCACTCCGAAAACATCGCAATCTGAACCGGAAAGCGTGCATCGCCTGTAGCGCGAAGTGAATTGATAATGACAATATTAAAAACCCGGCCGGGTTCATAAACGATCGACATCCGCAGGAGCAACGTGCCGCCTGCGATAATCGTCGCATCATGAGAAAATAAGCCGAGCAGTTGCGGCGCGAAAATGGCTACGACGACGATCGCGCCGGTGGCGATGAGAAGGCCTGTGCGGAGATTTTTTCTTACTTCGCGATAAGCATGTTCAAACTCACCTGCTCCAATCAAGCGGCCGATGAGAATTTCCGTGCCGAGGCCGAGTGAGATGCTGAAAAGAATCACGAGCCGTTGCACGTTTTGCGTATAGGTCATTTGGGCCAGGCTTTCACCGCCAAGCCGTGCGGCGAAACTTGTTATAACCATCAATGAGAGCCAATAGCTCATGTGCTCCCCGGCAGCAGGCAGGCCGATGTGGAGGATGCGCTTGATGCGTTCCAACGGCAGGCTCACGAAATCGGTGATATGAAGCCGCAACTTCAACCGTCGCTCCAGCAGAATCCAGAGTGCTATGCTGCTGACCACGCGACTGAAGACACTGGCTAGCGCCACGCCGAGCACGCCCATTTTTGGTGCGCCGAAGAAACCAAACAACAGCACGCAGCTGCCTATAATGTTGACGACGTTTTGGAGCAACGTAACGACCATGGCGTCGCGGGTGTAGCCGTGCGCGCGTAGCGAAGCGCCGATCGCGCCGTTCATGGCTTCCATAAACAACGAACCACCCATAAGAGCTAGAAACGGTTGTGCATACACCATTAAGTCGGGCGGCAGCTGCATCAGGCGGAGCAGGGGGGCGGCGAAAAGATAGGCCACCGCGCTGCAGATAAGCCCGATCCAGAAATTCACCGAGATGGCGGTTGCAACGATTTTTTTGGCGCCTGGTGCGTCGCCTGCCCCAACGTGGTGGGTGATAACCACACTCGCACCGATGCCGATGAAATTAAAACAGATCAGTGCCAGCACAACGAACTGGTTGGCTACGCCGAGGGCTGCGACCGCGCCGTCTGAAACGTGGCTGACCATGAACGTGTCGACCGTCCCGATCAAAATGCGTAGCGTCTGCTCGATAAAAATCGGCCAGGCGATGGTTAGAAGTGTTGGCTGGGAGCTGGACGTATTCGGTTTCACTTGCGCGACCCGACCTATCAATCCCAAACGGCCTGTGCGTAAAGCGGATTAAAAGTATAACGTTAACGTTATTCTCTTGAGTTCCTTGGTCAGGAGCCGCGTAGGCCTCGACACATCCTAACTCATTTCCGTGACCAAAGGCGTAGCGATGCGAGCAAAAAATCCTCCAACGCTGCAGACTCGTTTAAGTTCAGCCGCAATAAACCAACCGCATGTTCTAATTTTTCAATCGAGGCGGTTAACGCACGACGCGTGCCAGCATCGTTTTCCTTGAGACGAGCCAAAGAAAAGGTCCGCGTTGCTTGTTCGATCTCGATGAAAAGTCGCGAGCGGAGGCCATTGGCAATGCCGGTTTCGATTGCGACCTGTTCTTCCTCAGAAAGCTCAGCGGGAAGTTTTTCTTTTTGTTTTTTCCAAACCTCATCGGTTGCGAAATCGAGGATCGCACCGAAGCGCGCAACCAATCCGTAGGCAGAGAAAATCGAATCTGCGGCGGCTTTTTTATCTGCTATGCCTTTTACTAAACGCGTGAGCCAGGCGCGATAATCGTCGAGCCAGGCATTCCATCCATTGGGCGCAAAACTAACGGTGTCGGTAGGAAAACGAAAATGCAGGCAACGGCTGCGTATCGTGGGCAGCAGTGCGTACGGACGCGTGGTGAGAAGCAGGAGAGAGGTATTGGCGGGCGGTTCTTCCAGCGTCTTGAGGAAAATGTTGGCCGCGGAGATGTTCATGCGGTCGCATTCGTGGATCACGGCGACTTTACGCGGAGCCATCGTAGGCGAAACTTGCACTTTACCGATAAGATCGCGTGTGGCGTCGGCAGAGATTTGCCGCATTTTGCCGGTTGGGCGGAGCGTGAAAAAGTCCGGATGCTGCTCGGGTGTGAAACGCACGTCCATGCCGGGCAAGCCTAGGCCGCCGCCCTTGGGGTTGAGCAAGCGGTCGGCGAGCGCAAGTGCGACGTGTTGTAACGTCTCGATATCATCGCCGGTGAGCAAGAGACTGTGAGAAAGACGCTGGCGCTCGATCGCACGTTCGATCACGGCGATCGACGGCGTCGCGGCCACGGCACTGGGCCAGGGCGTTGTTTCAACCGAAGACATCGAGGGCGCGAGCGGAAAAGCTAACCTTAGGCTTTAACGGTGGCGCGTTTCACGGGTTTGCGCGCGGGTTTGGCGGTTCCGACCAAGCGTTCTTGAACAGCAGCCCAAACTTGTTTCTCGATCACATCTTCGCGTTTGGTGCCATCAATCACTACGAAGCGCTCCGACATGCCTTTCGCGAGCACGAGATAGCCCGCTCGAACTTTTTCGTAGAAATCAATATTTTCGCGTTCCATCCGATCGGGCAGGTCGCTCGCGCGTTGGCGAATACGGGCAAGGCTTACCTCGGTTGGTACGTCGATCACGATGGTGAGGTCGGGCATGACGTTGCCGACGGCGAAACGGTTGATCTGGTTGACCGGGCCCATCGCGAGATTGCGGCCGATGCCTTGGTAGACGGTGGAAGAATCGAGATACCGATCACTCAGCACGAAGGCGCCGCGTAATAGAGCAGGGGCGATCACTTCACGCACGAGTTGGGCGCGAGCTGCTGCGAAGAGCAAAAGCTCTGTTTCGGCACACATCTCATCGCCTTTGGAGTTATGGACGATTATGTTTCGGATCTGCTCGCCGATTTCAGTGCCGCCGGGTTCACGCGTGGAGATGACGTCGAATTTTGCCTGCTGTAAACGCTCCGCGAGGTGCGCGATCTGCGTCGATTTTCCGCTGCCCTCCGAACCTTCAAACGAGATAAGTTTGCCGAGAGGTTTTTTGTCTTTGAGAGGCATAATGAGAAGCTAGGAGATTTATTTTGCGGGGGCGAGAAAGGATTATTGAGTGTGCGCATGGCCGCGCGACATCACGAGGCAAAAAAGCCAATGCGTCGGGAGCAACTGGATTCGCATGCAGTTGTGAGTGGTTTTCAATTGAAGGTACCGCCCAAACGCTCCAACTCTTCACCTACACATCTGCAATGAACCTACCGTTGCCTCTTTTTGCCACGACCAACCCCATACAGGTTTTTCTGCGCTGCGATCCCGCTGGCCAGGTCATCACCGTGCTACTCATGGTTTTTAGTCTGATCGCCTGGACGATCATGATTGGAAAACATTTTGAACTTAAGCGCCTGAGATTCCTAAACCTTTCTTTTGATGAACGGCTGCGTGAAGAAAAATCGCTGCTCAATTTACCTGAATCATTTCGCAACAAACGCATCATCCCTTATGCCGATCTTTTTGCCGACGCGGTTGAGGCTTACTGGCGTGCCGAGGCCATGGCTCGTGAACGCGGTGACACCGCCGTCCGTGCGCGCCTAGAGCACGCAGAAAATGCCCTCCAACGTGCTTTAGCGCGTCAAACTCTGCGTTATGAATCGAGCATGGTTTTTCTGGCCACGCTTGTCTCTGGCGCGCCGTTTATGGGATTGCTTGGCACGGTGTGGGGCGTGATGGAGGCCTTCAGTGCCGTTTCGCTCCAACAGACTGCTAGCATCCAAACACTCGCGCCCGGTGTTTCGGCCGCATTGCTCACGACGATCGCCGGCCTGATCGTTGCAATCCCATCTGTTTTTGGTTATAATTTCCTTCTCGCCAGCACCAAGCGGCTCGTCACTGAAATGGAAAACTTCGCCAGCTCGCTTGCCGACCGCATCGAGCTCGAATCGAACTAACCACTCGCCATGGCACGCACCTTCAGACGACAACGGCAGGCGCAACCGATTGCGGAGCTGAATGTCACTAACATGATCGATCTCGGCTTCACGCTGCTGATTATTTTCATGATCGCCACTCCGCTCATTAACCAGGAGCAGACGATCCCAGTTAACCTGCCAACCGAGTCGAAACGCGGCCAGGCTTCACCGGACAAAGACGCGCAGTTTGTCCATATCGCAATCGATGCCAAAGGCGGTTATTATTTGGACGAAGCTCCTGTCACGTTTGCACGTTTATCCGATCGACTTAAGGAATTTGGCATCCAGCCAAAACCTCCCGTGGTCCGCATTCGGGCTGACGCCAAAATACCGTACGAAAAAGTCATTAGCTTGGTCGACGAACTAAAGAAAAACAACCTGAGCAAAATCAGTTTCGATACCCAGACCAAAAGCTGAGTGTAAGAAAATGGCCCGCTCTGCGTCATAATTCTTGCCCGTCATGAACGCCCGCACAGTCAATGCATTCATGTTGTCCGCGATGCTCCACGCATTGTTCGCGGCCGCCATGCTCTATATGGCTTACGCGCTCAAGAGTGAGATGATCGACAAGGCCAAAGTCATGGAACTCGTGGCCGGTGAGGGTGACAATTGGCAAGCGACCGAAGCACCCGCGCTCGGCACCGCTGGGGGAGTGAGGTTTGCGATGCCGAACGTGCCAGCACCACCAACACCCGCACCAGAACCGGTGATGCCGGCCGCGCCCGAGCCTGCCCCAGTGCAAGCGGTCGCGCCGCCCAAAGCGGAGCCGCCTCCAATGGTTGAACCCAAACCTATTCAGAAAGCCATCCCCAAACCAGAACCATCACCGGTGTCCAAAGCGGACACCAAAAAGGCAGAACCTGTCGTGCCAGATCTGGTGAAAGGTATTAAGAGGGTACAAGTTCGCATGGCGGTAAGACAAAAGGCCCAGCGCGACAAAGAAGCCAAGGCCGCTGCCCAAGCCGCAGCGCTGGCCGCTAAACAAGCCGAAATCAATGCCCGTAAAGCCGAGCTGATGAAAGCGGGCGGCGGTCAGATTAAAGTCTCCAAGATAGACGCCGAAGGTATTGCCAAAGGTGTGATCGGCGGCTCGCCGGATAACAAAGTGGGTGGCGCAGGTGGCAAAGCGCTCAGCCGCGAAGAGCAGGATTTATTGGAGACGTACTTTGCGCTCCTAAAGCAGCATTTACGCGAGGCACACGAGAAACCCTCCGGTTTGAGCGATCTTATCGCCGCCAGGGCAGAGTTTTATGTTGGAGCTGACGGCTCTATTTCGAGGGCTCGCATCGTTCAATCCTCGGGCAACACCGAATTTGACGAATCCGTCTTGGCCGCGATTCGCAACGTACGTACCATCGGCCCACGTCCCGACGGCAAGGGCGACGTGCAGAGCGTGCGCTTTCGTATGAAAGATGAGGAATAAAAAGTCCTTGCATTCGTGGCAGAAACTTTGATTTTCCACACCCTCACGTTGGACACGGGCTCGTAGCTCAGTTGGCAGAGCGCCTCAATGGCATTGAGGAGGTCGTCAGTTCGAACCTGATCGGGTCCACCAACGCGTTGATAGTGAAGGATATACGGAATAATTGGCGGGAGGATGGCGGTGGGAAAGGCTGCATTACCGCTTTCACGATATTTCTGGATTTTGATCGGCGCGGGAGGTTGGCTCCGAGTGTGGCCAGAGTAGCGATCAATTTAGCAGGTTGATTCAGACGAAAATATCCGCTGATCCACCCGAGCCGAGAAATACAAGTGTGCTTCTCCGAATTTCCTTTTGGTCACGTTCCGAAGGTCATCCACGCAACGAGCCAATATTAACACCTAACAATGGGTGAGAGTGTAACGATGTGCGCCGTTCGTTGTACTGTGGAAAATGTGATCTTGCTGAGCGGTCGAGTTGATCGGCGCTTAAAATAGCGCGGTGGGAGGCCTCAGGCAAAGGAGTCGAATACTTCTTGGGTTACATTGACTGATTTTGAGCTACGGCATTTGGCACGCGCCATTTGATCATCGCGACTTTCGCGGTGTCGTTGATCACTAGGCACGAAACGATGGCGTAGGCGAAGATCGTGAGGGTTTGCCACCACGGCAAAGCGGTGAGTCCTGGGAGCCCCACGAAGGTCAGGACGGTACCAACGAGCCCATCTACCGCGAGGGCTGCGATCAGAGTTTTGCTGGGCAGCGTTGCCCAGAACCAATGACGCTCTCGCGCAGACACTACAGAGAACACGGCGAAGTAGAGTAGAAGCAGGAAGCTGAAGGTGTAGAGACGATTGTTGTCGGTCGCTAAACCGAAGCGGGACCAACCAATCCACAAGAGGGAAAGCGCTTCCGTGACCATCGCAATGCCCAGCACCACAGAGACGGTGATGAAACCTCCGATGTTCCACGTCTCCGGTTTCTTGGATGAGCGTACACGGTCGGTGGCCAGCGCGATCTTCGCAAAGTCAGTCATGAAAACCAACAGCAGCATTGCAAAAGCGGAGACGACAAACTTACCGGTCACCATAAACGCAATAGCCACAAAGCCCGCTTTCAAAATCGTCCGGCTGATCTTGTTGATGATCCAAGTTAGAATGCGCTGGTAGATCGTTCGGCCTTGTTCAACCAACGCCACGATGTTCGTCAGCCCTGGTTCGGTCAGCACAACGCTCGCAGCACTCTTGGCCACGTCGGTCGCAGAACTGACGGCGATGCCTACTTCGGCCTGGCGGAGCGCGGGCGCATCGTTGACACCGGCGCCCGTCATTCCAGTCACATGCCCCGCAGCCTGTAGATGTTGCACGACGATGTATTTATCTTCCGGGTACACTTCGGCGATGCCATCG
>Ga0302322_100004803_pt1 | contig 11791 bp, 14 predicted proteins | sample Fen_T0_2_FD_203757 | JGI IMG/M metagenome (GOLD analysis project Ga0302322, IMG submission 203757) | Peat permafrost microbial communities from Stordalen Mire near Abisko, Sweden - Fen_T0_2 | ecosystem: Environmental > Terrestrial > Soil > Wetlands > Permafrost | place: Sweden: Abisko... | reverse complement strand
CGCCGCCACCGTGCCGCCCGTCGCCGACCCGAACGGGATCGGGAAGATGATCGGCAGCGGCATCCCCGTACCGGCCGCAGGAGCGCCGACGCTGACGCTCTGCGTGGTCTGCGAGTAGAGGTACGGATCGGCGGCGCGGAGCGCGACGTGGTAGCGCAGGAACGGCCCGTACAGGTCGGCGCTGAGGTCGACCTGTGCATCGCTCGCGGTTCTCACCGTGCACTGAAGGTCGAGGGTTCCTCCGGCGCGGCGGAACTTCAGCAACACCGGCGTCTGCACGGCGCCGAGCAGCACCGACTGCACGGTGTTCCACGACGACCAGGCGGCGTCGACAGATGCGCCCCAGACCTCGCCGTCGATGGTGATGACGCGCGCCGTCAGGAACTGGTTCGCGGGCTCCACGGCGCCATCACCCTCGGGCCGGTCGTACGTCTGGCCGCGGACGCCGGGAAGCCCGGTCAGGCCGGTGACCTTCGTGAGGTCGCTCGTGGACGTCGCCAGCAGGCGCGTCGTGCCGATGTCGAGATAATCTAAGATGTCGCGCCTCCTGCTACCCGCTTCGCGTGCTCCGGGTGGACTCCGAACCGCTCGGCGATGGCGAGCCACGATGCGCCCTGATCGTGCAGGCGCGCCATCAGGGAGGCGTCTCCGTCGCGCAGTTTCGCGTTCGCGTTCCGCTCACCAGTGCGATCGCCGAACCGCCCGCGGACGCCGGCATCGCGCATGTTGTCGGCCTGCGTTCCCGCCGTCACCTAGACGCTCACCGTCCTCAGCTTCCAGGCGATCGCCGCAGCGATGGCCTGCGGGTCGGCGGCTGCCGGCACCTGGTTGAATACGATCGTCGGGACCCCTGACGGCGCCACCGTCTGCGAGGCGAGTCCCGAGCCCGCGATTCCCATCGCCCCGCTCGTGCTGCTGCCGGTGATCGGGTTGAATCCCGTGTTCCAACTCTGCAGGTCGATGCCGACGACGCCGTCTGACTGGCTCTGGAGCGTGTCGATGCGCTGCTGTAGTTGCCAGTCGTCGAAGTCCTGCTGTGCCTGCTTCTGCGCGTCGAGCGCGGACGCCAACTCCTCGGCCGACGCGGTGCCGCTCTTCTTCATCGCGTCCACGGTCGCGTTCGCAGTTTCGAGCGCGCCCTTGACGCGATCCGCGTCGCGCTGCTTCTGGATCCGATCCTGAAGCTGCAGCGCCTTCTGAAGCTCGATGTTCGCGGCGCCCATCTGGTTCGTGATGGCCGTCCCCATGTCCGCCCAGATGCCCCCGCCGCCGCGCATCGCGTAGCGGAGCGCGTCTTGGATCTTCGTCTTCAGCTTGGTGCCGAGGTGCGTCAGGCCCTTGATCGCGCCCTTCACGATCTCGTTGCCGATGTAGACCTCGCCGCCGTGGCTCACCGGCGAGAACGGGTTCAGGCTCGTGATCGCCTTCTTCACCTCGCGCTCGATGAACCCCTTCAGTGCCGACCCGAGCGACGAGAGGCCCGACAGCATCCCGCTGACGATCATGCCTCCGATCTTCAGCGACGCCTTCACGTAGAGCTCGCCGGCCGCGAGCAGGAGCCCGGGGATCTTCTCAAGCAGCGACTTCACCGCCCCCGGCAGCGCGTGCATGGCATCGAGGAACTTGTCCTTGATCGTCGACCCGATCGCCTTCGCAGCGGGGCCGAAAAGCGTCACCGCGCCACGGAGCACGGCCACGATCAGATCGAGCGCCTTGCCCGGAATTGTCTTGATGCGCGCCCACGCCGTCGACCAGTGCCCCTCGAGCACGTCGCCGACCGCCTTCCATATCGTCTTGAGGATCGCAAACCCGGCCTTGAATACCGGCCCGAGCGCGTCGACCAGCTTGTGCGTGATCAGGATGATGTCGTCGCCCCACCGCGCCCAGACGCGCTTCACGAACTCCGTGAACTGCGTCGCGATCGCCTGCACCTTCGCGATGCCCGCCGGCAGGTTGTTCGTCAGCCACGTCACTAGCTTCGTGAGCATCGGGATGACCTTCTTCACGACGCCGTCGGAGAAGTCGAAGAAGTGCGCCTTCAGGATCGCGATCTTCCCCGTCAGCGTCTGACCGGCCGCCTTCGCGCTGCCGCCGAACTCCTTCTGCAACTCCTTCAGGATCACCGCCTGCGCCTTCGCCGTCTGGCCGTGCTCCTGGTAGGTCTTGATCAGCTTCTTCTGCTGGTCGTCGAAGGTCACGCCGACCCGGCTCAACGCGCCGACGCCCTTGATCGGGTCGTTTAGAGCCTTGCCGAGCATCGTCGCCGACGCCGGCATCGACTGGCCGAGTGCGACGCTCATGTCCGCCATCGTCTTCGTCGTCTGGTTGAAGATGTCCTTACCCTTGCCGGTCTCGTTCCTGATGTTCGTGAACGTGAGCAGCATGTTCTCGCCGGACTGCACGGCATCGGCGTCGACGCCGCTCAGCTTCTCGATCGCGTCCGCGTGCGCGTCGATCTGCTTCGACGAGATGCCCGCCGCGTGGCCGGTCGAGTGCAGCGCCGCCCGCGTCTGCGACGCCACCTTCTCGTGGTCGGTGTACGAGCTGATGACGCTGTGCAGCGCCCCGCTCAGGCCCTGCGCCCCGGCGAAGGCCAGCCCGGCGATGCCGGCGCTCTTCGCGAGGCTCAGCATCCCGACGCCGACGTGGCCGGAGACACGCCCGGAGAACCCCTTCGCGTCCTTCTCCGCGGTTTTGAAGCCCTTCGACAGGCCGGAGACGTCGCCGAGGATCTTGACGGTCAGCGCGGCGGCCACTACGAGCGCGCCTCCTGGCGCTTCTTCAGGTCGTCAACGATCATCAGGTACTCAGCGGCGGACAGGTCGCTCATCTGCCACGGCTGGATGCCGAACACGTCGCTCAAGACGGGACGCCAGTACCAACGAGGATCGGCGTCGTAGTCGGGCTCATACCATCCTCGCTTGCCGCCTCGACGACGGCCCCGGGAGGGACAGCGACGGGCTCCGTGTCGATGTCGACGGCGACCGGAACCTTGCCATCGAGGATCGCCTCGACGTTCGGCGTCGCCCCGGCCCGCTCCATCGCGATCACGGCGAGCGCCGTCATCACCTCGATGTCGACCTTCGACACCGCCTCGATGATCTCCGTGCCCGCGATGCCGCCGGCCAGGCGCTTCACGCGGCCCGCCTCGCGCGGTGTCAGCCCGTAGCCGATCTGGTCCAGCAGCGGCAGCGAGAACGACTGCTCGTCCACCACGAACCGGATCACCACCTGTGGGTTCGACCTATCCATGCTCACGACCTCCCGAAGTCTGTTTCCACCCAGTCAAGGAATCCCTCAAATGCCTTCTCGGTCTTCCCCGTCGCGTACCACTGCCGCACTGTCGGCTCGATGAACGCTCGCGTCTTCCCGAACCCGTACTCGTAGATCGCCGCGTAGCCCATCCGGCTCCGCGGCCCCGGGTTCAGCGGCGGCGTGGAGCGCACCACCAGCGTCGACCCGGACATGCTCGACTTGATGCTGCGCGCCAGCCGGCCGCTCTTCATCAGCCCCTGCGTCGCCACGCGGCCCTTCACGTCCTTCACGAACGGCACGCCGATCTGCTGCTTCATCTCCTTCCGAAGACGGGGAGCGAGTTTGCCCTCCATCTTCGAGAACATCCGCAGTAGTTCGGCGAGCCCTTCGACGGCAACGGTGCCGCCCTGGGCTGTCGAGCCTCGTGCCATTTACTCGGCGACGTCCGTCGTGCGGTAACGGGCCGTGCAGATCGGGTTCGTGCCGTCGTAGAGCGCCTTAAACGGCAGCGTCACCGGGACGATGTCCATCCCGTTCAGGTCCGGCGTCTCGCCCTCGAACCGCACCACCGGGAGCGTGAACTTCATGCCGTACTTGCCGGTCTCGCCCGTGATCGCCTCGATCGTCGAGCCCTCGACGAGGATCGTCAGCGACGTCGTCGTGCCCGCCACGTAGCGGGTGTACTCCGTCAGGCTGGAGAGCTCGATCTCCAGCGACCCGGTGATGTCGTAGAAGTCCTTCGCGATCGGCTGCTTCTTCAGGTTCGAGTTGCGCAGGAAGAACCGATCCTGGTTCAGCCCCGTCGAGCCCTTGATGCTGAACTTCCGGACGTCGATGTTGCCGCCGCCGAGCGAGACCTGCGCGCCCGTCCAGTAGAACACCTCGAACGAGGAGGCGTACGTCGCGGTGGCGAGCGCCGTCGCCGTCGTCTCGTCCATCGCGTCGATGCCGAGCTTCATCATCAGGATGCCGTCGAGGTCGAGCGTGAACTCCCAGTCGGTGACCTTGCAGCCGTTGTAGGTGAACGCGCGGACGTTCGTCGCCGAGCCGGTGACGTCCGGGATGCCAATCTGCGCCGTGAAGCTGCGGTTCGAGGTGTCCTGCGCGACGATCGCGAAGGAGTGGTCGCGCGTCAGCGAGCCGCCGGACGGGGTCGTGATCACGGTGTCGAGGCCGAACGCCTGGCCGAGCAGCATCGCGAAGCCCTTCGAGCCGAGCTCGAACGTCAGGTCGCCACCGGCCTGGCGCTTCCCCGGCGCCCAGCGATCGGAGCGCTGCGTGCGGCTCGCGGAGCGAAGGCTCTTCGCCTCGATCCGGGCGATGTCGAGCTTCACGGACTCGTCGACGATCTCCAGCGCCCGCGTCGGCGTCGCGCCGTCGCCGTAGCCGGTGCCGGCCGTGTTCGTCGCCACCGTCAGACCGGTGATGCCGGTCTGGACGGTGATCTGCGGGACGTTGCGGCCGGCGACGAGCGCCCCGGAGAAGGTGATCGTGATCGCCGCCGGGAGCACGCCACCGGCGCACACAACGCCGCCGGTGCCGATGTTCGGGAGCGCCTCGAGCGCCGCCTGCACGGCCGCCGCGGCGGCGTTCGTGGCAAGCCCGCCGACGGTCGTCTGCGCGCCATCGAAGATCAGCGAGAACACGGCGGACGGCGTGCCGGAGATCTGCTGCACCTCGTTGGTGTAGACCTCCTTCGCCATCACGAACTGCGCGCTGATGCCAGATGCGGTAGGCATTACGCCTTCTCCTCCTCGGCCTCAACGGCCTTCGCCTTCTTCACGACCACGCTCTCGAAGTCCGGCCGGGCGGCCAGCTCCTCGCCGAGACCGCTCGGCACGTCGCACTCCTCGCCCCGCTTGACGCTGATCGTCATGCCGCTGGGGAGTGGGATGTCGACCGCGTCGATCCCACCCGTGTACCTGATCCTCATCCCTGTCTCCTTTAGATTCGAGCCGCGCAGGCGACCTCGAGCGTCGCCCGTGCCTCGCGTTGCGTGTCATCGAAGTGCTGGGTAAGGCTCAAGCCCTGGACGACGACCCAGGCGAACACCGCGCCCGAAGGCAGCGAGATCCCCGTCCACGGCGTCGTCCCCGAGCTCCAGTTGCGCAGGCTCGTCTCGATGACGCCGGCGTAGGTCATCGCCAGCTCCTCGAGGGTCTGCTCCGCGCTCATGTTCGAGGCGATGCACGACACGACGATGCTGGTCGTGTAGCGCTCCTCGCGCTTGCGCTGCCCGAGCGCCGCCGTCGTCTGGCCGCCGCCGAACACCGACGCGCCGTTGGTGCCGCCATCGACGCTGTCGCCGATCATCACCATCGAGTCCGACGGCCGATTCGGGAACGGATGGCCGATCACGACCTGCACGCCCGCCAGGCTCGCGTCCGCCTGCAGCCGCGTCAGCAGCCCGGCCCGGAAGTAGGGGATCGTGGACACGCTCATCCGATGATCGCCCTCCGGTACGGCGCGAGCAGCTGCCGGACGCCCCAGGGGAGCGCCGTGCCGCTGGAGTTCGGCATCGTCTGGCGGCCGTCGTCGGCGCCGGGGAGCGCGTACTGGTCGGCGGCACGGTCGACCATCGCCGCCGCCGCGATCGTCGCCGCCTGCTGCACGTCCGCTGGGATCGTCGCCGGCCCCCAGTCGCCGAGCACCGACACCTGCTCGTACCCGAACCGTGTCGAGTTCGACGAGTAGGTGCTGATCTGCGCCGACAGCATCATCCCCGTGAACGTGTCCAGCGAGTCGGTGCCGCCGATCGGCAGCAACTGGTACGACGTGTTCGCCGTCAACACCGTCGGCGTCCCCTCCGGGTGGAGGCTTACCGTCGTCGCGGTGCGCAGGTCGAACGGCGCGAAGTCCACGTAGAGACCGTCGACCTTGAAGATGTTCGTCACTGCGGTGCGGCCCGTCAGCCAGCGCTGCGTCCACTCCTCGCACGCCGCCGACGCCGCCGTCACGGCGGTCTGGATGCGGGTGTCGCTATTCGTGTCGACGATGCCGAGGTAGCTCTTCACGAGTGCGAGGCTCGTCAGGTCGGTGCCCGTCGCGCCCGCGCCCGGCGCCGAGCTCGTGACGATGAGGTCCTCGCTGCCGATCGTCGTCGCGTCCGACCCGAGATCCCAGAAGACGGTGTACGTGCCCGCCGTCGACGGCCCCGTCCCCGTCCAGAAGTACACGCCGCGGGTGCCGGACTCCGTGATGCCGACGGTGGTCGACGCGAGGAAGACGGCGCCGGTCGGGGTGTCCGTGATCGTGATGCGGATCGTGCCGACGAGGCCCGTCGTGCCGTAGCCGATGCTCGCCTCGAGGGTGCCGGCGGGGGATGCGTAGATGGTCATAGCGTGGTCACCCTCGATGCGTCGATGCCGTCCCAGATCCCCGCCGCGTGGTTGCGCAGGTAGACGTTCACCGTGCTGCCGGCGACGTACTCCACAAACACGCTCCAGATCGGATCGCGCGCATCGACGCCCGGCGTCACGTAGTAGAGGACCGGACAGCAGATGTGTGCGATCGTTCGCGACCCGACCGTCTGCGTCGTAAAGATGCTCGCCGTGTACGCATGGTTGTGCGTGTGCCCGCAGACCCATGCCCGCGCCTTCGACCGGTTCCCGAGCAGCGTCCGGATGTAGGCGTCGTCCGCATCGCCGACGCGCTTCACGAAGAAGCCCGACGTGTTCGAGTCGAAGATCGTCACGTTGTCGACGGATGGGTCAGTGACGCTATTCTTCAGCGGCGCGTGGCAGACGATGATGCAGTCCTTCGTCGATGCTGCCAACTGCGCATCAAGCCAATCGAGCGTCGTCTGCGTGATCTGGATCGTTGTCGTATCCGACGGGTACGGCACCGAGTCCGGGTTCACGATCAGCACCCGGCACAGACCGAAGTCGATGTTCTGGTTCAGGCTCGCCTGGCCGTACGCCGCCGCCGCCACCGTCGCCGTCCGGTTCGCCTGCCAGATGTCATGGTTCCCGATCGCCGTGTAGAACGGAATCGACCCGGCGTTCGGCAGCGCGTCCCGCCACGCCTTCGACAGGTTGTCGTTCGTCGTGTCGTTGATGTTGCCGCCGGTCTCGTTCGAGAAGTCGCCGACGCAGATCCGCGCCGTCGGCGTCGGCAGCAGCCCTCCGCTCAGGTCGTTCGAGAACTTTGACTGCCGGTTCGCGCTCAGCACCGGCACGTGTGGGTCGCCGATCATGTGAAATAGCACCGTCCCCGCGCCCGGGTTGCGCGGGATCTGCCGGGTCGACCTCATACCGGCTCCACCCGCACCGTCACCACGAACTGCGACAGGTTCGTCGGCGCGCCGTTCGCGGCCACCCGGATCGCCATCACGTCGTTCGCACGGAACTTCACCGTCGTGTCGAACACCGCCTCGTCCATCCAGAACGCCTCACCCTGCAGCGCGCTCAGCTGCCGCTGGAAGTTCGTGCCGGCGCTCGAGATCAACTCCACGAAGTCCGTCGCGAAGTTCGACGTCACCCGGTAGCGCCGAGGTCGCCACGACCAGTTATTCGACCCATCCATCGTCAAGGCCCCGCCGAAGTTCGCCACGCCGATCTGCAGTACCCGCAGCGGGAAGGGCGCCACGAACACCGGGAAGATCGTCGTCGCGGCGATCGTGCCGTCGTACGGACGCGTGATGAACAACTCCTCGACTGTCGGAGAGGTCGCAGCGGAGACCCGGTTTGACCGGAGCGTGCCGGTCACATCGCCGGCAAGGATGGGGACGAGATCCGCGCTCACGGCTAGGAAACAGCCATCCAGTAGGCGAGGGTGCCGGCGGCGCTGATCGTCAGCGAGGCCGGTAGGTCGGTCTGCGACGCCTGCGCGCCGGTGTAGGTGATGCTGTTCGCCGAGTTCGCGTTCGTCGCACCGACCATTCCCTTGGCGAAGGTCGGCATCGTCGTCGCGATACCCAGGAACGCCAGCAGGTAGGTGTCGGTCGATGGGACGACGAACGGCTGGCCCGCGACGAGCGCCAGCGGCATCGTCCGTGTGCCCGAGGCTGCGAGTTGGCCGGACACGTCACCGCTCGATGCGAGCAGCGAGGTCCCCGCCTTGTTGTAGATCCCGACCTTCGCGCCGATCCCCGAGAAGCCGGAGCCGGCCGTACCACCGAGCGCCATCAGGATGTTCGTGACGACGTCGCCGCCCGCCAGGCCGATCGCCTGCAGGTACACCGTGCCGGTGATGGAGATGGTGTTGTTCGATGTCGCGTTGAACGGGAACGTCTCGGCGTAGTAGCCGTGCGCCTCCATGTTGGCGCGCTGCCGCTCGGCGTGCTGCTGCGCCGTGTTGAACGCGAATGCCGTCGGCATCACTCACCCCGCTTTTCTGCCGCGACCCGCGGCCTCGACTGACGACCCGTGCGCTTCTCCGGCTTCACGCCGAACCGCTCGAGCTCGCGGTCGACATCCTCGGTCGGATCGCCACGATCGATGCGGCCCCGGAGATCCGTCTTCAGGCCCTCGATGTACACCTCGGTCTGCTCCGGGTCTTCGCCGGGGAAGTATGCGAATGGCTTGGTCATGGTCACCCGATCAGTAGGAGTTGCTCGCCGCGGGCGGACGCGCCCTTGGAGAGATTGCAGGGAGCACAGGAAACCCTCAGGTTCGACTCGTCGTGCGAGCCACCGCGGCTCAGCGGGACGACGTGGTCGAGGTGGATCTCAGCGGGAGAGCAGACCTCGCCGCACAGGTAGCAGGTGCTCTTGTCGCGCTGGATGATGTAGGCGCGCTGGATGTCGCGCCGTCGGCCCGAGCCTCGGGGGAGACGGCCGTTCGCGCGCTTCGAGCCGTGCGCGCTCGAGTTGCACTTCTCGGAGCAGTAGACGGCGTTCGTCTTGATGTTGCGGAACTCGGTGCCGCAGTGCGGGCAGACTTTCGGCGGGGCGGCCCACATGGCGGCGACCCGGTCGGCCTTGTCGAGCGCGAGCCGAAGCATCGTCCTGAAGTCGATGAGCGCCTTGGCGCACGGGGCGCACCGAACCTGAGTCGAATTGCGCATTGTCGTCTCGATGTCACAACCACATCCGGCACACGCGATGATGGGCGGGCGAGTCTTGTACTTGCCTTCGGGGAGCCCTAGCGCTATGCGAGCGGCGTCATACTTCCTGGTGCATTCCTTGCACCAGTGATGGCGACGGCGAGAGCCGTCCGGCATCCAGTAGAACTCGGATGCCGGACGGCTCTCGTTGCACGCGGAACAGTCGCACGTCGAAACGCCGGGCGGAGGCCCGTATCGGAGTGTGCGACCCATAGTGTTCTATCCCTTGTGCAAGTCAGTTAGCCACTATTGGCTAAAAGCCTGCCTGGACGATCGACCCGGTCCCGTTGATGACCGAGATCATCTTCGGCTGCCGGCTCATCACGCCGTAGTAGCCCCAGAGCACGAGCTGGTACTGGAGCGTGGCGATCGAGGTCTGGTCGGCGACCTTGAAGCTGGGAGCGGACTCCCAGATGTCGAAGCCGCGGCGGTTGATCAGCACCGTCGGTGCCTGGTTCGTGCCGGCGCCGAGGTTCACTGGCATGTTCGCGTCACAGACGACGGGCAGGCCAAAGTTCGTGAACCCGACGACGCCCTGCGCCTCGAGGTCGGCGAGGGACGTGCCGTTGAAGCCCGGCATGCCGCCGAGACCAACGGCGAGCGGCCGCAGCTGCGAGTCGAGACCCGACAGGTACCAGTTCCACGTCGACGGGTGCATGATCGCGAAGTCGGTACCGACGAACGCGCCCTTGTCGATGCCGTTCTTCGCGAAGATGAGCTGGTTCCAGAACGAGTCCGCGACGGTCGCCGAGGTCTGCTTCGGACCCGCCGAGGTGTACGTGACCGCGTTCACGCCGGTGACGTTCAGGATGCCCTTCGCGTTCGCCACGTTCCCGTTCAGCACGGCGACGTCGAGCGACTGGTTGTACGACGCGACGAGGTCCTGGTAGATGACGCCGTCGATCGCCGGGCTCGAGAGGTCGACGATCTGGTACGACACGACCGCGCGACCGGCGATCGTCTGCACCTGCGCCGTCTTCGAGGCGGTGACGAGGTCGGTGTTGGACACCGCGCCACCGTCGGACTGGACGGCGGTGGTGTCGCCCGTCGTGATGCCGGGCAGGTTGATCGAGTTCGTCGCCGGCGGCAGCGGCATCGAGCCGATCGCGTTGACCGTCGGGCGACCGGCGCGCAGCAGCGGGAAGAACTCCGGCAGCCACAGCGGCGGCGAGAACTCACCGCCGGACGTGGCGGTCTGGTTGACGCCGGCACGGGTCTCGATGGCGTACTCGCGGTTGTTCCGCTCGAGCCGGTCGAGGGCGCCCTGGTCGCGCTTGGACGCGAGGATCAGGTCGGCGAAGTACGACGGGCCGAAGTCGGGGCGGTAGGTGCGCTCCGTCCGCTGCGTTCCACGCGCCGTCGCCGGCTTGCGGCTCTCGGCCTCGCGCTCGGCGGCCGGCGGGATGCTGGCCTCGAGGGTCTTCTCGGTGCGCTCGCGCGCCTCGTAGTTCTTCTTCGTGCGCTCGACCTCGGCGACGGACTCGTCGAGCTCGGCGCTGAGCGCGTCGAGGTCGGCGGTCTCGTCGGCGCTGTCGATCGCGTCCTTCGCCTCGAGGGCACGCTTCAGCGATGCCTCCCAGGCGGAGCGGAGCTGCTCCTTCGTCATCTCGTCTTCTCCAGGTTCATGAGTGCGGCGCGCGCCTTCAACTGCAGCGCGCGGAGCTGCCTTGCGGCAGCGAGGTCGGCACCCGCCGGAGGCGCGATGCTTGCTGCTTCGCCCGGCCCGGAGGCCGCGACGTCGCCGGTTCGGCCCATCTCCGGAGAGATGCGACCCGCTGCAGCCATGCGGCTGTGGAGCGTCACGTCGGTCTGCGGGTACGCGCCCTGCGCGCAGATGCAGACGTCGTAGAGCTGGCCGACCGAGAGGATGCGGAAGTGATCCGTCTCCATCCCGTTCGCGTCGGTCGTGGTGGTGAGCTGTTCGGAGTCGATCGTGAAGGCGAACGACATCTGGTCGACGACGCCATCGCGCATCGCGATCGACAGGTCGCGGACGTAGCTGATGTCCGGGTTCACGCGGGCGAACACGCGCAGGCCCTGCGCGTCGGTGGACAGCTCGAGGCCGCCCATCTGCGACGCGGAGCGGCCGGTGCGCGCCATCGGCTTCGACATGTCATGGTTCACGTTCAGGTGCACGTCCGGGTTCGACGCGAGCACGCTGTTGAAGGCGTCGGGCGCGATGTCCTCGACGATGCGGTAGCCCTTGCCGGCGTAGAGCTCGGTCGCCTGGTCGAAGACGGCGGCGTGGCCGGTGAGGATGAACCCGTTGCCGTCACCGGCGCCGCGGAACTCCATGTCGACCATCCGCGCGTTGAAGGTGCGGCGCTCCGGTCCACGCAGGAACGCCCGCTCGTCGGCGGGCAGGGTGATCTCGTCAGTCACGGTTAGTCTCCTACGCCAGCAGTAAGGCGAGCGCGAGCTCGAGGTCGTCGTTGCGTCGCTTGTAGATCGGCGTGATCCCACCGCCGTAGAGGCCGCCGCCGCTCGGCGT
>Ga0302322_100004801_pt1 | contig 11792 bp, 11 predicted proteins | sample Fen_T0_2_FD_203757 | JGI IMG/M metagenome (GOLD analysis project Ga0302322, IMG submission 203757) | Peat permafrost microbial communities from Stordalen Mire near Abisko, Sweden - Fen_T0_2 | ecosystem: Environmental > Terrestrial > Soil > Wetlands > Permafrost | place: Sweden: Abisko... | reverse complement strand
GCAACGTGCGCCGCGGCGATGCCGTGCTCTACCCAGCGGCGGACCTGGTGCTGGAGTAGGGCGACCGCGTTTCCGTGGTTGCACCCCGCGAGGCGATTCCCGACCTGCGCGCCTACTTCGGCGACTCGATCAAGTCGACGGCAGAAATCTCCTACGTCGCCACCGGCCTTGGCATGTCGCTCGGCGTGCTGCTCGGGCTGATCACCGTGCCGCTCCCGGGCGGCGGTTCGTTTTCACTCGGCATGGCCGGCGGCCCGCTGATCACCGCGCTGATCCTGGGCAAGCTGCTGCGGCTCGGCCCGTTCTCCTGGTACATGCCGCTCACGGCCAACCTCACGCTGCGCAACTTCGGGCTGGCCGTGTTTCTGGCCGCCGTTGGCCTGGGTGCGGGGGCGCCGTTCGTCGACACCGTGGGCAAGACAGGTTTCACGTTCATCGGGATCGGCGCGGTGATCGTGCTGGCGGCCGTCGTGGTGATGATGTTGCTCGGGCACTTCGTCTTCAAGCTGACCACCGACGATCTGTTCGGAGTCGTGTCGGGTGCCACCGGCAGCCCCGCCATCACCGCGTATTCGAACCAGATGGTGCCGAGCGAGCGCATCGATGTCGGCTACGCAACCATCTACCCGTCGATGACGATCATGAAGATGATCCTCGCGCAGGTCGTGCTCGCCATGCTCGGGGCGGGTTGAATCACCCACCCGCCGTTCGATCGTCCAGGAGCTCTTCGATCATGAACGAACTGATGCGACAGCACGCGATGGCGCGCCATGCGGCTGGATGGACGGGCGCGCTGGCGCTCACTCTGGCTGCCGGACTGGCGCCGGCTCAGGCGCAGACGGCAACGTCCGCCAATCCGTTCGTCGACAACGCCAAGTTCGGCTACATGTTCCGGACCTCGTATTTCGATCGTCGCTCATCCGGTGACGACACCGGGGCGGGCGCGTTTCGCCAGCAGGCCATGGGTCTGGGCGGCTGGCTCTACGGCACCAGCGGGGAAATCGGAAACATGCTGTCATTCGGGGCGACCTACGACTTCGTGGTCCCGCTCTATGGCCCTTCCGACAGGCCCTACAGCTACATCCTGCGCGATCCCGGCCAGGACTCGGTCAGCGTTCTCGGCGAGGCCTACGGCAAGCTGCGGCTCGGCACCCACAGCTTCGTGCTGGGCCGGCAGTCGATCAGTCAGGCCTGGTACCTGGACGACGTGGTTCGGTTCTACAACAAGCTGGACCAGAGCATGATCGGCCGCCGCGACGTGCGCGGCATGCATCCGCTCCAGTACGAGGCGGCAACGGTGCAGGGGCGCGTGTCCGAAGACACGGTGCGCTACTACGGCGGCTACGTCTGGACCGCGCGGCAGATCAACGACAACTCATTCCGCAACCTGTACCAGGCGGCCTACCAGACGACCGTCTGGCCCGAGGAGAAGAAGACGGGCGACTCCGCCGGCGCGGCCTATGCGGGCCTGCAGTGGAAGCCCGACCGCAACATGATGCTCGAAGGCTCGTACTACGCCCTCAAGGACATGCTGGACATGGCCTACGTGGACTTCGACTACGTGTTCCGGATGCCGGAGAAGAACTACCTGCGCTTCGGCACGCAGTACCTGTACCAGCAAGGCAATGGCACCAACCAGCTGACGGGGGGCCGCGACTTCCACACCGGCTACTGGGGCGTCTACGGCGAGGCGCGCCTGATTCCGTGGCTGGTGCCCTATGCGATGGCGGGCGTCACATCGGACGGCGAGGACATCCGCGCGCCGTTCTCGATCGGCCCGTCGTATCTGGTGCAGCGAGTGGGCGAGAACTCGAAGGCCGGCGAGCACACCTGGATTCTCGGCAGCATCGTCGACTTCGGGCCGATCGGGGCCAAGGGCCTGAGCTTCGACATCAACTACGGTCAGCGCAGGAATCGCAAGACGGTCACCGCGACCGGCCTCACCCCGGCAACCGACTGGGACGAGATGGCGACCGACCTCATCTATGTCTTCCCGCAGGACGGACCCTTCAAGAACATGCGCGTGCGTGCGCGCTACGGGCAGGTCTGGGAGAACGGCGCGAGTCTGGTCGGCACGAAGATCACGAATGACATTCGTCTGGACATGGGACTCAACATTCCCTTCTAGGCCTGTGCCGCCGCGGCGAAGACGACGCATCCCACTCCATCGTGACCCTGAAAGCGACCGACGTGAACACGACCTCCCCGGCGCAGGCGCGAAGCACACAGGCGATCATCGCCGCGCTGCTTCCCTTGGCGATGGCGATGTCCTCGGCGCTCGGGCAATCAGCGCCCGCGGCAGACCCGGCGCCGCCGGCATCCCAGGCAGACTGGCAGACTCGGCCGACCCTGACCGGAGATTGGGGTGGATTGCGGCCATCGCTTGCCGACAAGGGCGTGAGCTTCGACCTCCGGTACACCTCGACCTATCAGGGCCTGGCCTCCGGGACCGGGCCCAGGGACTACCAATACGGGGGCAAGGTCGATGCCTTCGTCAACCTCGACAGCGGCAAGATGGGCCTCTGGGAAGGCGGCGGATTCCGCTCGCATTTCGAATATCGCCATGGCGAGGCGCCGGCCAATCTCGGCGGTGCGATCTTCGCGGTCAACACGGCCTTGTACTGGCCCGTGGACACCCCGAACGAACTGGTGGCGACATCGCTCTACTTCACGCAGAAGCTGGGCGATCGAAGCAGCATTGCCGTCGGCAAGTTCAACCCGGTCGACCTGCTCGCGGCCGACCCCTTCTACGGCGGGTGGGGCATCGACCGCTTCATGAATCTCATCTTCGCCGCGCCGCCGAGCGGGCTGATTCCGGTCGTGTTCATGGGGGCAGTCGGCACGCTCAAGACCGAGCCGGTTGCATGGACTCTCATGGTCTTTGATCCCAAGGACCGCACCAACGACTACCTCCCCGGTGATCTGTTCAGGACGGGCGTCAACGTCTCGCTGAGCGGCGCGCACACCACCACGCTCGCGGGGCGCAAGACCACCTACGTGGTCACCGGCCTCTACAGCACGGCCGAGGGCACGGACTATTCATCGCTGCCGCCCGGCTTCGGGACGACGACCAAGAAGGGGTCCTACAACGTCTCCTTCGAGTTCAGGCACAACCTCCAAGAGAGCCCGGACCAGCCGAACGCGAACTGGGGCTTCTATGTCAAGGTGGCCACCGCTGACGGCAACCCCAACTACGTTCAGTCATCGGTGATCGCGGGCTTCGGCGGCCGAGCGCTTTTCTTCGGGCGCCCGCAGGACAGTTTCGGCCTTGGCGCATACCGCTACAACCTCAGTGACGTGCTTCAGAGCTCACTGGCTCCCTATACCCGGTTCCGAGACGAGGCCGCCGTCGAAGCCTTCTACAGCTATGCGGTCGCGCCCTGGCTCTTCGTGACGGCGGACCTCCAGTACATCAAACCGGCTTCAGGCAGCTTCAAGAATGCCCTGGTGCCTGCGCTCAGGACGCAGATCCGCTTCTAGGCCGTCGAGTGCGTCAAACCGAGACCTCCACCATGCACGCCCACCCGAATCCGCCGCTTCGCCTTGTCCTGTCCGCCTGCCTGGGCGCCCTGTGCGCGTGCGCCGGCCCGGGCGACCTCAAGCCTGCGGCGCTGAGTTGCGAGCAGCTCGCCGGCCAGACCGTACCGGCCACGGCGATTGCACTGCCGACCGGCGGCGCCCGTGTCACCCGCGCGGCCCTGGTCGCTGCCGGCGGCACGGCGCCGAAGACTATCGGCGAACATTGCCGCGTCGCTGGCGAGATCGACCCGATCGACCCGGCGGCGCCGAAGATCAAGTTCGAGATCGCGCTGCCCACCGAGTGGAACCACCGCGTGCTGATGCTCGGCGGCGGCGGCTACGACGGCACGGTGCCCAATGTGGTGGGCAACGTGCCCGCCGGGCCGACCGACCAGCCGAACCCGATCGGTCGCGGCTACGCCGTGTTCGGCAGCGACTCGGGTCATGCGGGCGCCAGCAACCAGGCGGCCTTCGGCGTCAACGACGAGGCGCTGCGCAACTTCGCCTCCGAGGCCTTGAAGAAGACCCGCGACACGGCCGTCTACCTGATCGCCAAGCGCTACGGTGAAGCACCCCGGCGCAGCTACTTTGCCGGCGGCTCGACCGGCGGACGTGAGGCACTGGCCGTGACGCAGAAGTGGCCGCAGGACTTCGACGGCGCCATCGTCCTCTACCCGGCCTACAACGCCGCCAGCCTGGACCTGCAGTTCGGACGCATCACACGCGCGCTGGCGGTTCCCGGTGCCTACCCGAACCTGGCCAAGCGCAAGGCGCTCTACGAGGCGGCGATGCAGGCCTGCGATGCGGCCGACGGCGTGGTCGACGGCCTGATCAGCGACCAAGCCTCGTGCAACGCCTCGTTCAATCCCGCCACCGCCAAACTGGACGGCCGACCGTTGCGCTGCGAGGGGGGTGCCGACACCGGCGACGCCTGCCTGTCGGACCGGCAGATCGCGGCGATGAACGTCCTCAACACGCCCGTCGTCATCGACTACCCGCTGGGCAGCGGCGAGAACCAGTACCCCGGCTTCAACACCTGGGGCACCGACTTCGGCCGGCCCGGCACGGGACTGCAGAACACGGTGAGTTTCTTTGGCCTGAACAGCGTGGCGCCCGGCTCGCCGATGCCCGCACCGCCCGCTTCCGGCACGGCGGGGCCACCCTACGGCTCGATCTTCTGGGACCAGTGGGTCAAGTACATCGTCACCCGCGACCCGAACTTCGATTCGCTGGCGCTGGACCCGGAGCATCCGGGCCGCTGGCGTGCACGCATAAGCGAACTGACGGCGCTGCAGGACGTGAACAAGGCCGACCTGTCCGAGTTCGCCGGGCGCGGCGGCAAGATACTGATGGCGCACGGGACCTCGGACCAGCTGGTCAGCACCCGGGCCACGGAGCAATACGTGAACCGGCTGCGCGCCACCATGGGGCCGGCGCGCGCCGATGCCTTCCTGCGCTATTACGAGATCCCCGGATACAACCACGCCGTCAGCGCGGTATTCAACGCAGCCTGGGACTCGCTCACCGCGCTGGAGAGCTGGGTCGAGAAGGGCGTGGCGCCGGTGGACCCCCTTGTGTTCGATACGGCGGGCGTGCCCGGTCGCAGCCGGCCGCTGTGCGAATACCCACTGTGGCCCCGATACAAGGGCAGCGGCGACGTGAACGCCGCGGCGAGCTTTGTCTGCGTGGGCTCGTAGGGGCGCGCCATCTGCGGCAGGCGCCGTCGCTTTCTCGACAGTGTGAAACCAAACCAACCAAGGAGTTCAAACATGGCTACCAAGACGACGAAGAAGGCTCTCAAGCTGAGCACGGTCCCATTGAACTGGAAGGAGGTGTACTACACCAACTGCCCACTCGTGTCCGCCAGCAATGTGGACGAGGGGCTGGGCCTGACCAAGCAGGAGTTCAAGAAGATCGGCGTGAAGTACATGTACATGCGCTCCACCCCGCTGAACGACTGGTATCCGCACTACATCCACAACCTGGACAACCTGATCCGCTTCGGTGGCCTGTTCCCGCCCATCGAGGTGCACGCGGACATCCGTCGAACCCGGTTGCTGGGTGTGACGCAGATGCCGGCCGAAGGGGGTGTGATGATGGTGCGCGCCAAGGACAACATCTACCGGATGGCCGACCTGAAGGGCAAGAAGATCGGCTTGTCCAAGAGCATGAACACCATCAAGAACGACTGGTGGCGCATTCAGGAGCACCAGGGCATCGAGCTGATGCTGCGGATGAACGGCATGACCATGGACGACATCGAACTGGTCGAGTTTCCGTACCCGGACGACTGGTACAACGAGCCGACGATGATGGGCCCGCCCATGGAGTTGTCGATCGATCTGTGGCTCAAGCGTGACCACAAGCGCGATCTGGCCTTCCGTCCGCTCGAGGCCGCGCTGGAGAAGGGGGTCATCGATGCGATGTACCTCCAGACCAAGCCGCTGCAACAGGTCAGCGAGGCGACGGGCAAGTTCGCCGCGATCGAGGACCTCTCCCGGTATCCGGACTGGCGCCTGCAGGTTGCCAACATCCCCGCGGCCATCACCTGCACCGATGTGATGGCCGAGAAGCATCCCGAACTCGCGGTCACGTTCATGAAAGGCATGATCCGGGCCGGGCGCTGGGCCAACCAGAACAAGCGCGGCGCGGCCGAGATCCTCGACCAGCAGACGTTCTACCAGGACATCGAGCACACCTACCAGGGCATTCGTGACGTGGACCTGGTGCCCAACCTGTCGCCCCTGAATCTCGCGGCTGTCGAGATCGGCAAGAACTTCATGCTTCGCCACGGCTACATCAAGAACGACTTCGACGTGAAGAAGTGGGCTGCACCGGAGTTCCTCGAGAAAGCGGCGGCGGAACTGATCGAGGAACGCTGGACCAAGGAGACTGCGGCCAAGGTCGGCATCGCCTCGAAGGCGCGGCTCGGGTGATGGGGAACCGGCGTCCTTCCGGGGAGAAGGGCGCCGGTTGCGTAAGCGTTCAATGACTCGCGAAGTTCCGATGGACAAGACCTTTGGGACGATCCTGCTCGGCTGCCCGGCTGAGAACACCATGGTTGCGGCGAGAAAGCCGCTCGACATGACTTGGCGCTGTGTAACGAGAGGAATCACATGAACGAGACCAATACGCCGACGCGCATGCAGCGCATCGGTTACCGCGCGCCGACCGATGACACGGAACCCGATCAGCTGGTGCAGGTGGAGTATGCGTCCGAGGGCCGCGTGGCCGTCATCACCTTGAATCGTCCGCATGCGGACAACGCCATCACGACCGAACTGGCGGCTGCCTTGATCGAGGCGATCGAAACGATCGCGGCGCGCGCCACGGTGCGCTGTGCCGTCATCACCGGGGCGGGAGAGCGCGCCTTCTCGGTCGGCGGCGACCTGCGCCAGCGCAAGAGCATGACGAAGGAACAGTGGCTGCGCCAGCGCCAAGTCTTCGACCGCGTGCTCTATACGCTGCGCCAGCTGCGCCGGCCGATCATCGCCGCGGTTCACGGGATGGCCTACGGCGGCGGCTGCGAGATCGCAATCAGCACCGACTTCATCATCGCGTCCGACGACGCCTTGTTCGGCCAGCCCGAAGCGATGGTCGGCTTGTCCGCCGGTGGTGGCGGGCCGATCTTCCTTCCACGCGTGCTCCCGCCGGGCGTGGCCATGCAGATGCTGATGACCGGCGAGCCGATCACCGCGCGGGAGGCGCACCGACTGGGCATGGTCAACGAGTTGCATCCGCGCGCCGATCTGATGACGGCGGCACTGCGCCTCGCGGAGAAGATTGCAGCCAATTCGCCGACGGCGGTCCAGGCCGTCAAGCGTGCCGTACTGATGGGTCAGGGCGAACCCATCGAGCAGGCCGCCGCAATCATGATGGAGTCGCACTGGCGCTCGGTGGTTCATCCGGACCGTGTCGAGGGCATCAGCGCGTTCAACGAGGACCGCGAGCCGAGTTTTCGCGACCCGGACTTCTGACACGCCGGTCAACACTCGCGTCACGAATACGCTGCAGTCACACCCGTCCTAAGGAAGAGAGTCCAGTCTCCATGAACAAACTCAAGCAGAAAGAGCGCTTCACCGCACTCTTCGCCGGAGCGCTGCTCGGCCTCAGCGGGGCCGCGTACGCGCAGGAAGCATCCGCGGCCAACGACGTGGCCCAGGCGAACAACCCGCTGGCGAACTTCACCGCCTTCAACCTGCACAACTACGTCATCGGCGAGCTCACCGAGACGAATCGCAACGCCAACCAGTTCTGGATGCGCTACGCCCGGCCCTTGTCGTTCGGCGAGACGAAATGGCTGATGCGCGCGTCGCTGCCGATCAACACCTACCCGGCATCGCCGGACTTCGCCACCAAGAGCGGCCTGGGCGACCTGAACGTCTTCGCGGCCTACCTGTTCGACACCGGCCGGCCGTCGCTCAGCGTCGGCCTGGGCCCGCAGGTCACCCTGCCGACCGCCACCGAGGACGCGCTGGGCAGCGGCAAGTGGTCGGCCGGGCTGGTGCACACGCTCTTCGACTCGGCCTCGCCCAAGTTCCAGTACGGCTACCTGCTGAGCTGGCAGGAGAGCTTCGCCGGCGCCGACGACCGCGACAAGGTGAACATCGGCGGCATGCAGCCGTTCATGTTCTACCAGCTCGGCGGCGGAACCTACCTACGCTCGACCGGGGTCATGACCTACGACTTCGAGCACGGCACCTACAGCGTGCCGGTCGGGTTCGGCATCGGCCAGGTGATTCCCACCCCCAAGGCGGTCTTCAATGCCTTCATCGAGCCGCAGGTGTCGGTGGCGGACAAGGGCGCGGGCTGGCCGAAGTGGCAGGTCTTTCTCGGCTTCAACACGCAATTCAAGTGAGGCCCTCGCAGGGGATCTGATATGAGTGCAGCGGTTTCAAACCTTCCGCAGGGAAAGCAGACGACCCTGGGCCTCTACATCACGTCCAGGGAAGCCTACGAGCGGTGGAAGGCCGAGCCGGACAAGGTGAAGATCATCGACGTCCGCACCCCCGAGGAATACCTGTTCGTCGGCTATCCGACGATGGCGTGGAAGATCCCGGTCGGCAGCCAGAGCTACGAATGGGACGCCGGCAACGGCCAGTTCCCGATGACGCTGCTGCCCGACTTCGTGGATCGGGTGAAACAGGCGGCCGGACCGGACGACACGCTGCTCGTCATGTGCCGCTCCGGCGGCCGCAGCGCCATCGCCGTCAACCTGCTCGCCAAGGCCGGGCTCACGAAGGTGCACAACATCGTCGACGGCATGGAAGGCGATGCGGTGACGGACCCCGACAGCGTCTTCGTGGGCCAGCGGCTGAAGAACGGCTGGAAGAACTCGGGGTGCCCCTGGACCTACGAGCTCACACCCGAGCGGATGCTGCTTCCCACGGGGCGGACATGAGACCGCACATGAAAGAGACTGCAATGCTCCCGAACAGACCCTCGATCGGTGAGCGTGCAGGGCGGCTGACTCTGCCGCGGCATGTGCGCCTGGCGGTGCTTGTGACCGTCGGCTTGGGTAGCCTGCTGGGTGCCGGCCTCGCCCTTGCGGCCGAAGTTGTCACCGGCCCGGTGCCGATCAAGCACGTTCCCGTGGCCCAGGTCTTCACGTTTCTGTTCCTGATGCTCGGGCCGTTCAAGATCATCGGGCCGTTCGCCAAGATGACCAAGGACGCGGATGCCGCGGCGACACGCCAGACCGCCCTGTGGGGCACGCTCTTCGCGAGTCTCGCGCTCGCCGTCGCTGCATTCCTCGGCAATTCCATTCTCGACAATTACGGCATCCCGCTGCCCGTGCTGGCGCTTTCGGCGGGGATCATCCTGTTTCTGGTGGCGCTGCTGGGCATCCTGCAGCAGTTCATGCCGTTGACAACACACACGGAGGGCAACGCGGCTGCTGCGCCGATCGAGCCCTTGAAGACTGCGCTGACGCAACTGGCATTTCCGACCATCGTCACGCCCTACGGCATTGCCACGCTGGTGGTGTTTCTCGCGCTGAGCCAGAGCCCGGAGGCGCGGCTGACCATCGGCGCTGTGGTGCTGGCGATCATGTTGCTGAACCTGGCCGTCATGCTGGCGGCCAGACGCATCATGCCGGTGCTGGGCATTCTGCTGCCGATCCTGGGCGCAGTGCTCGGCGTCGTGCAGGTCGCCCTCGGGTTGCAGATCATCCACAACTCGCTCAAGGCGATGGGGCTGATATGAGCCCCGCACTCGACACCGCCACCACGCTGGCCTTCGAACGCACGCGCATCGCCTACGAGCGCACGATGATGGCCTGGATCAGGACGGCCACGTCGCTGATCACCTTCGGGTTCTCGGTCTACAAGTTCTTCCAGTTGGAGATGGCTGGCAAGAACCCGGGCGCCGCGGTCGTGGGATCGCGCGAATTCGCACTGGCCTTGATTTGCATCGGCCTGCTGTCGCTGCTGCTGGGTACGCTTGAGCATTGGCGAGACCTGAAGATGCTGCGGAGTCAATATGCCGGTATGCCGCGCTCGATGTCGGGCGTGGTGGCAATCCTGATCGCGGCGCTCGGCCTGTTCGCGCTGGCCGCTGTTCTTCTGCGTGGATGACTGGACATGGGCACCCGTTCCGGCGCGCACAGACCTGACGTGAAGGGGTCTGCCTCGGCGCCCGAAGTTCGACGGACCGCGCCGCGCGACCCGCTGGCCCTCTCGTTCGTCCACGGCAGCCTCTTCTTCAGGCTGATGAACCGCTGGGGCCCGGGTTGGGCGGCGCGGGCACCGATACGCAGCCTCGTCGCTGCCCTGGCGCTGCTGGCCTGGCTGCCGCTGCTGCTGCTCTCTGCGCTGCAGGGGGAGGCGCTGGGTTCGAGCGTGGCGGTGCCCTTCCTGCTCGACGTCGAGGCCCACATCCGCTTCCTGGTGGTACTGCCGCTGCTGATGCTGGCCGCGGTCGACGCCGACCGGCGCCTGAACCCGCTGCTGCAGCAGTTCACAGATCGATGCCTGGTGCCCGAGGCGTCGATGGGCCGGTTCGACGCCGCCGTCGCGTCGGCCATCCGGTTGCGCAATTCGGCGCTTGCCGAAGTGCTGCTGATCGCCATCGTGTACGGAGTCGGTGTCATGGTGGTCTGGCGGCATTACCTGGCGCTGGACGTTGCCACCTGGTACGCGGCGCCCGCTGCCCAGGGCTCGACGCTCACCATGGCCGGCGTGTGGTACGGCTACGTCAGCCTGCCGATCGTGCAGTTCCTCCTGCTGCGCTGGTACCTGCGATTGATTCTCTGGGCGCGCCTGCTGTGGCAGGTGTCGCGCATCGAACTGAACCTGGTGCCCACGCATCCGGACCGCGCCGGCGGGCTGGGATTCCTGGCCAACTCGGGCTACGCCTTCACCCTGATCGCCGCGGCGCATGGCGCGCTGGTCGCCGGGCAGATTGCCAGCCGCATCTTCTTCGCCGGCGCCAGGCTGCCCCAGTTCGCAGACCAGATCGGTGTCGCGGTCGTCTTCGTGCTGTGCCTGGTCTTCGCACCCCTGCTGTTCTTTTCATCGCAACTGGCGGAGTCCAAGCGTTCAGGGCTGCGCCAGTATGGAGCGCTGGCCGGGCGCTACGTGCGCGAGTTCGATGCCAAGTGGCTGCGTGGCGGCGCGCCGCCGGATGAAGCCCTGGTCGGCAGCGCCGACATCCAGTCGCTGGCCGACCTGGGCAATTCCTACGAAGTGGTGCGGACGATGCGCTTCGCGCCGATCAGCAAGCAGGCGCTGCTGGCGCTGGTCGTCGCGACGCTCATTCCGATCGCACCGCTCCTGCTCACCATGATTCCCATCGAAGAACTGCTCTTGAAGCTGTTCTCCGTCGTTTTCTAGAACATCCCAGACCTACAGGCCAACGAGGAGCCGGCATGACGCACAACCTTCCTGCCTTCACGGCGGCGCAGCACCGCAGGCGCAGCCCCTGGGTCGCACTGCTGATCGCGATCGTCCCGCCAGTCTTCGCGCTGAACGCGCTGGCCCAGGCGCCGGCGGCACCGGCCACTGCGGCGGCGCCGGCCGCCGCCTCGCAGCTCGACCTGCTCGTCGGCCCGATCGCGCTCTACCCGGACGATCTGGTGGCGATCGTCCTGCCGGCCGCGACCAATCCGCTGCAGATCGTGCAGGCGGACCGTTTTCTGGACAAGCGCAAGGCCGACCCCAAGCTGCCGATCGACGACAAGTGGGACGACGCCGTCAAGTCGCTGCTGAATTACCCCGACGTGGTGAAGAAGATGAGCGCCGACCTCGACTGGACGAGTGCGCTGGGCGAAGCCG
>Ga0302322_100004799_pt1 | contig 11793 bp, 8 predicted proteins | sample Fen_T0_2_FD_203757 | JGI IMG/M metagenome (GOLD analysis project Ga0302322, IMG submission 203757) | Peat permafrost microbial communities from Stordalen Mire near Abisko, Sweden - Fen_T0_2 | ecosystem: Environmental > Terrestrial > Soil > Wetlands > Permafrost | place: Sweden: Abisko... | reverse complement strand
TATGATTGGCATCAATCATATAGTTTGGGCAAATCGGCTGAAAAAAGCGCGTTCAAAACGAGCGCGCTTCGAGAGGGTTAGTGCTATTTCAGCTCAATGGCCTTTGCCTGCATCGACCCCAATCACGCCTTCGGACTGACTAAGTTTTGACCAGAAGAAGCCGTAACAGGCGATCAATGCGAAACACGCCAACGGCATCAAGAAGCTGATCGACATGTTATAGACGTCGCCCAACCGGCCCATGAGCTTGGGCATAAGCGCACCGCCAGTTATCGACATGACAATGAACGCCGAGGCTTTCTTCTTCGAATCGGGTCCGAGGCCGAAGATGCCCAACGCAAAGATGGTTGGGAACATGATCGACATAAAGAAAAAGGTTCCGAACACCGCGACGACTGATAGCCAGCCTATCTTCATTACCACGAGAATACATAGCAGAAGATTGACTAACGCATAAGTGCCAAGCGCACGATGAGCTGAAACTTTCCGCAAGATCGCTGAGCCAATGACACGGCCGATAAAGAAGAGAAAGAAACCGACGCTAAGCATTCGGCTCGCGCCGCTATCAATAAAGAGCCAGCCCCCGTCGGTATGCTTGACACCGTCGCCGAGATACCAGCCCCCCAAACCGGTATGAGCGGCGTCGGACATTGGAGGGACTTCCGAGATCATGTAGTTGATGAAAAAGCTGAAAATGCCGGCCTGTGCCGCAACGTAAAGAAACTGTGCGATTGTTGCGCCAGAGAAATGCGGATGCGCCCAGATGTTGTGGGAAGACAGCCTCCGCGAGTAGGTCCAGATGCCTACGGTGGCCAGCGCTAGAGGGACCAGGAAAACCCAACCAGAGACATTCACTTCCATGACGTAGGTCAGGATAGCGTAGATCGAGAAGATGAGGATGCCGGCGCCAGCCAGCATGAGCGCAAACGCGAGACTCCTGTGCGTCGCCTTCTCGGCCTGCGCCCCCGCGCCGGTTTCGTCGGTGTGCATTTCGTCCTGCACGTTGATCTCGGGCAGCTTGGCCCGCCAGAACAAGACCACCAACACGAGCACGAAGATCGCGATGATTAGATACGGGATGTAGAGGGTCTTACTGGCAGCTTCCGCACCTCCTGTTGTAGCGTAGAAGAAGTAGGACGCTATGTAGGGTCCTGTGATCCAGCCAAAGCCGTTGAACGACTGGGCGAGGTTGATGCGGAAGGTGCCGTATTCCTTAGGTCCAAGTAACGTCGTATATGGATTCGCCACGGTTTCTAATACCGTAAGGCCCATTGCCACTGCGCAAACGCCACCCAGGAATGCACCGAACTTGGCGATGTGCGTGGCGGGCACAAACCAAAAGCCGCCTGCCGAAACAAGCAATAGACCGAAAATAATACCACCCTTGTAGCCAATCTTCCGCGTGATTAATCCCGCAGGAAGCGCCATAAGCGTATACCCAAAATAATGAGCGAACTGCACCCAAGCCGACTGTGCCTTTGTGAGGTGTAGGAGGTCCTGAAAATGTTTGTCCATCGTATCTATCAAGCTGTTGAGGATCGCCCAAAGCATGAACAAGGTAGCTACGAGGAAGAATGTAACGGCGTAACTGCTACCGTCTTTTGCGGTGAAGAAGCCGGTTTTTTTATCTGAGCTCATTAGGGAAAGCTAAGGGTTGTGATGCGATCACCGTTGTGCAGGCAAGATGACGGTGAGGGAAAGCGGGGCGAGGTTGGGGAAGAAGGCGGGGGCGAGGCAACTGCAGAAATAACAAAGTAACCGCTAATGAATGCTAATGTACAGGCGCACTCTTGTTGCGCCCGGCCTGAATTTTAATCGGAAGGTCGAAGCAAGCCTGCGCCCTTCCGACGGAAATTTTCATTAGCGATAATTAGCGGACATTAGCGGTTAACAATGGATCGTGTTTGGCTTAGAACGGTTTGCCATCGGCTTTCGTGCCGCAGAGCGAAACGTCGAGCCCGAGATCGCGCGCGAGAGCCGCCCTGGCGTAGAGCGCGAGGTCGGCTTCTTTGGAGGAATTGGCGTACACGACCTGGATATGGTTGGCTTTGTGACGAGCCATCATTTGATCGCGTGAAACTCCGTAGGTGACGGCGTGCATGATCGGCCATTCCACGGTCGTTTCCTTCCAGCGACGCTCGGTTTCTTCCTTGGGCAACGAAATAACTTTGGCGCGGCCAAGGTCCATCTTAAGCTTACCTTTGTCGACAAAGACGCGGCTCCAGACGATTTCACCGGGTTTGGCGATGCCGCGAAGCGTGCCGCCACCGAGGCGGAAATACATGCTGGGCTGGCGAAGCGAATCGCTGCCGGCCCATCCGTCGATATGATGTGCGGCCGGTGCCGAACCAGAGATTAGGAAAACCCAGACATATTCGTCGGTCGTGCCGCTCTTATCCGCGTCACCCCAACGTAGATCGTGCAGCGTGTTCTCGACCGGCTGGCCGAGTGCTTTGTGCACGCGGTAAGTGAGGAGGCCGTCGAGTCCGGCACATTCGTCGACTTCGTTGAAATGCGGGATCGGCTCACCGTCGCGGATAATCGTGCCGTCGGCGCGCTTGACCGGCGGGCGATCGGAATTGTTGAGCGAGCCTTCCACCAGATCGGACGCGGGGATGAGGTCCTTAAGGCCCTGCTGGTATTGAATACCGATCGCGTCGCAGCCGAATTCATCGGCGATGCGGACGGCGGCGACGTACATTTTGCACTGCCAGAGGACTTGGTTAGGCGTGAGTTCGGTGGCCTCGTCGGAGCCGAAGTGGAATTTTAGACCTTTGGACTGGTACCAGTTAAAAACTTCTGTCGCCTCGTCGTCGGAAACTTGTGTAGCGCCGTAGTAGAGCGCGGACTGGGAGAGGCGTTCCTTGTACACGCCGGTGGAAAAAAGGAGTTCGTCCGGGATGATAGCGTTGTACATGCCCATGCAGCCTTCGTCGAAGATGCCCATGATGGCCTTGTGGCGTTGGAGATCGGCGGCGATTTTCTTCGCGGTGGCGTTGGCCTTGGTGGGCACGGCGCACTTCGCGAGCGGCTTCACATGTGCAGTCTTGTGTTTTATTTCCCCGGTCTTGAGCCAGGAGGCGAGGCCGTTGAGGAAAAATTCGTCGTCAAAATTTTCGCTCCACAACGTCGAGTACTTCACACCGGCTTTGGTCATGCCGCCGTTAAGATTGAGCATGCCGACGAGGCCGGGCCAAGTGCCGGACCAGTTAGCCACGGTGAGGATCGGACCTTTGTGCGAAATGAGGCCGTGTAGAAGGTGATGCGAGTACTGCCAGACGGACTCCGCGACGATGAGCGGTGTCTCGGGATTGATGTTGGCGAAGACTTCCATGCCTTCCTTTTGCGAGGCGATGAAGCCGTGCTTTGACTCGGCTTTGAAAGGATGGGCGCGCACGAGTTTGGCACCGAGCGAAGCGACGACTTCGGTGAGGCGGGCTTCCATGGCGGCTTGGGCGGGCCAGCATTTTTCGTTGGCGGATTGGCGTAGATCGCCATTGGCGACCAGCAGAACAGTCTTTGATTTTTTCATTTTAACAATTGGGGAAGTTTTTCTTAGCTAGACAAAATTGGCGAATAGCCAGCGGGGAACTGAAGGATAAGCATCCGCACTTTACAGGAGAAACTGCCGTTCGTGAATAGACGAAACTGGCTCAAAGATGGATATTATTGGCAACGATTTCATAGCGTGACAGCTTTAGCCCATGCTTGAAAAACCGCTCGCGCTAACATCGCAAACCTTGTTGTCACAGCAGGTTTCCGGGTCGCGATATTTTTTCCTCAGCCTTCGCCCCGGCGGCGGCGGATCGCTGGCGCTAGGTGGCCGCGAGCACTGCAACCCTGATTATGCAATCGATCGCGGTGGATACGCCTATCACGTCCTCGAATATGTCGCGGCGGGGAAAGGTTCAGTGGTCATGAATGGAGAACGGCACGAACTCGGCCCGGGCAGTGTGTTCGCTTACGCGCCGACTACGCCGTGTTTGATGCGCACGAATCCGCAGAATCCGATGGTTAAATATTTCGTGTGCCTTAGTGGGCGCCATGCGTCGCGGTTGCTCGCGCGCGCCGAATTGTCTCCCGGTCGTGTACGCCGGCTGATCGCGCATGGCGAGATCCGCAGCCTCTTCGAGGATTTAATTCGCGAGGGCCAGCATGCCGGCGCTCACACTCGCGAGATTTGCGACCTGCTCGTAGAACTGCTGGCGCTCAAGCTTGCCGTCACCGTCGAGGAAACCCACGCGGCCGGCGGACTAGCCCGCGAAAACTTTCTTCGCTGCAAAGCCCTCATCGACGCGCAAGCCGAGCGGCTCGTCACGCTCGAAGACATCGCCTCCGTAGCAGGCCTAGACACGTCGAGTATCTGCCGATTGTTTCGGCGGTACCAAGGGACGAGTCCATACCAATATCTCCTGCGAAAAAAAATGAACCTTGCCGCGGAATTTCTCGTGGAGACCGGTGGCCTGGTGAAAGAGGCGGCTTTGCGCGTGGGCTTCGCCGATCCGTATCACTTTTCCCGCTGTTTCAAAGCCGTTCACGGCGTCCCACCGCGAAGTATGCAGAAGCATAGGTGAAACTTTTGTCGAAAGTGCGTTGCTGATTGTAGTCAGGGACGCTTTTACGCAAATTCCAGCAAGACATTAGGGCCAAAGATTGCTAGCTTTTTACCGTGAATGAAATCGTGCAATTAAGATTAGCCGACGCCTCCTGCTTGGAAGGAATCATGCCGCTATTTCGTGCGTACCAGGCACACTACAGCACGTTGACGGATGCGAGCGAGGAGAAGACGCGTGCGTTTATTGCGGAGCTATTGGTTCGCCCTGAAAGTGGTTTCGTAATTGTTGCGGAGATCGAGGGAAAGATCGTGGGGTTTGCGACCGGTTATTGCACTATTTCTGGTGTGATTGCGGAACGGATGGTTCATCTTGGAGATCTCTTCGTAGCACCTGAGCATCGGCATCAACGCATCGCGACGGCGTTGATCAATGAAGTGATAAAGCGGGCGCGATTCGAGGGGATCAAACTCGTCCGTTGGCTTTCACTGACGTCGAATACGAAGCTGAATGTTTGGTACGAATCTCTTGGTGCAAAGAGCGGTGATTTTAAGTTGTTCCTAAGGCCGACTGATCTTGAGTAGACGTTACGGAAAGAGGTGAGAACTCTGTGCGCCACATCTTGGCGATGGTGGCTAGTTTAGCCGGGTGCGCGTGCGTCGACGCGCAGCGGAAGGGCTGGGTTTGGCAGCAAATTGGCGCCGCCATTTGTCGGGCGCGGTACCGAAGGCCTGCTTGAATGCGGCAGACAGATGAAACGCTGAGCTGAAACCGAGGCGTCCCGCGATATCTTCGAGTGTGTTGTCGCCGGCAGAGAGGAAGCGGCGTGCGCGATCGAGACGTTGTTGGAGCACATATTGCCACGGGGCAAATCCCGTATGGAGCTTGAACGCGCGGCGAAAATGCGAGTAGGCGACGCCGAGGCGGCGAGCGAGGGCTTCGATGTTGACGGGTTCTGCGATGTGTTCGGCAAGGTGGCGCTCGGCTTCGGCTACGGCGCGAACGAGGCGCGAGCGAGCAGGTGTGGCTCGTCCGCAGGCTTGCCAGACAGCGAGCGCACTGAGCATGCGCGCGGAAAGTTCAGGGTCGAAACCGGGGCGTTGCGCGTTGCGAACTCGGGCGTGAATGGCGTCGACGACAGTTTCGAGACCGGCGGCCAATGCACCTTTGCGAATGGGTGAGGCCGGATCGAGCACGCCAGCGCGACGGAGGTCGTCGACGATCGGGCCGCGGAACTCGGTCCATTTTTCCTCCCAGCCGAGGACTGGATCAGGGCGGTAGCGATGCCAGACCTTCGGAAATAGAATGAAGGCGGTTCCGGTTTCGACTTCGCAGCGTCCGGTTTCGCGTGTTTCGAAAATGCCTCGGCCGGCCGTGATGAGCAGAATTTGATAGGCATCGAGGCGTCGACCACGTGACCAGGCAAAGTAGTGGTCTGCGGGATGTGTTCGGGGCGGGTAGGGCGCGGCCGGAGCGATGTGTGCTGCGCCGGCCGCGGTCACACCGAGACCCCAATGGGCGAGCTCGGGCGAGGCGGGAAGGTAGTGAAAATAGTCCGGCGCGGAGGCGGGCATTTTTTGTATGAAGAAGATCATTGAGGCGATTCCGGCCGGGATGTCGATCCGCTAAGGTGGAGGTCTTAGTTTCGCAAGCAGTCGCATTGCGGCTGTCTCCCTGCATAACCCTAACCCTGCCGTTTTTGCTTATGACCCCCCAACAACAGAAAACTGCCCTTGAGGCTCTGAAGTCTTTCAACATCGAAGTCCCGTCATGGGGCTTTGCCGATACTGGAACTCGTTTCGGAAAATTTTTCCAACCGGCGTCCGCCATCGATCTCAACGACAAGCTGGCCGACGCTGGCCAGGTTCATCGCATGACAGGCTGCTGCCCGACGGTAGCCGTCCATGTTCTCTGGGATTTCAAGGCCGGTGAAGATCCGAACGTCTCCGCCAAGCTCGCGAAAAAACACGGCGTGAAGATCGGCTCGATCAACCCGAATGTCTTCCAAGACCAATGCTACAAGTGGGGTTCTTTTGCGAACGTCGACCCGAAGATCCGTGAGCAAGCGCTCCAGCACTGCGTCGACTCGATCGAAATCGGCAAGGCCGTTAAAAGCGAATATCTTTCGATGTGGTTTGCCGACGGCACGAATTATCCCGGTCAGGAAAGTATTCGCGACCGCAAGGCCCGTTTTGAAGAAGCCCTCAAAGCCTGCCACAAGAAACTCGCTCCGTGGCAGACGATGCTTGTCGAGTACAAGCCCTTCGAGCCCGCCTTCTACGCCACCGACATCGCCGATTGGGGCATGTCGTACTTGATGTCGAAAAAAGCCGGTCCTCGCGCGAAAGTACTCGTCGACACCGGCCATCATTACAACGCGCAGAACATCGAGCAGATCGTCGCGTGGCTTCTCGATGAGGAAATGCTCGGCGGCTTCCACTTTAACGATCGCCGTTACGCCGACGATGACCTCACGCTTGGCTCTATAGATCCGTATCAAATCTTCCGTATTTTCCACGAGATCCACTCGTACGCGATCGACAAGGGCAAGATGCCGAAGATCGCTTACATGATCGATCAGTCGCACAACGAAAAGCCGAAGATCGAAGCGACGATCCAGACCGTGATTATGGCGCAGGAACTTTACACGAAGGCCGCGCTCGTTGATCACAAGGCTCTCCGCAAGGCCCAGGTGAAAAACAACGTCGTCGACGCCGAGCTCGAGTTGAAAAAAGCGTTCTTCACCGACGTTTCGCCCGCGCTCAAAGCCTGGCGCAACGCTAACAACCTGCCGCTCGATCCGCTCATCGGCCACCGCAAGAGCGGCTACGAAGCTGTTGCCGCCAAAGAACGCACCCAGCGCCGCAAGGAACTTGGTATCGTCCAAGGCGGAGGTTACGCCTGACGCTGATGTTTTACACGAAGGCCGGCGTGCGCATCGCTGCCGGCCTTCTTCCTGAATCTGACCGGACGTTTTTTTCCGATCTGACTTTGTTCTTTGGTCTGCCATGTAGGAGCCTGCTTGCAGGCGAAAAATAGCTCCACTATCGCCTGCACGCAGGCTCCTACAGATAAAGATTTCGCTTCCTTCCTCGTTACCCCCAAAACCTTTTTCAACCCCCAACCTGCAGCTTCACACGCATTACACCCATGACCCCTAATCCGATTCTTGGCGTTATCTTTCACTGGCTCGGCGGCCTGGCCTCCGGTAGTTTCTATGTGCCTTACAAAGGCGTTAAAAAATGGTCGTGGGAAACCTACTGGCTCGTCGGTGGCTTTTTCTCCTGGCTGATCTGTCCGTGGTTCTTCGCGAGCATCCTGACTAAGGATCTCCTGCACGTTATTAGCTCGCAGTCGGGCAGCACACTTTGGTGGACCTTCTTCTTCGGCCTACTTTGGGGCTTCGGTGGCCTGACCTACGGTCTGACGATGCGCTACCTCGGTTTGTCCCTGGGTACTGGTGTTGCCTTGGGTTATTGCGCGGCGATCGGCACGCTGCTCCCGCCGATCTTCAAAGCTTTTGTTCCGTCCGTTCCAGTGCCTGAAACATTGGCGCAAATCGCCTCTACCACAGCAGGTCAGATTACCCTCGCGGGTGTCGCGGTCTGTTTGTTAGGCATCGCCATATCGTCGCTCGCTGGTTACACTAAGGAAAAGGAAATGCCGGCGGAGCAGAAAGCGAAATCAATTTCCGAATTCAGCTTTGGCAAGGGCATCATCGTGGCAACATTCTGTGGCATCATGAGCGCTTGCTTTGCGTTCGCGCTCACTGCGGGCAATCCGATCGGCGAAGCGTCGAAAGCGGCTGGTACTGACCCGATCTGGAGTGGTTTGCCGAAACTTTGCGTACTCCTCGTCGGTGGCTTCACGACCAATTTCATCTGGTGCGTTATTCTCAATTTCAAGAACAAGACCGGCTATCAATATCTCGCGACGCATGTCCGCGAAGAGCATGCCGGTCTGACGGCTTCAGGCGGCGAAGACGGCGGCGGTGCGAGTGGCGCTGCTCCTATGGCCGCTGATTTGAAGGTACCGCGACTGGGTAATTTCCTTTTTTCAGCGCTAGCCGGAACCACGTGGTATTTCCAATTTTTCTTTTATACCATGGGCGAAACCCAAATGGGTAAATTCGGCTTCGCCTCCTGGACGCTTCACATGGCTAGCATCATCATTTTTGCGACGATGTGGGGTTGGATTTTCCACGAATGGAAAGGCTCCAGCAAGAAGTCCCACACGCTTATCGCATCTGGTATTTTTGCCCTGATCATGTCCACCATCGTCATTGGCGTCGGCACCTATGTGAAGAGCAGGGTCGGCGCTCCCTAAGGTAGGCTTAAGTACTCTCGACTGTTTCAAGGCGGCTGACTTCGGTCGGCTGCCTTTTTCGTTTATCGATTACGGAAGCAGCCAGTGGCGTCATAGCACTTGCTCAGTCGATGGATCGAAAAAGTGGGCGTGTTCGAGGTCGAGGCTCACCGAGATGTCTTGGCCGATTTCCACGCGGTGCTGAGGGTTAACTCGAGCGATCAGGGTGTGGGCGCCGCTTGTCAGATAGAGAAAGGTTTCGGCGCCCATGGGCTCGGCGACTTCGACACGGAGCGTGATCGCACCGGATAAATTCGAGGCATCGCGGACGTTTTCCGGACGAATGCCAAGGATGACAGGTTGGTCGGGTCGGTTGGCGACCTTGGCAGCCAATTTCTCGTTAAGCGGAATTTTAATCGGTTGGCCGGCGGAATTTTTTTCGATGAAAACGAGTGGGGCCGTTCCATCGCGCTGGACAGTGCCGTGCAGGAAATTCATCGGCGGGCTGCCGATAAAACCGGCGACGAAGAGGTTGGCCGGATTATTGTAGAGATCCATTGGTTCCGCCACTTGCATGATGCGGCCGTCCTTCATCACGCAGATGCGGTCGCCCATGGTCATGGCTTCGACTTGATCGTGCGTGACGTAGATCATAGTCGCGCCGAGGCGGGCGTGGAGCTTCGAAATCTCGGCGCGGGTCGAGACGCGCATTTTGGCGTCTAGGTTAGAGAGAGGCTCGTCGAAGAGGAAAACTTTCGGTTTGCGTACGATGGCGCGACCGACGGCCACGCGCTGACGTTGACCGCCGGAAAGGGCTTTGGGACGGCGGTCGAGATAGTTTTCAAGGCCGAGCATCGCAGCGGCTTCGCGCACGCGGACGTCGATTTCTGCTTTGGGCATTTTGCGCAGCTTGAGGCCGAAGGCCATGTTTTCGTACACGCTCATGTGCGGATAGAGCGCGTAGTTTTGGAAAACCATGGCGATGTCGCGGTCTTTGGGCAGGGCGTCGTTGACGATGCGGCCATCGATCGAAATTTGCCCACCGGAAATTTCTTCGAGGCCGGCGATCATGCGGAGCGTGGTGGACTTGCCGCAGCCGGAGGGGCCGACGAGTACCATGAATTCCCGATCGTGAACCTCCAGGTTGATGCCATGAACAACGGTCGCACCGGCGCCGTTTTTGTCGGAGTACGTTTTAACGAGGTTTTCGATGACGACCTTGGCCATGAGAAAGCGAAGGCCATTTCAAAGCGCAAAACACCCGGGCTTGGCGACAGGAAACGTAGGCCGTAGGAATTAAATCGACCGCGTTACCTCAGATCGAACGCTATGCGGCTTTCTTGTGCAGGGCGGCACTCAGAGCGTGGCCGAGCGATGCGGTGGTGAAAGGCTTGAGGAGAAGCTTGCCGATGTTGTGAGCTTGGAGCTCTTGCTCAGTCAGGTCGGCGGCGAAGCCCGTTGTCAAAATCACTGGCAAATCGGGGAGGATGCGGTGGGCTTCAGCTGCGAGACTGATGCCGGTGGCGCCGGGCATGGTCAGATCGGTCATGAGCAGATGGACATCAAGGGCGTTGTTGCGCAAATATTCGAGCGCCTGATGCGGATTGTTGAACGCGGTGATGCGATAGCCGAGATTTTCGATGATGCGGCGGGCTGAAGTGTTGATAGCCGGTTCGTCGTCGATAAAGAGGACATGCTCACCGTTGCCGATAGGAATTCTAGCCGGGGTTTCGTCACCTGAGGTTTTAGAAATGGATAAAGCGGGCAGGTACACATGAAAGATCGTGCCTTCACCAGGTCGGCTATAGACGAAGATGCCGCCGTTGTGAGTTTTTATGATGCCGTGCACGACCGACAGGCCGAGGCCAGTGCCTTCGCCCTGAGATTTAGTGGTGAAGAATGGTTCGAAAATGTGCTTTACCGTTTTTTCGTCCATGCCGTGGCCAGTGTCACTGACACTCAAGCGCACGTACTCGCCTTCGCGCAGGCCGGGATGCATCGCTGCGAATTCGGCGTCGGCGTGCATGGATTCGAGTCGCACTTCGAGCCGGCCAGTAGGCATGCCCTTCATGGCATGTGCGGCATTGGTGCAAAGGTTCATGACGACCTGGTGAATCTGAGTGATATCGGCAAAGGCCAGTGGCAAGTCAGAGCTGATGCGGGGTGCGATTTCGATGGAGGTTGGCACGATGGCGCGCAGAAATTTCAGTGCTTCCTTGACCACGTTCTGCAGGAGAATCGGCGTCATCTCGTGTTTAGTTTTACGACTAAAGGCGAGGATCTGTTGCACGAGGTCGGTGGCGCGTTGGGCGCCACGCATCAGCATTTGTAGATCTTCGAGCGGGCCGGGCTGGTTCTGTAGCTGGTCACGCAATAATTCTCCGTGACCAACAATGACGGAGAGGATGTTGTTGAAATCGTGAGCGATGCCGCCGGCGAGCTGGCCGATGGACTCCATTTTCTGCGCATGTAAGAGTTGTTCCTCAAGCCTCTGTTGGTCGGTGATGTTACGCAGTACAATGACCATACCGCGTGCTTTACCTCTGTCGTCATGGATGGGTGACGCGCTGTGAACAATAAAGTTTTCCATACCGGTGCGACTGGTGAGCCGGGCGCGGGTCGACACCACTTTATTATTATTTTGCTGGAAGCTCAGGAAGGTTGGCAGAACGAGCGGTTCGCCAGATTGAAGATCGCGCAACGGCAGGATTTCGTGCAACGGCTTGCCTTTAGCTTCCGCGATCGAGATCCCAGTCAATTTTTCCGCGGCGGGGTTGATGCGCGTGACCAAATTTTGAGTATCTGCGACGACGACAGCTTCCTCGATCGAATCGAGTGTGTGGCGAAGATTGGCTTCGCTTTCGCTTAGGCGTGCGCGGGCTTGACGGCGACGTTGAATGTCGACGATGAGCCAGGTGATGGTGGCGCCCTGTAA
>Ga0302322_100004798_pt1 | contig 11797 bp, 10 predicted proteins | sample Fen_T0_2_FD_203757 | JGI IMG/M metagenome (GOLD analysis project Ga0302322, IMG submission 203757) | Peat permafrost microbial communities from Stordalen Mire near Abisko, Sweden - Fen_T0_2 | ecosystem: Environmental > Terrestrial > Soil > Wetlands > Permafrost | place: Sweden: Abisko... | reverse complement strand
ACCGGGGACGTGCGGTCTGCGTCACGGGTGCACTCAACGTCGCAACCGTCGCGGCCACGAGCGTGCTCCCGGCGGGGATCACCCGCAAGGTGGCCGGCGCGATCACCAGGCGCGCCTACTGACGTGCGTCCCTGAGCGTCGCTGACGCGTCGCATCGTGAGCGACGCTCAGGGACGCACGTCAGCGGAGGACGGCGGGGTCGCGTTGCAGCACCTGGCGCAGCGCGCCGTTCCAGTACGCGTCGAGCGCGTGGGTGCGGAACGCGTCGCGCAGCCCGCTGCGGTGGTCGGGCGCGATCTCGTGGGTGGGTCGGCCGGCGAGCAGCGCATCGGCGGTGAGCCGGCACATGCGGTCGAAGGTCACCGCGCGGTATGTGGCCTCCTCGACCGACGCGCCGATCACGATCGCGCCGTGGCTGAGCAGGATCACGCCGATCGCGTCGCCGACGGCGTCGGCGAGCCACCGGCCGGCGTCGGAGTCGAGCACCTGGCCCTGGTACTCGTCGACCAGGCGCAGCCCGCCGTCGAACATGCACGCCGCCTGGTGGGTGATCTCCGGGAGCAGCCCCATCGTCGCGAGCAGGGTGGCGTGATACGGGTGGTTGTGCACCACGACCCGCGCGTCGGGCCGGACTCGGTGGAGCTCGGTGTGCAGGAAGATCGCGGGGCTCACCGGCCAGCGACCCTCGACGACCTGCCCGTCGTAGTCGACGAGGCACAGGTCGGACGCCCGCACCTCGTTCCACCACAGCCCCCAGGGCGACGCCCACATCGCGTCGGACCCGTCGCCCACGGCCATGGTCACGTGCCCGGCCATGTTCTCGTTGAAGCCGGTTCCCGCGAGCACGCGGTGCAGGCACGCGAGCTTCTGGCGGTCGTCGAGCCGTGCGCCCGTGGGGGCGAGGGCTCCGGGCACCCACCGCTCGGTCTCCATGGCGGCACCGTACCGCGCGCGCCGCGAGCGGGCGGTAGGTTCCGCGCTGCATGACCCTCTCGGAGACCGTGGCCCGGCACGCCGACGAACGCGGGGACGCGACCGCCTACGTCACCCCCGACGACCGACTGACCTGGCGCGCGTACGACGCGTGGGCCGACCGGCTCGCCGCCGAGATCACCTCCCTGCCCGGCATGCCCGGCGACCGCGTGGCCGTGCTGCTCCCCGACGGTCCCGCGGTGCACGTCGCGTACCTGGCGGTGGAGCGGGCCGGGCGCGTCATCGTCGGCATCGGCCCACGCGCCGGTGACCGCGAGGTCGAGCACCTCGTGGGCATCACCGGTGCCCGGGTGCTGGTGGCCGGTCCCGACCGCGCGTCGCTCGCCGACCGCCTCGCGATGACCCGGGTCGACCCCGCGCACCACCGGGAAGCGTCGCCGGGGAACGCCCCCGTGCGCGACGCTCAGAGACGCACGTCGGGTGGTGGGGTCGCTGAGACCGGCCTCTGGTTGCTCAACTCCACGTCGGGCACCACCGGCCTGCCCAAGTGCGTGATGCACGACCAGCGCCGATGGTTCGCGTTCCACGAGCTGGCCGTCGACGCCGCGGCGCTCGGCCCCGACGACGTGTTCATGAGTGTGCTGCCCGCGCCGTTCGGCTTCGGGATCTGGACCGGGCACGTCACGCCGACGGTGCTGGGCGCGCCGACCGTGGTGATGCCGCGCTTCGACCCCGCGGACGCGCTCGCGCTGATAGAGCGTGAGCGCGTCACCGTGCTCGCGGCAGTGTCGACGCAGTTCGTGATGCTGCTCAACTCGTCCGCGTTGCATGATTACGACTGCACGAGCCTGCGCGTGCTGTTCACCGGCGGCGAGATGGTTCCGTACCTGCGCGCGGCCGAGTTCGAGGACCGCACGGGTTGCACCGTGCTCCAGTTCTACGGGTCGAACGAGACCGGCGCATTGAGCCGAACCGCCCTCACCGACTCGCGTGAGCGCCGGCTGCGGACGGCGGGGCGGGTCATCCCGGAGATGCAGGTGCGCCTGTTCGACGACGACGGCACCGACATCACCGCGACCGGGGGCCCGGGCATCGCTGCGTGCCTCGGTCCGGTCAACTGCCTCGGCTACTACGGCGATCCCGAGGCGAACGCCCGTCTCTACACGCCGGACGGATGGATGCTCACCGGCGACTACTGCACGATCGACGCGGAGGGGTACCTCACGGTCGCCGGACGCGCGTCCGACTTCATCATCCGGGGCGGGAAGAACATCAGCGCCGCGCAGGTGGAGGACGAGGTGTCGACCCATCCCGCGATCGCGTTGGCTGCCGCGGTCGCGATGCCCGATCCGGTGTTCGGCGAGCGGGTCTGTGTGTACGTCGAGGTCCATCCCGGCTCGAGCCCGCCCGATCTCGACGCGCTGCGCGTCCACCTCGAGGCGCGCGGGGTGGGCAAGGAGCTGTGGCCCGAGCGGGTCGTCGTCCTCGACGCGCTCCCGCGCTCGTCCGGGGGGAAGGTCGCCAAAGGTGAGCTGCGCGACGACATCAGTACGCGCGTCGCCGCGGAGTCTGCCGACCGATCGGAGGCGCAGCCGACATGAGCGCGGCGCCGCGGGTCGAGACCGCCGCCGGGTCGATCGAGGGCGCGCGGATCGCCGAGCCCGACGGCGCGCCCTTGCTGCGCTTCCTCGGGATCCCGTACGCCGCGCCGCCCGTCGGCGACCGGCGCTTCCGGGCCCCCGCGGCGCCTGCACCGTGGCCCGGCGTCCGCGCGGCCCGCACGTTCGGTCCGGCCGCGCCGCAGTCCGATGGCGTGGCGTCGCGCCTCCCGTCGTTCTCGGTCGGCCCGTCCGACGAGGACTGCCTCACGGCCAACGTGTGGACCCCGGACACGACCGGCGCGCGCCCGGTGCTCGTGTGGATCCACGGTGGGGCGTACCTCGGCGGGGGGAGCGCGATGGGCGTGTTCGACGGCGCCCGGCTCGCGGCCGAGGGCGACGCGGTGGTCGTGTCCCTGAACTACCGGCTCGGGGCCCTCGGCTACCTCGCCGCGGATCCGGCTCGCGACGATGCCGACGCGAACTGCGGCCTCCGCGACCAGGCCGCTGCGCTCGCGTGGGTCGCGACCCATGCCACCGTGTTCGGCGGCAACCCCGCGCGCGTCACCGTGTTCGGGGAGTCGGCCGGAGGCGGGTCGGTGCTGCACCTGTGCGCGGCGCGCAGTGCGCCGCCGGTGCGCCGGGCGATCGTGCAGAGCGGCGAACCGCGCACGCTCACCACGGAGCTCGCGTTCCGGGTGCGCGACGCGCTGGTGCGCCACGCCGGGGTCGAGGCCGCGGGACCGGCGCAGATCGCAGCGTTGCGCGCGCTCCCTGTCGACGTGCTCCTCGCGGCGCAGAACGCCGTGTTCGCCGAGCTCGCGCTGGCCACCGGGATGATGCCGTTCCACCCGACGTTCGACGGCGTCCTCGTCGATCTCGACCCCGTCGCCGGCTTCGCGGCCGGACGGGTGCGCACCATCGACCTCGTCATCGGCAACACGCGCGACGAGCTGCGGCTGTGGGCCGACCCGCGTGCGGACGGGATCGACGACGACCGGCTCGGGTCGATGCTCGGGCGCCTCTCGGGCGACCGCATCGACCCCGCACGCATCCTCGCCGCCTACCGGGCCGACGGACGGGCCCACACGGGCGCCGAGATCTGGGAGGCCGCCCGGACCGACGCCGTGCTCCGCGTCCCGGCGCTCCGGGTCGCCGACGCGCAGGTCGCTGCGGGCGGCACGGCCTTCGTCTACCGGTTCGAGTGGGAAGCCCCGGGGATCGGGGCCGCGCACGCGGTCGACCTCCCGTTCACGTTCGGCACCTTCGACCGTGACGGCTGGGGCGACGCCGTGGGGGCCGACGCGCGGGCCGCGGCACTGAGTCGGCAGATGCGGGCCGCGTGGCTCGGCTTCGCCGCGACGGGGGATCCCACGCACGCCGGGATCCCGCTCTGGCCACGCCACGACCCGGCCAACCGCCCGACCCTGTGCTTCGCGGCCCCGACCCGGCTCGCGCACGACCCCGACGGCGCGGCGCGCGCTGTGTGGATGGCCTGAGGCTCAGGTCCGGTCAGGTCATGCCGGTACGAGGCGGAGCACGCCCGTGTCCTGGGACAGCACGTACAGCTCGCCGGCGCGGTCCTCGCCGAACGACGACACCTCCGACGTCCGCAGCCCGAGGGCGCGGGTGCGGACCTTCCCGGTCGCGTCGACCTTGGCCGCCAGGATCGCGCTGTTGCAGTAATCGCTGTAGAGGTACCAGCCCCGCAGCGCGGGGATGGCCTTGCCCCGGTACACGAAGCCGCCGGTGATGGAGCAGTTGCCATCGGCGTGGCTGGTCTCGATCTGGGGCATCACGACGTCGGGACTCGGCCCGTCGCGGTATGCGTGGGTCCCCTCGTACCGGGGCCACCCGAGGTTGGCGCCGGCCACGCCGCCGGACGGGAGGCGGGTGACCTCCTCGTACTGGTCCTGCCCGACGTCGGCGATCCAGAGGTCGCCGGTCTTGGTGTCGAACGAGAACCGCCACGGGTTCCGCACCCCGTACACGTAGATCTCGGGCCGGCCGCCGCCGTCGGCGAACGGGTTGTCGGTCGGCACGGAGTAGGGGAGACCGCCCGAGGGCTGCGGGTCGATCCGGAGGATCTTGCCGAGCAGCGTCTGCAGGCTCTGCCCGTTGCCCTGGGCGGCGTGGCCGGGCCCGGTGTCGTCCCGGTTGCCGCCGTCGCCGAGCCCGAGGTAGAGGAGGCCGTCGGGTCCGAAGGCGAGCTGCCCGCCGTTGTGGTTGGGCTGGGGCTGGGGGACCGTGAGGAGCACACGTCGCGTCGTCGGGTCGATCGCGTCGTCGACCACGCCGTACTCCTCGAGCACGGTCTCGCCCGCGGCCGCCCCGCTGTAGTGCACGTAGAGGTGCTTCCCGTCGGGCGAGAACACCAGACCGAGGAGACCCCGCTCGCCACCGGAGCGGACCAACGACGTGAGGTCGAGAACGGTCACGGGGTCCCGGCCGGGAGCCACGGCCACCACGACGCCGCGCTGGAGCGCGACGTACAGCGCGGGGTCTCCCGTCCGCGTCGCCATCGCGGTGGCGTTCGCGACGTCGGCGACGGGTTCGAGCTTGACGGTGGGCGTCGCGGTGTGCGCCGCGCGCTCGGCGGCGGCGATCGGTGTCCCGCCGCCCGCGACGACGGTCAGGGCCGCGACTGCGGCGACCGCGCCCGTGGCGACGCGCGCGAACGCGCGAGATCGGCGGCGGGGGAGCACAGGCCGAGGGTAGAAGGCCTCGGCGGGCGGTTCGGCGCGGCGGCCCCGCACCCCGCCGCGTAGCATGGTGGCCGTGAAGTACGTGGTGCTGGTGCCCGATGGCTGTGCCGACGAGCCGAACGCGCAGCTCGACGGGCGAACCCCGCTCGAGGCCGCGGCGATGCCGAACCTGGCCGCGATGGCGGCCCGATCCGAGGTCGGTCGCGCGGCGGTGATCCCCGAGGGGCTGCCGCCGGGGAGCGACGTCGGCAACATGGCGATCCTCGGATACGACCCGGCCGAGTACCACACGGGCCGCGCGCCGATCGAGGCCGCGGCGATGGGGATCCCGCTCGGCGCCGACGAGGTCGCGTACCGGTGCAACCTCGTCACCGTCGACGCCGCCGGCACGATGGTCGACTTCGCCGCGGGCCACATCACCAGCGAGCAGAGCCGGCCGATCGTGGCCGCGCTCGACGCCGCGCTCGGCGGTGGCCGCGATGGCATCCACTTCCACCCCGGCGTCGAGTACCGGCACCTCTGCGTCGCCCCGGCCGACTGGGCCGATGCCGAGTGCGTGCCGCCCCACGACCTCACCGGCCGGCGCGCGGTGATGCCCACCGGCCCGGCCGCGGCCAAGGTGCTCGGGCTGATGGACGCGTCCAAGCCGGTGGTGCGCGAGGCCGCACGGGCGGTCGACTCCGTCGCCACCCAGATCTGGCTCTGGGGCCAGGGGGTCGCGCCCGTCATGCCGCGCTTCGCCGACCGCTTCGGGGTCGAGGGTCGCCTCAGCTCCGCGGTCGACCTCGTGCGGGGGCTCGGGGTGCTCACCGGGATCGACGTCGTCGACGTCCCCGGCGCCACCGCGGGCTTCGACAACGACTACGCCGGGCAGCTCGACGCGTGCCTCGCGTCGCTCGCCGACCGCGACTTCTTCCTGCTCCACGTCGAGGCCACCGACGAAGCCGGCCACCAGAACGCCGTCGCCGAGAAGGTCGCGCAGCTCGAGCGTTGGGACTCCGAGATCATCGGTCCGCTCGTGCGCGGGCTCGACGGCGAGGCGTACCGCGTGCTGCTCATGCCCGACCACGCCACACCGTGTGCGCGCATGACGCACACGTCCGACCCCGTGCCGTACCTCCTCTTCGACTCGACGGTCGCCGGCCCCGGCGGCGCGTACACCGAGCCCGCGGTCGCGGGGGGACCGGTCGTCATCGCCCACCACCTGATGGCGCGGCTCGTCGCCTGAGGCCACCGGCGCGGCTCCACCGCGGCTCCACCGCGGCGGCGCGTGTCCACCCCGAGGGTTTGGGTGGGCTCCCGAGCTGGGCACTACACTCCTGCGATCCCGCCGCCTCCGTGCGGCATCCCGGGTCCCGTCTCGGGGCCGGCACGCTCGCTTTCCGGTTTCTCCTTCGCCGTCCGTGCGTGCGCCCGATTCCCGGTACCGGATCTTCCGGAAGCGGTTCCCGGTTCTTGGCATCGCCCGAATCCGTCGTCACCGACGTACCCGTGACGGGCACCTCCGATCAGGAGCAGTTGATGAGCACCACTGAGCTCGATCGTTCGATGCTCGAGGGCAAGGACCGCGAGGAGCTCCACGCCATCGCGAACGCAGTGGGGGTCAAGGCGCCCACCCGCATGCGCAAGGCCGACCTCGTCGCCGCGATCCTCGAGGCCACCACCGGCGGATCCGAGGCCGGCAACGGCGGCGGTGCGACCGAAGCGCCCGCCCGCAAGCCGCGCACCGTGCGCTCGGCGCGTGCGTCGGAGGCCGAGGCCGCGTCGATCGCGGCGCTCGCGGCCGAGGAAGAGGCCATGGCCGGGCAGGCCGATCCCGAGCCCGAGATCGCGCCCCGCCCGCGCCGGGGCACGCGCGGTTCGGCTACGGCCGCGCCGGAGGCCACGCCGCCCGTGCCGGCGCCCCCCGCCGCGCACGGCGACGACCACGGCGACGACCACGAGGACGACGACGACCGCGAGGACCACGAGGACCACGAGGACCACGAGGACCGTGAGGCCTCGCCCGCTCGGGCCGGTGGTGGCAACGAAGTCCCGGAGGTCGTGCACTTCGACCACGACGACGACCGCAACACGTTCGGTGAGGGTGGCTCCCGCCGCCGCCGGCGCGGTCGCGGCCGCAACCGCCAGGGAGCGTTCGAGGGCGACCCGCGTCCCGGGCCCGAGTCCGCGGCCGAGCCGGTCGAGGTCCAGGGTCTGCTCGAGCTGCGCGACGAGGGCTACGGCTTCCTGCGCACCACGGGCTTCCTCGCCGGGCCGCGCGACGTGTACGTGTCGGCGTCGCAGGTCCGCCGCTTCGCGCTCCGCAAGGGCGACTTCGTCGAGGGTGCGTCGCGCCCGCAGGCGAGCAACGAGAAGTACCCCGCGCTGCTCCGCGTCGACACCGTCAACGGGCTCGGCTCCGACGAAGCGCGCCAGCGCCGCCGCTTCGAGGACCTCACGCCGCTGTTCCCAGACGAGAAGCTCCGGCTCGAGCTCCTCGACAACCCGATGGAGATCACGGGCCGGATCATCGACCTGCTCTCGCCGATCGGGAAGGGCCAGCGTGGCCTGATCGTGTCGCCGCCGAAGGCGGGCAAGACCACGATCCTCAAGCAGATCGTGTACTCGATCGAACGCAACAACCCCGAGGTGCACCTGATGGTGCTGCTCGTCGACGAGCGGCCCGAAGAGGTCACCGACATGCGCCGCCACGTGCTGCGGGGCGAGGTGGTCGCGAGCACCTTCGACCGCCCGTCGGAGGAGCACACCCAGGTCGCCGAGCTGACCATCGAGCGGGCGAAGCGCCTCGTGGAGATGGGCAAGGACGTCGTCGTCGTGCTCGACGGGATCACCCGCCTCGCCCGGGCCTACAACCTCGCGGCGCCGACCTCGGGCCGGATCCTCTCCGGCGGTGTCGACTCCACGGCGCTGTACCCGCCCAAGCGGTTCTTCGGGGCGGCGCGCAACGTCGAGGAGGGCGGCTCGCTCACGATCATCGCGACCGCGCTGGTCGAGACCGGCTCGAAGATGGACGAGGTGATCTTCGAGGAGTTCAAGGGCACCGGCAACATGGAGCTGCGGCTCGATCGCCGCTTGGCCGAGCGCCGGATCTACCCCGCGATCGACGTCGAGGCCTCCAGCACCCGCCACGAGGAGCTCCTGTACACCCGGGGCCAGCTCAACCAGGTGTGGAAGCTGCGGAGGGTGCTCAACGCGTTGGAGGGGGGAGCGGGGCTCGAGCTGCTCACCGAGAAGCTCCGGACCACCCAGACCAACGAGCAGTTCCTCACCGAGATCGCCAAGGCCCCCGCGGGCGCCTGATCCTCGGGCCCCGCCCGTACCCATCGACCCGCCGGGTCCGGCTCGGCCGCTCCGGCTCCTAGACTGCGGAGATCATGAAGACCGACATCCATCCCCAGTACGACACCTGCGAAGTGCGCTGCTCGTGCGGCAACGTGTTCGAGACCCGCTCGACGGTCTCGGAGCTGCGCGTCGAGCTCTGCTCGGAGTGTCACCCCTTCTACACCGGCAAGCAGAAGCTCGTCGACACCGGTGGCCGGGTCGATCGGTTCAACCGCCGGTACGCCAAGTCGCAGGGCGCGGCGAAGAAGTAGGCGCCATGCCCGCCGGCACCCAGCCCCGTTACATGGGCGGCCAGGCCGTCATGGAGGGGGTCATGATGCGCGGGTCCCGCTCGTGGGCCGTCGCGGTGCGGACCCCGGAAGGCGACATCGAGGTCGTCACCCACGAGGCTCCCACGTGGGCGGAGCGCTGGGGCAAGGTCCCGATCCTGCGCGGGATCATGGGCCTCGGCGAGTCGATGTCGCTGGGCTTCAAGGCGCTGTCGTGGTCGGCCGACCGTCAGATCCCGGAGGAGGAGCGCATCTCCTCGAAGGCCATGGGGTTCACCATGGGGATCGCGTTGGTGCTCTTCACCGCGATCTTCATCCTGATCCCCGCGTTCGTGAACAAAGGCATCGCCGACTACTTCGGCGTCAAGGGGATCTGGTTCCACCTGCTCGAGGGCGCCATCCGGCTCGCGATCTTCCTCGGCTACCTGGTCCTCATCGGGATGGTGAAGGACATCAGGCGCGTGTACATGTACCACGGCGCCGAGCACAAGGCGATCGCCGCGTACGAGAACGACGTCGAGCTCACCGCGGAGTCGGCCCAGCAGTTCAGCACCGAGCACGTGCGCTGCGGCACCAATTTCCTGCTGACGGTGATGGCCACCACGATCGTCGTGTACTCGTTCGTGGGCCGTCCGTCCCTGCCCTGGCTCATCGCGTCGCGCATCATCCTGATCCCGCTCATCGCCGGCCTCGCCTACGAGGTCATCCGGTTCTCGGCCGGTCACATGCGGTGGCGCTGGGTCCGGATCGCGATGAAGCCGGGCCTGACGCTCCAGCGCCTCACCACCCGCGAGCCCACGCTCGACCAGGTGGAGGTCGCGGTCGCGTCGTTGCGGGCCGTGCTCACGGCCGAGCAGCTCGCCGAGGTCGACGCCCGGGCGATCCGCCCGGCGCCTGCTCCGGGTACGCGCCCGGCCTTCGGCACCGCCTGAGTCGACGCCAACTCGCCGTAGCACCGATTTGCACTTCGGCGACGGATGGTGGCATCATTTCCGTGGGATCACCACTATGAGTGGTGATGGGCGATTGGAAGCGTTGACCCCCGGACCGTAATTGCGGTCACCTGGGCCGGGGCGAGCGAGTGGTGAGACCGACCAATCTGCTGCAGCGAAGGTCGCCGAAACGGCGACGCAGCGAGCGGAGTCGGTCCATGGGTGACGAGAGCGAAACGCTTCCCAAGCCGGGGCTGTCACGCCGCGAGCTGATCAAGCGCAGCGCCGTCGCGGGCGCGGTGGCCTGGACCGCGCCCGTCATCTTCGAGAGCCTGGCGAGTCCGGCGGGGGCGCTGACCCTGCCGCCGTGTCCGCTCGGCAAGGCGTACGCCGTCATGTACTCACCGCCGGGCTCGGTCGATCTGGTCGACCGACTCCCAGGCACGAACGGGATGGGCACGGTCCAGCACGGCAGCTGCACCAACCTTTCCCCGGACCCGTACTGCTACCCGCCCAGCGGCTACGTACGAACCTACGCCGGGTCGATCTCGCTCCAGGTCACGCAGCGGAACATCAGCCACAACGTCACGGAGCAGCTCAACGGCCCGCAGCAAGCGCTCTCCGTGACCCTCGATCCCAACTCGTGCTGCGTCATCGAGGACATCAAGGCCTACGTGCACAAGTACCAGTCGGCCTCGATCGGCGCCGATTGCCCCACGAACTACTGCCAGCAGGCGGGCTCGACGTATCTCCTGAAGACGGTCAACAGCACGAAGTCGTGGACCATCCAGCCCAGCGCTTCGGGTTCGCTCTGCAACGGTGTCGGTGTCCACTGGGGCTCGCCCAACCTCGACCCCGACTGCGTCGGCTACGCCCCCGCGGCGCAGGCGAGCGGCCAGTCCTTCGGGTACCTGCTGATCCTGCTCAGCTGCTCGGGAGAAGGAAACCCCTGATCGTGCGGTCCCCGACGGACAGCTCGTCGGTCGACGTGAGGGGTCTGGCGCTTGCGCCCTCGCCGACCGTCTCCACGGTCGAGGTGGGCCACGAGGCGATCCTCGTCGACGAGGCCGGCGGTTGGACCCACCCGCTCAACGCGAGCGGTGCGCTCGTGTGGGCGTGCCTCGACGGGGTCTCGTCGCTCGACGAGATCTGCCTCGACGTGTCCGAGGTGTTGGGAGTCCCCTTCGAGCGGGTCGCGGCGGATGTCGAGGGCCTCGCGCGCCGACTGCTGGACGAGCGGTTGGCCACCGCGCCCGGCTACGACCCTCCCGGGCTCGGGGCGGCCCGGGCCGAGTGCATCTGCGGGTCCGTCCACGGTGACGACGGCGTTCACGATGTGCGCGCGGGGGGCACCGAAGCGGACGACCCCCGTCTGCTGCGCGAGCCGCCCAACCCTTGACTGGACAAGGAGTTCCCGCTCGGGCGAGCGGGCGAGATCATGGTGCGCCTGCGCGCCGACGACGGCTCCGAGCCGCTCGTGGGCGTTCGCACCAACGATGCCGACGCGGTCGACGTGCTTCGGGATCGACTCGGACCGCTGATCGCCGACGACGAGGAGTTCCGGTTCCCCAACATCCGGATCCAGTTCGGTCGCCGCCGCGGCCACATGACGGACACGCACATCGTCTTTCGGCGCGGCGTCCAGGCGTTCCACACGTTCTCGAGGGATCAGGCGATCGACGCCGCGATGGCGCAGCTGCACACGTTCCTGCCGCACCCGGATGGGCTCACCCCCTTGCAGGTACGGGCCTTGGAGCGCAACGGCTCGGTGGTCCTGGTCTCGGACGCCTTCGCGTCGGCCCTCGACGCCCACCACCGCCGCCTCGAGGCGGCGGGATACTCGCTCTTGCCCCACATCCCCGTGCTGGTCGACGCCGCGGCCAGCGAGGCGCTCTTGCCTCGCGCGAGCGACCCCGTCGCTCCCGCGCTCGCGCGGGTCCCCATCTCCCACCTGGTCGCGTTCGCGCTGGCTCAGGATGCCGACATCCCGACCTCGGTCGGCTTGCTGCAGCTCA
>Ga0302322_100004797_pt1 | contig 11798 bp, 13 predicted proteins | sample Fen_T0_2_FD_203757 | JGI IMG/M metagenome (GOLD analysis project Ga0302322, IMG submission 203757) | Peat permafrost microbial communities from Stordalen Mire near Abisko, Sweden - Fen_T0_2 | ecosystem: Environmental > Terrestrial > Soil > Wetlands > Permafrost | place: Sweden: Abisko... | reverse complement strand
CGCGGCTGGTCGGCCGCCTCAGCGGGTTCGCCGGCGTGCTCGAGCTCAACTAGGGCTACGCGAGCAGCTCCGCGTACGCGGACTCGTGCGCGGCCACGAAGGCCTCGCTGCCGAACCGCTCCTCGACTGCCCTGCGGCACTCGGCCGGGTCGATCTCGTCGATGCGCGCATAGGCCTCGATCATCTCTTCGGCCGAGTCGACGATGAAGCCGGTGCGGCCGTGCTCGATCACCTCGGGCACCGAGCCCCGGCGCATGGCGATCACCGGCGTGCCGCAGGCGAGCGACTCGATCATGACCAGGCCGAACGGCTCGGGCCACTGGATGGGGAACAGCGTGCAGCGGGCGCGCTCGTAGAGTCGCACCTTGGTGTCGTGGTCCACCTCACCGCGGAAGTGGATCTTCTCGGAGAGGTGCGGCTCGACCTCCGCGGCGAAGTAGTCGTGCTCGGGGCCTTCGTTGACCTTGCCGGCCATGATGAGCCGCATGTCCAGACGGTGGGCGACCTCGATGGCCGTGTGCGCTCCCTTGTCGGGCGTCATCCGGCCGATGAACAACAGGTAGTCGTCCTTCTCGGAGCTGTACGGCATGTGCTCCACGTCGATCGCGTTGGGGATCGTGCCGACGAAGTCGAGGTCCGGAAACCCCTGCCGCTGGTAGTCGCTGATGGCGATGAAGCGCAGGTCGGCGCGCAGCGAGCTCTGCGCCTGCAGAGTGATCCGATCGGCAGGCCCGTGCAGGGTGGCGACCACGGGCTTGCCGGTGAGCCGGTGGACGAGCGCGCCCATCGCCCTGCTGGCGAGACCATCGTGGTCGTGGATGATGTCGAACTCATCCTCGCGCATGTAGGCGTCCAGGCTGTGCATGACCTCGAGGTGGCCGCCCCCCTCCATCTGTTCGAAGGGGGCGCGGGCGAAGATGTAGCTCAGCCGCGCCTGCGTCTCGGAGTCACCGCTGGCGAACAGGGTGACGTCGTGGCCGTGCGCCACGAGGCCCTCGGTGAGGAGGCTGACGACGAACTCGATGCCGCCGTACCGCTGCGGCGGGAGCGGGAACCAGGGCGGAGCGATCATCCCGATGCGCATGGCGGACCTCCAGAGGGCGTTCGTGACCTGCGGGCGTGGAGCCGCGCGGCTCCGGCTGCCACGCGCCCACTATCTTACCCGGCGCGGGCGCGGCTCACCGCACGGCGCGTGGCCGCAGCGGGTAGGCTAGGAGCATGATCGATCTGCACACGCACACGGCCTTCTCGGACGGCTCGCAGACGCCCACAGAACTCGTGGAGGAGGCCGCCGCGATCGGCCTCACGGCGATCGCCGTGACCGACCACGACACCGTGAACGGGCTGCCCGAGGCGCTGGCCGCAGGCGAGCGCCTCGGGGTGGACGTCGTCCCCGGCGTGGAGATCAACCTCGAGCACGACCAGGTGACCATGGACATGCTCGGGTACTTCCTCGCCGGCATGCCCACTGAGGAGCTCCAGGCGGAGCTCGCGGAGTTGCGCGTCTACCGCGAGGAGCGCAACGTGCGCATGGTCGAGCGGCTGGCCGACCTGGGCCTGCCGCTCGATCCCGAGGACCTCGCCGCCGCCTCCGAGAACGGCGCCGTCGGCCGGCCGCACATCGGCGAGGCGATGGTGCGCCGCGGGTACGTGAGCTCGATCAGCGAAGCGTTCAAGCTCTACCTCCGCCGCGGCGCCCCTGCCTGGGTGGACCGCCGGCGCCTCGCGCTCGGCCGCGCCCTCAAGCTGCTGCGCGCGTCGGGCGCTCTGCCCGTGCTCGCGCACCCCGGCATCATCCACACGGACGCCGCCGGCTTGAACGCCATCGTCCGTGACGCCGCCCGCGGCGGGATGGCCGGCATCGAGTGCTACTACCCCTTGCACGACGAGGAGACGGTGGCGCGCTGCCTCGGGCTGGCGGAGAAGTACGCGCTCGTGCCCACCGGCGGCTCGGACTACCACGGCACCGTCAAGCCGAAGGCCCGCCTCGGCGTCGCCTCGCTCGGCGGGCCCGTGCCCGATGAGGTGCTCGCCGACCTGCGCTGCGTCGCCGAGGACCAGCTGGGGCGTCTCGCCTGAGCGTCTCGCGGGAGCTTCCCGCCCCGGGTACCCCTACCGGGCGCAGGTACCCGCCGGAACAGCCTCAGGGGTTCTCCGTATTGTCCCTCATTCCCCCGGGGGGTATAGTCGCTTGCGTGGAGGAGTACATGGATCAGGACGAAGCAGGGCGCCTGATCAACCGCTTGCGCAGGGTCGAGGGCCAGTCCCGCGGCCTGCAACGGATGATCGAGCAAGGCCGTCCCTGTGAGGAGATCTTCACCCAGCTCGCCGCCACCAAGGCGGCGCTCGACCGCGTGGGCGTGCTGCTCATCTCGCTGAAGATGCGCGAGTGCCTCAACGAGGAGACCGGCGAGGACGTCGCTTCCCCAGAGGCAGTCGAGAAGGCCCTCGAGGCCTTTCTCAAGTACGCACGCTGCGTGAAGTAGCGGGTCCGGGCCGGCGCGTGGCCGAGAAGTTCGACCCATCGCACGCCGACAAGCTCGAGAACCCCGAGAGACTCGTCGAGCTGCCCCCGGCCAAGCTGGCGGAGTTGCTCCGCTTGGGCGGCGCCGAGATCGTCGTGGACTTCGGCGCCGGCCCCGGCATGTACTCGATCCCCCTCGCCAGTGCGGTCCCGCTCGGGCGCGTGCTCGCCGTCGACGAACAGCCCGCGCTCCTCGACCGGCTGCGCGCCAAGCTGGAGGCGCGCCCGTCCTGCGGCAACGTGCAGCCGGTGCTGTCCGAGGACGGCCGCGTCCCGCTCGAGGACGGAGTCGCCGATCGCATGCTCATCGTCAACGTACTGCACCACGTGGACGACGACCCCGCCGCCCTCACCGAGATCTTCCGGCTGCTGGCGCCGGGCGGCCTGCTGGTCGTCGCCGAGTTCGCGCGGATGGACCGGCCAGTCGGGCCGCCCAACGATCACGTGCTCGCGCTCGACGAGATCCGCGCCCTGATCACCGGCGCCGGGCTCGAGGAGCTCGCGTTGTACGCACCGGGCACGGTGGGTCTGTACCACAACGTCATCGTGGCCGAGAAGCCGCGTCCGTGAGCGCGCGCCCTGGGGCCGGCGCACCGGCACAGGCCGGGCCGGACCCCGCGAGCGGGAAGCCCGCCGGCCCATCCCTCGTCTCGCACGTCAAGGCCACGCACGGGCCAGGGCTCGACGCCGCCCTCGAGCGCCTCGTCGAGCCCTTCGGCGGCTGGGCCGCCATAGCGCACCCGGGCGAGCGCATCGCCGTCAAGGTCAATCTGTTGCGCGCCGCCCCGCCGGAGAAGGCCGTCACCACCCACCCGGAGACGCTCGGCGGCGTGCTGCGCGCGCTCAAGCGAGCGGGGGCGGAGCCCTTCGTCGCCGACAGCCCCGGCGGCCCCAACGGGCCCGCTAAGGTCGCGCGCGCCTACAAGCTCAGCGGCATCGCCGGCGTGTGCGCCGCCGAGGGCGTCCAGATCGTGGACATCGAGGACGACCGCGCGGCTCTCGAGGCGCCCGACGGCCGGCTCTATCGCTCGTTCCCCATCGGCAAGGCGTTCAAGGACGCCGACGCCATCGTCCAGGTCGGCGTCCTCAAGACCCACCAGCTCATGCGTCTCACCGGCGGCGTCAAGCTCACCTACGGGGTCATCCCCGGCCTGGCCAAGGCGCACCTGCACGTCAAGGCGCAGCGCCGCGAGGATTTCGCCGACATGCTGCTGGACCTGCACCTCGCCGTGCGGCCGCGCTTCACCATCATCGACGCGATCATCGCCATGGAGGGACAGGGGCCGGGCAGTGGCACGCCTCGCGAGCTGGACTCGCTGTTCGCGGCCCAGGACTGCATGGCCCTGGACGCCGCGCTCTGCGACCGTACTGCCCACGAGCGCCGGCACGTCCATACGGTCGCCGCGTCCGCACGCCGGGGCCTGCTCGACCTCGAGCACCCGTACCGCCTCGCCGGCGACCCGATCGAGCCGGAGCTGTCCTTCAAGCCGGTGCGCCGCGACATGCAGGAGCTGCTCCCGCCGTCACTGCACCGCCTGGCGCGCAACCTGATCACAGCGCGGCCGCGCCTCGTGGACGCCGACGCCTGCATCCGCTGTAACGAGTGCGCCGCCATCTGCGGCACGCGGGCCATCGCCATGGACCCACTGCCCGACTACGACGACTCGGCCTGCGTCCGCTGCTTCGCCTGCACGGAGGTCTGCCCCACGGCGGCGATCGACAACGTCTCGCCGCTGTTGGTCCGCGTCTTCTCGCACTGACCGCCACGCGCGGCACCGGCCAGGCGCCGTTGCCCCGGCGACTGAGCCCTGCGGGCGCTTCGCGCCCCTGGTGCTTCGCGCTACTGGTGCTCCGGCAGCGGCTGGAGCTTCGTCGTCTTGCCGCCCGACACGAGCTCGAGCGTGCCCTCGGCCTTGCTCAGCCGCACGATCGTCTGACCGCCCATCGGCTCGGCGATGCGGAGCTCGTCCCCGCTCCGCGTCGCCTGGTACGCCTCCTTGGCGACGCCGTAGTAGAGCCGGTAGGCGTCGCCGTCTTTGCGGATCTCCACGCGGCGTCCCGACGATGGCTCCCAGTAGAGACCCGTGAACGGGTCGGCGTTACCGCCGCACCCCGTCAGGGCGAGCGCGGCCGCGAGACCCGCGAGCAGCAGGGTGAGCAGGCCGGCGGCGACGGCGCGCCTCACGAGTTGGCCGGCGGCGGCGCGCCTCACCCGCCGGCCTCCACGTGGAAGACGACGATCTCCGGCCGGCAGAAGGCTCGGAACGGCAGCATGCTGGTGCCGACGCCGCGGGTGACGTAGAGAGCGCGACCGCCGACGTCGTAGGCGCCCTCGGCGAACTCGGCATGCAGGTCGCTCAGCATGATGCGGCGGCCGGGGACCGGCAGGCAGATCTGGCCGCCGTGGGTGTCGCCGGCGAGCGTCAAGTGGAAGTCGCCGGGCCGCGTGCCCTTGATCACACCGGCATGGTGCGTGAGCAGCAGCCGCAGCACGCCCGGCCGGCGGTCGAGCGCGGCGAGCACCCCTTGCAGGTCGTCGTGGCCGCCGTCGGTGTCGTCGACGCCGGCGAGCTGCACCTCGGCGCCGGCGCGCTCCACGGTCACCGTCTCGTTGGCCAGGAGGCGCACGGCGCAGCTCTCGATGAAGCCGGGGTCGGTGGGCGTGACGAAGGGTGCCTTGCTGTCGCCATGGTCGTGGTTGCCGAACACGCCGAAGACGCCGAGCGGCGGCGCCAGGCGCAGCAGCTGGCGCCGCAGCCGCGCAAGGCCGTGCGCGCCGCCGGCAAAGTCGCCGGTGATGACGACGAGGTCCGGCTCCGCCGCCAGCGCCAGGTCCACAGCCTTGCGCGTGGCGCGCAGGTTGAGGCTCGGCGTGAAGCCGACGTGGAAGTCCGAGAGCTGCACGATGGTGAGGCCGTCGAGCGCCGCGTCCACGTCCGGCGCCGCGAGGCGCCGGTCCACGCGGCGCACCCACTGCGCCTCATGCAGCAAGTACGCGAGGCTGACGGCGGCGGCCCCCGTGGCCGCGGCCGCCGCCGCCAGCCAATTGCGCGCGAGCCGGCTCAGCTCACGTCGCCGGGAGACGTGCCGGCGGGGCCGCCGAACGCGTCCTCACCGCCGACGCCGTTGCCGCCGGCGTCCACCTGGCCGCGCAGACGCTCGCGCGTCTCCTCGATCTTGCGCCGCAGCGCCTCGTTCTGGTCGGCCGCGGAGTCCTTGCCCGCGCCGATGGCGCCCTTGATCCGGTCGACCTGGCCGCCGATCCCGCCCTGTCCGAACAGCTGCTCGCGCGTCTCGCGGCCGCTCTTCGGCGCCAGCAGCAGGCCGGCCACGACTCCGGCGAGCGTCCCCACGAGGAACCCGCCGCGTTTCTTGCTCTTCTTCTCGGCTCCCACCGTCCACCTCCGGTCGCTCAGTTGTCTCTGGTATAGCACAGGACCGCCCGCCGCCACATGCCGCGGCCCTACAGCAGGCGCGTCCCGTTGCTCACGATGCTGAAGCGGCAGCCGAGGAACTCCGCCGCCCGCCGGCACATCTTCATCCGCTCCATGAAGATCTCGAAGTAGTGCATCACCTGGATGATGTCGGTGTCGATCTCCAGCTCCAGCGTGATGGTGCGCTGCTCGGCGTCGACCGCGAGGAACGACCGCGTGGTCGCCATGTTGACGCGGTCGTGGATGTCGTCGGTGTCCGGGTCGATGACGCGCACCCGGCTGCGGTGCACGTCGCTCTTGTCCCCGAGGATGACCGCGGCCGCGAGGGCGCTCACCGCCTGCCCGTACTCCTCTTCGTGGTTGCCGATGGCGCACATGACCTCGGCGTACTCCTCCGCACTCATGCCGAGGCGCTCCAGGATGTGCCGGCTGAGCAGCGCCGCACCTATGCCGTGGTCGAGGCGGTTGATGCCGTTGCCGATGTCGTGCAGGTAGCCGGCGATGGCGGCCAGCTCGGCCATCCGCTGCGGGTAGCCGAGCCTGAGCAGCACGTTCTCGGCGATGTCGGCGACGAGGCCGCAGTGCCGCGGCCCGTGCTCAGTGTAGCCGAGCACGCCCAGGTTCTCGTTCGCCTTGCGCACGAACACCTGGACCTCGTCGTCACGGCGCACGACGTCCAGCGTGACCAGCGGCCGCACGTGGGTCTCGTCGCTCTCTCGCATCTACCTCACCTCGAAGTCGTGCAGAGTCTCATCGGCAGGAGCGTCGGCGACCGTGAGCCGCGACACCCGCGCCGCCGGCGGTCCAACGCGGCACCAGTCGAGCATGGCGTCGACGGCTGCGACGTCGCCCTGCAGGTGCAGGCCCACGGAGCCGTCGCTCTCGTTACGCACCCAGCCGCGCAGGCCGCGGAGCGAGCCCTCGCGGCGTGCGCTGGCGCGATAGTACACGCCCTGCACCGCCCCGCTGACCCTGACGTCGACGGACTTCATGGTTGCAGCCTCCTCGGGATACGTGCTGTCGCCGCGGGCGTCCTCGCCGCCGAGACTGGACCAGCTCGCGTCCCCTTCGGCGCCGCCGCTCATGGCGGCTCTGCGGCGCTCATCCGGGCTGACGTCGCGCACGAGCGGCACGAAGCGGCAGCGGGTGTCGTAGGACTCGTGGAACGTGTCGCCGGTGCGCTCGACGATGGTCAGCACCTGCTCGACGCGGCTCTTGCCGACGGGGACGATCAGCCGGCCGCCGTCGGCGAGCTGGCCGAGCAGCTCCGGCGGCACCTCGTCGGCGGCGGCCGCCACCAGGATGCCCTGGAACGGCGCCTGCTCGTGCCAGCCCCTGGCGCCGTCACCGATCGCCAGCCGGATGTTGTCGTAGCCGAGGCGAGCGAGCGTCGCGCGGGCGCGCTCCGCGAGCGGAGCGAGCCGCTCGACCGCGAAGACCTCGCCCGCGACCTCGGCGAGCACCGCCGTCTGATAGCCGCTGCCCGCGCCGATCTCCAGCACCCGGGAGCGGACGTCCACCTCGAGCAGTGACGTCATGAGCGCGACCATGTAGGGCTGCGAGATCGTCTGGCCGAGGCCGATGGGCAGCGGTGTGTCGGCGTAAGCCTCGGTCGTCGCCTCTCCAGGGACGAAGAGGTGGCGCGGCACCGAGCGCATCGCCGCCAGGACGTCCTCGTCGCGCAGGCCGCGCCGCACGAGTTGGTCCTCAACCATCTGCAGGCGGCGCACCCCGATGTCGGCGGCGTCAGCGCTCATCGGGGCCTCCGCCGGCCGCACCCTGGCGGCCGGCGGCCGGCCCGTCCGTGGGCGTTGCGGCGGGCGGCGCGCCGGCCTCCAGAGCCGAGAGTTCCGGGAAGTCGGGTGACGAGACGGCGACCGGCGGCGCAGGTGGCGGAGCCGGCGGCGGATCCGCCGCCTCGGCCGAGGCGGACGCGGCGGCGGCGCGCCGCACCGCCCCAGCCGTCCGCCGCATCTGCTTGTACTTGGAGCGCCGCCGGTCCCCCACGCGCCAGTAGACGAACCCGGTGACGCCGACATAGGCATACCCGACGTAGGGCACGGCGAGCACGAGGACGCTGCCGAGGAACGCGCCGAGGTCCTCGGCCGCGCTGATGAGCGCCACGACGGCCTCGCTCGGTACGCTCTTGGGGCGCGAAAGGTGCTTGGTGTACTGGGAGAACCACGCCGCCCCTGCTCCGAGTGCGGCGCCGACGGCGATGCCCTTCCAGCCGAACGGCGCGGTGGCCGCGCCGGCCACGCCGCCGATCACGAGGCGGTACGGCATGATCAACCGGTCCTGCAGCCGGTCCATCTTGGAGATCTTGTCGAAGGTGGATTCGAGGATGGCCAGCACCACGAAGACACCGATCGCCAGCCAGAAGGTGAGGAAGTGGAAGGTGGAGTTGGTCTCGACGCCCCAGTCGAAGTAACTGACGACGCCGATGACGGCGAGCGTCAGCGATGGCCGGATGCCGGCGATGGACCCGAGCCCCAGCATCCGCCCGATCGCGATGATCCAAGCGGTCACAACGCGTCCTCCATCGCTCGATTGTACCCGCCGGGCGCGCGCCTCGTCGGGTTGGGTCCGCGAGCGCGCGCAAGGGCGGCGCGCGCGGCTCGGTCAGAGCGCGCGCCGCCCTCCCCTTCAGGGTCCGGCGTGACGCTCCTCCAGAGGCACGAAGTCGAGGTCGAAGCCGAAGTGCCGCGGGCCGAGCGTCGCGATGCCCGCGGCCGTCCGCCACTGCGGGGCCGCGGGCACCCCGACCACGTCGACGAGCGCGCCGGGCACGTGATGCGGGTTGGTGATCGGCTCCCCGGTCTCGCCCGAGAAACAGCAGATGAGGTCGGGAGCGGTCACGTCGGGCTGGCCGTCGCGCCACGACAGCAGGTTCTCGTTCTTGGACCAGATGCGGCAGGACGAGCCGGCGTCCGCAGCCTCTCCGGCCAGCTCGAGCTCGCCCCAGGTGAAGCCGTCGCGCTCCTCCCACGTGAACGAGGCGACGCGGCCGCGGAAGACGACGCGGCCGCCGGAGGCGGCCGCGACCGCCGCGGCCGCGTCCCCGCCGTCCTCACGCGCGAGGCGGAGCGCCTCACCCACGCGCAGCGCGAGGCTCACGGCACCGGGGATGACTGCCTGGCGCACCTCGCCCCACGGGAGCGCGTGGTCCGCCACCCAGACCAGGTTGCGGCTGGCGACGGCCAGCGCGCGCACCAGCGCCTCGGCGCGCGCGTCGTCGGCCACACGCGTCACGATGAGCGTGTCGCCGACCTCGTTGACCACGGCCTGCGGTGCGATCGGCAGGCCGTGCACCTTGAACAGCGAGTGCTCGATCTCGGGCACGGCGCGGCCGACCGGGTCGGCGTCCACGACGGGCAGGCCGAGCATCGCCGCCGGGTAGAACGCATCGGCGATACTCCAGCCGCCGAGCTCGCCGGTGATGAGCGCGCCGAACTCGACGCCGAGGTAGTCGCCCAGGGCGCGGACGGCGAGCACGCCGGGGTACTCGGCGGTGCGCTCGAGACCCTCGTACACCGCCTCGTCGCCCTCCGTCAGCCCGCCGACGCCGTAGGGGCAGCAGATCACGGCGTCGCCCGGGATCTCGTCCGCGGCCGCGAGGCGCACGGTGCGCCCCGCTTCGTAGGCGCGCCGCATCAGCGCGCGGCCCTCTTCGAAGTCGCCACCGCCGCCGCACCCCAGCGCGGTGGCTCCGAGCAGGATGTCGTCCACGTCCTGCCAGCTCAGCGTCCGCATCGCGTCACCACCTCATTCCTCGACGGCGCGGCGACGCCGGCGGACCAGCAGGAGCGCCACGATCGCCACGATCGCGATGACGACCACGGCAGCGACGATGACGCCGGCCGAGCTCCCGCCGCCGCTCGTGCTCTGCGTCGTCGCGGCCTTGGGCGCCGCGAACAGGTAGCTGTCGATGTTGTACTCGGTGTAGATCACCGGCCCGTCGCCCGCCGGCGACTTGACCCAGCCGGACCACTGGCCGTCGTTGTACGACTCCAGCCACTGCGGATAGGTCAGCGTGATGTACGGGCTCTCCTGGTAGACAAGCTGCTGCATCCTCCAGATCAGCTGCTTGCGAGCCTCGGGGTCGATCGTCGTCTGCTGCTGGTAGTAGAGCTTGTCGTACTCGGCGTTGCTCCACTGGGTGTCGCTCCAGTCACCGATCTGCTTGGTGGTGAGCACCGACAGCAGGAAGCTGGGGTCAGGGTCGCTGTACCAGTACCAGAGGAAGAGGTCGTAGTCGGGCGCGAAGGTGTCGCCCTTGAAGTTGTAGATCTTGTCGGTCATCGCGGCCTCGTCGATGACCTGCAGGTCGATCTTGAGGCCGATCGCGTCGAGCCAGCCGGTGATGAGCTTGCCGACGCGCTGGTCGGTGGCTGACTGGGAGCGCGCGAACAGGCGCAGCACGATCGGCTTGCCCTGGTAGTCGCGGACGCCGTCGCCGTCGGTGTCCTTGTAGCCGGCGGCGTCCAGCGCGGCCTCGGCCTTGGCCGGGTCGTACGTGTAGAGCTGGCTCGCCGCCGGCTGCCAGTGGTAGTCGATCGGCGGCCTGTAGTAGCCGGCGCGGATGATCGACGTCGCCGGCGAGGCGTGCCCGAAGTATCCGATGTCGACGATCTTCTGCCGGTCGATCGCCCAATTGAGGGCCTGACGGAACTTCGAGTCCCTGAGCACCGGGTTGCCCAGCGACGCCTTGCCCGCGTAGCAGTTGCAGCCCAGGTGGTCGAAGCCGTTGAGCACGCCGCCGATGGCGGTGAGGTCCGGCGTGGCGTCCAGCGGCTTGAACTGCGCCTGCGGGATGTCCCAGGCCACCTGGATGGTGCCGGACTTGAGGTCGGCGGCCATCGTGTCGGCGTTCTTGTAGAGGCTCCACACGACCTCGTCGACCTTGGGCGCGCCGCGCCAGTAGTCCTTGTTCGCCACGGCGCGCACGAAGTCGCCGCGCTTCCACTCGACGACCTGGAAGGGCCCAGTGCCCACGATCGGCGGATCGTTGGTGAAGCTGTTGGCGGCCACCTTGCCGCTCACCTTGGACCAGATGTGCTCGGGGAGGATGAACACCGTGTTCTGCAGCATGTTGGCCTTGGGCTTGCTGCAGATGAACTTCACCGTGAGCGGATCGACGGCGACGACCTTGTCGATGAAGTCGGTGTAGCTCGTGAAGTTGCTCATCTGGTTCTTGATGATGTAGTCGAACGTGAAGACCACGTCCTTGGACGTGAACGCCACGCCGTCCTGCCACTTCACGCCGCTGCGGAGGTGGAACGTCCACACCTTGCCGTCGGGTGAGTGGTCCCAGCTCGTGGCCAGCTCAGGAACCGGGCGCAGGTCGCTGGCGCGGTAGCCGACCAGGAAGTCGTAGTTGAGGTGGAAGAGCTCGAGACTGGACGTCTCGTACCCGATGAACGGGTTGAGGTTGTCCGGCTCGGCGGTCCAGCCCACGTGCAGCACGGTCTTGGCGGCCGCGGGCGATGCGGACGGCGACGAGGCGTCGGCGCCGAAGGCGCTCACGACGCCCGCCACGAGGCCGCAGAGCAGCAGCGTGGCGACGGCCAGCAGCGCGAGCCTGGGCCCTGGACGGAGTACGGTCGGTCTCATCTTCTCCCCCTGTCGACGAGCGGTGCGCGGCGCCCCCGAGGCGCACCGCCGGGCAGTACAATCGGCACCGTATGAGCCACAGCGCATCTGTCAAGAACATGAATTCGGCCGCCCGGCGCGGCTGCGCCGCCGGCGGCGGCCGCCCGGGCCGATGACGGAGCCGGCCGGGGCACCTCGCAGGCGCGGCCGGCCGCGCGCCGGCGCCGCCCCGCAAGGGCCGCGCGACG
>Ga0302322_100004796_pt1 | contig 11800 bp, 16 predicted proteins | sample Fen_T0_2_FD_203757 | JGI IMG/M metagenome (GOLD analysis project Ga0302322, IMG submission 203757) | Peat permafrost microbial communities from Stordalen Mire near Abisko, Sweden - Fen_T0_2 | ecosystem: Environmental > Terrestrial > Soil > Wetlands > Permafrost | place: Sweden: Abisko... | reverse complement strand
CATTGGCAGGATATCTGTCCATGCTTCTGGTGGAAGATTCGAGACTGGAGCAATTGACGCAGGATGTGGCAAAGGAAAAGAAGCGATTGGATATGTCTCGCCTGAATCCCGAGGTGGATACCCATTCCTCGGGAGCACAACTGTATGCGTTTTACCAATTCTTCCCCGTACAGGAAAAAGCGCCGAAATTGTTCAAAGCGATATACGGTGCGGCGCACGACGAGTCGATCAGTCTGGCGCAAGGGGAATACAAATACAGCCTAGTTAAATCGGGAAGAATGGGCGTCTACCAAGTCAACCTGCCGGTCAAAGGCTCTTACATCCAGATCAGAAAATTCATCGTCAAGGTTTTGAATTCGGTGCCGTCAGCGGCATTGGAAGAAGTCAGTTTTCGGCGCGAAGCCGTCGGCAGAGGCGATCTTGAAGCCAAGATACGCTTCTCCATTTACCTGAGTGTCATCTGATGAATATCTCGAAAAAACACCGCAGTTGGATATTGGGTGCGGCCCTGTTGCTGACCGTCGCGGCTACGGCTTCGGTCAATCAGCAGGATGACGGGGATATCGGGCTCGTTCATCCAAATCCTGCAAAAATCAGGGAGCCGCTTTCAACACATGAATCTTCGGCGATCGAAGAGCTGCCAACAGAAATTCTCGTGGACAAATTGAAACGGCCGGCCCTGCCGGAAAAGGTAAAGGACATGTTCATCGCCAAATCCTGGTACGTGCCGCCTCCGCCTCCCAAGTTTCTGCCGCGTCCTGTTGCGCCTCCTTTGTCCTTTCATTACATCGGAAAAATGCTGGAAGAAGACAATCATTCCGCCGTTTTTCTGGAGAAGCAAAGCAGGATATTTGTAGTCCGTGAAGGTGATGCGATCGATACGAATTATCGCGTGGATGCGATTTCGCCTCCATTGATGACATTGACTTATCTTCCGCTGGATATAAAACAAACTGTGCAAATTGGAGAAGCGAATTGAAGTCAAGGTCTGTTGGAATACTGTTGCTGATTTTGCTTGTATCCGTTCTGGGCGGATGTGCCAATCAGCAACCGATACGCGACTTCGAGTCGGGTAAGAAGAAACTGGCGGAAGGACAGCTTGAGCAGGGTCTGGCACAGATCGAACAAGCTGCCAAGACCGATCCTGAAAATGTGGAATATCGACAATACCTGTTCAAACAGCGCGAGAAGGTTGTGAACCAATTGATTGGAAAAGCTGAAACTGAGCGAGTGAATGAAGCATTCGACGACGCTGTGGTCGACTACCAACGAGTGCTGGCGATTGATCCCAACAATCAGCGCGCGATGGATGGGATAGAGCAGGTGCAGGGTGACCGGAGACGCAAGCAGCAGTTGGCGGAAGCTCAGGCTATGTTCAAGAAAGGTGACAGGGAAGGCGCGACGGCCAAACTGCGAAGTATCCTGGCTGAAAATCCTTCGCTAGCGGAAGCCAAGTCGTTGCAAAAGCAGATCGAAGAAAAGAATGCAGAAGACCACGATCTGTCAGCTTCACCCAGTTTAAAGAAGGCACTTAAAAAGACGCTCTCGCTGGAGTTTCAGGATGCCGGTCTCAAGTCCGTGTTCAATGTGATTTCCCGGGTTTCCGGATTGAACTTTGTATTCGACAAGGATATCAAGCCTGAATTGAAGACGACCATTCTCGTCAAGGATATGACGATTGAGGATGCGATCAAGCTCGTGCTGGTGACGAACCAGTTGCAGCAAGAGGTGATCAATGAAAATACCATCATCATCTATCCCGACAATGCGGCAAAGATCAAGGATTACCAGCAACAGGTGGTGAAGAGTTTCTATCTGGCCAATGCAGACGTAAAGAAAACGCTGGAAATGGTCAAAACCATCCTCAAAGCTAAGGATGTGTTCATCGACGAGAGAAGGAATCTGTTGATTCTGCGCGACACGCCCGATGTAATCCGTCTGGCGGAAAAGCTCATAGCGGCGCAGGACCTTCCCGATCCGGAAGTCGAGCTGGAAGTCGAGATACTTGAGATCAATACCTCGCATCTGGCCAACTTGGGATTGCAATTCCCCCAGCAGATCAGTGGCAGTCTGGGGACTGCCGGGACCTATACGCTCAATCAATGGCGGAACCGTGATTCGAACTTTTATACCTATAAAGTCACCGATCCGGCTGTGGCGCTCAACCTGAAAAAGATCGATACAGACACGACCTTGCTTGCCAATCCGCGTATCCGGGTAAAAGACAAAGAAAAGGCCAAGATCCATATCGGACAACGCCTGCCGGTACTTACCACGGTATCGACAGCCGGAGTGGGCAGTGCAGAAACAGTCAGCTATATCGATGTCGGGCTCAAGCTGGATGTAGAACCGAGCATCCGACTGGACGACGAAGTCGACATGAAGGTCAAGCTGGAAGTGAGCAGCGTGAATCAAACCATAACACTGACTTCCGGCACACAGGTCTACCAGTTGGGCACACGCAATGCGGATACTGTCTTGAGGCTTAAAGACGGCGAAACGCAGGTACTAGCCGGATTGATCCAGAATGATGCCACTTCCACAGTGAACAAGGTTCCCGGCTTGGGCGATGTGCCTTTGTTCGGCAGGTTGTTTTCCAATGACAACTCCAACAAACAAAAAACCGATCTGGTATTGCTCATCACGCCGCATGTTGTGCGTAACATGACTCGTCCTGACGAAGCTTCCAATCAGTTTGCTTCGGGTACCGACAGTGCGATCGGCAGCGCTCCCAGGAAAGCCCCACCTCTGCCGGTTCAAATAAATATCGTTCCGGCTGCACCGGCAAAACCGGCCGATTTGCCGATAAATGAACCAGTTCAGGTATTGCCTCCTCCTGTCAGTGTTGTTAAGCCTGCTGTCTCGATCGAGCTGAGTCGGCAGGAATCCAGACCGGACAATGCGGCTGTACCTGTTGCGACCCCATGACGGCTGGTGATTTTCGCCTCCGCTTCTGGAGATTCAAATGCCAGCGCGGCTTTACCCTGATTGAATTGTTGATCACTGTGGCTATAGTCGCAACCCTGGCGAGCATCGCCATGCCCATGGCTGAGTTGGTTGTACAGCGCAACAAGGAGCAGGAATTTCAAACCAACTTACGATTGATACGGGCTGCCATCGATGCTTATAAGCAGGCAGTCGACGAAGGGCACATCACCAAACTGGTGGGCGAGTCTGGCTATCCCAGATCGCTGCGAGATTTGGCCTATGGCGTCGAGAAGACAGATGACCCGAAAAAGGCAAAGATCTATTTTTTGCGGCAAATTCCCCGCGATCCGTTTTATCCGGACCCGAATGTTTCAGCCGAACAGACCTGGGGCAAGCGCAGTTATGAAAGCAGTCCGGACTCTCCGCATGAAGGAAATGACGTGTTCGATATCTATACGCTTTCCGACGGGATCGGACTTAACGGTATTCCCTACCGGGACTGGTGATGAGTAAGCTAATTAATTGCAAGGGATTCACGCTCATCGAGTTGCTGGTGGTGATGGCGATCATCGCGATGTTGTTAAGTCTGACCATGCCGCGCTACTTCCATAGTGTGGACAAATCCAAAGAAGCCGCTTTGCATTCCGACCTGGCCGGGTTTCGTGATGCGATAGACAAATACTATGGTGATAACGGGAAGTATCCGGAATCACTGGAGGATCTGGTTACAAGAAAATATCTGAGAGACATTCCGCCGGACCCGATTACCGGAAGCAACCTGACCTGGGTGATCGTTGCTCCGCAAGGAGCGGTCCAGGGCAAAGTCTACAATGTCAGGAGCGCCGCACCCGGCAATGCAAAAGATGGAACGCCGTACTCTCAGTGGTGAGTGTGATGCAGAGATATTTCATTAAACTTTTGTTGTTACTGATGCTTATCGTGATTGGCCCCGCATCCGTTGAAGCAAAGGAAGGCAGAATCACCGGGATTTTCAGTGACATGCATTTTGTTCAAGAAGCAGGTGATGTCGTCGGGATGGAGGTATTTATTCTATACACAGGGGAAGGCTATTACGCGGTTGTTCAATTTGCTGAAGGTAATCCGCTGGTGCCTGTGGTAGTGCCTGTAAAAGTTTATAAGTCTTCAGTCAGTTTTACTGTTCCACTATCTACGGGGGCGAGTGGGAAATTTATAGGAATAGTAAGTGAGGAAGGTTTGATAGGGAAATTCGAAAATGGCGGGGAGAAATTTATATTAAAGCGCAACAAGAGTTATTGGCAATAATTGGGAAATGACAGGTTCCGGTGTCGAATATTTTTGTTAGGGGGAAAGTATGGCTGAAAAGAAATCGGCACCGGTGTCTGCAGTCCTTACACTAGCCATCACTGCTTTGCTGGTTCTGTATTCTCAACTAGTCCATTCGGTAGATGACAGCATCGCCCCTCCAATACTACCAAGGGTTGATAAACTGCGTGAAGAGCTTCGCTCCGCACCTGAAACAAGGATCACATTGGGTAATCTGGATGTGATTTTGGAGAGTACGACTTTAAAAGACATCCTGCGATCCGCTGGCGCAGGCACAATTGAAAATCGAGGAGATGCAAGCGAAAGCCAATACTGGATATGCTATACAGCTACCGCGGGTAAAAAGACTCAACGTATTTGGATTATGTCTGGAGAGATGGGAGGGGATCAGCATGATGTCGATAGTTTTCATGCCGAAGAAGATGTATCACCGGCAAAATCAAACCGCTGTCCGGAGTTGCCCGCGCACTTGATTCCAATGTCTTTTGGTAAATCCATCTGGCTCGGTTCAAGCCAACGTCAGATAAATGATTGGCTTGGCGAACCATCTCTGACAACAAATGGCTGGTCGTTCTATTCATATAGTGGACCGTCTTCCTTAAAGGATTTCGATGAATCCGTGCTTATCGGTGTACGTATTATCAATGGAAGAGTTGTTTCGCTGTTTGCTTCGAAAACAACGACCAATTGAGAGTATTGCTACCTACATTTACAAATACTGGCATCGAATTGTTTTAATGAAGGTGGATATGGCAGAAAGGGAATCGATTCCGGGATTCGTGGTTTGTTTAATGGTGATGGCGTTAATCTGCTCTGGATGCGCAGAGGATAGAGATACGATACTGGAATTGAAAGACGTCCAGTTTTTCCAGGTGCTGCCAATAAATTCTTCAGCAGGTTCGATCAAACTATCTGGAGTGCCCATGCATAGCGCGCTGGCTATTAGAGATATTTCGACGTCACAACACGATGAAACGTTGCAGGTCTTTGTGCACTTAACCCTAGTGCGAGATAAGTTATCCGGAGACTTGAATTACAATCTCGACATTCCAGTCACGGTAAATACCGTTACCTTTGGAAATGAAAACGACGTGATTTGGAAGCGAGGTGCAGGAGAGGTGGAATCAAAATAGTGTCCACAAGAGAAATAACATTCGACTTAATTCCAAAGAGTTTTGCCGGAGACGTCTTTTATTTGAGATTTCCATGCGCTGTGAATCATGGTCTTTAGGTTGGCTGGCAGTGGCACGTAGTTGAGCTCTAAAGCCAGCTTGTCGCCGTTGGTAAACGCCCAGTCGAAGAATTTCAATACTTCCTTTGCTCTCTCAGATTTTTCCGCAGATTCAGATTTATAGACCAGGATAAATGTAGCACCAGTGATGGGCCAGCTATCGGCGCCCGGTTCGTTGCTCAGAATTTCATAGAATCCTTTGTCAGCATCCCATTGGGCATTGGCAGCAGCAGCCTTGAAGCTTGCATCTGTGGGTGAAACGAAATGACCATCGTGATTTTTCAGTTGAGTGTGTACCATCTTATTCTGCACCGCGTAGGCATATTCTACATATCCGATGGAATTTTTGATGCGGTACACATATGAAGCGACGGTATCGTTCCCCAAGCCGCCAGTGCCGACTGGCCATTTCACGGACTTGCCTGCACCAACGCTGCTCTTCCAGTCCGGGCTGATTTGGGACAGATAAGTGGTGAAGATGAACGTTGTACCCGAGCCATCTTGGCGGTACACCACATGGATGGTTTCATTCGGTAATGCGAGACTCGGGTTATCTGCGACGATGCGCTCGTCATTCCATTTGGTGATTCTGCCCTGGAAGATGTCGGCCAGTACTTTGTCGCCAAGCTTTAATTGACCGGGAGCGACGCCATCGATGTTGACGACTGGAACTACCCCTCCAATCACGGTTGGGAATTGCGTCAGCCCTGCAAGTGCCAATTCGCTAGGGTTCATCGGGGCATCGCTTGCGCCAAAATCCACGATTTTGGCCTGGATCTGTTTGATGCCGCCACCGGATCCGATGGATTGGTAATTCAACCCGATGCCGTTTTGTTTCGAGTAGGCTTCTGCCCACTTGGTGTAGATCGGAGTGGGAAAGGTTGCACCTGCGCCGGTGATGTCGAAGGCATTTGCAACGACAGCAGACAAAAGAGTCGAGGACAGGCAGATGCTGACAAGGATGCGATTCAGGATGCTCATCTCAGATTTTCTAGCAGGGAAGATTCGTTTGATTGCTGTTTGTTTACGAAGTGCATCCTAGTGCGATCTTGTTACGGAATTATTGCTCATTGATTCGGAAGGCATATATTGAACTTATTGGGTTCTGTTTTGCCACATGTGGTATTACAAGTTGCAAGGAGACTTCCGATGCTGGCATTGGCTGAATGGCGCAGGCGTGCAGTAAGATTTGGGGAAATAGAGATGGATTACGAGACACATTTTACGAAGGGCTGGTTATTTGGCCTATTAATTTCGGAGCGGGGCCAAATACTAATGCGGAACGTATAATGTAGTACCATAAAACTGCACAGAACCGGGAGCAGTAAATGACCTCCAAGAATTCCCAAGCGATTCCGCTGGAAACCAAAGTCGTAAAAGGTGAACTCGCTATTCACGTCAAGAAAGCGACCTACGCCAATACCGCATTTAGCGGAACCTTACTCATATCCAAGAATGAGAACCTGCCACTGGAAAGAACGGGCAAACACCTTATCAAAGTTGACTGCCGTTTGGAGGGGGACGAACTACAGGCAGAAAGCCCGAAATTTCTTGTAGATATGGATACTGCCGCGGTCCATAAAAAATATGACGGTGCAGTGACGACTAAAATCGGAAAATACAAACCCTAGATCCGTGCATTGGTATGGTCGTACATATCAGGGCAGCTAGGAAATGAACTTAGGAATGGAATCCAAAGTCATTGAATAGTTGCTTCAGATTTCCTTTCCTTCAGATATATAGCGTCAAATATCAGGTCATGCGCTCTGAATTGTTCCGACATCCTGTTGCAAAGATTGCGATAGGCTTCAGCAGTCTTACCCCTTGCATCCAATACGTCACACTCGTTAATTATCTCGTTCAGCGCATTGAGTATATGGATGTGTGCTTGCTGATGACGGCGATAGTCTTCATCATCTTTTGTAACGCCAGACTGCCTCAGCATGATGAATTCTTCATGCTTAAAATGAGTGGCGGAGAAGTTAATGACGTTGTAGAAGAATGAAACCAATCGTCCCTGGCATGTCGCCAATTTTTCTCGGTCGCAACTTTGGCAATCGAGTTGATTGTCCATATTGTGGCAGGTTGTACAAAGCAGACTTAAGGAGTCATTTAATCGTACATGCTCCTCGTTGATTATCATGAAATCCTCAGGCCTAAGGTTCTGTAAGGCTTCAACATGCAATACCAAGATATTCTCCTTCCGTCTCTTAACATTTTCGATGTTGATAGTATTTGGCAGGAAGATGACAAACTGATGACTAGGGTGTGGAACCTTAATCATGTTGTAATGCCTATGTATGACAATGTTCTTGTTCTGTTCCAAATGGAGATGCAAATGAAGACTACTTATCCGATTGTTGATACGGTTCGCTCAATATTTGAAGCGATATCCAGGTTCTCCCACGTGATTTTCCCGCTGGGAATCTTGGCGCTTATCTTTACCATCCGATAATTCAGGGAATCATCAAGAACGAGGAGTTGCGCTATTGTCGAAGTAATTATGCTGAAATAGTGAGGTAATACAATTCAGGGGCACTGAAGAAGTATCCTCCTCCCGGAGTATTTCATTGAGTGATGCAGCAAATCCTTCCCTCAACTTCGGCATCCACCAGGATGCCGTTTTCTTGATAGAAAAAATAGCCGCTTTAGCTCAGTTGGTAGAGCAACCGCCTTGTAAGCGGTAGGTCGTCAGTTCGAATCCGACAAGCGGCACCAACAGACCAAAGTCTTGGAAAAGCGTCGTGTTTCATCTTGGGGTGTCGCAAGATCGATTCTGGTTGAAGATTAATTGTAGAAGCAATTCAATGTGAGCGAGTCATATCGGCAAAAAATCGCACATAAAAATGTAACAGCCTTCTTTTAGTCTACATCCATGAGATTAACTCGAATTGCGCCTAATTGATGCCCACAGGAGACGAATATGAATTCGATAGTAAACCCGATTTATCAGCAGAGTGATTTTTGCAGCTGTCAGCTACGTTTGCTTAAGGGTACTGATCTGGTGGAGTGCGTTACGAGAATGAAAGATTGCCAATGGGTAAAACCGATCGGATATACAAGCATGATGTGCAAACACCCTTCTGCATTGCAGTATTTGTATTCAAGAATTCGCAATTAAGCTCACAAAAATGTGGCCCTTGGCCTGTCCTGAAGAAAAGTATTACTAAGTACAATTGCAGAATTCAACCAAGTGTTTTCTGGCTTGATGTAACAGCCGTAACGACGCGCAAATCACACGCTTTTAACCTTTTCGCAATAATTCGAATGACTTCGAGTGCGAATCCTGGCGTCTCATCTATTAGGAAAAGGAATCTTTTTTTATCAATTACGACAAACTTGCATTTCGTTACTGCGGAAACAGTACCGTAGCGAGGCGAACCATCGACTACGGCCATCTCTCCCACAATATCTCCTTGAGAACACGTTCCTATTAGTACACCACCAATATAGACCTCGGCAGTTCCTACTATCAACACATACATCTCATTTCCAGAATCACCTTCTCTAAACAGGTCTTCTCCTGCATTAATTTCAATGAACTCTGGATCAAGTCGGAATAGATCATAAAAGAGCATAGTATCCTCCAGGAAATTTTAATTGTTGTAAATGAATGTAGCACTTGTGTAGCAGCCTTACACACGTATGTCTGATAGGCAAATAGATAGTATCAACTCCACTGTCGAGTTTCTACTTGGGCAGGTACCTGCTGTCAATGAGACAACTAATTGCAGTGAAGTATTGGTGAACTGCATCAGATTTAGTACCAGTTTCCGAGAGAGTATTTGCATAACCTGAACCGCCCATGCCGATACAACAGTTCGAGGAATTACTGATGCAAGGTTGAATGCCCACTTGCATGGATAGGCTGGTTGTATAGACATTCTTATGTAATGGCTAGTCTAAGCGTAGCAATACTGTAACAATTTTATGATTGGAATCGGAATATGAAAATGTAAAATTGCTGCCCCAATATTTACTACAGGTGATATTTCAGGATGAAAAAGAAAATACCAAGCGAGGAGTACTTATTAAAGGCACAAAAATTAACCAAAATTCAAGCTGAGCAGCTTTATTCGCGTATGGGAGGAAAGCTTGAACGAAGGCTGGAAGCTCAAAAAATTCACCCAATAACTGCTTTGGCAATTCAGCTTGAAAAGGAAGATGAGGATCTCAAGGAATGGCGCGAAAAATTTGCCGAACTCAAAGCGATACATGGCAGATAGGTATTGAAGGTTTATCGGTTGCCGAATGGCGAGTCTGGATTTGTAGCATTGGCTTGGTTGATAGGATATTCATCATGTTTCTGTAATATTGCTTAACTAAAATCACACTAGCAAATAATCATTATTACCTGGTCGAAGTTGAGCTGATGCGCAAGAGAAAATTAAGTGCAACCGACTCTTTAGAGTTGCATCCCTATGCTGGCCTGCTTCAGGAACTTGGGGACTTGCGGAAAGAACTTGAAAATCTAGAGCATTCATCTTCAGCTATTTTTACCCGCACTAATCCATTACACCTCGCTAGCACAATAAACCTGATTCACTATTTGGGTTTGAGGAATCTGGATATGCGGCCTCTACAGGAAAGGCTGTCAAAAGCAGGTCTTTCCTCATTAGGCCGTATGGAGTCGCACGTATTATCAAATATCAATGCAATCATTGATTTGTTACGCTGTGCGTTAGGCAAGGTTTCCCCCAATGATTTATTGCCACCTCAAGATGTGACAGGTGCTTCGCATCTTGAGAGCAACACGGATAACCTGTTTGGCAAACCCCCTGCTCACCGCCGAGTGCGCATCATGGTCACGCTACCAAGTGAAGGAGCAGACGATTATTCCCTAATCAAGAAAATGTTGGCTCATGGGATGGATTGCGCCCGAATCAATTGTGCCCATGATGGTCCCGAGACATGGATACGAATGATTGAGCAAATCAACCTGGCGCGGCGCGAAACCGGAAGGCATTGCCGTATTCTGATGGACTTGGGTGGTCCCAAATTGCGTACTGGAGAAATAGCACTTGGAGCTTCCGTACTCAAATGGAAACCTCATCGGGATAAATTGGGTAATGTGATTGAACCGGCGCAAATTTGGCTTCACCCGGAAGATGATGCATCTCCATGTCCCTCAGTCGCGGATGCATGTATCCCGGTAAACGGGAAATGGTTAAGTAAGTTGACTTTGCACGATATCATTGAGTTGACTGACGCTAGAGGTGCCTCGCGTAATCTTAGGATCGTCAATCAGACCAACGAAGGTTACTGGGCAATATCAAAGCAAACCACATATGTAACCCCCGGGACAGAACTGCGACTCGTTAAGGAGTCAAAGACCGGACATTCGCGCCGGGCGAGCAGTATTGGCTTGGTAGGAGTATTGCCTCCGCAGCCGGAAACCATTGTTTTGCATGTCGGAGACAAGCTAACCCTGACGCGCGAGCAATTGCCGGGAACGCCGGCCAAATTCGACGAGTTCGGACGGGTATTACACAGCGCCACAATTGCCTGTTCCCTGCCGGAAGTGTTTCTTACCGTCAAACCCGATGAACGAATATTGATTGACGATGGAAGAATTGGGGGCGTAATCCGTAGCGTCAGTAAAAACAAGGTTGTGGTCGAAATAACCCAGGCAAGTGAAAGCGGAGAGAAGCTGTTGGCGAACAAGGGAATCAACCTGCCGGACAGTCAGCTTGACTTGAATGGTTTGACTTCCCAAGACATCGAGCATCTTAAATTCATCGTTGAGCATGCCGATATGGTGGGACTTTCATTCGTCAGGACATCTGAAGATATCGAACTATTGCAAAAGCAATTGAAGCGATTGAAAGCAACAGATCTCGGCATCGTTATAAAAATCGAAACGCGTGCCGCTTTTGAGAATTTGCCCGAGCTTTTGTTTTCTTTAATGCATTCACCTAAAGTAGGCGTCATGATAGCCCGTGGCGATCTCGCCGTAGAGTGTGGCTATGAGCGATTGGCTGAAATGCAAGAAGAAATACTATGGTTAGCCGAGGCAGCGCATCTGCCGGTGATATGGGCTACTCAGGTACTGGAGGGTTTATCCAAGAGCGGCAAACCTAGCCGCGCCGAGATAACGGATGCAGCTATGGGTGTTCGTGCGGAATGTGTAATGCTTAATAAGGGAGCTCATATTATTGAGGCAATACAATCGTTGGACGACATCCTTCATCGTATGCAATCTCATCAGCAGAAGAAGAATTCACTACTGAGACGACTTCATTGGTGGCCACGAAGCGAGTAGATTCTGGTGCCCACAGAATAGCAGTTGCTGATTCAAATCGAATTGGTACTAATAGCGAATCAACAGTTGACCCC
>Ga0302322_100004795_pt1 | contig 11802 bp, 29 predicted proteins | sample Fen_T0_2_FD_203757 | JGI IMG/M metagenome (GOLD analysis project Ga0302322, IMG submission 203757) | Peat permafrost microbial communities from Stordalen Mire near Abisko, Sweden - Fen_T0_2 | ecosystem: Environmental > Terrestrial > Soil > Wetlands > Permafrost | place: Sweden: Abisko... | reverse complement strand
TGCCGTGTATGGGTTAATTTTCCAAGAATTTGGTTGAGGTCTATAGCAATTAAATAGACTATTAGGAGATGTAGATAAAATAGAATTTCTAGCTATATAATTTGTTGCATGATCTCCAAACATTTTTTGATTACTTTCAGTTAAAAGAACATACTTAATGGTCGGAGGTATAGCATTTAAAATTGCACTATCTGTATCATGTAATAATAATAACATGTCTGTTTTATAATCAAAAGATATTGATTGATCACCACATAAAGTTCTAACAAAATTTTGATTATCTTTAGTTAAACCGTCTGACAATTCTCTAATCTTATCTAATAAATCTTCTAAAATAAGTGTGCTCATATAAAAAATTCTCCTAGTGGTAATATAATTTCAACTTTTGGTGTAGTTTTTTGTAATTCTTCTTCCTCTAATTGCTTCTTTAGTTGTAGTCTTGCTTTTAATTCGGCTTTTTTTGCTTCCAGTTTTAATTCGTACTGAACATAATCACTACTCGAATTATCTTCTAAAATTTCTTTCAAGGCATCTCCATATTCTGGATCATCATTTTCTATAATATTGCAGAATGTATCAAAGCTTGTAGCAATGTATTTTTGCCTTACATACATTGTATGTTTCTCATCAGAGATCGTTTTAAGGAACCTTCTCATTATGATGGTTTGGAAGTAGCCGAAAGGACCGGATGTAACTTCATCCGTCCTCGCACTTATTGCATCTGGCCTATACTTCGCAAAATACCGTACACAGGTTTCAATTCCATTTGCAACAAGTTCATCCTTGAAATAATAATTTGAAAATGAGGGCATAGTTGCTATTTTATTGGCAAGCAAAATTATGCATTCCGCCAAGTACTGTGATATCTGTGGCTTTGCTAATCCACTAGCCAAACATTCATTATACTCTTCAATATATTTACATGTTTGAATATTGAATTTCTCCTTATCTATATATGGAGTTCGCTTACTCATATCTTTACCTCAAGTTTACTAAGTCTATCTAACTCAGTTATAAATTTTCTATTCAGTTTAATAAGGCCATCAATCAAATCTCCAAATTCAATCTCTGGATGAAGTTGAAGTATATGATAAATATTCTCAAACTCAGGTGGAGTAAGAGCAGACAAATAATGATACCGTTCAAATGACTTAAAATAATCTACAGAGCTTGACATAAATCTTCTTCCCCAAGAATATTAACTATCATCATCAAATGATTTAACTCATCGGCAACATTTAATGCTTGACATAATGATAAATCCCTCACTATAACTTTATTTTCACTTAATATACTTTGTACAGAAAATGCTTTATCTGGTTGTATAACTATCTTATAACTCATATTTATTCTCCTAATGTAATAGTTGGAATATCTTTCCAGTCTCCACCACATATATCACCTTGGCTCCAGCTATAATACCCTTGTAAAATTAATTCATTATTTTTCTTAGCTAATCTATATTCTACTGGTGAATTAGATCCACTTCTAACTGTAGTATATTTAAGCCCCAACTTTTCACATATTGTTTGCATATCGTCAAATTCTTCAAATTCTTCAATCGGTTGCATTTTATTCTCCATAGTTTATTTTGTACATATATTATAGCATATAATGAAATACTTGTCAAGTATTAATGTTCATCTATATCAAATTTTATTACTTTTATATCACCAGTATATCTTTCGTAGTAGTTGTAGTAATACCAAGACATACACATGTACTTGATACATATCCAATAACATTCTAAAAGCATTACTAATCGCATTGCTAAGTGTAAATTTATTGTGAAGATTAGTAATAGAATTACTTTAGTAATAATGTATACTTGCAATTCTCCCAATTTTAGAAATGGGTAGAAAAAATAATTAACAACCATCATAAGAGAGGTGGCTAATATCAACTACAACTTCTGAAACTAATTCAGTATGGATTTCTTCTTCAACTTTATCTGGATCATTTTGGTGATCTTTACAGCAACCAATTTTAGCAAGCATCTGCTGTGTCGCATCACAATAATCATAAGTGAATGTTTCGTGTCGTTTTTCGCAGTTGTAACAGTTGTAGGGATTCATATATTTCTCCATAGTTTTATTTTGTACATATATTATACCATTCTTATTGGTGTTCGTCAAGGTATTTTTCAATCTCATTCCATTCATCATACCACCAATCATTATTTGTTCGTTGTTCTTCTAAAGTACATCCAATACTTTCCAAAAATTCAGTATGACTTGGATATACTGTAGTTTTAGTTTTATCTGGCTCTACTTTTGTCCTATTAAACTTATGTAAATTTTTTGCAACTGGATTTTTCATAATTAGTCCCAAAGACTTCTAAAATACTTAGCAAACAACCTTAACCCATTTTGCACTCTTCCGTCAATACCATCAAAATATTCATCACTTTTTAATACATCAAATGTAAAAATCATTTCATCTAATACATATTGCCAACGGTCATGATAAAAATCATCAATATCATACTCGGTTTCTACACGAGGAGCATTCATAGACTTAATTCTATCTGGGACATCTTCATTATCAACTATACCACTACTATTATGCACCTTTCTCAATTCTACTAAAATAGGATGTATAACACTTGCCATAGTAATATCAGCACTCCATGTATCAAAGTCATCTATTTTTATATAATTTATTCTAGGAAATAGCGTATTCAATACTTTATACAATCCTTGACAAATATTTTCCAACCATGCTGGAACTTCAATTTCATAAATTTCATCTTCAGTTTTCCAAAATAATACTCTTTCTAGTATTGTATGTGGCGAAAGCCAAAAGTTTCTGTAGTTACTTTTTAATATTTTCATAATATGTTCTCCAATAAATGTGATACATAAACAACAATAACAATAAGGTATATCCACCAAGTGCAAGTCCAAAATTCTTTTAATATTTTCATTATTTACCCCATTAATATAATTGTTTGGGTTCTTTTTCTATATATTATATATAGTATTTCTAAAAGTCTTTCTCTTTCCATATTACTAAAATGTGAATAATCATCTACCCATATGGTGGCATTATCTGATAGTAACATTCCACAAAATGCTCTTGAATAATCAGTACCAATCCAAAAATATCTTGAATGAAAACAATGATGTTTATATTTAGAAATAACAATATCATATAGCACATGAGAATTTTCATCAATATAAGTAGTTTTACATGTTAGTCTACCAAGCCCTAAATGTATTGTTCCAAACTCCCACATATAATGATATAAATCAAGATAAGATGCGCGTTCGGTATTTCTCTGTTCCTTATTTAATGCTATGGCTTTATCATAGACTTCATAATGGTCTTCAACTTTCATCATCAACCCAAAAATTTAAATACACATCATTCAAATCTCTATGCGCCTCATATAACATCGAATCAATTTGGCTACGAGAGAATATCTCTTCAGTTAAAGTATTCCTTCCTTCACAACACCGATGAAGTGTATTACATATATTCCGTATCTTACTTCTTTCAATTTCATTCATTTCTTTTCTCCTCGATATATCAATAATTTTGCCAAGTCAGATTTTGCCGAATGGAGTAAATTATCAATATCATTAAACGATAATATTTTTTTAGTTCTATTATCTCTACCTTCTAAACATATTATAAGAACATTTACAATATCGTTTAATTTTTTTAGTTCTTTTTTATTCATTTCTTCCACTAAAAGTCCATATATAAAGCTGATAATTCTTTTTGAGAATTAAATAATATATCGTCTATTTGAGAACGAGAAAATTCCTCTTCTGTTGAGGTATTTCGTCCTTCATAGCACATATAAAGTACTTTGATAATATCATTCAACCGTTCTTTTTCTTCTTCTGTCATCTCTTTCCCCTAAAACTCATTACTAATATAAAAATTTAACCATAATTCATTAATTGAACTTTTCGTATTAAATAAAATACTATTTATAATATTTTTATCTTTCTCTTTTAAGCATAATGCCAAAGTATTTATAATACATATCAAATCATCCTTTTCAGAATCATCCATTATGTTTCTCCGCCAATACTAATTTCTTTTCATCTACATCAATATAACCGTAATAACCATCCTTATTGGTAAGTTTTATATTACCTTGAGCATTGGTTGTTATAAAAGTTCCACTTGGAACATCTTGAAGTAATACTATCATGCGTTCTTTACTGATTCCTCTCATTTTACTTATTCCTCAAAAATGATTGTGCAAATAAATACCCAGCAAGCCAAACTTCAAAATCTGATGTGTGTTTTTTATATGGGTTGCTCGTCATCCCCTTATTCTCTTTAAAAGCTTCCTTACCCTGTACAAACGCTTTATTCTTCACTTCTTTCTCCTATTTATAATGCTGGCGTTAAAAACTCTACTGGTGTAAAATGTGTTACTAGATACATATACTTTACAAACTGCGAGTCAATAATTCTATATCTCATTGAGTCACCCTTTAGATAATCCGGTGTAAAAATTAATATTCTTATTTTTGGATTTACTTTTGCAATGTCGGTCATTTTATTTCTCCGTTATGGTTTTCTTAATTGAGATAATGCTCTTGTTAAATCCATACTACTTCTTTTTAATGCTCCCGATTCCTTTGGTAGCATAGTCCATTCAGCACATTTACTTTTCTCAGCTTCAATATATTCATCTGCTTTGTTTATAAATCTTTGTGCTTCATTAATTGCTTTGAGTACTGCGTTTATATTCATTTTTATTCTCCATAGTTTTAATTTGTATGTATATTATATCAGTCTTTTGAATGTTTGTCAAATATAATATTTTGTAATAATTGGGGGATCGGATTCCTTAGTATATTGGTCAACATTTGCTCTGCCAATACTTGCCAATTCGTCGGCTCTTATATTATCTTTACTTGTCGAATGCCCCTTTATCCATAAAAATTTTACTTTATGGGGCTTTTTTGCTTCTAAAAGTCTTTCCCATAAATCCCTATTTTTTATAGGGGAATTTTTGGCCTTAGTTACCCAATCGGATTTAATCCACTGATATATCAGGTAAGAAATTCCATCAACTAAATATCGTGAGTCACTATAAATTGTTATTTCGGAAGGAGTGTTCAATAATTCTAGGGCAACTATTGCAGCCATCAATTCCATTTTGTTGTTTGTTACGTTGCGGAAACTTCCGTAAATTTCTGTTACGAGTTTTTCGCAAGTAATAACAGCCCCATACCCACCTTCCGATTTATAGCAAGACCCATCGGTATAGATTGTTACTTTGTTCATTTTAACATTTCTAAGAATTCATCTTCACTTATAACCTTTACCCCATGTTTTACTGCTGCTGAGGTTTTTGCTGCCCCAACATTCAAGCCAGTTACGAGATATTGAGTTTTAGCACTTACCGAAGTACCAACAATACCACCAAGTTCTTTAAGTTTTGTATGTAATTCTTCGCGTTTTCCTGATAACAGCGTTCCAGTAATTACAAATACTTTTCCCGATACTTCATTATTCATTTTAATTCCTCCAATAACAGTTTTCTTCACATTGAACATCGGTAATAGATATTCAAAATCATCTCTAATTCGTTTTAATGAATTTATTAGGTTTACACTATTTATAAATCCAAATCCTGGAATTTTTTGTACTTCTTCTTCGGTTAATTCAAAAATAGTTTCTAATGGATATACTTGTAGTAACTTTTCACACATACTACCACCAATTCCATCTAATGCAAAACTACCCAATAACCTCCAGTCTTCTACCTCTTTCTTTTTACTTGACTGGATTGCATTATAAAGGTTTTCGGCATTCTTACCACCAATAACATTATAGAGGTCTTGTTGATGCATATCATAAATGTCTGCAATATTATCATACCCCCAATCACAAAGTTGTTTTACTATGACTGGACCAAATCCTAAAATTCCCATTTCTTTAAAGAAATGCTCAACAACTCCTTCAACTTGAGCAAAGCATTCTTTATTATTGCACATTAGGTGATCTTCTACTAATTCGGTAGGACTTCCGCAAGATGGGCATTTTTCTGGCATACTAATTATATCCGATCTCTTAATTACACTAACAACATGGGGTATTACCGCACCCGACCTAGTAAGATTGACAATTGCACCAGCATTAATTCCTTGTTTCATTAATAGTCCCGCATTGTGTCCACTACACCTAGATACAGTTACCCCAAGCACTTCAGTTGGTTCCAATAAAATTACTGGCGTAATGCGACCTACACGAGCCGTATTCCATTCTATATCAGTTACTTTTACTTCATGAAATTCTTCGTTCTTCTTGTAAGCCAGCATCCATTTCCAGTGATGTGATGTGCAACCCATCTCTACCTTAATCTTCTCATTGTTACACTCTAAAACCAATCCGTCAGTATTATATAAGCAATTTGCAACAACTTCATCCCAAATTTCTTCTAAGTTTTCTAAAACTTTTTCTTTTGGTAATAACCAACCACCAAGATTATTAAAAGGGTAGAATACAATTTTACCAAGACGAATTGCTTCTTTTATTTTTGGATCAAGTTCTCCACTTTTAATTGCGCCAGCAATAATATTTCGTGTATTTTCATAATAATCTGCCAAATGTTCTGCAAAAAATGCCTTATCGCAAACTATTTCTCCTGGTCCGTTTGAATCTATTGCCCATTCAAATTGTGGAGATTGCAAACCATTCGCAAGTGCATGACTAATATCTCCACCTTCTGTGCCGTTCCCCCTTGTGAAAAGTTTAGAATCTTCGCGAAAACCAGCAAACCCGTCCATTTTAGGGGTTATTCTAAATTGAATATTTTTTACGCCAAGCCTTCGTCCAACTTCCGTACAATCATTCAAAAATTTTTCAATTTCCTTATGAGAATATGCTTTATTAGTTGATAACATTTTTCGCGGCAATTTTACAGTCTTACCTCCCAACTCCGGCTCAGGTTCAACTATTTTTTGGTTTAAATATTCATTATTAGGATAAATATCGGCAAATAATTTCATCTTAAAATCATATTCAGCATCACTAATTGTTGGATTTCCTGCTCTGTAACTCTCATTATATCCCCTCATTAAAGACTCAGCTTCTTGTTCAGCTTCTTCTAATGTTTGGTCTTCTACGAATTCATCTAAACTCATTATAATACCTCATATCCTTCATGTTCTAAAACATTCATTAAACAATTTCTAAAATAAGCATTCATTTCGCTATATTTAGTAATATCAAGATGAGTCAGCCCATAATATTCTTTATAAATTTCTTTTTCATAATCTTCAACCATCTTGTCCATACTCGTTTCTATTAATATTGCCATGTTCATTTTTTAATTTTCCCCTTAGTTTTAGTGTATTTCATTGTTAAAGTATAGTCCAGAGTCAATAACTTCACCAGTTTGTATAATTTCGCAATATTCCTTATTATATATAAAATCTTGTTTTTGAAACCTATCACTTATTATAAGATTCTCTTTTAACCAATCATCATAATTTTTACTTAAAATTTCAGAACGTTCTTTTATAAGTTCCTCTAATAAATTATCATATACTAAATTATCGCTATAGTTATTATATAGTTTGTTTATTTCATTTATTAATATGGAATTAGCTATATATAATTTATCGTTATTTATTTTGTGTTTTTTATCAGTAGTCGATATATTAAATTCTCTAAATTCTTTATAACTTTTTATAAAAGATTGCCTATAATATGCAAAAACATTTAAATTTATTTCATTATGCTTAAATGAATCTTTTGCAACTATAAATTTATTTTTTTCTTTGATATATTTCGATATATTCATAATTTATTACTCTTCGAAAAAATCAATGTTATTCCTATTACTATTACGGTGCATATTACGATAATACATGACATTATGTTAAAAATTGTATCTGGATTCATTCTATTTCCTCTTTATTTATGTAGTATTCTAATATCTTTATGGCATCTTTTATTTTATTAACATCTTCATCCATTGCATCATGTCGATATTGCCTATATCCAGCCATTTTAGCATGATAATCATCAGATTCAGATTGGGCAGACGCTAATCCTATTTGTAACGCCTCTAATACTTTTTCAATAGTTATGTTATTCATTTTATTCGCACATTTTAATTATTAATAATTCGGCAACTAATACTATTACAAACCCAAATAATAGTACTCCTAGTCCAACATATAAAAGTATTATATCGTTTATTAAAACTGCTACTATTGCTGAACAACCTAATACTATGAGCATACTAATCAATATTATTTTATTTAATTCTTTAAATTGGTTCATTTTATTCTTCCCAATTGTAAAATAATTCTCTAATATGATCTAATGTTTCTTGCCCAAAATCTGCTCCAGCACCAGTTTCCCACCAACCATAAGTTGACTCATTTTCTGTAAGTGTAATCCCATATAATTCATCCATGATTTCATTATATAATTCGCGAATGAGTGGGTTTACTTTTGTAATGTCTTTCATTTTGTTTCTCCTGATATAATTAATTTATTGGGTATATTATATCAGGGATTTTTGGAGTTGTCAATCTTTCTCTAGTTGGTATTCTATTTTTTTGTAAACGAATTTTTCTTTTTCATAATATCCTATTCTATCGTCAAAATGTCTAAAGGTATGATTGTATGATCCTTTAAAACATAAATTATCAGCTATATCATACAATTTACAACCATGTTTATTTTCCGCTAACCTAAGAATACGTCCAAGCGATTGTAAGATTTTTATTTTACTCTTATAACTTGAGCAAAATATACAATTGTCAAGTTTTCTAATATTAACGCCGGTACTCATTGTACCATAAGATGCGACGATAATGCAATTATCAGATGATTCTGCAATTGTTCTTACCATTTCTCTATTTTCTAAATCCGTTCCACCGTCTACGTAATGTACATTCGGAACATCTTTCAGAAGTTTTAGCAATATCTTACCCTGTTCTATAAATTGGAAGAGTAGTAAAGTGTTTCCTTTTAAACTAACTGCCAAATTCTTTATGAAGTTATTTCTCAATTTGTTTAGAGAAAGGAATTTCATTTCATCTTGATAACTTGCTTCCGAAACTATTCTACAAGTCTCTTTGGAATACTTTAGAATGAGGCAAGTAATGGAAAGTTTGCTTACTTCATCTCTCTCCATCAAGTCTGAAGTTGTGGTGGCAGTATATGTGCTTCCAAACAATCCGTTTATCACCAAACTATGACATTTTGTATCAGTCAAAGTTCCAGTAAAACCAAATTTATATGGTACTGAAGTTGATTTTTCCATGATGTCTTTTATTGATTTAGAGGTTGCGTTGTGAACTTCATCAACAATTATACAGTCGAAACTATTAAAATATTTTTCTGGCATTTTAGTAAGGCTTTGATATGTAGAAAATACCAATGGGTGCTTGGTTATCTTCCCTTTTCCTGCAAAAATCATATGTGATTGGCTTCTGGCATCCCATTTAGTAATTGAGGAATAGTCAACAAAATCCGTTAAGAGCTGATTTACTAAGGAAATCGACGGAAAAATAAAAAGTACCCTTTTTGCCATATCATTATCCAAAAGGTATCTTACTAGGCTGTAGATCATTAAACTTTTACCACTCGAAGTTGGGCTTAGAATTGTTGCTCTTCCTTCAGTAATGCAATGATGTACTACACTAGTTTGATACTCTCTAACATCCAATTTGACCCCTTTAGAGGCTGGTTGTAGAGCATCTTTAATATAATGTTCAATAGATTCTTTGGATATTAGATTTTGAGTTGGTTTATATGAATCTTCAGATATAGTGTAGTGTGATTTTTGACAGAATTCTACAATTTTATCATAGAGTCCTATGTATATTTGATGTGTAGCATTTGAAAATAATCTCAGGTAGCCATCCCACAAGCGATTTTTATAATTTGGTTGAAATTGATATCCTGGAACTCTAAAACTAAAATAATTACTCAACTCATTGAGAACAGATTTTTCCGCATGAATTTTAAGAAATACATCATTATGTTTAATTATTGTGATTTGCATAGTGTTTCGCCATATATAGTAGAGTATATTACTATTTATAGCGAAAAACTTTGCGAGTAATTAAGGTACTATACGCTTCTCTATTTGAACGCCTTGTTCAATCATTTTGTGTTGATTTGTAGAAATTTTTTCGAATTCTTTTGTAACATATTGGGAATACGTCCACCCAGCACCGATAAGCGTTGTCGCCAAAACAAAACCGGCAGCAACCACCTTTCCAGTATTTCCGATTTGTGATATAAGGCTTTGTAATTTGGCACTTATATCATTTAATGCCATTGTTAGTTCTGTGTTTTGGATGGATAATTTATCCAAAAGTAATGAATGTTTATCCATACTTTTCGATGTTTCTTTAGTGTTTGATTCCAATATAGTTACCCTCATATCTAGCTTAGTAATTAATTCCCAATCGTCGGTGCGCATTTTAATACTCCTCCTTTCTATATCGTTTTGCATCATATTAGTATTTATATAAATTCAAACCCAGAAAATTTAAAAGTCAATCTGGCTGTTAAATATTGAGGATTGGTGGTTGTTGTTACAAATTGTAATGGTGAAAGCCCTATTGGAAATAGGTCTGTAAAATGGACGTTATTGTTAGGTGTTGAATTGTTTGTTAATATTTCTAAAATACCGTCCGAATACATGGTGCTGTGGTTTTGGGGTGAATATCTTCCTAAAAGTAATTTAGATTGAGCCTCATGATATGTTGCATATTGATCAAGTGATTCTGGGTGTCCAATTGAAACTAACCACTCAAAAGCGGCTTTGAAGTTGCGCATATCCTCGTCTATCAAAAATTCGATAACGAGTGGTGAAAATTCTATCTTGTCGCCTAAAACTGGAAGTTGAATCATGGGTGTGCTTTGTTCACAATATCCCATAGTTAGACTTGGTATATTTACAGATGTGGCATTAAAAACCACATCCGGCAAACGATGTAATGATAATTTAAAATTTTGTGGACTTAAAAAATTACTGTTAATGGGTGTTGGCATAATAATTCCATGAATAGTTGTGATGTATACTACTATTTATATTAAATTTCTTCTGGCAATTTGTCCCCTTTCAACCTATTCTCAATTTTCCACAGTGGTTGAAAATTTGTATGATGATTAAGAGCAATTAGATGTTCTTCATCTAATGCTTTTGAAACTGGATAAATGTGGTCATATTCCCATTCTCCATGATTCTCCCAAGACATACCTTCCTTAAAAAAGGCTTTCTATGTGAAACATAAATTCTTCCCACGTACATCCTAATATTTCCGCAGTTTTAGTATTCTTTTTAATATCGTGCTTCTTAAATGCACCTAATATTAAACTTCTAATATTCGACGAAAGTTTATATAATGCGTCATACTTTCGTCTCATATATTGATATTTTGCTCGTATTATGTTTAATTTTTCTTTATTTTCTTGAAAATATTTTGCTCCACTTTCTCGTTTCTTTTCTGGATTTTTCGCATAATGTTGAGCAGTTCGATTACAAACATCTTCGGAATTAGCAGCATAATATGCTTTATTATTTTCACTATCACACTTTCTACAAACTCTCCGCAATCCAGTTTTAGTTTGACTATCTTTACTAAAATCCTCCAAAGGTTTTTCGACTTTACACTTGCAACATTTTTTCAAAACAACTTCATCAAATTCTACATCTCCATAAATTTCTACATTCTCCTCCATACCCACTCCCAATCAAATTTCAAATATCACCCACACAAATGCTGCCAATAAAAATATCGCCCACATTATTGAAAAAATCATATTCATTCTCCTATATTATAATTAACTTACCCA
>Ga0302322_100004794_pt1 | contig 11803 bp, 12 predicted proteins | sample Fen_T0_2_FD_203757 | JGI IMG/M metagenome (GOLD analysis project Ga0302322, IMG submission 203757) | Peat permafrost microbial communities from Stordalen Mire near Abisko, Sweden - Fen_T0_2 | ecosystem: Environmental > Terrestrial > Soil > Wetlands > Permafrost | place: Sweden: Abisko... | reverse complement strand
CAACTTCGTAACGCATATAGTAATTAGTAAAGCCAGGGAACTCTGTAGTAACACCTTGAAAATCTTGAAATGCAATCGGAACAAGTGTTGGTTTGCCGAATATGTTGTTTAAAAATTCGCTAACATTAATAGGTTTATAAGTCGTCATACCGTTGACAGCGTCATTAACAAAATCTTCCCAACTGCAACCGTACAAACTAAAAACTACAACTAGCACTAAAAATGTGTACTTGATTTTTGTTTTCATCGTAGCCTAATTTCTCCCAATCCTACCCAAATGCGTATTCTGGAACACGTATTCGTGTTTCAAGCCATAGCCCATCACGCGGTCAAAGCTGGAGTGTCCGAACAGGATCGCGTGCAGCGCTGCGAACATCAATAATTCTTCAAGTTTGAAAAGGTTTTTCATGGGGATATCCTGTATCGTCCTGTGGATAAGGCTTGTTTTTCTGTGAGGAACTTGGTGGGTAAAACTGCCGAACCTTCGGAAATCTGTGGATAACTGCGAATTTTTAGCCGTCAGCCTGTTGATAACTTCTGATCTTCTGTGGATAACCCTGCTGGAATTGTGTGTAAAACCCGTTCAAACCGGTGGAGAAATCGGGGGCAGCGTGCCCCAAATCTGTGGACAGTTTGTGGATGGATAGCCATAAATTGTGGGAACGTTTCGCGGTCAGGCTGGACCTTTCGACTGACTGCGGCTCAATCAGGCTTTCTCTCAGCCCGAACTTGCGTGCTACTTCGACCCCAAACTGATACTTGCTCATCGCCTGCGCGCCGACCACATGATACAGCCCATGCAAATCCTTCTCGAGCATTTCGATCAGCGTTTGACTAAGATGATTTACCCACATCGGGCAAAAGATGACATCCGTAAAGCCGTTGACGTTTCTGCCTTCGCTCAAGTTATTGACGAAGAACTCACCAAGACTACGTCTGCCACCCAACGACCAGCCAAAGAAATTGACGCGCGCAATGATGGCGTTCGGGTTGACTTCTTGCACTGCATGTTCGCCAGCGAGTTTGGTTTGTGAATATATGCCTTGTGGGTTGGGGGCGTCTTCTTCAGAATATTCACCTTGGCGCGTGCCATCGAAAACTGCATCAGTGGAAAGGTGGGTGAATTTTATATTGCGTTTGACACAGGCAGTTGCCAATTCGGCGGGCAGATCTGCGTTGAGGATTTTTGCCTGATCAGGGTGCCGTTCACATTCTTCCAGATTTGCGAGTGCAGCGCAATTGATGACCCAATCAGGATTGATCGAATCAATAAGCGTATTAATTTCACCCGTTTGAAGGAAATTTGCGTTGAGCATCTGAAACGGAGCCGACTTCAACTTACCCCGATCCACGCCAATGACTTCATGCTCACGCATGGCTTCCATGGTGAGGTTGATGCCGAGTAGTCCGCTTGCACCGGTGATAAGGAGTTTCATGGTGTCAGGTTCCAGATGTCAAGTTGCTATCGTTTGATTTTATTTCTACAACATCGCTTCGGCTTTGTCCAAGTAACTTGTGAGAGACCTTCGACAAATCGAGCTCAACACGCAAAGTGCTTAACTCTGCCGAAACAATCTCGCCGAGCACCAACCCATCGGGGTCTATCGCAATGGTGGGGCTGCCTTGCTTTGGAGCAGCATTGTTGGCGCTGATTACAAACCGTTGCGTCTCTGCCGCCCGGCTAACAAGGTGACTTTTCCAAACAGATTGAAACCGATCTTCGCCCACCGCATTATTCAGGTGCAAAATGACCTGTGCGCCACAACGAGCAAGCCAGCCCCATTGCTCAGGGAAGCGCAGCTCCCGGCAGATCTGAATTCCAATTTTAACTGTGCCATCAGGCGTATTCACATCAAATGTTGGAAGATGATTGCCTGTTGAAAATGCGCCACGTTCCTGATTGGCTAGATTTATCTTACGGTAAACATGTGTATTTCCATCGGCAAGAAAACCATGAGCTGTGTTGAACCATTTGCCATCAATGTTCATACAAGCACCAACCCAGACATTGATCATCCGTCGTTCTGCTGCTTGTTGAATATGTCTCAGCCCTGCAAATAACTCATCGTGATTGATATGCTGTAAAAACGACATATCCGGCGAATAACCGGATATCGATCCCTCAGGTAACAATACCCAATCGCCAGCCTTTGTTTGCTCCAAGACAGAATCGATCATTTCCAGATTATTCTGAATGGATAACGATACAGGAAACTGGGCAATCAAAGCAGAGAGTTTCATGTGTCAAGTATCAAGTGTCAGGTCTTGTTTCAGGTTACGTGATACTTGGCACCTGATACCTGACACTTGTTTTATCCTTCCAACTTGCCCTGTTTGAATAACTCTTCAAACGGTGCGACGAATTTCTGGATGCCTTCGATATCGAGCCATTCAGTGTTGTTATCGCTGGTATATCTGAAACCTTCAGGCAACGGTTTACCTTTATCCTTCCACGAATAACCGAACCAGGTCGCTTCGGCAGGTTGAATAACGTACATCTTCTCAAGCTCAATGGTGTGACGGGCTTCATCATCTGAGATCAAATCTTCATGCAGTTTTTCGCCAGGGCGAATGCCGATGATATTGACGTTTGCATTCGGCACGATGGCTTTGGCAAGATCAATCACCTTTGTGCTGGGAATCTTCGGCACGAACACTTCGCCGCCTTCCATCTGTTCGATGCAATCGATCACGAATTGCACTCCTTGATCCAATGATAGCCAAAAACGCGTCATGCGATCATCGGTGATGGTGACGGAGCCGCTCTCGCGCTGCTTGAGGAATAAGGGCACGACCGAGCCACGTGAGCCGACAACATTCCCGTATCGGACGCACGAATATCTGGTCGCTGAGCCCGCAGCATATGCGTTGCTTTGAACGGTCAACTTCTCGGCGGCAAGTTTAGTCGCGCCATATAAATTCGCCGGGCTGACGGCTTTATCCGTGCTGATGGTCATCACTTTTTTGACACCTGCATCCAACGCGGCTTCAACCACATTCGCGGTACCCATGATGTTGGTCTTGATAGCTTCCATCGGGTTGTATTCACACGCTGGCACCTGCTTCAACGCCGCCGCATGGACAACAATATCCACGCCATGCATCGCGCGCACAAGGCGCTCGCGGTCACGGATGTCGCCGATAAAATAGCGCAGTGACGAATGGTTATATCCACCTACCTGCATTTCATACTGCTTCAATTCATCGCGGCTGAAGATGATGATCTTCTTCGGTTGCTTTTCTTCGAGCAGGGCTTTCGTAAATTTTTTACCGAAAGAACCTGTTCCGCCAGTGATAAGTACGACTTGATTTTTCCAGTCCATGATTCCATCTCCATTTCCAGTAGGGGCGGGGTCTCCCCGCCCCATTTAATCATCCAAACAAAATTATTGAGATGATTATCTTTCTGATTGTAAATGGGGCGAGATGACCTCGCCCCTACTTTTTAAACACGATCAACGGATATTGTCCGTTCTCGCCGAAGAAACGCGGAAAGGTTTCTTCGAGCCAGAAGACAAACCGCAAAAAGGCTTTGCCGCCAAAACGCGGACGCACAAACGATTTCATAAAACCCGTGCTCATACTGCGCCAAGGATAGATCTCAAACTTCAAGTCGCTGAGTTCCTGCTTCAACCAACGCGGAGTCATCTTGGCGACGAATGTACCCTCGGGATCATCCAATTCGTTCCACTTCTTTTTGCGTTTGAGCGCCCGCCCCGCTAACAGACGGCTCAATTGCATGAACGGATTCGCCAGCCGCATCAGCAAAGGATTATCCCAACCGTTGACGATCGCCATCGAACGATTCGATTTCATCACGCGGATCAATTCCAGATATGCCTTGCGATGTTCACTCATCGGTAAATGGTGAATAGTATGCATCGACACCACGCCATCAAACACTTCCGGCTTGAAAGGCAGGTTCGCAATATCAGCAACGACGAATAAACCTTTGTCGCCGAGGCGCGTGCGCGCTTCTTTCAACGCCGTGATGGAAATATCCGCACACAGGCGATAGCGATAATTTTCGGAGAAGGTCAGATACTCAGGCCATTGCACGGGACCAGAACCCGCATCCAGCAGGATATCACCACTCGGCGCCAGATGGCGTTTTACGCGCATGTGACAGTTATGCACATACTCGCGCGAAACCGGGCGCAGGTCTTCATAACGGGCATTCTGATACAGTCCCTCGCCAACCTGCGACCAGCCGATTTGATCATAAAACTCACGGACTTGTTGTTTTGTGTTGTCTGCCATAAAAAAGGTGTCAACCAAATATCTTTCCTCTTTCATCTTTCTTATTCAACTCAAAAGACGAAAGAGGAAAGAAAATCAATCCTTCCAGGTAAATTGTTCTCCAACGAGAAACCCGAACGTATCGCCAAAATGCGCCATGCCTTCTTCGCTCAAAACTTTATTTAGGGGCCACACTTCGAGATCATCCCAGAAATTCATGAGACGCCATGGGAACGGGCGTGGATATTCAAAAAAGAAACGATAAGCATAATTCCAGGCTTTGGCGGTTTGTTCTTCATTCAAAAGATGTGCAGGTAAATCTGCTAAAACTTTTTCGAGCGTGGCGAAATATTCATCCCAGGTATTTGGGTCAAGGGTAAAGCCGCGTTTGCGATAATGTGTCTCGCCGCATGAGATGACCGGGATGCCATTCATCGCTGTCTCAACGCCCACGGTTGTCGTATACGCCAAACCTAGATTGGCGATCTCAATCAAATCATATGTATTGATCTTATCTAATGCGCCGATCAAATGAATGTGGCTGGGAATCTCGGGCAACGCTTCGCGGACAACCGTCCCCATGGATTTTACCTGCGGGACGATCTTTTCTCCGGGATGGACTCTGACGACAAATTGCACATCCGTTCGTTTGGCAAAGTATTGGACAGTCCTGGTGATCCATTCACTCATGGATTCAGCGAAGATGTTGCGTCCAAGTGTGAGGCTATCACCCAAGACATTTGCGGCGAGTAAAACAATTGGACGATTATCAAGCCCTAGTGTTTTACGAGTCTCTTCTGCACCTTGTGAGGAGAAGTATTGCCACAAGCGTTTTGATTTACCCCACACACGCGCGCCGCGGCGTGCGTTCTCAAGATCAGCGAGGCGTTCGTACATCTCATCGGTCATTGGTAGACTACAACGATCTCGAACCAGATAATCGGTATCCTGCCGCATAATGGATGTATTCTGCGCGAGCCAAATTTGTTCGCGCTGATCGTTGAATTCAAAAGTCACGGCAGGGACGTTCAAATATTTCGCCACACGGAAGATGATTCCCATTTCCAGGATCAAGCCGTTGGGAATAAGCACAACATCAGGCTTGTTCGTTTGCATCCATTCAAGGGCGGCGAGCGCGGCGAAGGTATTGCGCTTGATACGCAGATCGTACAACGCTTTATCTTTCGCATTGGACATATCCACTTCTTCGCGCATCAGAGTGTATTGCGCATCCCACAGGGAGATCTCCTCGATGTCAGCTTGAAGAGAGGCTGGTAAATCCGAAGCAAGTTTCAAATCAAGAAAAGAAGCGTGTGTCACATAAGTAGCCAGTGATGACAAGGCATCACGTGTGTGCAGTCCGCGTTGTTTCTGCGTCAGCTTATCCACTTCTTTATGCCATTCAGCATAGGGCAGAGTCAACAATGTGACTTTATGTCCAAGCCCTGCGAGTGTGAGTGAAATATATGCGGCTTGTTCGATCCAATAATGGAGCGTGGCAAAGAAGAGAATTTTTTTGCCAGTAGTTGCTTTTTCAACAAAAGGTTTTGCCTGTGCAACGGCATGCGGCAATGATTTATGTAAGCGGGAAAGATTGAAGTGATCTTTGCGGGCACGATTCTTTTGCCGAAGCAAATAATCAAGTTCAGCAGCGAGCGGTAATTCGCCTAAAAAATTTCTAATGGATGATTTATTCATCTGCTAATCGAGCTTCTCAATCTTCCAATCGAGACGCGGACGAATAGAGCCCTGACGAATCTCGGGCCAGTGTGTGCCAGGCGCGCCGGTAATATCAACGTTGAACGACAGCGCATTCTCATCCATGAAGTAACGCTTCACTGCAAACGAACTCGCGTTGACGCCCAGCAGATAACGACCCTCGTTGAAAAAATCAGCGGGGATGTGACAGCGGCTGATATAACGCCCCGCCTTACGCGCGCCGAATTGCTCGAACTGCGCGGCGTCATCGGTGTCAAACGCCGTGAACACATATTCACCGCGCATTGTGCTGAGATACATGCCCACGCGCAAACCGGTTATGGACGCATCAAGTTGATATTCCCATTCGACGGTGACCGGTTCAGTAGAGCGGACAGTATCCACGACCTTGTCGCTTCGATCTTTAATTCGAATTGCTACGGGTCTAAATGGCGCGCTCGCCGCTGGAACATCTTCCGCCTCCCAAATGCGCTCACCCGATTCTGCCTGACCCGATGACAAATAATAATCAACGGCTTCCGCAGTTGGTGCACGTTTGATGAGTTGACCTTTTTTCAAAACGATGGCTTCTTGTGTAAGCCGCAATATCGCAGACATGTTGTGACTCACAAAGAGGACAGTCCGTCCCTGTTGTGCAACATCGCTCATCTTGCCAAGACATTTGCGTTGGAATTCGGCATCACCTACTGCGAGCACTTCATCCACAACCAAAATCTCCGGTTCAAGATGTGCCGCCACTGCAAACGCGAGACGCAAGTACATGCCGGATGAATAGCGCTTCACCGGCGTATCAATGAACTGACCAACTTCAGAAAAATCCACGATCTCATCGAACTTGCGATCAATCTCGGCGCTTTTCATGCCGAGGATCGCGCCGTTCATATAAATATTTTCGCGCCCCGTGAGTTCAGGGTGAAAGCCCGTGCCTACTTCGAGCAACGAGCCGACACGTCCACGGACGGAGACAGTTCCAACGGTGGGTTCAGTGACACGTGAGAGGATTTTCAATAACGTACTTTTGCCTGCGCCATTCCGTCCCACGATGCCGAGCACTTTGCCTTCTTCAAGATCGAAGGAAATATCATTCAGTGCCCAAAACGTTGAAGTGGTAATTGCGCCGCGCATGCTTTGTCCGCGCAGGGCACGAAAGACACGCACCGGTGTCATGAGCGTATCCACGATCACATCGCGGAACATGTTGTACTGGAACTTCTGTTGTGCCGCGCCGATCTTATATTGCTTACCGAGATTTTTTACACTAATAGCTGTTGTCATATTAAATCGTATCCGCGAAAGTCTTTTCCATATTGCGGAAGTAGAACAATCCGCTGATCAGAATGATTAATGCAATGCCCACTGAAATCCAAAGCCCGGCATCAGGACCATTACCCACACCCAGCAGTGCCCAGCGGAAGCCGTTCACTACACCCGCCATCGGATTCAACGAATAGACCAGCCGCCATTTTTCAGAAATCAGGCTTGATGAATAAGCAACCGGAGTAGCGAACAGCCAAAACTGAGTCATGAACGGCAACGCATAATTGACGTCACGATATTGCACGTTGATTGCTGAGAGCCACAACGCTACGCCCAACGCCGTGATGATGGTGAGCAATAAGAATAGCGGCAGTGCCCACAAAACATTGATCGAAGGGGCAATGTGATAATAGATCATCAAGCCGATCAAAATCACGAACGCGATGATAAAGTCAATGAGTCCCGAAAGAACTGATGCAAGCGGCAGAACCAAACGCGGAAAATAAATCTTGGAGACCATGTTTTGATTTGACGTCAGCGACCGCGAAGCTTGATTCAATGCCGCAACAAACAAACCCCAAGGTAACAGTGCGGTGTAGGAAAAGATCGGATAAGGAACATTTCCATCGGTCGGCAGTTTGGCGATGCGACCAAAGAGGAATGTGAAAACAATCATTGTCAATACGGGTTGAATGATCGCCCACGCCGCGCCCAACATGGTCTGCTTGTAACGTACTTTAATTTCACGCCAGATCATGAAATAGATCAACTCGCGATAGATCCACATGTCGCGCAAGTTAAGCGCGGCGAACCCTTTGGAAGGCTTGATGTAAATGGTGGTTGGTTCGTGCTTTATGATTTCAGTCATTTTTACTACTTGATTTTGTCTCGATTTGTCTTGAACCACTCGATCGTGCGGCGCATACCCTCTTCAAATGGAACCTGCGCGCTCCAGCCGAAATATTCTTTCGCGCGACTGACATCAAGCCCGCGGCGGGGTTGACCGTTGGGCTTATCCGTTTGCCAAATCAGCTTGCCAGTAAAACCGGTCATCTTGATGGTTGTCTCCACCAAGTCCTTGATCGAGATTTCGTAGCCTGAGCCCAGATTCACGGGTTGATCGCCATTATATTTTTCAGCCGCAGTGAGAATACCATCGGCGGCGTCTTCAACATATAAAAACTCGCGTGTTGGGGAACCATCGCCCCATGCCAGCATTTCTGCGTCACCGCGTTCGCTTGCTTCAATCGCCTTGCGGATCAAAGCCGGAATCACGTGCGAGGTCTGCAAATTAAAGTTATCACGTGGACCATATAAGTTTACTGGCAATAAATAAATAGCATTGAAACCATATTGCTGACGATAGGTCTGCGCCTGTACGAGCATCATCTTCTTCGCCAATCCGTATGGTGCGTTGGTTTCTTCGGGATAGCCGTTCCAAAGATCATCTTCTTTAAAAGGCACCGGCGTGAATTTGGGATAGGCACATACTGTACCAGTCGCCACGAATTTGCCCACACCATGTTTATAGGCATGATGCATTAATTCCACGCCCATGATCATATTGTCATAAAAGAACTCAGCGGGATGTTCGCGGTTCGCACCAATACCACCGACATTGGCAGCGAGGTGAATGATAACCACATTTTTCGGGTCAATGTCTTTAAGTGCATCAACATATAAACGCTCGATGGCTTCGCGCTGAGTGAGATCGTAATCTTTTTTGCGTGGGATGAAAATATCCGTTGCGCCGCGTTGCTTGAGTTTCTCTACTACAAACGAGCCAAGGAATCCGCCACCGCCGGTGACGATCACTCGTTTATTTTTCCAAAAATTTTCAGACATAGTTTCTCCTGCCTGTTATAAAAATTATTGAACTATAAATTGTGCATTGCGATAGCGTGCAGCGGTTGGGTCTTGAATGATGCCGGTCTTCAAGGCGAATAGAACTTCACGCACACCATCGTTAACATCGAGTGTGGTTTCAAAGCCCAAAACACTTTTGATCTTTGCGAACGACACGCTGATATCGCGCATGTCGCCGCCGAAGGTCAAGTCCTTGTATTCTACGATGGTTTGAGGCATGCGCTTCAAGACCAACCTCACAATATCATCCTTGGAGTAATTACCGTTATCAGTCCCAAGGTTGAAAACCTGCCCCTGAATTTTTGCGCGCTCGGCTTCAAGACCCATAATCACGCCGCGCGCTACATCACGGATGTGCACGAATGAGCGTGAGTAACCGCGTTGATAAATAATCAAAGCCCGTTTTGTAAATGCATCCAGCACGAATTGATTGACGATCAAATCAAAACGGGTGCGGGGTGAAATTCCATATAAGGTTGCAAATCGAAAGATCAATGGCGCACAGGCAGAATCTTTTTGACTCAACAAATATTCTTCTGCGGCAATTTTTGTTTCGGCATATAACGATTGCGGATTTAAGGGAGTCTCTTCGTTGACAGGCTTTCCATCTGCCGATAAACCGTAGTTGCTATACGTGGATGCGAACACGAATCTTTCCACGCCTAGGTCTGCTGCCTGCTCAAAAACCATTTTCGCGGCTTCGACGTTGTACTTCCACGCCACTTGTTTGCCCACTGCCTGACATGCGGGAAACCCGACAATTGCGGCAAGGTGGATAATCGCATCGGGTTTTTGCCAGTCTTCTTTGAGTGAGTCTTTGATGGCACGCCGTTCGGTCACATCCGCTTTAACGAAGTGAAAATTAGGATGTGGCAAAAAGGATACGAGCGATTCGCCGCCGAACAACAAGCTGTCAGCTACGGTAACGCGATAGTTTTGGCGCAGCAGTTCCGAGGTCAGGAGCGAGCCGATGTAGCCCGCTCCACCAGTGATGAAGATATGTTTCATAAATCCACATCCATTTTGAGAGTCACTTTGAAGCCATCCACCTGAAGTACAGGGACATTTTTATCGGTGACAACCGCAACGTTTTGCTCAAGGCAAGTAAGCCGGCAAATATCTGCCACATCGCCCTTGCCAACAATGCGAACGCGATCATAGCCCGATTTTTGGATCTGTGTAATATGTTCGCGCACGCGTTGACGTACACGCCGATATAGTGTGAACGAGCGTTCAACATAATCCACAGCCAGACGGGCGCGTAAAGCGATGCCCTCGGGCGTGATGATGTAACGCAGTTTCTTGCGCTCGGCGCGCGTGGCTTTGACATAGCCCTTGGCAATAAGGCGCTTGAGGTGCCAATTGACCGTGCCCACTGCCACACCAAGCTGTGTAGCCAGTGTAGACTGATTTACATCAGGGTCGTTTTCGATATTCTCTAACAGGGTAAGTTCGCGGAGTTCTTCGTTTGTTGATTCCATAGATTTCAAAATTCAGTGACTGAATTATAACTGTGAATGAGAGGATGTCAACTGCCATAAACCCTTATAAGTAAATGCAGTAAAATCCTAATATTCAAATCCAACTTTTCTTACTATAAATAATCCTTATGAAAATATTCAAAGCAACCCGCAAGTACGAGAAATGGCTTCGCAGTGAAATTAATGTTTTTGAAGATGATCTAGTGCTTAAGGCGCAGAAGCTCTCTGAAGACCGATTTACTTTTTTGCGTGGCACTTTTTATCGTTGGGCACAATTGTTTCCCGAGATTTGCAAGAAGACAATGGACGCGCCTAGTGTGTTGTCGGTTGGTGATCTTCATGCCGCCAACTTTGGCACATGGCGCGATGCCAAGGGACAATTGGTTTGGGGTGTCAATGATTTTGATGAAGCGGCACCCTTGCCTTATACACAGGATTTGATTCGTCTTGCTGCTAGTGTGGAGCTGGCGAAAGAGAGCCAGGAACTCAAGATTGGTCAAGAAGAAGCGTGTAAAGCGATCCTCGATGGGTATCGTGCGAGTCTTGAAGCGGGTGGTAAGCCGATCATTTTGGATGGTGAACATGATTGGCTAAGAAAAATTTATAGCCAGAGCGAAAAATCGGCAAAAAAGTTTTGGGATAAGCTCGATCAACTGCCGGACCTTGAAGCTGATCTGCCTGCCTCAGCCCGCGCCTCACTGGAAGCAACGCTTCCCTCAAAAGATCTGAAGTATCACATTAAGCATCGGCAGGCTGGCGTGGGTAGTTTAGGACGTCCACGTTATATGGCGTTGACTGAGTGGCAGGGCGAGCGTATTGCGCATGAGACCAAGCCATTGCTTCCCTCTGCGGTGCTGTGGGCGGAGAAAAAACATACAGGCGCAGAAATCTATTATGAAGAAATTCTTGCCCGCGCCGTGCGTGGACTCGATCCGGTCGTCAAAGTATATGATGGCTGGGTTGTGCGTCGAATCGCGCCTCATAGCATGCGCATTGAGCTTTCTGAGTTGGGTCCCCAGCGTGATGAGAAGCGCATGTTATATGTAATGGGTTGGGAAACGGGTAATATCCACTTAGGGACTCCTGCCGCCACTAAATCTATTCTCATTGATTTAGAGATTCGTAAAAAAGGCTGGCTCAAAAAAGCATCACAAAAAATGACCGACGCCACGTTGAAGGATTGGGAGAAATGGAAAGAACATTCAGGAAAAGGAATAGTATGAAATTTGATATGCTCAATA
>Ga0302322_100004793_pt1 | contig 11813 bp, 9 predicted proteins | sample Fen_T0_2_FD_203757 | JGI IMG/M metagenome (GOLD analysis project Ga0302322, IMG submission 203757) | Peat permafrost microbial communities from Stordalen Mire near Abisko, Sweden - Fen_T0_2 | ecosystem: Environmental > Terrestrial > Soil > Wetlands > Permafrost | place: Sweden: Abisko... | reverse complement strand
CAACGTGAATCCTATGTGGCTGTTGCGGACCCTGCCCAACAATGTGTTGGGCCACGTCGGTATTCGCCACGGACTAAAAGGCCCCAACGCCTGTATCACGAATCACAGCATCAGCGGGACGCTGGCGATCGTGGAAGCCATGGAGTCATTGCGCGAAGAAAAAGCCGATCGCGCGGTCGCCGTCGGGCACGACTCGTCGATCGAACCTCAGACCATTCTGTATTGCCATCAGATCGGCTTGCTGGCGGAGAGATCGATCCGTTCTTTCGATGCGAGCCGGGATGGAAGCGTGTTCGGCGAGGGCGCTGCGTCACTGGTCCTGGAGACCGAAGCTGCGGCGCTGAGCCGGGGTGCCAATGTACTCGGCGAAATCCTGGGCAGCGGCAGCACTTCCGACGCGCAGGGCCTGTTCGCTCTGCGGGATGACGGTGCTGGGCTCTCGGATGCAATCCAGATCGCGTTGGAGGACGCCCGGCTTTCTCCCGAGCAGGTCGGCATGATAGTCGGGCACGCGAACGGTACGCGTCAATCGGATGCTTCCGAGGCCGCCGCGATCCTTCGAGTGTTCGGCCGCAACTCCCCACCCGTCACCGGTTTCAAATGGGCGTTCGGCCATCTCCTCGCAGCCGCGGGTATCGTCGAGGCCGTGCAGGCGCTTTGGGCATTGCGGCTCGGCGTCATTCCCGGCATTGCGACCTTGAAGGAATTGGATCCCGCGTTCTCGGCGTTACCGGCTTCGTCAGCCACTCGCGCACCGCGTTCCAACGTGGCACTGGTTCTATCGCGCGGGTTCGGAGGCACCAACGGGGCCTTGCTGGTGCGCGGACCAAGCGGCCGTTAGACACCACACGATGCCGGACGCCGGAGACTCCGCAACGCGCTGCGGAATCGACACGGTCGAGATTGCACGCATGGATCGCCTGTTGCGCGAGACTCCTCCCGAGGATCTGCGCAAGATTTTCTCCGCAGATGAATTGCGTGACAGCGGCATGGGGCCGGGACGGGCGGCAAGCCTGGCCGCGCGCTTTGCCGCTAAAGAGGCCTGCCTCAAGCTCTTTCCGCGTGAGACCACACTGGGGACAATCGGGGTCGCGGACTTTTCCGTTGTGCGCGACAGCTACAGTGCTCCGCAGATCGTATGCAACCCCACGGCAACGGATGTTCTCAATCTTCATCGCATCGCCTCCATTTCCATTTCGCTGACCCACGCTCGCCAGAGCGCATCTGCGGTGGCGCTCGCGCTACCGAAGCAGATCGAGGTTGCGCTGGCGGGGAAGCTCCTCTATCGCCTCCTGCCTTACCGTCGGCGCATCGTCCAGGAAAACCTCCAACGCGTATTCGGCGAGGTGCTGAGCGCCGGGCAGATCACGCAGCTCGCTCAGGCACATTACGCACACCTGTGGCGCTTGTTCGTCGAGTTCCTTCGGTTCCCGTTGATGTCGCCATCGCAGCGCGCGCAGTTGGCTCGTGTGGAGAACCTGGATGCGTTGTTCGCGGCCCATGCGCATGGCAAGGGCGTCCTCCTGCTCGTCGGACACACCGGCAACTTCGAGGTTGCCACTGCCGCAGGCATTGCGAAGTTTCCACAGGCGCGCGGCGTGTTTTATTTCGTACGTCGCCCGTTCAAGCCGCGCTGGCTCGAGCACTTCGTGTACGGGCGGTCGCGCCGTCTGGGTTTCGGCACCCTCCCAAAGCAAGGATCGCTCGATCTGTTCGTCGAGAAGTTGGAGGCCGGTAACATCATCCTGTTCCCGTTCGATCAATATGCAATGGGGCGCGATGGCATCGAGGTCGAGTTTTTCGGTCATCGAACCGGTACTTTCCGAAGTCTCGCAATTCTCGCCCTCGCTACCGGTGCTCCGGTAGTTCCGGCCGCCTGCTGGCGCGAGCCCGACGGGCATCATGTGCTGCGCTTCGAGGAAGCCCTGGTACCCATCGCGTGCGAGGATCATGACGAGGAGATCCGCCGCAACACCCGTCTCTACAACGCCATGCTCGAGCGATTGATCCTGCGTCACCCGGAGCAGTGGTGGTGGATGCATCGGCGGTGGAAGACAGGAGCCAAGAAGCGGCGCTAGAAACTCATCCGTCCGTGCGCGCCGGCACCGACTTTCGCGCTAGACTTTCGCGGCACTCATCGCTTAGATCGAATGGTCATGCAAGCCATGTCTTCCTGGACGGCACGCGGTAACAAGGTCCCGGTCTTGTGCCGCGGTGTGCTTCTTACTCTGCTCCTGGCACTTGCACGCGGCGCGTGCGCGGAGAGCAGCGTCACGGCCTATGGGGGATACGTTTTCGGGGGCAGCGTCACGGACTCGACCACCGGCCAGACACTGGACGTACTGGATGCACCCAGTTACGCGCTGGCGCTGGATTTCGGCCTGGACCCCAGATCTCAGGTGCAGGTGTTCTTCAATCACCAGCAGACCCACATCCAAGCTTCACCGTTCGTGCCTGGCAGTCCGAAAATGGGGCTGGGAATCAGCTACCTGCAGCTCGGTGGTACCTACTTCATCGATGGCATCGGCCACGGGATCTATGTCATGGGCGGGGTGGGCGTCACATACATGAGTCCTTCGGTGAGCGATTTGAGCTCGGAGACACGTCTGTCGCTGAATGTCGGCCTTGGCTATATGATCCCGCTGGGCAAGCACTTCGGCATTCGCTTCGAAGCGCGTGGCTATGCTACGTTGCTCAATAACGACGGCGGCATTTTCTGCGGGAGCAACAAGGGCTGTGTAATCACGATCAATGGGCAAGCGCTTTACCAGGGCGAAGGACTGGTGGGGTTGGCGGTACGGTTTTGATCGAACAGGAGGCAGGCATGGCAGAAGAGCGCGGTATGATCATCCACTTCTCGGATGGTACGAAGATGGATGTGAGTTTTCCAAAACAGGTGAAGCACGAAGACAGCGTCAGCGTTCGATTGGAGATGATGCTGGAACACCCGATGCTGCTGGTAGAGGCCGATGGCGCGCTGTTGATGTTCCCATTCAGCAACATCAAATATCTGCAGGTCTACCCTTCACCGCCGAAACTGCCTGATTACGTAATCAAGGGAGCGACTCTGGCACCCTGAACAACCACTCCGTTTGAGCAGCAATCCCTGCAGTCTGAAGTCGGCACTTTGAAAACAGGAGGCGGCAATGCAAAAGAATCGGCACTTTGGAACTTCGCGTCACATGCTCGCAATTCTGCTGATTGCGATCGTCATCTCCACTCCGATAGCGGTATCGGCACAAGTCATACCCAGTGCGGAGGTGCTCAACCGCGTGGTTCAGGAAGCCTATGACAAGTACAAGGACGTTAAAGACGGTGCCACAGCCGACTACATTCCGGAACTTGCCAAGGTCCCCTCCGAGCTGTTCGGTCTCGCGATCGTCACCGCGCGTGGCGACGTCTACCTGGCGGGCGACGTCAACTACAGTTTCTCGATCCAGTCCGTGTCCAAACCGTTTACCGCTGCCCTCGTGATGCAAGAGCAAGGCAACGCCAACGCTATTGCCGAGAAGATCGGCGTGGAGCCCACCGGGTTGCCGTTCAACTCCATCCTGGCTACTCAGATTCTAAAAGCGGTGTCGGTGAATCCACTGGTCAATTCCGGTGCTATCGCGTCGGTAAGCATGGTCAAGGCGAAGGACGCGCAAGAGCGCTTCAGCAAGATCATGACGTTTTTCCAAAGTCTTGCGGGAGAGAAGCTCGCCGTCCTGGAAGACGTGTACAGGTCGGAAGCGGCCACCAATCAACGCAACCGTGCCCATGCATACATTCTGGCAGCCTCCGAGCGTATCTACTCCGACCCGATGGAAGCGGTAGACGTCTATACGCGGCAATGTTCGATCGGGGTGACTGCCAAGCAACTCGGCGTCATGGGTGCCACGCTAGCCAACGGGGGGGTGAATCCTATCTCCGGGGTGCGCGTTCTCGAGACCCGATATGTCCCCAAAGTGCTGGCGATCATGATGATGGCGGGGTTCTACAACGAGTCGGGTATGTGGGCTTTTACCACCGGACTGCCCGCGAAAACCGGTGTAGGTGGCGGAATCGTCGCCGTTGTGCCCGGCAAGATGGCGATCGTCGGTTTCTCACCGCGCGTCAATGAGGCGGGCAACAGCGTGCGGTCCATGCGCGCCATCGAGTACATCACCGATCAACTCGGAGTGAACCTGTTCGGCAGCGGACGCTGAACACGATTGTCCTAATTCTCCGCTGACTTCAGAGTTGGACTATTTCGCGAGCAAACCTTCGAGAAGCTCCTCTGCGCCGGACCAGAATACTTGGATGCCGATGCAGAACAGCAGGAATGCGGTAAGGCGCACCACGATGGTTGTACCGGTCGGGCCGAAGAAACGAGCCATGCGGTCCGAAAAGCGATAGAGCACGAAGATCAAGGCGCAGAGCAGCACCGTGGTGAAGGTGGCGGAGAGAAAAAACAGAAACAAATGATCGGCACTGCGTGGGCGACTCGTTCCCATCGCGATGGCGACCGAAATCGTGCCCGGGCCCGTGGTGATGGGCATGGTCAGCGGGTAAAAAGCGATGCGGCTGGCATCCCGGCTGCCGGCGATCTCGATCGCGTTCTGGCGTTGTGACGCATCGTCCTCGGCGTTGAGCATCCGCCAGCCAGCCAAAGCGACGACTATACCGCCCGCTACGCGCAGCACCGGCATGGAGATTCCGAAGAAGCCCAATACATACGCACCGACCCACAACGACGCGTTGAGGATGAAGAAACTGTGAAGTGCTACCCAGCGCGCGACGCGGGCACGCATTTCCGGCGGGAGATGCCGGGTTGCACTCAGGAAGACGAACGCGCCACCCAGCGGATTGATGATGGATAGCAGTGCAGGAAACGCGAGGAGAAAAAACTTCACGGCCCGGGCGATCGATTCTACAGATAGGGCCCTTCGCGGAGCCAGTTCATCCACACGCTCCGATCGCGCCGCAGGCGGTGCAAAACTCGCAGCCATCTTTCTTGATGACCGCGGTGTTGCCGCACTCCGGGCACTGCTTCCCGGGTAGCAGGCGATAAGCCGGGGTTTCAGGTTCGCGGTCGGCTGCGGGAATTTCCAGTACACCCATCTCGTTGACCGGGTAGCCGCGCTCATCGAGCACACCCAGCATCGCATAGCGGTGAATGATGAGGCGCGCGACGTAAGCGACAGTGGAGGGAAAGTTCTGCTGCCGTTCGTCTCCCGGCACCCGTCCCATGAAATCACCCAGCGGCTCGGCGTAGTTGAGCAGCTTGCGCAGCTTCATTCCGATCCAGGCGGGATCGATGACGCGCATATCCAGCGATAACAGTTTGCACAACCCGTCCAGCGCGCGCGGATAGGCGCCCGCCATCCAGGCCGAGTAGGGTCGACGCTGGCCGTTGGGTAGTACGAGTTCCTTCAACAGCAGCACGAAGTCGTCACCCGAACTGGGATTGAGCACATCCACCGTCCAGGACATGGTTCCGTCCGTTCCGGTCTTTGGCTCCTTTTTCGCGAACAGCGCGTCCAGCACCGGGGACTTGCCTTCGTCAGTGTCCGGGAGCGCCCGCGCGCCAAGTTGATCTACCCGGAAGCGCACAATGCGCGCAAATGCAGCCACCATGCTTGGCACACGCACCGGTGTGCCATCCGGTGGAATGGGGCAGTCGAACGGTTCGCCTGAAGTGCGCGTCAGAATATCGAGCTTCAGCCGCAGCCATTTCTTGTCCTGCGCGCGCATGTCCATGGAAAGCGTCTTGGCCACGGCACCCAGGCCGCGCGGCTGCTCGGCGCCATTGACCCAGACCTCGAAGGGATAAGCCTGTCCGTCTTCCACATGCCCGACGAAGATGGCGAACTGACCCAGCGGAGACTCGACCATGTATGTCCATGACGGGTTGCCCGCGGCGAGCTTCGGCCGGCCCGGCCAGCGCAGGCTGGAAAGTGCCGGTTGCGGGGTCGCTTCGAGACGGATGCGCCGATCAGTGTCGCTCGTGTCGAGATCGTTCGGCGCCTCCTCGTGCTTGGTCGCCACCGATAGCACGCTGCCCAACACCTTGTTCGGCCGGTAAGTGGTGATGCCCTTCAATCCGGCGCGCCACGCCTCGAGATAGAGATTCTTGAAGTCCTCGTATGCGTAGTCTTCGGGCACATTGACCGTCTTGCTGATGGCCGAATCGATGAACGGGGCCACTGCCGCCACCATTCGCATGTGGTCCAGGGCCGAGATTTCGAGCGCGGTCACGAATGCTTCGGGCAACTTGTCCATGTCGCCGCCCAAGTGCTTGTACAGGCGCCACGCATGATCTTCGACGTCGTAGATCTTGAACGAACCGTCGCCTTCACGCTTCTTGCGTTGATAGGTCCAGGAATACGGCGGCTCGATCCCATTCGCGGCGTTGTCCGCGAAGGCAAGCGAGATCGTACCGGTAGGGGCGATGGAAAGCAGATGACTGTTGCGAATGCCGTACTGCTGAATCTGCTCCTTGAGTTCTTCCGGCAGACGCGAGGCGAAGCGCGGTGCGGTCAGATACTTGTCCTTGTCGAGCAACGGGAAGGAACCTTTCTCTTTGGCGATATCGACGGATGTTGCGTACGATTCATCCCGCATCGCTCGTGCGATGCTCGCTCCCATGTCGCGTGCGGCCTCGGTGTCGTAGCGCAGGCCGAGCATGATCAATGCATCGCCCAATCCCGTGAATCCGAGGCCTACGCGGCGCTTGTTACGGGCCTCCTGCGCTTGCTGATCCAATGGCCAGACGGCTGCGTCGAGGACGTTGTCGAGCATGCGTATGGATGGCCGTACGACTTTTGCAAAAGCTTCGAAGTCGAAGTGTGCTTTCGACGTGAAGGGATCGGTAACGAAGCCCGTCAAATTGATGCTGCCGAGGCAGCAGCAGCCGTACGCGGGAAGCATTTGCTCGCCGCAAGGGTTACTCGCCTCGATCCATTCGCAATACGAAAGGTTGTTGTCGGCATTTGTACGATCGAGAAAAATCACCCCGGGCTCGGCATGATCGTAAGTCGAGTCCATGATCTGTTTCCACAGATCCTGTGCTTTGACCGTTCGGTATACCCATAACCCGTCGCTGCGTTGACGCGGGGGGCCTTGGTCCCAGTCGGGTCCCAAGTTAGGACTCGGTGGTGCCTTGTGTACCAAGTCCCACTCGCCGTCACTCTCGACTGCGCGCATGAAGTCGTCGGTTACCGCCACGCTCACGTTGAAATTGCGCAGGTCTCCGTGGTCCTTGGCGTGGACGAATTCTTCGATGTCCGGATGATCGCAGCGCAGGATTCCCATTTGCGCGCCGCGCCTCGAGCCGGCGGATTCCACCGTCTCGCAGCTTTGATCGAACACCTTCATGTACGACACGGGACCGCTGGCGCTGCTCTGCGTTCCACGAACCAGTGCGCCCTTCGGGCGTATCGAGGAAAAGTCGTAGCCCACGCCGCCGCCGCGACGCATGGTTTCGGCGGACTCCATGAGTGCTACGTAGATTCCTGGCTTGCCATCCACCATCTCGGACACCGAATCGCCAACCGGTTGCACGAAGCAATTGATCAGGGTTGCGGTGAGTTTCGTGCCGGCCGCGGAATTGATTCGCCCGCCTGGAATGAAACCGTTCTCGAGCGTCTCGTAGAAGACCGGCTCCCACTTGGTGGGATCTTTTTCGACCGCGGCGAGCGCTTTGGCTACACGCCTCCGCACGTCCTCGACGGTCCTTTCGTCGCCTTTGGCGTACTTCTCCAACAGGACGTCGAGACTGACCTGCTGTGGGGGAAGGGACAAATTGGAGTCGTTGAGCTTCATGGGAACTCCGAATTCAGGAATCTTCTATGATACTGCGGCATGGATTTTCCTACCCAGCCGTCGTCATCGAGTAGACGCGTTAGAGTAGGTTCCCAGAGCGGTGCGAATCTACGCCGCGCGCAAACTTCCGGAGGCTCTAATGGCAGAAGCAAAACCCACCACTTTCATCGACAACGAACGTGTTCGCGTAACCGAATGGCGATTCGCGCCGGGTGCGGCCACCGGTTGGCACCGGCACGAGTATGACTACGTCGTCGTACCGTTATCGGACGGCAATCTGAGGATCGTAGAGGGTGGCCAAGAGAAAATAGCGGAGCTGAAAAAGGGTGTACCTTACTTCCGGGGTGTGGGCGTCGAGCACGACGTGATCAATGCCAATGCGTTCGAATACGCGTTCATCGAAATAGAGATGAAGTGAGGCGATTCCAGCGTTTTATTTGTTCTTGTTGTACACGTCAACGCTCACGGCCGCGAGCAGCACCAGCCCTTTGATGACCTGCTGATAGTCGATGCCGACGCCAAGGATCGACATACCGTTGTTCATCACGCCCATCACGAATGCGCCGATCACCGCACCCATGACTTTGCCGACTCCACCGGAGGCCGAGGCGCCACCGATGAAACACGCTGCGATGACGTCGAGTTCGAAGCCCAGCCCTGCCTTTGGGGTGGCGGTGTTAAGTCTCGCAGCGAACACCAGCCCAGCGAGCGCGGCCAGCACGCCCATGTTGACGAAGGTATAGAAGGCCAGCCGTTCGGTGCGTACCCCTGACAGTCGTGCCGCCTTTTCGTTGCCGCCGAGAGCATAGATGCGTCTGCCAATGGTTGTGCGGCTGGTGATGAAGTCGTAGGCCACCATCAGCGCGAACATGATGATCAGCACGTTCGGCAGACCCTTGTAGGATGCCAACAACCAGCTGAGCGCGACCAGCAGCACCGCGAAAACCGAGTTCCGCGCGGCGAAGAGGGTCATCGGCTCCACTTCCATGCCGTGCAACTGTTGGTTGCTGCGGGTCCGCCAGGCCATCACCACCATCGTGAGCGCCACCAGCACGCCCAACAGTAACGAGGTGAGACGCAGCTCGCTGCCGTCGAACCAATCCGGAATGAATCCCGAACTGAGCTTCTGGAACGTATCCGGGAACGGCCCGACGGATTGCCCGTTCAGCAGGGCCAGCGCCAGCCCCTTGAACACCAGCATGCCGGCCAGTGTGACGATGAAAGAAGGAATCTTGAAGTAGGCGACGAACCAACCCTGTGCAGCGCCGATTGCGCCACCGACCAACAGGCATACCAGCGTGGCAGGGACAAAGTGCCACTCATAGTTGACCATCAGCACGGCGGCCAATGCACCGATGAAACCGCATACCGAGCCGACCGAAAGGTCGATGTAGCCCGCCACGATGACCAGCAGCATGCCCAGCGCCATGATGATGATGTAGCTGTTCTGCAGCACCAGGTTGGTCAGATTCAGCGGCTGCAAAAGCGTGCCGTCGGTCATGATCTGAAAGAAGACCATGATCGCGACGAGCGAGAGCAACATCCCGTACTCGCGCAGGTTCTGCTTCAGGAAGTGCCCCATACGCTGCGAGACTGGAGCCGGATCGGTGAGGACGGTCTGTTCCATTTTTGTTGCCTTCTATTGGCTGGCCTTGACGATTGCCCACATGATCTTCTCCTGCGACGCTTCGGCCGCTGGGAATTCGGCGACGATCTCGCCTTGATTCATTACATAGATTCTGTCGCACATGCCCAGCAGCTCGGGCATCTCCGATGAGATCATCAGAATCGACCGGCCCTCTTCGGCGAGCCGCGCAACCAGAGAATAGATTTCGTACTTGGCGCCCACGTCGATGCCGCGCGTAGGTTCGTCGAGGATCAACACGGTCGGATTCGCGAACAACCACTTGGCCAGCACTACTTTCTGCTGGTTACCTCCCGAGAGATTCACGACTTGCTGATGCACTCCCGAACAGCGGGTCGCAAGCTTGCCACGGAAGTCGTTCGCCACCGCAAACTCCCGGCCTTCGTCGATCACGCCGTGTCGCGACACGCCATCCAGATGCGAGAGCGTGGTATTGCGTGCAATGGTGTCGGCCAGTACCAGGCCAAGCGATTTGCGGTCTTCGGTGACATAGGCGATGCCGTGGTCGACGGCCCTTCGCACGGTGCTGACGTCGACAGGCTGGCCGTTCATCAGCGCGGTGCCAGTGATCCGGCGTCCATAGGATCGGCCGAATACGCTCATCGCCAGCTCCGTACGACCCGCCCCCATCAAGCCGGCGATACCGACGATCTCGCCGCGCTTCACGCTCAGGTTCAAGCCCTTGACCACCTCGCGATCCGTGTGCACTGGATGAAAAACCCGCCAGTCGCGCAGTTCGAATACCGTATCCCCGACCTTGGACGTGCGAGGAGGGTAGCGGTCCGCCATTTCGCGGCCGACCATGGCCTTGATGATCAGGTCTTCGCTGGCCGGACCGTCTTTGCAGTCGATCGTGGTGATGGTCGAACCATCGCGCAGTACGGTGATCGCGTCAGCGACTTTGGCGATCTCACTGAGTTTGTGCGAGATCAGGATGCACGCGATGCCTTGCGCCTTCAACCCGAGCAGCAATTGCAACAGCGCATCGCTGTCGCTCTCGTTCAAGCTGGCCGTCGGCTCGTCGAGGATCAGCAGCTTTACCTCCTTCGACAGCGCCTTCGCGATCTCGACGAGTTGTTGCTTGCCGATTCCCAGATCCGTGACCAGTGTGGCAGGTGATTCCTTCAGCCCCACTTTCTGGAGCAGCTCACGCGTCCGTCTGTGTGCGAATGTCCAGTCGATCACGCCGTACTTAGCTGGTTCATTGCCCAGGAAGATGTTCTCGGCGATCGACAACAGCGGCACCAGGGCCAGTTCCTGATGGATGATGATGATGCCCTGGGCCTCGCTTTCGGCGATGCCTCTGAAGCGGCGCTCCCGTCCCATGAAGCGGATTTCGCCGCTGTATTCGGGGTAGGGATAGACGCCGCTCAATACTTTCATGAGCGTCGACTTGCCCGCGCCGTTCTCGCCCACAACGGCGTGAATCTCGCCGGGACGAACCGCGAGATTCACATCGTCCAGTGCATTGACGCCGTGGAAGCTCTTGCTGATTCCACGCATCTCGAGGATCGGTTCCACCGAATATTCCCTCCGCAGCCCGCACACGACGAGGGCCCCACGGGCAAAACCCGCGGGGCCCCCGGTACTTCGGGCCCGCAGCTTTTACTTGAGCTGACTTTCCTTGTAGTAGCCGCTGTCCACCAGAATGTGCTTCCAGTTCGTGCTGTCCACGGGGACAGGCTTCAACAGGTACGAAGGCACGACCTTGATGCCGTTGTTATAGGTCTTGGTGTCGTTGATCTCGGGCTGCTTGCCGGCCTGTACCGCGTCCACCAGGTTGGCCGTGACTTTGGCAAGTTCACGCGTGTCCTTGAACACCGTCGAGTACTGTTCGCCGCGCAGAATCGACTTGACCGATGGAATCTCCGCGTCCTGGCCAGAAACTACCGGGCAGGGCTGTTGTGGGGTGCAGTACCCCACGCCCTTGAGCGATGACAGGATGCCGATGGACAGGCCGTCATAAGGCGATAGCACTGCATGCACCTTCTCCTTACCATAGTAGGCCGACAGCAGATTGTCCATGCGCGCCTGGGCGACGGCGCCATCCCACCGCAGCGTGCCGACCTTGTCCATGCCCATCTGTTTGCTGCGCACCACCAGCTTGCCGCTATCGATGTATGGCTTGAGCACGGACATCGCGCCGTCGTAGAAGAAGAAGGCGTTGTTGTCATCGGGCGAGCCGCCGAACAACTCGATGTTGAACGGCCCCTTGCCTTGCTTCAGCCCGAGCTTGTCGACGATGGAGGTCGCTTGCAGCACACCGACCTGAAAGTTGTCGAAGGTAGTGTAGTAATCCACATTCTTCGAACCACGAATCAGCCGGTCGTACGCGATTACTTTGATGCCCTTGTCGGCCGCCTTCTGCAACGCGCCGGACAAG
>Ga0302322_100004792_pt1 | contig 11813 bp, 10 predicted proteins | sample Fen_T0_2_FD_203757 | JGI IMG/M metagenome (GOLD analysis project Ga0302322, IMG submission 203757) | Peat permafrost microbial communities from Stordalen Mire near Abisko, Sweden - Fen_T0_2 | ecosystem: Environmental > Terrestrial > Soil > Wetlands > Permafrost | place: Sweden: Abisko... | reverse complement strand
ATAGGAGGGGCAGGAGTCGGGGAGCGGGGAACGGGGAACCGGGAACCGGGAACCGGGAACCGGGAACCGGGAACCGGGAACCGGGAACCGAATACAACTGCGAGTATACTGAGCTATCTAGGCATAACTAGCTGGGGGAAGAGTAGGAGACGCCGGACCAGCGCGCAAGGGGGTGGAAGCGCGCTGGCCCGTCGCCATCCCATCGTCCTCCGGACGGGACAGCAACCATCGCGCGCCCACGGCTGTCGAATCGAGAGCCCCTCACCCACCGGTCCATGCGCAACATCCGGCTCGCCTTCCGCACCCTCGCGAAGACCCCCTTCGTCACCGTCATCGCGATCCTCTCGCTGGCGCTCGGCATCGGGACGAACACCGCGATCTTCTCGCTCGTGAACCAGCTGCTCCTGCGGCCGCTCCCGGTGCGCGAGCCGGAGCGCCTCGTGGATCTCTCGGCGCCGGGCCCCAAACCGGGGCAGCAGCAGTGCGGAATGGCGGGGGAGTGCGACGACGTCTTCAGCTACCAGATGTACCGGGATCTCGAGGCGAAGCAGATGAGCTTCACCGGGATCGCCGCGCACGTCGCCTTCCAGGCCAATCTCGCGCTCAACGGCGAGACGCGGCACGGTCGCGCGCTCTACGTGTCGGGCTCGTACTTCCCCGTGCTCGGGCTGACAGCGCAGGCCGGGCGACTCTTCACGCCGGACGATGACCGGACTCCCGGCGCGAACTTCCTCGCCGTGCTCAGCGACTCGTACTGGCGCCTGCAGCTCGGCGCCGATCCGTCGGTCGTCGGCAAGGTGCTCTCGGTCAACGGCCAGTCGATGACGATCATCGGCGTCGCGCCGCGCGGCTTCACCAGCACGACCGTCGGCCTGCGCCCCGACATCTATGTCCCGCTCACGATGCGCGAGGTCCTCTCCAGCTGGTCGAAGGGGGGCTTCACCAACCGACAGAGCTACTGGGCCTATCTGTTCGCGCGCCTCAAGCCGGGCGTCAGCCTCGCGCAGGCCAGCACGGCGCTCAACGCCATCTACGCGCCGATCATCAACGACATCGAAGTGCCTCTGCAGAAGGGGATGAGCGAGAAGACGATGGAGAAGTTCAAGGTCAAGCGCGTCGCGCTGGAGGATGGACGCCGCGGTCAGAGCTCCCTCCACGCGGAGACGCGGACCCCCCTCACGATGCTCTTCGCCATCACCGGCATCGTGCTCCTCATCGCCTGCGCGAACATCGCGAACCTGCTCCTCGCGCGCGGCGCCGGCCGCTCCATGGAGATGGCGGTCCGCCTCTCCCTCGGCGCCAGCCGCCGCCAACTGCTCGCCCAATTGCTCACCGAGTCGCTCGTGCTCGCGATCATCGGCGGCGCGGTGAGCCTCGTCGTCGCGCGCTGGACGCTCGCCGGGATCACGATGATCCTGCCGGCCGACTCCACCGGCCTGATCCATGTGAGCCTCGATCCGACGATCATCGTCTTCGCCGGCGCGCTCTCGGTGCTCACCGGATTCCTCTTCGGGATGTTCCCCGCCCTGCACAGCACGCGCCCCGATCTCGTCAACTCGATCCGCGCGAACGCGGGCCAGCTCGCCGGCGCGCGCGCCGCCTCGCGCTTCCGCACGAGTCTCGCCACCGCGCAGATCGCGCTCTCGATGACGCTGCTCATCTCGGCCGGCCTCTTCATCAAGAGCCTCGCCAACGTCACCCGCGTCGATCTCGGCCTCAAGGTGGACGACATGGTCACCTTCGGCCTCAGCCCGTCGCTCAACGGCTATACGCCGGAACGGAGTCGCGTGCTCTTCGAGCGAGTGACGGCCGAGCTCGCCGCGGTCCCGGGCGTCACCGCGGCGTCCGTGTCGCTCGTGCCGATCCTCGCCGGCGACAACTGGGGACAGGACGTCTCGGTGGAGGGCTTCAAACGCACCCCGGACACCGACGCGAACTCCCGCTTCAGCGAGGTCGGTCCGAACTACTACCATACGATCGGCGTGCCCCTGCTCGCCGGCCGAGACTTCACGGAAGCGGATGCCGGCACCTCGCCGAAGGTCGCGATCGTCAACGAGGCCTTCGCGAAGAAGTTCAACCTCGGCCATGATGTCGTCGGCAAGCACATGGCGCTCGGCGACAGCGAGAAGCTCGACTACGAGATCGTCGGGCTGGTGCGCGACAACAAGTACAGCGATGTGAAGCTCCCGGTGCCCCCCGTCTTCGTCATCCCCTATCGCCAGGACACGACCGTCGGCTCGGTGAGCTTCTATGCGCGAAGCTCCCTTCCCCCGGAGCAGCTGCTCCGCGCGATCCCGGCGGTGATCAAGAAGCTCGATCCGAACTTGCCGGTCGAGGACCTCAAGTCGATGCCGCAGCAGGTGCGGGAGAACACCTTCCTCGACCGGATGATCAGCACCCTCGCCGCCGCCTTCGCGACGCTGGCGACGGTGCTCGCGGCGATCGGCCTCTACGGCGTGCTCGCGTATTCCGTCGCGCAGCGCACGCGCGAGATCGGCGTGCGCATGGCGCTCGGCGCGAATGGCGGCAATGTGCGCGCGATGGTGCTGCGGCAGGTGGCGTTGATGATCGCCATCGGCGGGGTGACCGGGGTCGCCGCGGCGATCGGCCTCGGGGTCCTCGCGAAGTCGCTCCTCTTCGGCCTCACGGGGAACGATCCCGTCGTCGTCGCGAGCGCGACGGTGCTGCTGTCCGTCGTCGCTCTCGGGGCGGGGTATCTCCCGGCCCTCCGCGCCTCACGCGTGAGCCCGATGCAGGCGCTGCGCTACGACGGGTGATGCGAGCGAACTGAGGTCCGGAGGGCGGCCGCGGGAACCGCGACCTTGACGCCGTTGTTAGTGTCAGGGTGGCGGCCCGCCCGCCAAAGAACTTGGAACGCTCCCCTCTCAATCGTCGTGCCTCATGTCCATTCGCCCCGTCAAGCGCATCGTCCAGTCCCAGCCCACCATCGAAGGCGCGGGGGTGCGGCTCCGCCGCGCCTTCGGCTTCGGCGACACGGACGAGACCGATCCCTTTCTCCTCCTCGATGACTTCCGCAACGAGAACCCCGACGATTATCGCGCGGGCTTCCCGTGGCATCCCCACCGCGGCATCGAGACGATCACCTACGTCCTCGCCGGGAACGTCACGCATGCCGACAGCCTCGGCAATCAAGGGAGCCTCGGCTCCGGCGATGTGCAGTGGATGACCGCCGGACGCGGGATCCTGCATCAGGAGATGCCGCAGGGCGATTCGCGCGGCCGGATGCATGGCTTCCAGCTCTGGGCGAATCTGCCGCGCACCCTCAAGATGACCGACCCGCGCTACCAGGACATCAAGTCGCCCGACATCCCCGAGGTCACCGAGGATGACGGCACGAAGGCGCGCATCATCGTCGGCGATTTCTGGGGGAAGACTGGCCCCGTGGAGGGCGTGGCGGCGAACCCGCGCTACCTCGACATCTGGGTGCCGCCGCTCAAGCGGAAGCGGCTCCCCGTCGAGAGCACCGGCACCGCGTTCGCCTATGTGTTCGAGGGAAGCGGCACCTTCCGCGGCGCGTCGGGGCCGCGCGCCGTCGAGACCGAGCAAGTGGGCGACGCCACCGCCGCGCCGCTCGCGGACGACGCGCAGGACCGTTCGCTCGTGCTCTTCGACAGCGGCGACGAGATCGTCGTCCAGGCCGGCGAACATGGGATCCGCTTCCTGCTCATTTCAGGGCGTCCGCTCGAAGAACCGGTCGCGTGGTACGGCCCGATCGTGATGAACACGCAGGCCGAGCTGCGCGAGGCGTTCACGGAACTGCAGACGGGGACGTTCATCCAGGCGCGGTGAGCGCGAGCGCCCGCCGCGCCGTCATTTTCTCTTGCTCTGGTACTTCTCGTACTGGGGCAGCTTGCGCCCGGCACGGCAGTGTTCCATCAGCGCGGCGAGCCGCTTGAGCCGCGTCTCCTCCTTCTTCGCGCTGATGATCCACCAACCGGTCGTCTTCCGGTACCAGGGCGGCATCGTCTGGTAGAATTTCCACGCGGCGCGGTCCTTCTTGAACCGGGACGCGTACGGTTCGGGGACATCGACGGGACGCTGCTCGTAGGCGTAGATCCCTGAACGCCGCTCCTCGCGCACGGCGAAGGCTTTGAGCCCCGCCGGGCGCATGAGGCCGAGCTTGGAAAGTTCCTCGACACGCTTGATGTTCACCGCGCTCCAGATGCTCCGCTTCTTCCGCGGGGTGAAGCGGATCATGTAGCTCGTGTCGTCGATGCTCCGGCGCACGCCATCGATCCAGCCGACACAGAGCGCTTCGTCCACCGACTCCGGCCAGGTGATGCTCGGCTTCCCCGATCCCCTCTTGTGGAAGCCGACATGGAATTCCGTCACGCGCTCGTGGTGCTCGGTGAACCAGGCGCGGAGTTCGGCGGGCGACTTGAAGAATCGCGGCTTCACGCGCTTGGCGGCGTCGGCTTGAGAAAGAGACGGTAGACCAGATAGCCGACGCCGGCGAAGAGCAGGAGCGCGGGGATCCAGCCGACGAGCTTGAGGACGAGTCCGAGGACGATGAGGGAGCCCGCGCCCTGGACCCAGCCCGTGAGCTGCCCCTTGTCGCGCGCGCGTTCGAGATCGGACTTGGTGTAGAGCTGCAGGTCGGTGCTCATTTCTTCCTCCGCGTGGCGTGCTCGCTGAGCTTCACTACGAGGGAGCCGGGAGCCTTGTTACGCCAAGCGTCCTCGAGCGCCTGACGGACGAGGCCCCTCTTCGCCGATCTCAGCAGGATGGTGGTCGATCCCTTGAGCCCCCAGGCGCCGGCGGCGGGGATGAAGCACGCGGGCTGAAGACGCGTCAGCACCGACTGATCATCCGGGGAGACCGAGACCATCCCCCAGCCGCGCTTGGGATATCTCAGCGTCGCGAAGACCTTGCCGCGGACGCGGAAATCGGGGTGGCCCATGTGGGATCGCTCTTCGCTCTCGGGGAGCGCGAGGGCGAATTTGCGGAAATCACTCTCCGTCATTCGGCGATAATGCGGAATCGCCCTCCTCACCACAAGAAGTCTCGCCCGCTCTTTACTCTCCGCCCTCCACCGGTAGTATTCCCGCGCGCCTCTTCCCCGCCCCGAACCACCCCAGGAGCCCCATGCGCTACGTCCGGATGCCGATCGAGGTCGAGTCTCCAGAGGAGACCGGCTACGATACGATCGACTGCAACCTCGCCGAGAGTTCGATGCGCGATCGCGTGCTCGGCGATCTCGAGATGAGCGTGGACATCGGGAAGACGATCCTGCTCTACGGCGACCATCGCGGCCATCCGAAGCTCCGCGCGCTGCTCGCCGAGGAGGGGCAGTGCGCGGTGGATCAGGTGCTGCTCACGCCGGGTGCGGCGGGCGCGCTGTTCATGGTGTCCACGACGCTGCTCGCGCCCGGCGACCACCTCGTGGTGCTCCGCCCCAACTACGCGACGAACATCGAGACGCCGCGCGCCATCGGCTGCGACATCAGCTTCGTGGAGCTGTCCTTCGAGCGCGGGTGGAAATACACCGTCGACGACATCGCGAAGGCGATGACGCCGAAGACGAAGCTCGTGTCGATCACGACGCCCCACAATCCGACGGGCACGGTGCTCGACCGCGAGACGCTGCAGGCGATCGTGAAGCTCGTCGAGCAGCGCGGCGCGCACCTCCTGGTGGACGAGACCTATCGTGATCTCTCCACGGTCAGTTCGGCGCTCCCCTACGCGACGGCGCTCAGCGAGCGCGTGATCTCCGTCGCGTCGCTCTCCAAGGCGTACGGTCTCCCTGGCCTCCGCCTCGGCTGGCTCCTCACGCGCGACCGCGCGCTGAACGAGAAGCTGCTCGCGGCGAAGGAGCAGATCTTCATCTGCGGCGCCGTGCTCGACGAGGAGATCGCGTACCAGGTGTACCGCCGCCGACCGGCCGAGCTGCCGCGCATCGCGGCGACGGTGGCGCGCGGGAAGAGCGCCGTGCGCGACTGGATCGCGAAGGAGCCACGGATGGAGTGGGTCGAACCGATGGGCGGCGTCGTCTGCTTCCCGCGCATCAAGTTGGATTCCGGCGTGGACGTGAAGCGCTTCTACGGGGTGCTGACCGGTGAGCTCAAGACGTGGGTCGGGCCCGGCCACTGGTTCGAGCAGGATGACCGCTACATGCGCGTCGGCTTCGGTTGGGCGGCGAGCGACGAGCTGGAGCGCGGGCTCAAGAACGTGAGTACGGCGCTCGCGCGGAGCGTCTAACGCTGCGCGAGGGAGGCGGTGGCCGCCGTCGCTAGTTCGGCTTGGAAAGCATCGAATGCGAATCGCCGGCCTCCACCTTCCATCCTTCGAACTCCTGCCAACGCTCGTAATAGTCGCCGTGCTTCAACTTCCGCCAGAAGACGCCCGTCGCCGCGAGCAGGATCGGGTGCGCCGATCGATCATCGAGCGGCGCGAAGGTAACCTCGCCGCCGGCTTCTTCGGCCTCTGAGTCCGGATTGTAAAAGACCCAACGCGCGCTGATCGGACTGCCGTCGGCGGCGATGCGGAACATTCCTTCGAGGCCGCTCCTCTTGCGGTCGGCGGGGCAGAAGATCAGTTCCACCTCGTCGTCGGAGCCGCGCGCCATACTGAACAGGTGCCGCTGCGCGAACATCGGCTCGACGAAGTGCTCGACGTAGTCAGCGTCGAGGCGGGGGTAGCTCCATATGCCATAGTCCGGGTCCCCTCCCTCGCGCGGCGACGGCCACGCGTACCCGAATCGGACGATGAGCAGTTGATCGTACGCGACACCGGTCGCCGTGGTGACCGTCTCACCGCGAAAGAGGCGCGCTGTGTCCGGCTCGCCGATCATCTCCTTCGGGACGATCCCATTGAACTGCAGTGTCTTCGTCCCGCGCGAGAACCCCGACCCGCTCGCATACCGGACCTGCAACCGCGTCCACGCCGCGCGCGCAGAGTCCGTCGGCTGATTCGGGCAAAGATCCTTCGCCGCACGGACGGTCACCTCGGCGAGCGTCTGCGGAACGGGCCTGAGCCGCAGCGTCAGTGGTCCAGATGCCGAGGCAAGCGCGACACGCAGCGGCGCAAACCCGATCCGCCGGACCAGGATCGCCGTCGCCGTCACCGAGTCGAGCGCGACGAACTTGAAGGCGCCATCCGCGCCAGTGACGCGTTCAGCGACACGCCTCGTCGGCGACCAGAGCTCGACGCGCGCGCCAGCGACCGGCCCGCCGTCAGTGACGACCGTCCCCGCGACCTGCGCCGAGGCCCCTGCCGCGAGCGCCGCGATGCTGAACATGACCCAGACCCAAGATCTCACCGTGTGCCCCCGTGCGTTCGCCGTGCGCCGAGCGCCGGGGGCCGGGCGCCGGGCGCCGGGCGCCGGCCCCTAAGATGCCCCCCCGCACCCACTTACGGCACTGACTTGACAAAATGACCCCATATTGTCAAGTTCATACAGGCAACCCACCCCCACCAGGAGCCGACACATGAACCCCTGGACCGCCAACGACATTCCTGATCAGACCGGCCGCACCGTGATCATCACCGGCGCGAGTTCCGGCATCGGCCTCGAAACGGCCCGCCAGTTCGCCATCAAGGGTGCCAACGTCGTCCTCGCCTGTCGCCACCCCGAACGCGGCGTCGCGGCCCTCGAACGGATCCAGGAAGAACTCCCGGCCGGCGACCTCGCCTTGCTGGAGCTCGACCTCGCCGATCTCGACAACGTCGCCGCCTTCGCCGGCGAATTCTCCTCGAAGCACGACCGCCTCGACCTCCTCATCAATAACGCCGGCGTCATGCTTCCTCCCCCGAGCCGCACGGCGCAGGGCTTCGAACTCCAGTTCGGCACTAATCACCTCGGTCACTTCGCGCTCACCGGCCACCTCCTGCCGATGCTCACGAAGCAGCCCGGCGCCCGCGTCGTCACCGTCTCGAGCGCCGCCAACCGCCGCGGCCGCATCGATCTCGATGACCTGAACTGGCAGCGCCGCCGCTATCGCGGCTGGACGGCGTACAGTCAGAGCAAGCTCGCGAATCTCATGTTCACCCTCGAACTCGACCGGCGCCTTCGCGGCGTCGGCTCGCACGCCGCCGCGCTCTCCGCGCATCCGGGGTGGACCGCCACCGAACTGCAGCGCACGTCGGATCTCGCGCGCATCCGCAATCCGCTCTTCGCGATGCAGCCCGCCGAGGGCGCCCTCCCGTCGTTGCGCGCCGCCACCGATCCCTCCGCCAAGGGGGGCAGCTATTGGGGCCCCGCCGGGCGCCTCGAACTGAACGGCCCGCCCATCCCCGCGCGCATCACCACGCGCGCGCGGGAGGCCGATGTCGCCGCGCAGCTCTGGGAGCGCAGCGAGCAACTCACGGGCGTCACCTTCTGCTTCGCCAAGCGCGCCGCGAAACACTATCGCTCGGCGGCCTGACGATGACCGACACCCCCGACGGCAACGCGGCGCGCCGCGCCGGCATTCTCAAGTCCACGAGCGGCGAGTTCCTGCGCTACGGCTTCAAGAAGACCTCCATGGATGACCTCGCCCGCGCGGCGGGGTTGTCCAGGCAGGGCCTCTATCTCCACTTCCCCACCAAGGAAGCGCTCTTCAAGCAGACGGTCCTCCAGATGATCGAGGAGACGCGCGCCGCCGGCCAGGCGGCGCTCGATCGCGAGGAATCCCGCGTCGAGGAGCGCCTCCTCGGCGCATTCGAGGCGCTGCACGCGGACGGGATCGGCCGCGAATCGGACCACATGTCCGAGCTCATGGACACCGCCGCCGAACTCGTCGGCCCGGTGCTCCGCGATCTCGAGACGCGCCTCCTCGCCGACATCGCGCGCGTCCTGCGCACCTCCGGCGTCGCGGCGCGCTGGAAGGACGCGAACCTCTCGGCGAAGGATCTCGCCGATCAACTCTGCGCCACTTCCCTCGGACTCAAGCACCGCGCGCAGACCCGCGACGAGTATCGAAGCGGGATGGTGGTCGCGATCCTCATGATCTGCCGCGGCGCGCCCCACAAGTAGGGACGCCGCGCGCCGATCATTCCTCCCGCAGCGCCTCGGTCGGATGGATGCTCGCCGCGCGCAGCGCTGGGATCGCGCTCGCGATGAGCACGGACAGCGCGAGGATCGCCACGATCGACAGGAGCGTCCCCGGATCCGACGGCCCGACGCCGAAGAGCTGCGACCGGAGCAGCCGCGAGATCACGAGCGCTCCGGCCAGTCCGATCACCGTGCCGATGCCCGCGAGTCGCGCTCCCTGCCCCACGATCAGCCGGAGCACGTCGCGCCGCGTCGCGCCGAGCGCCACCCGCACGCCGATCTCGCGCGTGCGCTGGGCGACGGTGTATGACATCACGCCGTAGATCCCGAGCGATGCCAGGAGCAGCGCGAGCGCCGCGAAGGTCCCGATCAGGATCGTCGAGATCCGCCGCTGCCCCATCGATGCATCCACGAGCTTCTCGAGCGTGTTCACGTTCGCGAGCGGCAGGTTCCGGTCCACATCGGCGAGCGCGGCGCGAACGGCATTCACCGAACGCGTCGGATCACCCGCCGTGCGCACCGCCACCTCGATGAAGTTCAGATTGAAATCGATCTGATCGAGCGGGAAGTAGACCTGGATTCGCGCATCGGCGTCGAGCCCCTCGTGCTTCGTATGCCCGACGACGCCGACGACGGTGATGAACTTCGTGCTGTCGTTCACCGTGCGCGATCCGAAATAGATCCGCTTCCCGATCGCCGCCTCGGCGCTCGGATAGTAGCGGCGGACGAACTCGTCATCGATCACCGCGGTCTGCGGCGCCTTGATGTTGTCGCGCGCATCGAACAAACGCCCCGCGAGGAGTGGGATCTTCAGCGTCGCGAAGAAATCGGGATTCACGAGACGGATATCCCCCCAGGGGCTGTTCGCGTTCGGCGGCGGAACGAAGCCTTCCACATTGAAGCTCCCCGTGGACCAGTTCCCGCCGAAGGGCATCACCTGCGTCAGCCCGGCCGCGACCACCCCCGGCACCTGCTCGAGCCGGGGCACCAGCCGCGCGTAGAACGCCCGTTGCGCGGTGTCGTTCGGGTACTGCGAGTTCGGGAGCGACAGATTGAACGTCATCACGTTGCGCGGATCGAAGCCGGGCGCGACATCCGCGAGCCGGATGAAGCTCTTCAACAGCAAGCCACCGCCGGTCAGCAGCGTGAGCGCCAACGCGACCTCGGCGATCACAAGCGAACGCCGCACGGCCTGCCCCTGCTTGTCCGTCGTGCCGCCGCGGCCGCTCTCCTTCAGCATGACATGCAGATCCACGCGGGAACTCTGCAACGCCGGCACCAGCCCGAAGAGGACCCCGGTCGCCACGGCGACGAAGGCGGTGAAGGCCACCACCGATCCGTCGATGCTGATGTCGGCCACGCGCGGGATGCTCGCCGGATTGAGCGCTACCAGGGCACGAATGCTCGTGTCCGCGAGCAGCAGACCGAGCGCGCCGCCGGCGCCGGCCAGCATCAGGCTCTCGATGAGGAGCCCGCGCACCAGCGCGCCGCGCTCGGCGCCGAGGGCGGTCCGGATCGCGACCTCCTTCTGCCGCGCCGCCGCGCGCGCGAGCAGCAGGTTCGCGACGTTCACACACGCGATGAGCAGCACGAGCCCGACCGCCCCGAGGAGCACGAGCAGCGCGGGGCGGATCTTTCCCGTCTTCGCCTCGGCCAGTGTGGTGACTCCGAGTGTCCACTCGTTCGCGAACTGGTTCGGGTAGCGCTTCTTGAGATCCTCGGCGAACGCCGCCATGTCCTTCGTCGCCTGGTGCACGGTGACTCCCGGCTTCACGCGCGCGACGGCCGACAGGTACTCGTTCGTGAAGTTGTTCGGGTCGAAGGCCGCCGGCTTGAGCGCGATCGGCGACCAGATCTGCGTGTTCGGCGCGAAGGGGTCGGTAAAATCGGGGGGCATCACACCGATCACGGTATACGGCTCACCGTTCAGCGAGACCGAACGTCCGACGATGTCCGCCTGCGCGCCGAAGACGCGCTTCCAGAGGCCGTCGGTGATCACGACCTCATGCTCGTGGCCGATGTCGTCCTCATCCAGGCGGAAGGTCCGCCCCATCTCCGCCGGCACGCCGAGCGTCTTGAAATAGTCGCCGCTCACGGCTGAGCCGTTCAACCGCTGCGGCTCGCCGACGCCGGTGAGGTTCACCCCCCATCCCGTGACCACGCCCAGCGCGGTGAAATCGTGAGTCTCATCGCGGTACGCGTGGAAGCCGGGCGCCGAGACGCCGGCGTGCAACTTCATCGACGGGTACCAGTGAAAGACCTCGATCAGCTGGTCCGGCTGCGCATAGGGGAGCGGACGCAGCAGCACGGTGTTGACTACCGAGAAGATCGCCGAGTTCGCGCCGATGCCGAGCGCGAGCGTGAGCACGACGATCAACGTGAAGGCCGGCGTGTGCGCGAGGCGGCGCGCGGCGTAGCGGATATCGAAGAGGATCCTGTCCATCGGGCCTCCGGCGGCGGTGCGGGCTGTTCCGGCTTCGCGCGATATGGCGGTTCCGGGATATTTCCATATTGGACCGCGGAGTGAGACGAATGGTTTGTCTCTCGCCCACCGTCCGGCTCCGGACGCATCGTCCCAGAAGCGGACGCCACGCGCGCGGAGTGGCGCCGCGCGCCCCATTTCCGCGGGTCGCACGGTGCACTCGGCCACAGTGCATAAGCCGTGCCCCAGAGCGGGGCCGGGTGTTGCTACAGCGGCAGGGTCAGCCGAGCCTCGCTGCCCTTCGCTTCGACGCGATTGCTCAGTGAGAGCGTGCCGCCGTGCGCTTCGGCGATCTGCCGCGAGAGGACGAGCCCGATCCCCGTGCCTCCCGGCTTCGTC
>Ga0302322_100004790_pt1 | contig 11813 bp, 10 predicted proteins | sample Fen_T0_2_FD_203757 | JGI IMG/M metagenome (GOLD analysis project Ga0302322, IMG submission 203757) | Peat permafrost microbial communities from Stordalen Mire near Abisko, Sweden - Fen_T0_2 | ecosystem: Environmental > Terrestrial > Soil > Wetlands > Permafrost | place: Sweden: Abisko... | reverse complement strand
TTATCGCGTTGACCTCGAAGCCCATGCCCTCGGCGAGGCCGACGAAGCTCGCCATGCCGTTCCACGCGGTCGACCGCGGATCGTAGTCGCCCGCGTCGACCGGGGCGGCGAGCGCGGCCGGGACCGGCGGCGGGGCGGCGCGCGCGATCGCGGGCATGGCGAACGCGGCGAACGCGGCGAGCGCGGCGCGGTTCATCGGCGCTGCACGCCGGGCGATCGGCGACCCATCGCCTTGGGTCATAGCATCTCCTGGCGCAGAAGCCGCGCGGCTTCGCGCAGGCTGATCAGCGCCTGCTGGATCGGGGCCGGCTCGATCACGGCGAGCAGCGCGTAGTAGCCACCGTCGACCGAGTGGACGATCACGGAGAGCACGTCGTGCTGGGCGATGAAGTACTCGGGCCCGCCGAAGTGCCAGGTGCCGAACGCGGCGTGGAGCAGGCGCAGCACGACGCCGTAGTGCGCGGTCAGGATCGCCCAGTCGGTCGGATCGCGGGTGGTGAAGCCGTCGATCATCTCGCCCTGCGAGTCGGCGAACGCCCCGCCGATCGCCCCGGGCGTGTCCTTGACCGCGCGCTTCACGATCGCGCCGAACGCGCTCCTCATGAGCGGCGGGATCGTCCCCTCGCTCGACCGCGGCACGCGCCACGTGGACTTGACGTCGGTCACGGACCCTCCCCGGCGTCGAGCGCGGCGAGCTGGGCCTGGTCCACCTCGACGTGAACGCCGAGCTGCTTCATGATCTGGTTCGCCCAGATCCGGAACTGGCGGCGCCGCAGCTCCGGAAACATCTCGGCGACGAGCTCCTCGCGCGTGTGCTCCGCGGCCTCGACGCCGCCGGTCCACACGACGACGTCCCAGCCCCAGTCGGTGCGCGTCGCGGGCGAGCTGCGGCCGATCTCGGGGAGCGCGTAGAGCGCCCTGGCGTAGGGCACGACGAGGTCGTCCTGGTGGGTCGGCCGGACATCGGCGGTGTCGAGCTTGACGTCGCTGCCGGCGGCGATCCGCCGGGCGGCGTCGGTGACGTCGACGCCGAACAGGCCGGTCTGATCCGCGAGCTCGGCGGCGAGCCGATCGGCGAGCGCGTGGGCCCTGGCGTCGACGTCGGGCGGCGCGCCCTTGGGCACGACGAACCGCGCGTAGGTCGAAGCGCGCAGCTGCAGGATGTGCATGCGCCAGGCGTTGCGCTGCATCAGCTGATCGACCGCGGGCGCAAGATCGTCGGGGGTGCGGTAGCGCTGCTCGAAGTCGGTGGCGACCAGCCGATCGACGGCGGCGGCGCGCGCGGCCGGGGCGACCTCGGGCGCGGCGGCCAGGCCGCGGGCGTCGGCGGCCTGGGCGAGCAGCTCGAACGCGATACATTGATCGAGCGCGGCGCGGCGCAGCTGATCGGGACCGGGTACGTGGGCCGCGGGGGCCTGCGCGGCGATCACCTGCGCCTGCGCCGCGACGCACGACCCCCACACGGCGTGGCCGTTGACCACGGCGACCTCGAGATCGTCGGCGGTCGCGCGCGGCGTGGCGATCGTGGTCAGGGCAGGGGCCGGGGCCGGCGCAGGTCCCGGCGACCCACCACAGGCCGCGATCGCGAGGCCGAGCACGAGGACGATCCCGAGGCAGCGCACGGGGGTCAATCGCGCTGCACGAGCGCGAGCCGGGCCATCTCTTTGCCGACCGAGATGACCGCCACCCCGATCACCATGACGAGCACCGCGGCGACGTAGTCGCGCCGCGCCAGATAGTCGAGGGTCTCCTTGAAGAAGAACAAGCTGCCGCCGATCAGCGCGACGGCCAGGACCTCGAAGAAGTAGCGGCGCATGGATGGATCGTCCCTTCGGCAGGTCGTCAGGTGGCCTTCAGATGGCGCAGCAGGATGAGGGTTGCCATCGCCGCGAGCGCGAGCGCGACGGCGAGGTAGAACCGAGGCCGCGGCCGGCCGGACTTGGCGTCGGCGCGCGCCTGGGCGAGCGTGGTGACCATGTCGCGATCACCGGTGCGGTGTGGCCGGAGCACGCCGAGGAACGCGTAGTGGAAGATGCCGAGCCAGAGCACGATGGCGCCCGCGGTCAGCGCCGTGGTCATGAGGGCGACCCGGCCGGGGTACATCTCGCCCAGGTAGTCGGCGATCGACGTATCGAAGTTGACCCAGGCGATCAGCACCGTGGGGATCACGAGTGACATCCCCGCCAGCATCCAGTACACGCGCTCGCGGCGCCGCCAGCGCGCGGCCGGGCCGACCTGCGCCGAGCTGAGGCCGCGGATCGATCGCGGCGTCGGTGGCTCGTGCCACGTCGTGAAGAACGACACGCCGAACAGGTAGGCGACCACGCCGAGCGCGACCAGCGCGAACCGGATCGGGCCGTAGACGTACGACGACGCCATCTGCGGCTGGAGCGCGACCGGCACCAGCACGGCCGCCGGGAACAGCCCTAGGAGCACCGCCTCGGAGCGGCGCGCCAGGCCGAGCATCAACACGACGAACGGCAGCGCGGCCGCCGCGACGCTGCGGGCGCCATGCAGCGCACCGACGAACACCGCCGGCAGGATCACGATCGAGATCCACACGTTGGTCCCGAGCGTGAACGCCACGACGTCGGCAAACGTCCTCCAGCGCCTCTCGGTGGTCGGCTCCGCCACGACGTCGAATGTACAACGCGGCGCCCCCGCGTGCCCGCCCGCGGATGGTCGCTCGGTGTTTCGAGCGCGCGCGCGCTGATGTACGGTGACCCGATGAAGTCGGTAGTCGTCACGATTGATGGACCCGCGGGCGCCGGCAAGAGCAGCGTCGCCAAGCTGCTGGCGCGACGGCTCGCCTACCGCCTGCTCGACACCGGGGCGATCTATCGTGCGGTGGCGCTCACGGCGGCGACGCGGGGCATCCCGTGGACCGATGCCGCTGCCTGCGCGGAGCTCGCCCGAACGCTCGATATCCGGTTCGACTTCGTCGGCGACAAGAACCACGTCTACGTCGGCGGCGACGACGTCACCCAGGCGATCCGGGCTCCCGAGATCTCGCAGGCCGCGTCCCAGGTCTCGGCACATCCGCCGGTGCGCGCGGCGCTGCTCGAGCTCCAGCGCCGGCTGGCGGCGGGCGGCGGGGTCGTCGTGGAGGGCCGCGACACCGGCACCGTGGTGTTCCCGGCCGCGGACGCCAAGTTCTTCCTGACCGCGAGCGCCGCGGAGCGCGCGCGGCGCCGGGTGGCCGAGCTCGCGGAAGCCGGAACGCTGGTCGACCACGAGGTCACGCTGCGTGAGATGACCGAACGCGATCGCAGGGACGCCAGCCGGGACACCGCGCCGATGGTCCCCGCTCCGGACGCGGTGCTCGTCGATAGTTCGGCACAAACCCTTGAAGAGGTTGTGGATTCTATGGCCCGAACGGTCGAATCCCGCGCCCTGGCCCGCAGCGGCGGTTAATTGATGATATGACGCAGCGTGTTATATCGCGGAGGCCAGCGGGGCGATGTCACTGCCCCCGTTGACAAAACGGGCGGTGGGAGTTACCAACTCGCCCCTAGCGTCGAGTGCTGCCGCGGGCAGTAAATCCAAGCTCGGCGGCTTCAGGAGATCTGCTTGAATATGGTTACCCAAGACGGCACGGGCGAAGAGGACTTTGCGGCGCTGCTCGCCGAAAGCTTCGGCCAAGATAACGTCAAGGAGGGTGAAATCCTCCGCGGCACCGTGATCGCCGTAGGCAAGGACTACGCGATCGTCGATGTCGGCTACAAGAGCGAGGGTCAGGTCCCACTCGAGGAGTTCCGCCAAGCGGACGGATCGATTGGCGTTGCTCCCGGCGACGTCGTCGATGTCTTGCTCGAGTCCCGCGAGAACGACGCCGGCATGTGCGTGCTCTCGAAGGAAAAGGCCGACCGCTTCAAGGTCTGGGACGAGATCAGCGCCGCGTGCGAGCGCGATGAGCTCATCGAGGGTGTGATCACCGCGCGCGTGAAGGGTGGCCTGTCGGTCACGATCCGCGGCGGCGTCAAGGCGTTCCTCCCCGGGTCGCAAGTCGACCTCCGGCCGGTCCGCAACCTCGACGCGTTCTTGAACCAGAGCTTCAAGTTCAAGGTCATCAAGTTCAACAAGAAGCGCGGCAACATCGTGCTGTCGCGCCGCGTGCTGCTCGAGAAGGAGCGCGCGGCCCTCAAGGAGTCGACGCTCGAGCGCCTCAAGGAGGGCCAGATCGTCGAGGGCATCGTCAAGAACCTCACCGAGTACGGTGCGTTCATCGACCTCGGCGGCATCGACGGCCTGCTCCATATCACCGACATGAGCTGGGGCCGGGTCAACCACCCGAGCGAGCTGTTCCAGGTCGGTGACCACGTCCGCGTCAAGGTGTTGAAGTTCAACGCCGATACCGAGCGTGTCAGCCTCGGGCTCAAGCAGATCACCGAGGATCCGTGGAGCCGGGCGGCCGAGAAGTACGTGCCGGGCACCGTCGTGCGCGGCAAGGTCGTCTCGCTCAAGGACTACGGCGCCTTCATCGAGCTCGAGGAGGGCATCGAGGGCCTCGTCCACATCTCCGAGATGTCGTGGACCCGCCGCGTGAAGCACCCGTCGAAGATGGTCGCCGTGGGCGACATGGTCGAGGCGGTCGTGCTCGACGTCGACGTCAAGCAGAACCGGATCTCGCTCGGCATGAAGCAGCTCGAGCCCAACCCGTACGAGCAGCTGACCGAGAAGTACCCGCCGGGCACCGTGGTCAAAGGCCACGTCCGCAACATCGCGGACTTCGGTATCTTCGTCGAGATCGAAGAGGGCATCGACGGCCTGGTCCATATCAGCGACATGTCGTGGACCCAGCGGGTCAAGCACCCGAGCGAGCTGTTCCAGAAGGGCGACGAGGTCGAGGCCGTGCTGCTCAACATCGATACCGGCGACGGCGACAAGCCGAAGATCTCGCTCGGCATCAAGCAGCTGGTCCCCGATCCGTGGGACCGCATCCCGTACGACTACCCGACCGGCAAGATCGTCGATGGCAAGGTCTTGAAGGTCCTCGACTTCGGCGCGTTCGTCGAGCTCGAGAAGGGCGTCGAGGGCCTGGTCCACGTGTCCGAGATCAGCGACGACCACGTCGAGGATCCGCGCACGGTGTTGACCCCTGGCCAGGCGGTCAAGGTCCAGGTGCTCCACGCCGATGGCGCGGAGCGCAAGATCGGCCTGTCGATCAAGAGCGCCTCGCGCGCCAAGGACGCGGCCGATGCCCAGGGCTTCAACTCGTCGAACGCGGGTGGCGCCACGCTCGGCGACAAGTTCCGCGGCAAGCTCGACAAGCTGAAGCCGAAAGAGCAGCAGTAGTCCGCGGGCGCCGCCGGCGCCTGCGAAACTCTACCGCTGACGCGAGCCGCCCCCGAGGGCGGCTTTTGTTTGTCCGGATCCCGGGGCGATCGCGCGCGGCGGCGACCAGCGGCGAGGGTCGCCGCGCCGGTGTACATTTCTGGCCGATGCTCCGCTCGCTCCGCCTGATCGCCAGCGCCACGATCGTCCTGTCGATGATCGGCCTCGGGGTGATCGCCGGGCTGTTCCTCGTCGCCAACGCCGGCTGGGTGCCGGTGACGATTCCGCCGTGGCTCACCGCGGTGCTCGGGGCCAGGCCGCACGAGATCTGGTTGCCGGCGCTGATCGCCGGCTGGCTCGCCGCGGTGGTGCTGCTCGGCGCGCTGGTCCTGTGGTCGCTGTTCTACGTGTGGCGCCGCCGGCAGTACGAGTCGTTGATCGGCCGGCTCGAGCGCGAGCTGGCCAAGCTTCGTAACCTGCCGTTCACCGAGCCGGCGCCGCTCGAGGATCTGCCGGAGCTGCCGGATGCCCAGGTCGCCCGTCAGGCTGTCCGGACGATCCACGCGCTCGATGACGAGGGCGCCGACCTGCCGTAGCGGGGCCGCATGAAGCTGGTCCCCAAGTACACGCTGGTCCTGGTCACGGCGCTGGCGATCGCGCTGTCGCTGCTCACGGTCTACCGGATGGCGCAGGACCGCGCCGATCTCGAGGGTGACATGGGGATCGATCACCGCGTGGTCGGCCACGTGCTGCAGGCCAACGCGCTCGAGCTGGCGCGCGCGACCGGCGGCGGCGACGGGCCGTCCTGGGACCGGGCGATCGGTCGCCTGGTCGCCCAGGCCAACGAGACCGCCGGTCCGACCCGGTTCGAGTGGATCGCGGGCACCGCGGAGGGCGAGCACCACGGCGTCGTGGCCAACGACTTCGTGTCGCGGTTCCCGGTCCGGATCGCCGGCCGCGCGCTCGGCACGATCGTCGTGCGCGAGTCGCTCGACGACACCGATCGCCTGGTCCACCACGGCGTGCTGTTCAACGTGCTCAGCGTGGTGGTCGTCGTGACGCTGTCGTTCGCGGCGTCGCTGGTGCTCGGCCGCTGGCTGGTCGGCAAGCCGATCGCCGCGCTGGTCGACAAGGCGCGGCGGATCGGCCACCGCGACTTCGCCGGTGCGGTCGACCTGCATCGGGCCGACGAGCTCGGCGCGCTCGCCACGGCGATGAACGCGATGAGCAGCGAGCTCGCGCAGGCGCTGCAGCAGATCGCGCTCGAGAGCGACGCGCGGCTCCGCGCGGTTGAGCAGATGCGGCACGCCGACCGGCTGTCGACCGTCGGCAAGCTCGCCGCCGGCGTCGCCCACGAGCTAGGCACGCCGCTCAGCATCGTGGGCGGCCACGCCCAGATGATCGCCGGCCGCGAGGTCGCCGGCGACGCCGCGCTCGACTCCGCCCGCGCGATCGATCGCGAAGCCACGCGGATGAGCCGGATCGTCCGCCAGCTGCTCGACTTCGCGCGGCGGCGCGGCCCCGAGGGTGGCACCAGCGACGCCGAGGTCATCGTGCGGCGCTGCATCGAGCTGCTCGCGCCGATGGCCAACAAGGCGGGGGTGGCGGTCGCGGTCGAGATCGGCGGCTCGATCCGGGCGATGATCGACGAGGATAGCCTGCAGCAGGTGCTGACCAACCTCGTCATCAACGCGTTGCAGGCGATGCCGTCCGGCGGTGCGCTACGGCTCGCGGCGCGGCGCGAGCAGGCGCGCCCCCCCGAGGCGCCCGACACCGCGGCCACCGCCTGCGTCCGGATCGACGTCGGCGATACCGGGCCCGGGATCGCCGCGGAGGCCCAGGCCCACGTGTTCGAGCCGTTCTTCACGACCAAGCCGCCGGGCGACGGCACCGGGCTCGGCCTCGCGGTGGTCTACGGCATCGTCGTCGACCACCACGGCTGGATCGGGTTCGAGACCTCGGAGCGCGGTACGGTGTTCTCCGTGTTCCTCCCCGAGGCCGCCGCATGATCAAGGCCCGCGTGCTGGTGGTCGACGACGACGCCGGGATGCGCGCGATGCTGGCGTCGCGGCTGACCACGCGCGACTACCAGGTCGCGACGGCGGCGTCGGGCGCCGAGGCGATCGCGATCGCACAGGCCGAGGAGATCGACATCGTGATCAGCGACGTCAACATGAAGGGGATGAACGGCGTCGACCTGTGCCTGCGGCTGCTCGAGAGCCGGCCGCAGCTGCCGGTCATCCTGATCACCGCGTTCGGCTCGATGGAGCTGGCGATCCAGGCGATCCGTGCCGGCGCCTACGACTTCGTGCCCAAGCCGTTCGAGATCGATCACCTGGTGATCGCGATCGACCGCGGCGTGGCGCTCGCCCGGCTGACCGACGAGGTCCAGCGGCTGCGCAAGGCGGTCGCGCCCACCGGTTTCGGTGAGCTGATCGGCGAGAGCCCGCGGATGGCCGAGCTCTACGCGCTGCTCGGCAAGATCGCCGCGTCGTCGGCGCCGGTCCTCATCACCGGCGAGACCGGCACCGGCAAGGAGCTGGCGGCGCGCGCGATCCACGCCTCGGGCGAGCGCGCCGACGGTCCGTTCGTCGCGGTCAACTGCGCCGCGGTCGCCGCGCAGCTGCTCGAGAGCGAGCTGTTCGGCCACGAGAAGGGCGCGTTCACCGACGCCAAGGTCGCCAAGCCCGGCCTGTTCGTCGCCGCCCGGGGCGGGACGATCTTCCTCGACGAGATCGGCGAGCTGCCGCTCGAGGTCCAGCCCAAGCTGCTCCGCGCGCTGCAGGAGCACCGGGTGCGGCCGGTGGGCGCGACCTCGGAGGTGGCGTTCGACGCGCGGCTGATCTGCGCGACCAACCGCAACCTCGAGTCGATGATCGAGGCGCACGCGTTCCGCGAGGATCTGTACTTCCGGATCAACGTGCTGTCGGTCGAGCTGCCGCCGCTGCGCAGCCGCGGCGGCGATATCCTGGTGCTGGCGAGCCACTTCCTGGCGCGGATCTCGGCGCGCGCCGGCAAGCGCATCGTCGGGTTCTCTCCGGAGGCGGCGCAGAAGCTGATGGCCTACGCGTGGCCGGGCAACGTGCGCGAGCTCGAGAACTGCATCGAGCGCGGCGTCGCGCTGGCGTCGTTCGATCACATCGCGGTGAGCGATCTGCCCGAGAAGATCCGCGCGTTCCAGCCCGCGCAGATCGTGCTGTTGACCGACGACCCGAGCACGCTGGTCACGCTCGACGAACTCGAGCGGCGCTACGTCGCGCGCGTGCTCGAGGGGGTCGGCGGCAACAAGGCGGCGGCGGCGCGCGTGCTCGGCATCGAGCGCAAGACCCTGTACCGCATGCTCGAGCGCTGGGGCGATCGACCGCCCGGCGACGACCCCTGAGGTGGACGAGGTGCAGGACGCGCCCAGGTGCGCGGCGCCGGGGCCGCGCTGAATGTGCGTCGTCGTGCGCACCCCAGATCTTCGCACGCACGCGCGAGTCGAAATGACACGGGCCGTGGCGCCGTCGACGATCGCTTCGCGGCTGATCCGCGGCACCCCCGAGCGTGTCGTTTCGACGCGCTGATCGGCCGGTACGCGCGCTGGGCGCATGGCCCTGGTCATGCACCCGGCAGTTGTCGTGTCCTCCCCGCATGAAGCTACCGCCGAACTCGCAGCGCCCGCCCGCCGCCCACGCCGCTCTCGCCTCGCGATCATCTGTCTGGCGGTGATCGGCGGAGCTGCCGTGATCGCCATCGCCCGCCGCGGCGACCCCACGCCGATCGCCGCCGCGGCGACCGTGTCGGCGGGGTCGGCACCCGAGGTACCCGGAGGCGCCGCCGCGGCGTGGTCGTCGATCGAGATCGCGCCGGCGGCCCCGGGCGAGCCCGCGTGGTCCGAGCCGGTGCCGGCGCGGATCCAGTTCGACGAGACCCGCGCGTCGCGGATCGGCGCGCCGCTCGCCGGCCGGGTGACCGCGGTCCTGGTCCAGCGCGGCGCCCGGGTGCGCGCGGGCCAGCCGCTGTTCACCGTGGAGAGCGCCGGGCTCGCCGAGCTGCGCACCGAGCGCGCCAAGGCGCAGCTCGAGCGCGACGCCGCCCAGGTCACCCTCGAGCGCACCCAGGCGCTGGTCGCCGAGCACGCGCTGCCGGGCAAGGAGCTGCTCGCGGCCCAGGCCCAGGTCGCCGACGCCGACCTGGCGGTCAAGCTCGCGGCGCAGAAGCTCGACGTCCTGCACGTCACCGCGTCCGGCGCGTCGTCGTTCACCGTGACCGCGCCGCGCGCCGGCGTCGTCGTCGAGCAGACCGTCGCGGTCGGCCAGGAGCTCGACGCCCAGGCGGCCCAGGTGATGGCGATCGCCGATCTCGGCGCGGTCTGGGTGGTCGCCGACCTGTTCGAGGCCGACCTCGGCTCGGTGGCGGTCGGCGCCCCGGCGCGCGTCACCGTCGATCACCGCGAGCTGGCCGGCGTCGTCGATCAGATCTCGGCGCTGGTCGACCCCGATCGCCACTCGATCCCGGTGCGCGTGAAGCTCGACAACCGCGATGGCTCGCTGCGGCCCAACGCCTACGCCAAGGTGCGGTTCCTCGAGCGCCACGCGGCGCCGGTCGAGCTGCCGGCCGAGGCGGTGATGTCCGATGGCACCAGCACCTACGTCTACGTCCGCGACGGCCAGGCGCTGCGCCGCCGCACGATCACGGCGGGCGCGGCGCGCGGCGGCAAGGTCACCGTGTTCGCCGGGGTCGCGCCCGGCGAGCCCGTCGTGATCCGCGGCGCGGCCTTGCTCGATAACCAGCTCGACCTCGATCGATAGGCGCTCGCACCATGATCGACACCCTGATCAAGTCCTCGCTGCAGCGCCGGTTCGGCGTGATCGCGCTGGCGGTCGCCGTCGCGGTGATCGGCTATTACGCGTTCAGCCAGCTCACGATCGAGGCGTTCCCCGACCCGACCGATACCCAGGTCCAGGTGATCACGCTGTACCCCGGGCAGCCCGCCGAGGAGGTCGAGCGCCGGGTGTCGATCCCGCTCGAGCGCGCGCTCAACGGCGTACCGGGGACGATCCGGCAGCGCTCGATCTCGCTGTTCGGGCTGTCGCTGGTGACCCTGACGTTCGCCGACGGGGTCGACGTGCTGGCCGCGCGCCAGCAGGTCAACGAGCGGATCCCCGACGCCAACCTGCCCGCTGGCATCACCCCCGATCTCGGGCCGCTCGCCACGCCGATCGGCGAGATCTATCGCTACACGCTCGACAGCAAGACCGCCGACCCGATGCTGCTACGCACGCTGCAGGACTGGACCGTGCGGCCGGCGCTGCTCCGCGTGCCCGGCGTGGCCGACGTCACGTCGTACGGCGGGCTCGTCGAGGAGATCCACGTCGAGCCCGATCCGGCGCGGATGGCACAGCTCGCCGTCGCGCTCGACGATCTGTTCACCGCGCTGTCGAAGGCGTCGGCCAACGCGTCGGGCGGCATGGTCGAGCGCGGCGAGCAGGGCTTCGTGATCCGGTCGACCGGCACGTTCACCAAGACCGACCAGATCGGCGATGTCCGCGTCGGGTTCCACGCCGGGGTGGCGGTGACGATCCGCGACGTCGCGACCGTCGGCATCGGCTACGCGCCGCGCCAGGGTGTGGTGACCCGGGGCGACAACAACGACGCGGTCCAGGGCATCGTGCTGATGCGCAAGGGCGAGAACCCCTCGGTCGTGCTCGCGGCGCTGCGCGCCCGGGTCGCCGAGCTCGAGAGCCGCGCGCTGCCCGCCGGCGTGCACGTCTCGGCGTTCTACGACCGCACCGAGCTGGTCGACACCACGCTCGAGACCGTGTTCCACAACCTGCTCGAGGGCGCGGTCCTGGTCTCGGTCGTGCTGTTCGCGTTCCTGCTCTCGGTGCGCGCCTCGCTGGTCGTCGCCGCGGTGATCCCGCTGTCGCTCGCCGCGGCCTTCATCTACCTCCACGTCCGCGGGATGTCGGCCAACCTCCTGTCGATGGGCGCGGTCGATTTCGGGATCATCGTCGACGGCGCGGTGATCCTCGTCGAGCACGTGTTCGAGCACACCGCCGGGCCGGCGTACCAGGAGCTGTCGTCGGTCGAGCGCGGCCGCGCGGTGTTCCACGCCGCGCGCCAGGTCGCCCGGCCGACGCTGTTCTCGCTGCTGATCATCGTCGCCGCGTACCTGCCGATCTTCGCGCTCCAGCGGGTCGAGGGCAGGATCTTCGCGCCGATGGCGCACACCGTGGTCAGCGCGCTGGTCGGCGCGATGCTGGTCAGCTTCACGCTGGTGCCGGTGCTGTGCTTCTACGCGCTGCGCCGCCACAAGGCGGTGCGGATCTCGCCGGTGCTCAAGGCCGCCCGCGCGACGCACGATCCGGTGCTGGCCGCGGCGATGCGCAGCCCGCTCGCGGTGCTCGTGCTGGCGGTCGCCATGATTGCCGCCGGCGTGATGCTGATCCCGCGGCTCGGCAGCGAGTTCCTGCCCGAGCTCAACGAGGGATCGATCTACGTGACGTTCACGCTGCCGCCCACCGCGTCGCTCAACGACGGCCGCGCGCTGACCC